>OGGQ01000230.1_pt1 | contig 80820 bp, 68 predicted proteins | sample 1571191 | NCBI WGS metagenome assembly OGGQ01 (sample SAMEA2582061, study PRJEB24529) | metagenome | biome: Human gut stool | place: China | collected 2011
CAGAAGAGCACGAATTTGCCATCACAAGAACGAAATTTTTCGCAAGAGCACAAAACGCCCTGCAATAATTAACATAACAGCGAGAGACTGTTTCATATGGGAATGCAGCAAACGGATTTTCCAGCGTTCCATTGCTACCAGAAGAGCACGAATTTGCCATCACAAGAACGAAATTTTTCGCAAGAGCACAAAATGCCCTGCGATAATTAACATAACAGCGAGAGACTATTTCACATGGGCATGCAGCAGACGGATTTTCCGGCATTCTATTGTTATCAGAAGAGCACGAACTTGCCCTCACGGCGAGTTGCGGAGAAACTGGGAATGACCTTGCAAGAAACATATGTAAACCCTATGCATACACTCACCAGCGTGTATGCAATCACAAGAGCAGAATTTTTCGCAAAAGTACAAAACGCCCTGCTGTAATCACACAGCAGGGCGTTGTTTGACGAATGATACAATTGCTTATAGGAAAATATATTTCAATAAGAACAGCATTGCCAGCACATACAGCAGCGGTTTTACTTCCTTGCCCTTACCGCAAACGAGATGCAGCAGAACGAAGGAAATAATACCGATGGAAATGCCTTCGGAAATGCTATAGAATAATGGCATTGCCAGCACGCACAGATAAGCCGGAATGGCATGCAGATAATTGGTGTTCTTGAATGAAATCTCTGTGATGGAACTGAACATCAGGAAGCCAACAATTACCAGAGCTGGAGCGGTTGCGAAAGATGGAATTGCAATGAAAATCGGAGCGAAGAACATCGAAATCAAGAACAGAATCGCTGTTACGACAGCACTGAACCCTGTTCTTCCGCCAGCAGCCACACCAGCAGAGGATTCTACAAAGGTAGTGGTGGTGGAAGTTCCCAGAACGGCACCAGCTGTGGTTGCGATGGAATCCGCCAGCAGAGCCGGCTTGATTTTCGGCAGCTTGCCATCCTTGTCCAGCATGTTCGCCTTGTTGCAAACGCCAATCAAAGTGCCCAGTGTGTCGAAGATGTCCACGAATAAGAACGAGAAGATAACAACAATAAAGTTTACAATGCTGATGCCGTCAAAATCTGCATGGAAACACTGTCCAAATGTGTCGCCAAGAGCAGAGAAGTCAGTCATCGAAAGGGTCGGAATCAGGCTGTTGTAGCCAGCTTCTGCGTCAACGGTATACAGTCCGGTCAGCTGGCAGAGAATCCCCAGCAGCCACGTTCCCAAAATACCAATCAGAATCGAACCCTTGATGCCTTTGATATACAGAACGGCAGTCAGGAAGATGCCGATAATCGCCAGCAATGCACAGATGCCAGAGGTGCGGAAGTCGTCAGTAAAGGAAACGAGCGAAACCAGTGTGGAATCATTGTTGACGACAACACCAGCATTTTGCAGCCCGATAAAGGCAATATAAACGCCAATACCCACAGAAACCGCCTGCTTTAATGACATTGGAATGACATTGAACAGGGCTTCTCGGACGTTTGTCAGCGAGAGCACTAAAAAGACAAGTCCTTCAATAAAGACTGCCAGAAGAGCAACCTGCCATGGGTAACCCATGTTGCCAACAACGGTATAGGCAAAGAATGCATTCAATCCCATGCCAGCAGAGAGGGCGAACGGCAGATTTGCCATCAGACCCATACACATTGTTCCGAGGAACGATGCCAGACAGGTTGCCAGCAGAACAGCGGTTGGATTCATGCCTACTGCACTTAAAATGTTCGGGTTGACTGCAAGAATATATGCCATTGTCATAAAGGTGGTAACACCAGCAATGCATTCTGTTTTGATGTTGGTGTTGTTTTCTTTGAGGTGAAAGAATTTTTCCATCATTCTGCTTGCCCCTCCTCATCATATTCAGCAATATAGGGAAGATTGCGGTAGAGTTCGCCGCAGTCCAGTCCATAGCCAATGACAAACAAGTCCGGAATGGTAAATAGAGAGAGGTCGGCTTTGAGGTCGACCAAACGGCGGTCTGGCTTGTCCAGCAGCGTGATGATTTTCAGGGAGAGTGGATTTCTTGCCAGCAACATTTTCTTGACATCATTCAAGGTGCGTCCGGTGTCAATGATATCCTCGGCAATAATCACGTGATAATTGCTGATGTCCTGCTGTAAGTCCATGGTGATTTTTACAACGCCTGTGGAAACCGTGCCGCTGTAGTAGCTTTTGGCACACATAAAAGCAGTTTCACAGGGAATGGTGATGGCACGGCAGAGGTCTGCCATAAAGACAAATGCACCATTCAGGATGCTGACTAGCAGCAGAGGTTTTCCGTCGTATTCCTTGCTGATTTGTGCACCGACTTCTTTGATTTTTGCTTGTAAGTCGGCTTCGGGGATGAGAATTTGCTTGATGTTTTTGCGAAATGTTTCGCTGTTCATGGGTAGTTCCTCCTTCTTGGTTTCTCGATAAAAGTAGTTAAGATGAGAAAACACTTTCTACATTGTACGAAATATTTTATGGAAAGTCAATAGCAAGAATGTAAATAGCGGAGAAAAGCGAATTTTTGGAGGAGGCTGCAAGATACGAGCCGCAGGCAGATAAAAGTTTTTTATTTTCAGCAGCGTTTTCCGCCAACTCTTTACAAAATCCAGAATCTGTGCTAAAATGAAAACAATTGAAAAAAATCGGAGGCAAAAAACATGAAGATTTTAATTGTAGGGATGGGGCTCATCGGCGGTTCTGTTTGCAAAGCCTTGAAAAACAAGACCCAATATGAAGTATATGGCTGCGACGTCGATGAATCCGTTTTACAGCAAGCATTACAAGACCATGCCATTGACGGTACCGGAAAAATGGAAGATGGGATTTATGATGTTTGCATTGTCTGCCTGCATCACCGGATTGCTCAGCCTTGCATCAAGCAGGCTTTGCCGTTCCTGAAAAAAGGCTCGATTCTCATGGATATGTGTGGCTTAAAGGGACAAATGGTACTGGAATTTACAAACGCTTGCCGGATGGCAGGGCTGTATTATGTCGGAACACACCCCATGGCAGGTAGAGAAAAAAGCGGTTACTATGCCAGCATTCCAAATCTGTTCGATGGAGCAAACTTCATCATTACACCAACCTATGGCACGAGCAACGAGGCAGTGGAACGGGTTTCCGCTCTGGCAAAGGAAATTGGATTCGGGAAACTGGTTCTGACCACACCGCATCGGCATGATGATATGATTGCCTACACCTCACAGCTTGCCCATATCGTATCGAGTGCCTATGTCAAAGATGACTGTATGGATGATGCAGTGTCTTTTTCCGGCGGTAGCTTTCAGGATATGACCCGTGTTGCAACCATGGACGAAAAAATGTGGGCATCCTTGTTTATGGATAACCGTTTGCTGTTGCTGCATCACTTGGAACTGCTGATTGCTCATCTGTCTGAATACCGGACAGCATTGGAATTGCAGGATGAATCAGCGTTGCAGCTGTTGATTGCAGATGGCAGACGGGTTCAAGAAGAGAATGTACGGAAGCGGAAACGGGCACTCGAAGAGCGTGCACAGCTGTTAAACGAAGCAGCAAAAGAAGAAACCAAAAAGGAGCAGAACGCATGAACTGGACACAAGTAGATATTTATACCACCACGGACGGCATTGATTTGCTGTGCAGTGATTTGATGGATTTGGGCATTCGGGGCTTTTCCATTCAGGATGCCGAAGATTTCAACGAATTTTTGCAGAATAAAGATGGCAAGTGGGATTACATTGACGAAGATTTAATGGGATTGTCGCACTGCGAAAGCTGCGTGACCATCTATCTGCCGGAGGATGCACAGGGTGCAGAAACGCTGCAAATGGTGCAGGAACTGTTGAAGCGGAAAAAGGCAGCCGATACCGAAGGCAAATTTGGCAGACTGGAAGCCGTTCTGACGGGCGTCAAGGAAGAAGACTGGGCGAATAACTGGAAACAGTATTTCAAGCCGTTTCCGGTCGGCGAAAAGCTGTATATCCGTCCAAGCTGGGAGCATGACGAACCAGAGGCAGGCAGAACCGTGCTGGAAATCGACCCGGAAAGCAGCTTTGGAACGGGACAGCATCATACTACCCGTCTGTGTCTGGAACTGATGGAATCGGAAGCAGCTGGCAGTAAAATGCTGGATATGGGCTGCGGCAGTGGCATTCTGTTCATCGGCGGAATGCTGCTCGGTGCAAAGGAAGTATTTGCTGTGGACATCGAAGAAAACGCTGTTCGGATTGCAAAGAAAAATGCAGCGGAAAACCACCTGCCGGAAGGAAGCTATACAGTACGTTGCGGAAACGTGCTCTCGGATGAAGCGTTGCGGGCAGAAATCGGCAGCGGTTATGACTTGATTACCGCCAACATTGTGGCAGATGTCTTGAAAGCGATGGCACCGCTGTTCCCGCAGTTCCTGAAAAAGACAGGCACGCTGATTATTTCTGGCATTATTGTAGAGCGAAAAGATGAAGTCATTGCAGCAATGGAAGCACAGGGCTTTGTAGTAACCGACTGTCGGGAAAAAGAAGGCTGGGCAGCCGTCAAGCTGAAACAGGCAGAATAAACCGTTCGTCGGAACTGGAAGAACAAAAAAGGAGCGTCCGATTTGGCAAAGAAAAGAACAACCACCCCAAAAATCAAACCAATTCCCAACGCCTATATCGAAAAGGCTGGAATTGTAGAAGAAGAACGGATTACCGATACCCTCGAAAAAAACTATATGCCCTATGCAATGAGCGTCATCATCAGCCGTGCTCTGCCGGAGATTGACGGGTTTAAGCCCTCTCACCGGAAGCTGTTGTATACGATGTATAAAATGGGCTTGCTGAACGGCGGACGTACCAAATCCGCAAACGTGGTCGGGCAGACCATGCGGCTGAATCCGCACGGCGATAGTGCGATTTATGACACCATGGTGCGGCTGGCACGGGGCAATGAATCGCTGTTGTATCCCTATGTGGATTCCAAGGGAAACTTCGGCAAGGCGTATTCCAGAGATATGGCATACGCTGCCAGCCGATACACCGAAGTCAAGTTAGAGCCGATTTGCAACGAGTTATTCCGAGATATTGACAAGGATACCGTGGATTTTGTCCCGAACTATGATAATACCATGATGGAGCCGACCCTGTTCCCGACGACATTCCCATCGGTTCTGGTGAATGCCAACGTGGGCATTGCGGTTTCGATGGCAAGCAATGTCTGTCCGTTTAATCTGACAGAAGTCTGTGATACGACCATTGCCCTGCTGAAAAATCCAGAAGCAGATGTCACCGAAACGCTGCTTGGCCCAGACTTTCCGGGCGGCGGATTCCTGCTGAAAGATGCAGACGAGTTCCGGAAAATCTGCGAAACCGGACGGGGCAGCGTCAAGGTACGGGCAAAGTGGAACTATGACAAAGCCGGCGGCTGTATTGAGGTCACAGAAATCCCGTACAGCACCACGATTGAAGCGATTATGGATAAAATCGTAGACGGCATTAAACAGGGAAAACTGCGGGAAATCTCCTATGTGCGGGATGAAACCGACCTTTCCGGTCTGAAGATTGCCATCGACTTGAAGCGAGGGGCAGATCCGGAAAAAGTCATGCAGAAACTATTTCGCATGACACCATTACAAGATAGCTATTCCTGCAACTTCAACATTCTGATTCACGGGCAGCCTCGTGTTATGGGCGTGAAAGAAATCCTGACCGAATGGATTGCATTTCGGGAGGAATGCGTTCGGCGGAGAATCGTCTATGACCTGCAGCGAAAACGGGAAAAGCTGCATCTTTTAGAGGGCTTAGAGCGGATTCTGCTGGATATTGACGAGGCAATCCGCATTGTTCGGGAAACAAAGGAAGAATCCGAAGTTGTTCCGAACCTCATGCAGGGCTTTTCCATGGATGAAATTCAGGCGGAATATGTGGCAGAAATCAAGCTGCGGCATTTGAATCGGGAGTATATTCTCCGCCGGACACAGGAAATGGAACAGCTGCGGACGGATATTGACAGCTTGCAGCAGACCCTCGAAAGCCCGAAGAAGATTCGGGCAGTGATTGCCAAGGAACTGAAAGAAACTGCAAAGAAATACGGACAGCCGAGAAAGACGCAGTTCTGCGAAGTGGATTTGCAGGCAGAATCTGACCCGACCATGGACATTCCAGATTATCCGGTACATTTGTTCCTGTCTGAGAGCGGATATTTCAAGAAGATTTCTCCGGCATCGCTGCGAATGAATGCAGAACAGAAGCTGAAAGAGGATGACCGCATCATTGCTCACTGGGAAACCACCAACCGGATAGAACTGCTGTTTTTCACGAATCAGCAGCAGGTCTATAAGACGAAAGCGAGTGCGTTCGAGGACAGCAAAGCCAGCCTGTTGGGCGACTATATTCCGGCAAAGCTGGGCTTTGACGAAGGGGAATTTGTCGTTTCTGTGATTCTCACAAATGACTACAGCGGCATGCTGCTGTTCGTCTATGAGAACGGGAAAGTGGCGAAAGTACCGCTGCAATCCTATGCAACCAAAACCAACCGGAAAAAGCTGGCGAATGCATACAGTGATAAGTCACCGCTTGTGACAGCGTTGCCGCTGCTGGAGGAACAGAATGTGTTGTTGCGTTCCAGCGGCAATCGGGCATTGCTGTTCCAGACGGAAGAACTGCTGCCGAAAACCGCCCGTAATACGCAAGGTGTTCAGGTGATGACGCTCAAGGGCAAGCAAGTGGTTCTCTCGGCGGAACTTCTGACTGCGGAGCAGGCAGAAGAGCGGAAACGGTATCAGGCGAAAACCTTGCCGGCACTCGGAGCACTGGCAAAAGATTTGCCAGATGTCGGGCAGATGACGTTGGCGTAAAAATTCTGCATATTCACTAAAAAAGCAGGGGAAAAGCTGTGCATTTTGTGGAAAACGGAATGTAAAACTTGCTTTTACAGCAAAAATATGTTATCATGGTGGTAAGTTTTATGGGAACGCCTGTTCAAGAAAACAGGCATGGATATTTAGATGGGAGGAACACAAGATGCATACATGGGTAAGAAAAGGAATCGCACTGGCAGTCAGTGGCGTTCTGACTGTTGGTATGGCAGCTTCTCTGCCGTTTGGCAGCTTAGCAGATGCAGCCGATGAGGACATCATTTTTCAGGCAGAATGCGAAGATTTGGACGGTGCAACCACTTGGACGGATATTTATGGGCAGCAATTTCCGGGGTATTCCGGCAGCGGTTTCTGCTACCTGACTGGTGAAACATTGACCTTTGAGGTGGAAGCACCAGAAGATGGAATGTATGAATTCACCACTCGTTCTGCACAGATTTTGGACAAAAACGGACGGGAACAGACCATCTCCATCAATGGTTCGGAATTTATGATGAAGATGCCGTATGCTGATAGCTGGACAGATTTCAGCTTTGGCATTCACCGCCTGAAAAAAGGGACGAATAAGATTCAGATTCTACCGAGATATGGTTATGGTGCTTATGATACGATTACCGTAAAGAAAGCAGACCTGCCGGAACTGAGCGTTTCCCCGACGCTGAGCGATTCGAAGGCAACTTCCGAAACACAGGGCTTGATGAATTATCTCTGTGATGTTTACGGAAAGCATATGCTCTCCGGTCAGCAGGAAATCTATGGCGGCGGTCACACCGAAAGCAGCCCGAACGGCTACAGCGGTGCAGATTTGCAGGGCTATGAAACCGAATTTGAATACATCAAGAAGAATTTCGGCGACTATCCGGCAATCCGTGGCTTTGACTATATGAACTATAACCCACTCTATGGCTGGGATGACCAGACAACCGAACGAATCATTGAATGGGGTACAGAACGGAATGGCATTCCGACGGTTTGCTGGCACATCAATGTTCCGAAGAATTTCGCAAATTACGAACTGGGCGATGCAGTCGACTGGAAGGAATGCACTTATAAGCCGGCTGAAACCGATTTCGATACCTCCAAGGCAATTGTAGAGGGTACAAAGGAATATGAATATGTCATGCTGACCATCAAGACCTTGGCAGAAGAACTGAAAAAGGTACAGGATGCAGGCGTACCGATTATTTTCCGTCCGTATCACGAAGCAGAGGGCAACACCAATACCGATGGTTCTGCTTCTTGGTTCTGGTGGGGCAAGAGCGGTGCAGAAGTTTACAAGAAGCTCTGGAAGCAGCTGTATACGACCCTGACGGAAGAATACGGTATTCACAATTTGATTTGGGAATACAACAGCTATGACTACTCGACTTCTCCGCAGTGGTATCCGGGCGATGACTGCGTGGATATTGTCGGCTATGACAAGTACAACTGCGTTTATAACCGCCACGATGGAAAGACCAGTGGCCCGAATGAAGATGCTATCTCCAGCACATTCTATACACTCGTAAACCTGACCAACGGCAAAAAGCTGGTTTCCATGCCGGAAAACGACACCGTTCCGAGTCTGGAAAACATCGAGATTGAAAAGGCAAACTGGCTGTATTTCTGCATCTGGTATGACAACGGTTCGGATAACTTCCTGTCTGGCACAGACAAGAACAATCCGGAAACGCTGAAAGAAATGTATCAGAGTGATTATTGCATCACCTTGAGCGAATTGCCGGATTGGAAGAACTATAAGAACGGCGGAGATACCCCGACCACCACAACTGCAACGACCGATACTGGTTCTGAAACCACTACCACAACCACCGGAACAACAGAAGTTGTGATTGGCGATGTCAATGGTGATGGCGTGATCAATGTTGTCGATGCAATGCTGTTAAAGCGGTATCTTTTGGCTAAAAATGCAGAAGATGCAACTTATAACACCGTTTGGGACTGGAATCAGGATGAAACCTGCGATGTTCTCGATGTAGTAGGACTGACGAAGTTCCTGCTGCGGAAAGACTGATTCTTTTTAAAACAATTGTAACAAAGAAACAACCGCCCTGTGATGCGAATTGGCACACAGGGCGGTTTTTATGAGAATCCATCTGAAATTTTCTGAACATTCTCCACAAGGGCTTGTAAAACAGATGCAATCCGTGTATAATGAATTTTGTCGAATAGCTGCGAACGAAAGCAGTCATTTTATTTGATTTTGGGCGGGTTCTTTTTTCCGCCATTTTGGAGGTTGACGTTTTTTATGAAGCATACCATTGGTTTGATGCTCAGCGGACTGGCAGCAACGATTTTATTTTGTGCCTGCACAGCCTCGCCGGAATCTGTTGCCGTGAAAATTAGTCAGGACGAATCCGAAGAACTTTCCATTTTAGCGGAAACAACTGTGACCATGACCCAGCAGACCATCCAAACAACCACTACTACAGAACGCAAGCCGGATTTGGTCGAAGAAGTACCAGCAGAACATGTTCTGGATGCCGATGTGATTTATCAGCGTCCGGAGTTGCCGACTGGCTGCGAAGTCACTTCGCTGACAGCTCTGCTGCAATATCTGGGATTCGATGTGGATAAGACCACCATGGCGGAAGATTTTCTGCCGTGCAGTTATGACACTGCCAAGAACACATTGGATGATGCCTACATTGGCTTGCCGCAGGCGAGCGATGGATTCGGCTGTTATGCTCCGGTTCTGGTCAAGACGGCGGATGCTTATTTAAAGACACAGGATAGCGAGAAGCAAGGTCTGGACTTGACGGGCAGCAGCGAAGAAACTATTTGCCGTTACATTGCAAGCGGTTATCCCGTTGTGATGTGGATTACAATTGGTCTATATGATGTATATGAGGAAGAGGGCTGGACGACGGAGGACGGCAGAACCGTCATGTGGTGCGATTTGGAGCACTGCGTTTTGTTGCATGGATATGATAAGGAAAATGATTTGGTTTATGTGTGCGACCCGTTGAACGGCGATGTGACGTATTCTATGGAGCGATATTTTCAGATTTACGAAGATATGCACAAGCGAGCAATGACAATTTATTGAGATGATGGAAATTTAGGAATGCGATGCCCTTTTTCTGCGGAGAGATGGAACGAGCAACAGCAGCACGCCGCAGATGGCAAGGGCAAGGCTGATCCATTCAGACGTTGCCAAGCCAAAATAAATGCCCCGTTCGGAATCATAGCGGAATCGCTCCGTGAAAAGACGAATGCCTGCATAGCCGATGCAATAGAACGGAATGACATCGGTCTTTCGGGTTCGTTTCCGGAAGCAAAGCTGTAACAATCCAGCAAGGAGAAAATCCAGTCCGCTTTCCAGTAGCTGCACCGGAAAGAGCGGAATGTCCGTCGGGGCTGTCCCGATGGCGTTTTTCAGGCAGATGCCAATCGGTGGATCATAGGGGATACCATAGCAGCAGCCTGCAAAGAAACAGCCGATTCGCCCGAATGCATGGGCAAGCGGAACGGCAGGCGTGATGCTGCTGAGATAGACCCCATAGGGCAGCTGAAAATGATGCAGATAGAGCAGCAAGGCAGCCAGACCACCCAGCAATCCGCCATAGAATACAAATCCGCCCTCTAACAGGGAGGAAATCGTGTCCCAGTTGCAGCCGGAAGTCTGGAACATTTTCACGATGTCGGAGAACGAAACCAAAAGATAGAGCAGTTTTGCTCCCAAAAAGCTGCCTATGATTGCCCAGACACAAGCCTCCAGCATGGCGAACCGGTCTTGCTGAAAGCGTTTTCCGTTGCGAATGGCAAGCCAGATGGCAAGTGCTCCGCCAATCACGCAGCAGATTCCATAAGTTCCGAACGAAAATCCAAAGAGAGAAAGAATTGGATACATGGTCAGCTCCTTTGCTGTCGAAAAAAACGCAGTTCCCGGAAATGCTGCAATGCATGCAGACCGTGGACTGCGTTTTTTAAAAGATCTTAAAAATGCTTAAAGGGTTGAATCCTCATAGTATTCGTAGTTGCTGGAAAATTCATTGACAAAGTCCTGAAGACCATCCTCTGAGAGGAAAATTATCATGTAAATCAGCCATACAACATTGAGTAAAATGCCAATGATACCAAGGACGATGCCAGCGGTTGCAATGCCGTTGGCATTTTTCTTATTCTGAAGAATGCCCAGAATCAAGCCGATGATGGCTGGAATCGCACCAACACCATAGCAGCAGCAAATGGCAATGGAACAGATGCCAAGAATCAAAGAGGCGATCCCCATACCATTGTTGTTGTTGGTCAATGGTGTATTCGGGGTCGAGTAGGGATCATTGTAGGTGTAAGGGGATTGACCAGCAGTTGACTGCTGATAAGATTGTCCCGAAAAATTTGGTTGCTGCTGATTAGCAGTGTTTCCGTTCGGGATGTTGTTGTTGCGGATGCCATAAGCAGAAAAATCCGGTGCAGCGTTGGTTTCCGCCGTTGTATTCTGTGTGGCGGAAGTGTTTGGCTGCGGAACTTCTCTCGGAATATCGTTCGCAACGGGAGTATTTGCTTGAGCGTTGTTCTGATAAGCAGCGACATGGTCATAATTATCCGAAACCGCAGGATCTGCCGGTTGAGCGGCGGTGTTGGAATTGCTCTGTTCCGGATGGAGATTTGGTTCTGTTGGGGTGTCTGGTGTTGGGATCGTCGGTTCTTGATTGATAGAATCCGGCTTTGGAATGGCATTTGGTCGAATTTCGCCGCAGTTCGGGCAAGTAAGGTCAGTATCCGATAACGGATGACCGCAGTTTCCACAAAAAGGCATGGGAAAAGCTCCTTTCAAAAATAAACAGTCCTACTTGTTATTGTAGCATATCTTTCCGGAAATGTCAAATAATGTGCATGGTTTTTATTGAGAGAGTGCATTCAGCATGGTGCGTGCGATGTTGTTGGTATTGACAGTGTCCACGTCTTGATTCCAGTCTTCGATTTCGATACAAAAGGCAATCGGGAGGTTGCTGTCATCGCAGAAGCCAACTAACAGAGAATTGTCTGTATCATCGCCCTGTTCAGCTGTTCCAGTCTTTAAGCCAACGGGATAATTGATGGTACTATAACGAGCCAAGTCACCGTTCTCTCGCATGATTGCTCGTACCTGCTGGGCAGTTTCCGCAGAGAAAATTTCATCCGAATAGGTAGTCTTTGCTTTGTCCTTGACCGTTCCGAATAAATCTTGTCGATAGGAAATCAAGTATGGCTGAGTCATCTGTCCTGTGCCGTTGGCAATGGCACTTTCCCACATCATCAGTTGAAGTGGGCTGATGACCGTTTCGCCTTGTCCAATGCAGCCCCATTGGGTGATGCTGTCGTTGGTATCTTCTAAGGTTGTGGAAGCGGTGAAAACAGAAATGCCATCTAAATCCATTTGTGCATTGCCTTCGCCGTTGACCCGATAGCCCATTTTACGGAACGCAGTCTGTAAGCCGTCAAGGGGTAAATCCTCTACCAGCTGAGCAAACCAGGGGTTGCAGCTGTGCTGAAACGCTTGCGAGATATTCTGCCAGCCGTGCACACTACCGTGATAGCAGCGAATCGGAGAGCCATAGTTGTTGTAATAAGTGCCCTGACAGTCATAGCTTTTCTGCATGAGAGCGTCATAGCCGATGGTTTCAATGGCAGCGGCAGTGGTGCAGACTTTCTGGGTAGAACCGGGGATGGTCTGGTAAAATGCCTTACAGAGCAGGCTGCCTGTTTCCAGCGTGCTGACATCGATATCACTTAAAATGTTGACACTGGGCTTGCTGACACAGACAAGAATTTCTCCGGTCTGGTAGTTGTAGGCGATGGCAGTTCCGTTTTTATTGCCGAATTCCTGATAAACCTGTTGGTTTGCATCGTGGTCGAGGGTGGTATAAATCGCACTTTTTCCGTTCTGGACTGCACCAAAGAGCAGGTTATAATTTTGCAAGTCCTTCAGATTTTCGGAAACGAGTGTGTTCGTCATGCGTCCGCTGTTGTCGCCGATGAGGTTGCCAACATCTAGAAAATAATCTGCTCCATATTTTTCCGCAGTTGCATCTTCATCGAACAGAACTTCTCCGTTTCGGTCGTAGATATAGCCGAGTTTCACGTTGTGAGAATGGGACATATAGAAAGTTGCCTGTGATACAATTCTTGCGACCAAAAGCACCATGCCCAACAGAAAGAGGACAATCAGCAGGATGGTGAGCCGTTCTCCACGTTTAATACTTTTCATTGTGTGACCCTCCTTGTTCGCTGCTGTTTCGGTACATTCTGGTCTGTTCATTCTGGCTGCTGCCGGAACGCTGGATGGTGTTCGGGCGAGCATATGGGTTGTTGGAACGGCTCTGCGGAGCGGTTCTGTTTACTGGCTGCCCGTATGGGTTCGGTTGTGTCGGTCGAGCCTGCTGCCGAGGTGTGCCGTTGGTTGGAATGGTACGGGTTTGATTCAGTGGCTGCCCGTAAGGGTTCGGTTGTGTTGGTCGAGCCTGTTGCCGAGGTGTGCCATTGGTGGGAATGGTGCGAGTTTGACTCACTGGCTGCCCGTATGGGTTCGGCTGCGTGGGTCGAGCCTGCTGCCGAGGTGTGCCGTTGGTGGGAATGGTGTGAGTTTGACTGATTGGCTGCCCGTAAGGGTTCGGCTGTGTCGGTCGAGCCTGCTGCCGAGGTGTGCCATTGGTCGGAATGGTACGGGTTTGATTCAGTGGCTGCCCGTATGGGTTCGGCTGTGTGGGTCGTGTTTGCTGCCGAGGAGCACCGCCCTGCATCGGAGTGGTGCGATTCTGGCTGGCAGGCTGCTGCGGTGTTCGAGTAGTGGAACGCTGCGGAGCTTGCGGTTTGTTTGCGTTCGGAGCAGGGGCATGTTTTGACAACAGTTCGTCTGCTTCTTTCTCCTTGCGGAACGGCAGCTTGAACGAAAGCGTATTTTCCGAAACAACATTCGGTTTTCGGAACGTCGGCGATTGCCCCGCTTTGAGCATACCGGCAAGCAGTCCGCAGGTAATCATAGACGTACCACCCTGTGAAATGAATGGAATCGTAACACCAGTGAACGGAATCAGGTTGCAAGAACCGAAGATGTTCAAGCCCATCTGTACGACAAAGACCGCTGCAACGCCTAAAATCATGGTTGTGTGGTAGTAGCTTCTCGGCTTGTTAATCATTGGCAATATTAACAGACTTGCAATGAAGAAGATGACCAGCAGGGCAACCAAAAAGCCCCATTCTTCACAGATGGTGGAGAATACAATGTCTGTATCTGCGGCAGCGATTTCAATGAGGTTGCCGTATCCAGGACCTTTTCCGAATAAGCCGCCCTCTGCAATTGCCATCAGTGCACGGCATTGCTGATAGCCGTTTCCGTACATATCATTCCAGATGTCCACAGAAAGACGGTCTTGTACATAGCCCGGTGCAAATTTCGCAGCGGCAATGACGACCAGCACGCCAACTGCACACAGGAAAATCAAGGTCGTTTTCGAGAATTTTGCCTTTGGGTAACAGATCCGGCAGATGACTGCACAGCCATAGGCTGCGGCAAAGGTTGGCAAACTGCCCAAGTCCCGACACCACCATTGCAGCACAAAGATGGCAAGGAATGAGCCGGTTAAAAACAGAGCCTCTTTAGAAACATAAAAGAAAAGTACCTTGGTCTTTTCGTGCTGTTCCATGATGGAGGTGGCACAGAGCAGAACAAATACGGGCTTCATAAATTCAGAAGGTTGCAAGCTGATTGGTCCAATCTGAATCCACATGCTCCGGCTGCCCGTCAGGAGCAGGATTGCCAGCATAATCACGCCCAGCACGATATACAGATATTTTTTGATTGCCATCAGGCGGATGTGGTTGCGGGTGAGCAGGAACATGATTTGACAGCAGATTAACGCCATGATACAGGTGATATAATGCTTGGCAGCAAATCCAATGCCCCCGAAACAGGATTGAAAAATCACGCTGATGTTGAGAATCAGAAGCAGTAGAAAGTCTGTGGTGTAGGTCATCTGCTTATAGAAGAACCGCAGCACGATGATATAGACCACATCCAGCCCTAGAACTGCAATGGTCAACGGGGCTAAATCTTGAATCGTTTCATAGTTTCCCCGAAACAGCACCGCCAGCAGCATGACAATATGCGTGAACAGAACCAGTGCTGCAATGCGTCCGTAGCGTAAGCCATTATGATACATTTGCATCTCTCCTTTGCTGTAGGATGACGGCTTGCGTGCCGAATCGGATTTCATCCATGGGTTTTAGAATGGCTTGGTGGTCGATTTTCGTGCCGTTGACGAATGTGCCGGATTTGGAATGCAAGTCCACGACACGCCAGACCCCGTTGGAAACATAGAGCACCGCATGATAACGGGAAATACTCATATCCGGCAGGCGAATATCCGCCGAGCCATGCCGCCCGACTAGAATTTCATCGGCTTCTAAGGGAATCCATTCGTTGGTCTGAACATCTCGCAGCATCATGTGATTGCTGACTTTGTTCCACCGCAGCTGTTCAATGCGTTTTTCTCGCTTTGCAAAGGAAAAGATGACAAAGACACAGAGAAATACCACAAAGATGACCACGGCACTGACAATGATGGAAAAGGGAGTAAAGTCCCGCAGGGTCTTTAACAGTTCTTCGTACATTTCAGATTGCCTCCTAAAGTATAATGGGGCGGAATCGTATGCCCCGAACATGGTTACAGATTGGTAGAAAAGAAGATATTCCTATTATAATACAAGCCTGTGAAAAAATCAAGCAAATGATAGGGGGCTTTCACAGAAATTCGGGTTTTCTTTTGTTTTTTGCAATCTGTACAAAATCGCACGGCAGCTTTTATTCAAGTTGCATGAAGAAGAAAAAAATTACAGAAAAATTACTTGCAATTTGCCGGAAACTATGGTATAATAAACAAAATCAACCGTGAAATCATCCATCATTTTTGGATGGTTTGCAATTTCATTTCCAAAATTTATAAAAATAGAAAGTAGGCGTATGACACAACATGAAAGAACGTGTTTCCCTCAGACGAATGACCGCATTTTTTACCAGCATCCTGCTGGTTGTTTTTTGCCTGCCGACTCTGGCACTTCCGGCAAAGGCAGAAACAACCGTCCGACAGGTGAATAATATCGTCTTATTTGCCCAGTTCGATCCGTTGACGGAAAAAAACTTTATGAGTGGAGATGCAACCAATACGGTGCTTTCGATGTGCAACGATACTACTACGTATCGTTCCCTGACGAAATACATTGATACTATTTCTTATGGACAAATGCACGTGGATTCTTATTTTCCGCAGCTGAAAGATGGTGTCATTGAGCCGTATGTGCTGAGTCAGAGTCGGGAATCTTACACGGACTATAACCAATATGCCATTGAAATGATTCAGAATATTGCAATTCCGGCAGATATTCCGCTGGATGGGGACAACGATGGCTATATTGACAACATTGTCTGCGTGGTAGATGGAAAAGTTACATCCGCTGCCGATCCGCTGTGGTCAAAAGCATTTTATCTGGATGGCGGTTTGCAGGTGAACGGGCTTACCGTGGGACAAGTCAATCTGCACAGCGGCTATTCTGTGATCGGTTCTACGCTATTCAACGGCATTGGAACGGTCTGCCATGAATTTTTGCACAGCATGGGCTATCCGGATCTGTACCACCGCAGCGATGTTCCCGGTGATCCGGTCGGGCAGTGGGATATTATGGCAACCACTTCTATTTTCTTGCAGTATCCGCTTGCTTATCAGCGGTATTCTGTTTCCGGCTGGATGGGAGCAGAAACGATTACAACAGCGGGGACATATGCACTTGCTCCAGCATCTGCCTCCGAGGGCAGCCGGCTCTACTTATTAAAAACACCGCTTTCCGACACGGAATTTTTTGCGGTGGAATATCGAAAGCAGGGTGCGAAATATTCGGATGAACTGGATGGAAAAATTTATGGCGATGGCATGGTAGTCTATCGGGTGAATACCAGCGTGGTCGGAAACTATCGGGGCGATACTGATCAGATTTATATTTTCCGTCCAGGGGAAACCGCATTGAACGGCGGAGCAGGCGACTTGACAAAGTCTTGCTATGGCGGAACAGGTGCACCGAATCATATTGGAACAACAGACCTGCAAAAGAAGTTTTCTGATGGGGCATTGGTCTATGCAGACGGAACAAACAGCGGCATTGCACTGGACAACATTCAGATTCAGGACAATGGAACATTGACATTCTCAGTATCGTTTGCAGACCTTTCCGGTCAGAAACTCTGGGAAACCAGCAACAATAGTTCGTTCTCTGCGGATACCATGGCGTATGATCTGGCAACTGCCGCAGATGGCACGATGTATCTGCTTTCGACCACTGCCTATTCTGCAACCCTGTATCGGGTGGAAGAGGACGAAACGCTGACTGCAGTCAGCAAGCCATTTTCCGGCAGTATGTACAATCCAAAGCTGGTCATTTGTGATGGAACAGCATATGTGCTCTATCAGGATTATGATTATTTCTCGCATCTCTGCAAATGGAATGAAAACGGGCAGCTCTGGGAAGAATGTTACGTGGGGACAAAACTCGCACAGTATCAAGACCTTGCAACAGATGGCGAACAGCTTTATTTTACCTGCACCACGGGTTCATTCCCGTATGCGTTGCAGGCATATTGCTACAATCCGAACACCGGACAAGCAACGCAAATTGGAACGGATCTCTCTGGAAACGCTTGCAATATGGAGATTGCTGCCGCAGATGGAACGGTCGTGATCGGCTATCGGGATTTGACTGCAAACAGCGTTCCAAAAGCAGCGATTTATAACGGAGCAACTTGGAATATTATTACATTGTCCGAGCAGGAATGCGGCATGGTTTCCGTGATAGCAGATGCGGACGGGAAGTTCTGGGTGTTGCCGAGTGGCGGAAAGAATCCAATTTTCAGCGTGACCTCTGATGGAACTGCAACTGCCTATGAATTGCCAGCGGCATTGCAAGAAAACGTCTTTCAGATGGTGCCGGTTCTGTCCGGTGGGAATTTGTATGTGGCTGTAAATTCTCAGAATCCAAATGCATTTGATTTGTATCGGCTGAATCAGGAAACTGCATCATGGGAAACAGTCGGAAATACCATTGCCAATGAAATTGTAAACCAGCCTGTTTTGTCTGCACGAAATGGAACGATTTATTGTATGTACAATGCTTCGGAACAAATTTTGCTGAAAAAATTAGTTATTTCCAAGAACGAAGAAACGATTTTAAAGGGTGATTTGAACTTAGACGGCAGACGGAATTTAGCGGACACTGTGCTGTTTCATCGGTATTTGCTGCGAACGGTTACCTTGACAGAAGAGCAGGGCAAACGTGCAGAAACCGTAGAAGACGGCACAATCAATATCATTGATTTGATTTGGCTGAAACAAGTCATTCATTTAGTAGATGTAGTAGACGCATAACCGCCGAAGGCGAACTGCGGTCGAGCTGGCTCAGCTCGGCGGAGGGTGATTCCCCACAGTGTGGGGAAATGTCCCGAAGGGACAAAGGGGCAGGGCATCCTCTAAACAGGGGGCAAGCTGCCCCCTGCAAAGAGTGGACAATTTGTAGTAACAAGAATCTAAGAGAAATCGGAAAATGCTGTTCGCCATTCTGGAAACATAAAAAAATTCTTGTAAACTACAATCTAAGAAAGATTCATAACCAATTCGGACAACACAACCACTGGAGAACAGCACAAAGGCAAAGAGCGAAGCGAATTTGCCGAACCGGATTCGGGTGGTATCCCAAAGAGCAATTTGCCGAACCACACGCAATTGGTTTTCCAAGAATCAAGAACACAAAAGAGGATTCCCATAACAGGAATCCTCTATTTTTTTGCATCTTCACTTTGTCAGAACTGGTTTCTGAGAGAGAACCCGTTCATGATTGTACACGTCTTTCAACCGCTGTTTGGTGTTGTATGTTTCTCCTATGCAAAATTCTTTCGACCATGTCATAAAATATGCCCACGGAATCTTGCTTTTTGCCAATAATGCTGCATCTGGCAAAAATCCAACCTCTGCCAGCGCTGCAACTTTGTTGGCATTGGATGCCGCAATCAACGACTGATAATCGGCTGCATAGTCCGTTGCTTCATAGTGTGGCAGGTAGACATCCACGGAAACAACATCCACAAAATCATCCCCCGGATACCCTTCCGGCAGCCGACTGTTCCAGACCCAGAGCAGATGGTCGAAATGATAGTGGTGCACATAGTATTCATACATCAATAAATATAGCTGCTTTGCAACTTCTGCACCCTTTGCCCCCCACCAGAACCAAGTACCTTCTGCCTCGTGGAACGGTCGCCACAGAACCGGAATCTTTGCGTCCTGAAAGCGTTGCAGCTGTACTGCAATCGCATCTAAATCATGGAAAAACGCTGCCCGTTCCGGCGTGCCGTCATGCAGAACCCGTTCTGCATCGAAATCTGTGTGTTCGGTATAAAAACTCTTGTCGTGTCCGCCGAGCGGAGAAAACCAGTGAAACGTCAGCGTGACAATGCCGCCCGTTTCGTTTGCCCAGCGGAGTGCAGTGTCCATGGTGTTGCGGTTTTCTTCTACTTCTACCCGACAGGCTTCCGAGGCATCTTCCATGCGGATGTTGGGCGAATAGGCGAGCAACTCAAATCCGCAGAGTTTCGGGGACTTTCCCGTTACGGTTTCAATATAAGCAACCTCTTTCATCGGGTTGGTCTGGGTGTGCTGCCCAGCAAGGATATTTGTTCCCGCGATGTCGTGCAGATATTGCAGCAGAGCCGTTGCCTCTGGGGTTGCGTTGGGGTTGACTGGTGTTGTGTGTATCATAAAAGCCTCCTTTTTAGCCTAATTATAACCCTAATTTATGATAAAGTCAATGGAAATTTGCGTGAATTTTGAAAAAATCGGTTGCAATTTCAAAATGGGTATGCTATAATAAAAACCAAAGCAGAAATTAGCTGCAATTAGGTGCAAATTTATGAAGAAAGGAATTTGTTGGAAAAATGCAAAAACGTGTACGAATGGTGGATATTGCAGAAAAAATGGGCGTTAGTACCTTTACCGTTTCCAAAGCACTTTCCGGAAAAGAGGGTGTCAGTGAAGAACTGCGGGCAGAAGTGCGGCGGGTTGCAGAGCAAATGGGCTATCAGGCAAAGAATAAATCTCGGCAGGAAACTGTTTCCAAAAGCATGAAGTTCGGGATTTTGACCCGCAGCCGATATATTGAACAGGGACAGTCGTTTTATTGGAGTTTATACGAGCGGATGCTGTTTCACCTCAATGCAGGCGGAAATATTGGGATTTTAGAGTTTGTATCCACTGAAGAAGAGGAGGCTCTACGGCTGCCGAAATTCATGCAGACAGAGCTGATTAACGGGCTTGTCTTAATGGGGAAGTTCAGCAAAGCCTACCGTAATATGCTGACCGCTGCAAAGATTCCGTTTGTCTGTCTGGATATGTTCGATGCGGACTGTGAACAGGATACCGTGATTTCAGACGGCTATTATGGAATGTATTTTGTGACCCGTCATCTGCTGCAAATGGGACATCGGGATATTGTCTTTTTAGGGCGATTAGGGGCAACCTATAGCATTACCGACCGTTATTTTGGCTTCTGTAAGGCGATGCAGGAGGCAGGCATTTCCGTAACGCCGGAGATGGTTCTGTCTGACCGAGATGAAAACGATACCGTTCGTGTTTCACTGGAGCAACTGCACCACATGCCGACTGCATTCGCCTGCAATTGCGACGTGTCCGCCTATTATTTGATGCAGACCTTGCAGGCAAGAGGTTACCGGATTCCGGAAGATATTTCCATCGTCGGCTTCGATAATTATATTTTGTCGGAGATGACCACGCCAAAACTGACAACGTATGCAGTGGATTTGGATAAAATGGCGATGGCAAGCATTGAACAGCTGCAACAGCGGCTCGAACAGCCAAGCCGCCCCTGCGAGCAGCGGATTATCAGCGGACATTTTATTCCGAGAAACAGCGTTCGGAAAATAAATTAGGTTGATTATTTAGGCGAAACAAAAGCGAAAAGCCAAACAGCAAAGGGGCAATTGAAAGCAACCAATTGTCCCTTTTTTCTATATCTATTCCTGATTTTCAGAAAAAATCAGTGAAAACTGCAAAAAGAAGATTCTTGGATTGTGCATTCTGCATAAATAAGCAGCGATAAATTTATGCGTTTCGTTGAAATTGCGTGCAAAGCTAATTTAGCTATTGACAAAACTAAAAAATGTGCTATAATAAAGCTAAAGAAGCCTAATCGGGACGGACAAACAAACTTCCCGAACGTGCAAATGTCACATAAAAAACAAAAAATTTGGAGGAACACATTATGAAAAAGCAAATCATCGCCATCACATTGGCAGCCGTTATGGCAGCAGGTATGACAGGCTGCGGCAGCAGCAGCAACGGCAGCAGCTCCGACACCGCAAACAAAGATGCTTCTTTGGATTACAAGAGCATCGACTTGGAAACCGGTGATTCTGACCTGAAGGCAGACCTGAAAGTCATCACCCACCGGACAGACTTGGTAGACACTACCTTTGAAGAATATGCACAGGAATTTCAAAAGCTGTATCCGAATGTCACCATCAGCTTTGAAGGCATTACCAACTATGCAGACGATATGACCACACGGCTGACCAGTGGCGACTGGGGCGACATCTGCATGATTCCGACCACTGTCAACAAGAGTGAATTTGGTACTTATTTTGAACCAATCTGCAATTACGATGATATGAAGGATTCCTACGAATTCCTCGGCGACAAGATGTTTGACGGCAAGGTTTACGGCATTGCCTCCATGGGCAATGCAATGGGCATTGTTTATAATAAGAGTGTCTTTGAAAAAGCTGGCATTTCCGAACTGCCGACTACACCAGATGCATTCTTGGATGACTTGAAGCAGATTAAAGATAAGACCGATGCCATTCCGTTGTATACCAACTATGCAGCTGGCTGGACACTGACTGCATGGGATTCTTACATTGGCGGAACAGCAACCGGCGATGCCGATTATATGAACAACACCATTGTACATCAGGCAAATCCGTTCTCGAAGCGTTCCGATGAAACAGGTCCGTACGCTGTTTATAATACCCTGTATGAAGCAGTTTCTGAGGGCTTGACCGAAGACGACCCGACTACAACCGACTGGGAAGGCTGCAAGAGCCAAATCAACAACGGTAAAATCGGCTGCATGGTTCTGGGCAGCTGGGCAATCATTCAGATGCAGGAAGCTGGCGACCATGCTGATGATATTGGCTATATGCCTTTCCCGATTACCGTGGACGGTAAGCAGTATGCAAGTGCCAGTGCAGACTATGCATATGGCATCAATGTAAACTCTACCGCCGATGAAAAGAAAGCATCTGCTGCTTTCATCAAGTGGCTGACAGAAAAGTCCGGCTATGCATATGACCAGGGCGGTATCCCGATTGTGAAGGGTGAAACCTATCCGGAAACACTGAGTGCATTCACCAATGTTACTTTGGTCATGGATAACCCGACACCGACCGGCGAAGAAGACCTGTATGCAAACATCAACAACGGTTCGGAATTGTCCTTGAATTCAGACCCTACCCACGTTGCAAGAGTCATTGAAAGTGCCATTGACCACAGCGAAACCATGGATGAAATTGCGGACAGCTGGAACGAAGCATGGACTTCCGCACAGGAATCCAACGGTGTAACACCGCAATAACGCACAGAGAGGGGAAATTCAAATGGCTGGTTCTGGAAAAACAGGCAGCACATCACTCCGGAATAAACTGCACAAGATGCAGACACAAAAAGTGATTGTTTCGATTCTGTTCTTATGTGTGCCGTTGCTGCTGTTGTTCACGTTTACCTACCTGCCATTCTTTAAGATGGTACAGTTCAGCTTTTACGATATGAAATACATCGGGAAACGAACTTGGGTAGGACTTCAAAATTATATCTCCGTATTCACCAGAGAAGATTGTCTGAATGCATTGAAGCTGAGCCTTTTCTATTTGGTTGGCTCGTTTGTACAAATCGCCATCGCACTGCTATTTGCCAGCATTTTGAGTTTCCCGACAAAAGGCGGAAAATTCTTCCGTGGTGCATTGTATTTCCCAAGCCTGATTGGCGGGATTGCCGTGGGCTTTATCTTTAAGTTCTTCTTTACCCATGGATTTGTATTGGACACCCTGCTGACTTGGGTCGGCATGGATGCGGACAGCCTGCCATTCTGGCTGAAAGATAAGAGCATTAACAACTGGGTTCTGGCAGCAACCTCCATCTGGCGGTACATGGGACAAAATATGGTACTGTTCATCGGAGCGATTGCCAGCGTTGATACGACCCAATATGAAGCGGCAGCGATTGACGGAGCAAACGCATGGCAGCGGTTCCGGTATATCATTCTGCCATCCATCAAAACGATTGTAACCTTGAACCTGATTTTAGCGGTTTCCGGTGCACTGTCCGCCTTTGAAATGCCTTATGTTATCACAGACGGCGGCTTCGGAACATCCACTTACTTTGTATTGATGAACAAGATTGCCCATACCAACCAGAAGGTCGGTCTGGCATCTGCAATGGCAGTGGTTCTGCTGGCATTGATTCTGCTGGTAACGGCAGTTCAGAAAATTGTCGAACGGCGAATGGATAGCGACACGCCAAGAAGACGGAAACGGAGGGTGCAAAAATGAGAGCAGCAAGTAATCCTGTTCGGCTGGGAAAATACAGCCTCGGTAAGATTTTTTTCACCATCTGCAAGTATGTCCTCCTGATTTTTGCCGCATTCTGTGCATTAGTTCCGCTGGTCAGCTGTGTCATCACTGCCTTTAAAACCAAAGCGGAATACAACAACACCAACGTCATGACCTTGCCGGAAAGCTGGCTGTATTTCGACAACTTTGTTACCGCATGGAAACAAGCAAACATGGGCAAAGCATTCCTGAACAGCTTTTTGGTTCTGCTCTTCGTTCTGTTGGGCAGCACCCTGTTCTCGGCAATGCTCGCATATGTGCTGAACCGCTTCCAGTTCCGTGGCAACAAGCTGATTCGCAACTTGTTTATGATTTCCACCCTGATTCCAGGGATTGCCACACAGGTTACGATTTACCAGATTATGTATACCCTCGGCTTAGTCAATACGCTTTACGGTTACATCATCCTGATGCTGGGAACGGATGTCATCTCGATTTACATCTTCCTGCAGTATTTCGACAACCTGCCAAAGACACTGGATGAAGCAGCAATTTTGGATGGCTGCACCTATGTTGGTGTATTCTTTAAGATTCTGCTGCCGCTGCTGAAGCCGGCAATCGTCACCAGTGCCATCCTGAAGGGTGTTAGCACCTACAACGAATACTACATGGCAAACCTGTACTTACAGGATAAAAAAGCCTTTCCAGTGGTTTCCACCTCTCTGTTTACCTTTACAGGGCCGATGGGAAGCCAATATAACTACATCTGTGCCGGCGTTTTGATTACCGTCATTCCGATGCTGATTCTGTTCATCTGCTGTCAGAAGCAGATTTACAGCGGCATGGCACAAGGTGCAGTGAAAGAATAATGATTTCCCTCTTTTTCTTCTAACATCCCATCCTGTTTCCGCAGCTTGCAGTTCCTGTTTCTGTTATTTTGTAAGATGCTGCAAGTTGCGGCAGGGTGGCCGTTCCAAGATAACAATTGCAAATCGCAGTTTGAAAGTTTACTTCGGGCTTCTGTTGGAATGCCGTTTTCCTCCTCAAAAGAGCAAGCCAGCAGAAGCCATATTTGTCGAACTACTCACTTGAAATTTTAAATATTTTAATTACTTGAATACAATGGAGGTTTCTATCATGAATCCGATTACTTTAAAAACAGACGTTTTGAACAATCTTCCGTGGCAGGCTCGCCCGACCGACTGCACCGCACCGCTTTGGCGGTATCAGGAAAACCCGATTATTCGCCGGAATCCGATTCCGGGGGTTGCCCGTATTTTTAATAGTGCAGTTCTGCCGTATGAGGGAGCTTATATCGGCGTATTCCGTGGCGAACAGACCAACGGCATCCCGTTCATCTACCTCGGACACAGCAAGGACGGCATTCACTGGGAATTTGAGCCGGAAAAGATTGCATTTGTCGATGAAGCCGGCAATCCGTTCATGCCGAAATATGCATATGACCCTCGTTTAGTCAAGGTGGAAGATACCTATTATATTATCTGGTGTCAGGATGCTTACGGTGCAGCCATTGGTATGGCAAAGACCACCGATTTCAAGACCTTTGTTCGGGTTGAAAATCCATTCTTACCATTTAACCGGAATGCTGTTTTGTTCCCACGCAAGGTGGACGGAAAGTTCCTGATGCTGTCCCGTCCGAGCGACAGCGGACACACCCCATTCGGAGATATTTTCCTGAGCGAAAGCAAGGATTTGGAATACTGGGGACATCATCGCCATGTTATGGGTAAGAGCGGCAGATGGTGGGAAAATGTAAAAATCGGCGGCGGTGCTGCTCCGATTGAAACCAGCGAAGGCTGGCTGCTGTTCTACCACGGCGTAACGAATACCTGCAACGGCTTTGTGTATAGCATTGGTGGTGCATTGCTGGATTTGGAAGAACCGTCCAAGGTGCTGTATCGTTGTTCTGATTTCCTGCTTACACCGGAGATGCCGTATGAAGAAAGCGGATTTGTACCGAATGTTTGCTTCCCGTGTGCAGCTCTTTGCGATGCGGAAACCGGACGGATTGCGATTTACTATGGCTGTGCCGATAGCTATGTGGGACTTGCCTTTACAACAGCGGAAACCGTGATTTCCTACATCAAGGAACACGATGCTGCAGAAGCAGACGATCGGGAATTGGGCAGAAGATAAAACAGCGAAAAAGCAGCAAAAAGGAGTGTTCCAGTCATGAATATTTTATTGGAAAAAGCCAGACGGATGCTGGAAGAGAATATTATTCCGTTCTGGCAGGGGCTGCGGGATGATGAATACGGCGGCTATATCGGGCATGTGGACTTCTCCATGCATTCCGATTGCAAAGCGGAAAAGGGCTGCATTCTGCACAGCCGGATTCTGTGGTTCTTTTCCGAGGCAGCATTGCTGCTGAACCGGATGGATTTGGCAGCCGATGCCGAACACGTGTACTCGTTCTTCACGCAACACTGCATGGACAGAGAGCAGGGCGGTGTTTACTGGTCGGTCAGCTATGACGGCTCACCGATGGACACCACAAAGCATACCTATAATCAGGCGTTTGCCCTGTATGCATTATCTTCTTACTATCGCCTGACCAAGAATCCAAATGCGAAACAGCTGGCATATCAGTTATTTGATTTGATTCAGGAAAAGGCATTCGATGGAGCAGGCTATTTGGAAGCGTTCGACCGGAACTGGAAGCCTGCCTCGAACGAAAAGCTGTCGGAAAATGGGGTCATGGCAAGCCGCACGATGAATACCTTGCTGCACGTCTTTGAGGCATACAGCGGCTTTTATCGGGCAACGCAGGACGAACGGGTTGCCGAGGCAATGCGTACCATCTTGCAGATTTACCAAGAAAAAGTATTCAATCCGGAACGCAACCGGCAGGAAGTATTCTTTGATTTGGACTACAACAGCCTGATTGATTTGCACAGTTACGGGCATGATATTGAAAGCTCGTGGCTGATTGATGATGGATGCAGCTTGCTGGGCGATGCTGCGTTGAATCAGACCATTTTCGCCATGGATGACCGCCTTGCAGAAGGCATTTATCAGACCGCCTACCGGAACCATTCGGTTCTGAATGAATGCGAAAACGGCGTGGACGATGAAACCCGTGTCTGGTGGGTACAGGCGGAATCGGTGTTAGGGTTCTACCATATGTATGAAAAACATGGGAACTGTCAGTATTTACAGGCGGCACAGGATATTTTTTCCTACATTGAACAATATTTTCTGGTATCCGACCACAAGAGCGAATGGTTTTGGGCAGTGGACAAGGATGGAAAGCCGATGCAGAATCTGGATATTGTCAACGGTTGGAAGTGCCCCTACCACAACGGCAGAATGTGCTTAGAATTGATTCGGAGGAATGGAATATGATGCAGGAACGATATGAACAGCAGCTGCGGAAGCAGGAGGCTCTGCTGAACCGAAAGAATGAAAAGACCGATTTCTATAATGGAATCTATGACCGCTGGAAGTATCCGGTACTGACCAGAGAACACGTGCCGCTGTACTGGCGGTATGACCTGAATCCGGAAACCAACCCGTATTTTATGGAACGGCTGGGCATTAATGCGGTGTTCAACGCTGGAGCAATTGAACTGGATGGAAAGATTTGTCTGGTTGCCCGTGTAGAGGGCAGCGACCGGAAGAGTTTCTTTGCCGTTGCAGAGAGCACGACGGGTGTAGACCAGTTTGTCTTTCGGGAAAAGCCGGTACAGCTGCCGGACTGCGACCCGAACGAAACCAACGTCTATGATATGCGGTTGACCAAGCACGAAGATGGCTGGATTTATGGCGTATTCTGTTCGGAATCCAGTGCCAACGACCCGAAAGATTTGTCCGCAGCCGTTGCACAGGCTGGCATTGTCCGGACAAAGGACTTGAATACATGGGAACGGCTGCCGAATCTGATTACCAAGCAGAGCCCGCAGCAGCGGAATGTTTGCCTGCTCCCGAAGTTTGTCGATGGAAAGTATGCGTTCTATACTCGCCCGATGGATGGCTTTATTGATACCGGTTCTGGCGGTGGTATCGGCTATGGACTGGTGGATGACATTCTGCATCCCGTCATTGAAACCGAAAAAATGACCAGTATGCGGAAGTACCACACCATTACCGAGGCGAAGAACGGCAGCGGTGCAACCCCGATTGCAACAGAAAAGGGCTGGCTGCACATTGCCCACGGTGTCCGGAATACCGCAGCTGGATTGCGGTACGTGATTTATGTATTTGTCACCGATTTGGAAGACCCGTCCCGTGTGATTGCAGAACCATCCGGTTATCTGATTGCACCGTTCGGAGCAGAACGGGTCGGTGATGTTTCCAACGTGGTATTCACGAATGGGGCAGTGGTACGGGAAGACGGCACGGTTTATATTTACTATGCGTCTGCGGATACACGGTTGCACGTTGCCACTTCTACCATTGACCAGCTGCTCGATTATGCATTCCATACTCCGACCGATCCGCTTCGCAGTGTCGATTGTGTCAAGCAGCGGTGCGAACTGATTGACCGGAATCTTGCATTTTTGCAGAAGGAGCAGGGAAAATGAGTTTGAAATTAGCAGCAATTTTCAAGGATTTCATGGTTGTGCAGCGAAATCGTCCGATTACCGTTTTCGGGACGGGTGTTCCAAAGACGGTAGTCACGGTTTCTCTGCATACCAGTTTCAGCAAGACAGTAGTTGCAGCAGATGGAACATGGTGTGCAACGCTGCCGCCGCTCGCTGCCGGAACAGACTATGTGTTGACGGTATCAGACGGCACGACGGAAGAACAGCGGAAACAGGTTGCAGTCGGGGAGGTTTGGCTTGCCGGCGGACAAAGCAACATGGAACTGGCTCTGCGAGATAGTGCAGATGGCGTTGCTGTGAGCAAGGCTTACACGGGCACACAGATTCGATTCTATCAAGTGCCAAAGCGTGCGGTTTTGGATGAAACCCATCAGCAATTAGAAGCACAGTCTGCTTGGAAAATTGCCGCTGCGGAGAACGTGGGCGATTTGTCAGCGGTTGCATTTTATTTTGCAAAACGGCTTGCACAAAAAATGGATTGTGTGATTGGCATTGTCGATTGTTATTGGGGCGGTACTTCTATTGCGTGCTGGATGAGCGAATCCATGATGCAGAGCGTTGCAGCCGGACAAAAACAGCTGGCAGATTACAAAGCAGAAGTTGGAGCAAAGACACCGGAACAGTATGCGGCAGAAATGCGGGAATATGAGGCGGATTATCAGAAGTGGCAGGCAAATATTGACGCTTGTCGGGCAGAAAATCCCAACGTGACATGGAAAGAACTGCACGAACGCTGCGGAGAATGCCCGTGGCCGCAGCCGACCGGCTGGCAGTCGCCGTTCTGCCCGAACAACCTGCATCGGACGATGATGCAGCGAGTTGCACCGTATACGCTGCGAGGATTCCTGTATTATCAGGGCGAAGAAGATGTTTCCCGTTATGAGGGATACAGCGATATGATGATTGCATTGGTGAAACAATGGCGGATGGATTGGAATGACTGGTCATTGCCGTTCCTGTTTGTTCAGCTGCCGATGTATCTTGCAATTGATACTGAAGACGACAAGAAGTGGGCGATGCAGCGGGAACAGCAGGCGATTGCAGCAGCCATGCTGAAACGGGTCGGTATGATTTCCATGACGGATTGCGGCGAATTTGACAACATTCATCCGCTGGACAAGGAAACACCGGGTACACGGCTTGCTCTGCTGGCAGAGCAGATGGTCTATGGAACGGGCGAAGAATGGACACCATCGGTGCAGCAGATGTATTCTGACGGAACAGCGTTGTATCTGGTCTTTGACCATGTGGCAGATGGGTTGGTGATTCATGCATCTGAGCCGGAAACTTGCCAGATTGCCGGAGCAGATGGCGTTTATTATCCGGCAAAGGCAGAAGTATTGCATTCCAATATCGTTCGGGTTTCTGCGGATGCAGTGAATTGTCCGCAGAGCGTACAATATGCATGGTATAACTATGGGGAAGCGACTTGGTTTACCCAATCTCGGATACCCGTGCCGTCTTTCCGGTATGCGTTGGCAAGCAGAGAGGGGCAGACAAGATGAAGCATGTTCCATTTTTATTGCGTCCCGTGGGAAAAGATTATCTCTGGGGCGGAGAACGATTGAAAACAGAGTATCATAAACAGATTGATTTGACCCCATTGGCGGAAACGTGGGAGTGCTCCACACATCCGGATGGGTGCAGTATCGTGGACTCCGGTGCAGCAGCAGGGAAACCGTTGCGGACGGTGTTGCAGGAACATCCAGAATATCTAGGAATATACGCTAATTCGGAGGGAGAACTTCCGATTCTCATCAAGCTGATTGATGCGAAAAAGGACTTGTCCGTGCAGGTGCATCCGGATGATGCCTATGCAAAGCAATATGAAAACGGACAAAACGGAAAAACGGAAATGTGGTATGTGTTGGAAGCAGAGCCGGATGCCAGTCTGGTCTACGGATTCCAACACACCATGACACCGGAACGGCTGCGGCAGTCGCTGGCAGAGGGAACACTGGAAGCGGATTTGCAGAGCGTTCCCGTTTCCAAGAACGATGCGTTCCTGATTCCAGCCGGAACGGTGCATGCCATTGGAGCAGGCATTTTGCTGGCAGAGATTCAGCAGAGTTCCAACCTGACTTATCGCTTGTATGACTATAATCGCACGGATGCAAATGGGAACAAGCGTCCGCTGCACATTGAAAAGGCAGTGGCAACGGTGGACTATCAGCAAAAGCCACTGCCGGAACAGAACCGGACAGTCGAACAGAAAGACGGATATACGGAAGAAGTTCTGTGTGCGTGTCCGTATTTTCAGGTATCCCGATTGCACTTACAGGCAGCAACGCCGGCAGTTGCAGCAGCAGTTTCGACCACGAATGCATTTGCTGTGCTGCTCTGCATCTCCGGTAGCGGAACAATGACTGCTGAAACGGGCGAAACACTGGCATTCCAGAAAGGGCAGTGTGTGTTCGTGCCAGCAGATACGACTGTGAGAGAACTTTCCGGAACAGCGGATTTGCTTTGGATTATCGCTTGAAGTAGAATTGATAGAACTTGATGGAAGATAAAAAGATGTCGTTTTTCGGATGGATTCCGAAGGACGGCATTTTTTCTGTTTATCAAACAATTTTGTACATAAAACAAAAAAACAACTTGACAATAGAAGAAACATGATTTATAATAAAATCGTAATCCGCATTTATATGGAAAAAGGATGAAATGAATGTCGGAAAATGAATGAAATTTAGATTGAAGTGGGAGATTATTTATGAATGGTATTGTTTTATCAGAGGGTGTAAAAAATCAAATTCAACGGTATTCGGAAGATACGTTGACATCTATTGCACAGTTAGACCATGTCGGGGAATTGCTGTACTCGGATGCTTATAAGAATGCAAGCAACCAGCTTGCTGCCTATCTTTCCGGTACGGTAATGAGAAAAAAAGAAGCTGCTTACCATCAAAGTTTAAAGTGGTATGAAAAATGTGGCTTTCTGAGTTCTGGAAAGCAAGAGGTTTATCAGAGAAGCGTTGACCGTGCTGGAAAAACAACAGCTTTAGTAGTTAATCTTGCTACAACCGCAGTCCCTTATATTGCAAGTGCGATTGAGTCCGGCGTGAATAAAATGAATTTTGAAAAGTTCTTTATGACATGGATGGGCTATATCAATCAGGGAATGGAAGTTTCTCAGATTATGTTGGCAAATACACAGAGCATCTTAAAGGCTGCAAATCTCAATTTGAGCCATGAAAGGATTCGTGCTGGAATTAGAGCCGGTCAAGCTGCTTCTTCGCTGCCGTACTTATCGAAAAGAAATCGTTCTTCTTTAAATAGTGCTGGAGAAGAAAATATGCAGTCTATCGCAAAATTGATGGTTTCTACAGCAGATTTAACCAATCATCAAGTTCGTGACCGTGCACTGGAGTTTATGGAAGATATTTTTAATATTTCCTATTATGATGCAGAGCAGAAGATTGAAGATATTCAGTATGCACAGGATTATTTAAGTTCTTTTGTATCGTTTTCTTCTTTTGATTATATTTCCTTTTTTAAAGAATTTGTTGCTTCTTCTTCGGAAACTATAAAAATTGGAAGCTATGATGTGGATATGGATGTTTATGCTCAAAAGAGAGCAAACAACAAGAAAAATATCATTGAAGTTGCAAAGGATGTAGCGGAAATCGGCGTGAAAGCCGGAATGGCAGCAGCTACACAGAATCCTACTTCTTTACTTGGTTGTGTAAAGCCAGCTGCTAGTATCATTAAGCTGTCAGAAGGGTTGATGTCCTCCACACTGAATCCGGAATGTGACCCATCCAAGGGAAGAGAAATCATGAAAACCATCATTGCACAAAGAAAAGCTTATGATATGAAGAGAGAAGATGCTTAAAAATGGTAAATCAAAATTTATTGGCAAATATTCAATCCGGACAGATTTCTATTCAAACCATATCTCCGAATGATTTTAAGGCTTTAATGACCAATCCAGAAACTAAGTCGTATGGATTGATGATTTGCAGTCGTGCTTATTTCCTGAAAGCGGCAGAAGTAATCGGGGACAATATGAACAATTTCAGTTTGAATGATGAACGCAATCTCCAGATTTTAGAGAATACAAAGCACTTGATTCAGATGGATCAAAATGAAAACTTTCATATTAACAAGGTGGCGTGTGCAGAAGAATTTACAAAATATTTTCTGGATTCGTTGGACAACATGGTAGACCATAAAACAAAACAATTAAATGTGATTCAAACGATTGCCAATGTCTTTCAGATTAGAAAGGACATCAGACAAATCAGATTAAATTTGGAGATTATCGAAGAAATTGACCGCATAAAAATCAAGTATTTAAAGCAGGATTCAAGCAATAACTTCATAAAGGCATTATTAAATGGCTGGCACGAATTTCAAAAAGAATTGACAAAAGAAGAAACCATGGATGATTTGGATTACTGTGATAGCACAGAAGATTTTTTTGAAATGGCTGTAGGCAACATAGGCTGCGTGAACGGCTTGTTTGCAAAGTTGGGGGATGATATGAAACATCTAAAAGATCTCATACAGAAGACAGAGAAATAAAGCATACAGGAGGGAAAAGACTTTGAAAAAAAACAAAAAGAAAAAAAGATGGCTGCCTAAAATTTTAGGAGTAGCAATTTTGCTGGATGGTATTTCTATTTTGACAACGGTTTTGAAATACATCAAGCACAGCAAAAATGATATCATTGAATAATTGTTATGGCGAAATGGGGCGTATAAAATATGAGTAAAGTGAGTGCTGGCGGCTTAATTGGTGCAGCTGTAGGCTTGGCTGTTGTTGGCGTAAAGCTTGCAAAAAAACTAACAGAAGCAAAAGCGGCAAATCGCAGAAAGGATTTGAATGATTCTCTTAGAAAATCTGAAGATATCACTGCTGATGTCGAAGAAGAGAAACAGGAGGATTAGAAAAGCCATAGGGATAGCGATTTTACTGAAATGATAGATTGTGGAAAGGAAAGAAATTGTCATGGCGAAGAGTTTTTCTTATCATCATGAGACAACAAAAAATGGAGAAACAAAATCTCGTGGTGCAAGTTATGAAACCGGAAGAGGATTGCGGACTTATTCCTCTACCACGCCAGCAAAGAATGAGGGTATGAGTCAAAATAAAAAGGTTGCTGCTGGTGTCGGTGGCGGAATTGCTGGAGTTGTAGGTTTGATTGTTGCTGGTGTAAAGCTTGCAAAAAAACTAACAGAAGCAAAAGCGGCAAATCGCAGAAAGGATTTGGATGATTCCTTTAGAGGCTCTGCAAATATCGCTGCTGGGATTGCAGAACAAGAAGAACAGGAAGATTTCAAAAACCAATGGTAACCATGTGAATAAAAGTAAGAACTGCTCTTATCAGGCAATTTGTCTGGTAAGGGCAGTTGTTATTTGCTGTCAAATTCCGTGGAATATCTTCTGCAACTTGACAAGAAAAAGCATGTTTGCTATAATGAAGAGCAGAACAAAACGCCTTTCGGGAGCACGGCTCTGTGAAAGGCTGTGTAGAAGAGAAAGGTTGTGACATACGATGATTTGTCCTGCTTGTGGAAGTGAATTTCCGGATGAAATGCCGGTTTGCCCGTACTGCCAAACGCATGTTCCGGAGCACACACCGGATGTGCATGCATACGATGCCTATTATTGTGCCGATACGGTTTCCCTGCGAAAAAATCATTGGATTGATTTCTTCATTGGGTTGCTGTTTGTGATTGCGTTGACGGTGCTGGCAATCTTTTTCCAGCTGCAAAAGCCCTCGCTCAGTACGCAGATTCGTCGGGCAGATGCCGCAGAACTGGCGGAAATCTGCACGGAATATCCGGCAGAAACGGCAGATGATACCTATACACAGACGTTGTTAAATGCCATTGCAGATTTGCAACAGACCTATTTGCTGCACAACGACCAGGAATCCGAAGTGCTGGCAAACCTGCAGAAACTGGCAGCCACAGAAAATGTACTGGTACGGGAACAGGCTTGCGATGCCGCAGCAGAGATGGAATCGAACCGCTTACTGCAAGAGATGAATCGGGTTCGCACACAGCGGCAAAAACGGATGCTGACCGAAACGGACACCCTGACAGAAACTGCAAAGCTGCTGGTAGATACTTATCAGGAATCGCCGGATACCTATGAGGCAGAAGCCCCGAAAGCAGTGAAAGAATCGCTCGGCGAACAGGCAGAGCAGGCATATCAGGTCATGTTAGTGAACTGCAATTCCTATACCGATGCCATTGCACAATACAATGAAGAACGGAAAGATGTGACCGTCAATTTCCTGACGACACAGGATTATACACAAGTTGGGGTTTCCAGTATTTATGACCCCGTTGGAAAACAGTTTTCGTTTATTATTTTGCTGTTGCCGTAAGGAATCCACAAAAATTTCACGCAGAAAGGAATTTCACCATGCATCTACCATTTTCCACATATTCCCTGCAAACGCCCTGCTATGTCACCGATGTTGCAGCCCTGAAGCGAAACGGGGAGATTTTAAAGTCCGTGCAGCAGGAAACTGGCTGCAAAATTCTCTTGGCACAAAAAGCTTTCTCCATGTTTGCAACTTATCCGATTTTAAAACCCTACCTCGCTGGAACAACCGCCAGCGGACTCTATGAAGCCAAATTGGGACGGGAAGAAATGGGCGGAGAAGTGCATATTTTCTCCCCTGCCTATCCGGAACAGGATTTTCCGGAAATCTGTGCCATCAGCGACCATATTGTATTCAATTCGTTTCATCAGTGGCAGCTGCACAAAGCATTCGTGCAGTCCTGCGGCAGACCGATTTCCTGCGGTATTCGCATCAATCCGGAGTATGCAGAAGTGGAAACCGATTTGTATAATCCTTGCATTCCGGGTTCTCGGATGGGAACGACTATTTCCCAGTTTTCCGAGGAATTATTTGACGGCTTGGATGGCATTCATTTCCACACGATGTGTGAACAGGATGCACCGGTCTTGGAACGGACATTGGAACACGTCATGGAAAAGTTTGACTCGTATTTGAAACGCTGCAAATGGGTGAACTTTGGCGGCGGACATCACATCACCCGCCCCGGTTATGACCTGCCCTGCCTGATTCGCTGCATTCGGAAAATTCAGGAACGCTATGGTGTGCAGGTTTATTTAGAGCCGGGCGAAGCAGTGGCATTGAATGCCGGCTATCTGGTCGCAACAGTGTTAGACTTTGTCCAAAACGGCATGGAAATTGCCCTCTTGGATGCTTCTGCTGCCTGTCATATGCCGGATGTGCTGGAAATGCCATATCGTCCGGAAATCATCGGAGCAGGAAAACCGCAGGAGAAGAAATACACCTACCGCCTTGCCGGAAATACCTGTCTGGCTGGGGATGTCATCGGCGATTACAGCTTTGATGAACCGCTGCAAGCAGGCGACAAGTTGATTTTCTGTGATATGGCGATTTATTCCATGGTCAAGAATAATACATTTAACGGCATGCCGTTGCCGGATTTGGTGCTGCGGCAGGAGGACGGCTCGTTTACACTCGTGAAGCGGTTCTCGTATTCTGATTTCAAAGGTAGGCTTTCTTAAATGACATTACAGCATTGCACCCTATGCCCCAAAGCTTGCGGAGCAGACCGCACCCGAACTACCGGATGGTGTGGCGGCGGTGCAGAGATGCGAGCCGCACGGGCAGCCCTGCACTTCTGGGAAGAACCCTGCATCAGCGGAAAAGGTGGTGCGGGAGCAGTCTTTTTCTCCGGCTGTGCCTTGCGTTGCTGTTTCTGCCAGAATCGGCAGATTAGTCAGGAGTGGTTCGGCAAGGCGATTTCGGTTTCTCAGCTATCTGAAATTCTTCTCCGCTTGCAGGAGCAGGGAGCGGAAACACTGGATTTGGTGACGGGTTCGCATTATGCCCCGTGGATTGCAGAGAGTTTGCGGCAGGTGAAACCGCAGCTGCACATTCCAGTGGTCTGGAACAGCAGCGGCTATGATTCGCCGGAAATTTTATCGTTACTCAATGGGTTGGTGGATGTCTATTTGCCGGACTGGAAGTATGTGGACAACGCAACCGCCGAGCAGTACAGCGGCATTCCGGACTATTGCACCGTAACCGAGCAGGCAATTTCGGAGATGGTACGGCAGGTGGGAACGCCCGTTTTGAACCATGGCATTTTGCAGCACGGCGTTTTGATACGGCATCTGATTCTTCCCGGACAGCGGCATGCCTCCATGGCATTGCTGCGAAAGATTGCTGCAACTTTTCCGGATGGGCAAGTCTGGGTAAGCCTGATGGGGCAATATACACCACCGGAAACGCCGCTCCCTGACCGTCATTTGAACCGTCGACTGACCACAATGGAATATCAGAGCGTTTTAAAGGTCGCACAGGAATTGGAGTTAGAGGGATTCTCGCAGGATTTGACTTCTGCCCGAAAAACTTACATTCCGTCTTTTTCTCTGGAGGGGCTGGACGAACCATCGCAGAAAACTTGAAAAAAATGGAATTTCTGTCGGATTTCTGGTGGGTTGCTGTCGAAAAGTGTTAAATTTCTGGGAATCCCCTTGACAAACGCTCCAAAGTGAGTATAATAAAGATTGTATATGGTGTTACAAATCGTAATACAAAATTTCCTTTTTGGTTGAAAATATTTGCCAATTGGCAGAATGGAGTAGAAAATTATGATCAAAACGATTGGTGTATTGACAAGCGGCGGGGACGCACCGGGTATGAATGCTGCTGTTCGTGCAGTTGTACGGGCTGCTTTGAAGAAGGGCATCAAGGTATACGGCATCCGCAGAGGGTATTGCGGTCTGATTGATGGTGACATCTTTGAAATGAACGAAATGAGCGTATCCAATATTATTCATAAAGGCGGTACGATTCTCTACACAGCAAGAAGTGCAGAATTCCGGACAGAAGCAGGCGTGGAAATCGCAAAGAAGACTTGCGAAAAGCTGGGTCTGGAAGGTCTGGTTGTCATCGGCGGTGACGGTTCGTTCCGTGGTGCAGCAGATTTGTCCGCAAAGGGCATTGCTTGCGTTGGCCTGCCGGGTACAATCGATAACGACATTGCTTGTACTGAATATACCATCGGTTATGATACCGCAATGAATACTTGCGTGGAAATGATTGACAAGCTGCAGGATACCTGCCAGTCGCACGACCGTTGCAGCGTTGTAGAAGTTATGGGTAGAGGTGCTGGCTTTATCGCAGTCAATACCGGTCTGGCAAGCGGTGCAGTGGAAATCATCACTAAGGAAGTACCGTATGACCTCGATGAACTGGCAAGAAAAATGCTGGAATGCAAGAAGAACGGCAAGCAGAACTTCATCGTTGTTGTTGCAGAAAACATCGGCAACGCAGAAGGCATTGCAAGAGCCATTCAGGAAAAGACCGGCATCGAATCCAGAGCAACCGTTCTGGGTCACGTACAGCGTGGCGGTTCTCCGACGGTTCGTGACCGTGTCGTTGCAAGCGAAATGGGCTATTATGCTGTTGAACTGCTGGAAAAGGGTGCAAGCAACCGTGTTGTTGGTATGCAGAACAACAAGATTGTAGACTTCGACATTCAGGAAGCACTTTCCATGAAGAAGCCGTATGAAGAACACCTGCACCAGATTGCACAGGATATTGCATTCTTCTAAAAAGAAGGATGGTTGGATAGGGGGCACATCCGAAATCAATCGGGTGTGCTCTTTTTCGTATCAAACAAGAACACAAAAAGGGAGGATTCCATCATGGAACAAGTAAAAATTGGATTTTTGGGTGCTGGCAATATGGGCAGTGCCATTATGCGGGGCATTGCTGGCAGCAAGCTTTCTGAACAGGTCGCTTTGTATGCCTATGACCATATGTCGGAAAAGACTGCTGCTCTGGCAGAAATCGGCGTCACTGCCTGTACCTCAGAAGCAGAAATCGTAAAGCAGTGCAAGTATGTATTCCTCGCCATCAAACCGCAGCAGTTTGAAGCAACCCTGCCGAAGCTGGCAGACGGCATTACTGAAGATACCGTCATTGTTTCGATTGCAGCAGGGATGACACCGGATTACATCCGCAGCCAGACCAAGCCAAATGCAAAGGTCATTCAGGTCATGCCGAATACCCCGCTGCTGCTGGGCAAGGGGGCAACAGCACTTTCTCGGATTGATGCTGTCACCGATGAAGAATTTGCATTTGTAGAGCAGCTGTTTGCTCTGTGCGGTGTGACGGCTGTTCTGCCGCTGAATAAGATGGCGGAAGTCATTGCCATCAACGGCAGCAGTCCGGCATTTATCTATCTGTTTGCCAAGGGCTTTCTGGACTATGCCAAGGAAGTTGGCATTTCTGAAGAGGCAGCCAAGCAGCTGTTTGCACAGAGCTTGATTGGCTCGGCAGCCATGCTGACCGATTCCGGCTATGATGTGGATACGCTCATCCAGCAGGTCAGCTCGCCGGGCGGCACAACACTGGCAGGGCTGGACGCTCTGTATGAAGGCAAGTTGGAAGATACGGTAAAGGATGCCTGCCGCCGCTGCACAAAGCGTGCCTACGAGCTTTCCAAGTAAAAAGAAACAGAGAAACCGTTCTGATTTTCGGGTTGTCCGCATAGGCTTGTAACAACATACAGGACAAACCGGAAAGGAGCGGATGAAAAAATGCATCCATTATCCAGAAGCCGACTCGAACAGGGCAGCTTATGTTGTTTGCTTTTATTGGGCTGTATCGTGGGGGTTTGGTTGTCTTTGCGGCAGATGCTGCCGGAAGTGCTGCAAACGGCACTGCTCCGGCAGCAATTGTTTCCGTGGCTGCTGCTGGAAATGGCAGGGTTTCTGCTGTGCAGCGGATTGGCGGGATTTTCTGCCGTGGGGCAGCCGGTCGCCTGTGCAGCCCTTTTTCTGCATGGCATGTGGTTCGGCTGGAGCATTTTGCAGCAGATGACCACCCATGCGGTTCGGGTGCTGCTCTGGCTGATGCCATACGGGATTGGAGCATCGTTTTTGCTGCTGCTGGCAGCAAGGGAAACGCTGTGGCTCTCGAACCTGTTCTTCTGCTATGCGTTCCATCGGCAGTGGGAAGAAAATATGCCGCATTGCCGGCGGCTGTATCTGGTGCGGTATGCAGTGATACTGGGATTATTTAGCGGACTGTCATTGCTCTGTCTGGGGCTGCAAAAATTGCAGGCTCTATGGATATAAACAAGGGGACATTCGAATATTGGACAACGTGAATAGAAAAGGAAGTTTAGAGATGGGTCTTTTCGGAAAAGGATTTACACACGCTGGAAGCGGCATTTCCAAGACAGCACCGAAGAAAAAGGGATTTTTCCGGTACTGGGAACTGTTTCGGGAAAAGTTTTGGAAGCTGATTGAATTAAATATTTTTTACACTTTGTTTTTTATCCCGCTAATTGCAGCAGCAGTGGGATTGATTTTGATGCTCAGCGGTTCGCTGTCGGTCAATGTGAGTTTGATATTGGTCATTGGCGGAACGCTGCTGTTTATGATTTTATTTGGCCCTGCCACCGCAGGTATGATGAAAATCATGCGGAACTTTTTCGTAGAAAAACCAACCTTTTTGGTGCATGATTTTCTGAAGACCTTCCGTTCCGAATTTGGGCATAGTGCGATTTTTGGCTTTTTGGATTGCCTGTTGGTGTGCTGCGTGGCAGCCTCGTTCTATGTCTATCCGAAACTGGCAGAACAGACCGGAAGCAAGATTTATTATGCAATGCTGATTGTCACGCTCAGCATTTCGCTAGTTGCCATTCTGATGAACTTTTATCTGTTCCTGATGATTGTTTCTACCAATCTATCCATGAAGAATATCTTCCGGAACTCGTTCTATCTGGGCATCGTCTGCATGAAGCAGAATCTCTTCTCGCTGGGCATTCTGGCAGTTGTTGTGGGCGGCATCCTCCTGCTGGCACTGAAAACGAATATGATGGTACTGATGATTATTTTAACATTCCTGCCGTTTATTCCAGGCACATGGCTGGCGTTGATGGTGACGGTCAACAGTTATCCATCCATTCAAAAGTATATCATCAACCCGTATTATGAAAAACGGGGCGAGGTAAATCCGGAAATAGAATTGACGAAACCAGCATCGGCAGATGAAGCAGTCTTTTCTGATATGGGTGGCATGGAAAAACCAGTTGACCTGAAAGTACAGCCCGTCAAAACTTCTAAAAATCCGGCAAAGGAGCACAAGGGCAAAATTATTTCTTGATTTTTTGATTGTTTACAAAAAAGTTACTTTACAAATTGCCTGCGTTGTGGTATAATAATACAGTCATGTACTTGGATTAGGGATTTTGCCACGTTGTGGAATGCCTTTACCTGCCCTATTCTATGTTCATGAGAAATTTTTAATGAGGTGAAGAAACATGCTGCGGAAAGAAGAAAAAGATCAGATTATCGAAGCAAATCGTACCCACGAACACGACACCGGTTCTCCGGAAGTTCAGATTGCCATTCTCACAAAGAGAATCAACGACCTGACTGGTCACCTGAAGACCCACAAGAAGGATCATCACTCCAGACGTGGTCTGCTGAAGATGGTTGGTCACAGAAGAAACCTGCTGAACTACCTGAAGAAGAAGGATGTAGAACGGTATCGTGCTTGCATCGAAAAGCTTGGTATTCGTAAGTAAGAAACACAGCGGAAAGGCGGCCGGTGGAATTTTGCCAGTCGCTTTTCCGTGTTTGTTTTTTCAGGAGCAAATACACTTGTGACACGTTCCATTGTGCAGCGGTTTGTTTAGCAATGAATCGTGTATCTGCGGCGAAATGCATGGCAGGTGCAGGATTATTTGCTAAACCTGCTGCCAAAAACGGATTTTTAAAGTAGAAAGGAAAAAGGCAGATGTTTGAAAAGTATAGAAAGTTTGAAACCACCTTTGCAGGTCGTCCGCTCGTTGTAGAAACCGGAAAAACCTGCGAATTGTCCAATGGTTCTTGTTGGGTTCGCTACGGAGAAACCGTTGTTATGGCAAATGTAACTGCCAGTGCAAAGCCGAGAGAAGGCGTGGATTTCTTCCCGCTGTCCGTGGACTATGAAGAACGGATGTATGCCGTTGGCAGAATTCCGGGCTCGTTCACCAAGAGAGAGGGAAAGCCGTCTGAAAAGGCAATCCTGACTTCCCGTATGGTAGACCGTCCGATTCGTCCGCTGTTCCCGAAGGATATGCGGAACGATGTTTCCGTTGTCATGACCGTTCTGGCGGTTGATCCGGATTGCTCGCCGGAAATCACTGGTATGCTGGCAACTTCCATTGCCATTTCCATTTCGGATATTCCGTGGAATGGCCCAATTGCTGGCATCAGCGTTGGTCTGGTAGACGGCGAAATCGTCCTGAACCCGACCCTCGAACAGCGTGCACACAATGACTTGCGGCTGACCGTTGCCGGCACAATGGAAAAAATCGTTATGATTGAAGCTGGTGCGAATGAAATTCCGGAACAGCAGATGCTGGATGCGATTCTGGCTGGTCACGCAGAAATCAAGAAGATGGTTGCGTTTATCAACGACATCAAGAGCGAAATCGGCAAGCCGAAGTTTGAATTCCAGTCGATGGAACTCGACCACGATTTGTTTGCTGCCATCGAAGCAATGGTTGGCGAACAGGTAAAGGTGGCTCTGGATACCAACGACAAGAACGAACGGGATGCAAGAATGCAGCCGATTATTGATGCAGTTCATGAAAAGTATGACCCAGAATATCCGGAACAGGGTGCAATGCTGGATGAATGCCTGTACAAGCTGCAGAAGAAGATTGTCCGGAACTGGCTCTATGAAGGCAAGCGTGTTGACGGCAGAGGCATTGATGAAATCCGTCCGCTGGCTGCGGAAGTGGGTCTGCTGCCGAGAGTCCACGGAAGCGGTCTGTTCACCAGAGGACAGACACAGGTTCTGACCATTGCAACACTGGGTCCGTTGAGCGACAGCCAGAAGATTGACGGTCTGGACGAAGAAACTACCAAGCGGTATATGCACCAGTATAATTTCCCGTCTTATTCTGTCGGCGAAACCAAGCCGAGCAGAGGTCCGGGACGGAGAGAAATCGGTCACGGTGCTCTGGCAGAAAAGGCACTCGTTCCGGTGCTGCCGTCTGTTGAAGAATTCCCGTATGCAATGCGGTTGGTTTCGGAAGTGCTCTCCTCGAACGGCTCGACCTCGCAGGGCTCGATCTGCGGTTCGACACTGGCTCTGATGGATGCAGGCGTTCCGCTGAAAGCACCGGTTGCCGGTATTTCCTGCGGTCTGATTACCAAGCCGGACAGCGATGAATTCATGACCATGGTTGATATTCAGGGTCTGGAAGACTTCTTCGGCGATATGGACTTTAAGGTTGGCGGTACAAAGAACGGGATCACTGCCATTCAGGTAGATATCAAGGTAGACGGTCTGACGCCGGCAATCATTGCAGAAGCATTTGAAAAGACCAGAAAGGCAAGATTGTACATTCTGGACGAAATCATGCTGAAGGCGATCCCAGAACCGAGAACGGCTGTCAATGAATACGCTCCGAAGATGTTCCAGATTTCCATTCCGGTGGACAAGATTCGGGAAGTCATCGGTCAGGGCGGTAAGGTGATTCAGAAGATTACCGCAGAATGCGAAGTTAAGATTGACATCAATGAAGACGGCTCTGTATTTGTCAGCGGCATGAAGCTGGAAAACTGCCAGAAGGCATTGCAGATTATCAATACCATTGCACACGACCCAGAAGTCGGAGCAATCTATAAGGGCAAAGTCGTTTCTATCAAGCCGTTTGGTGCATTTGTCGAAATCGCACCGGGCAAGGATGGTCTGGTACACATTTCCAAGCTGGACAACAGTCGAGTAGAAAATGTGGAAGACGTGGTTTCCATGGGCGATGAAATCGTGGTAAAGGTCATGGAAGTCAAGGACGGCAAGATTAGCCTTTCCCGCAAGGATGCACTGGCAGAATTGCAGGCAAAGAAGTAAGCAAATGTTCTCTTTTTGAAAACATACACGGCGGTTGAAACGAATGCGTTCAACCGCCGTTTTTGCAAAGATTTGTTGGTTCAGAATGGTTTACAAACCGCATTCTTTGTGGTATAATAAAAGCGGAAACCAGTTTGAAACCAATTGCGGAAATGCCGCAGAAAGGGTAGCGTATGAAAAAACAACTTCTGCATACTTATCGCTTTGTATTTCTCTGTATGCTGATTGCCGTGGTCGGATTATGCCTGGTTGCTGGGTACAGCGTACGGGTGTTAGACCAGAATCAGGTGATTCAGCAAGTAGATACCAATATGGAGGCTGCAAAAGTGCGGTTAGACCGAGATGCAGAAGCCTCCGCCACTATGATGGAAGACTTGCGGAATGAGTACGCTTCAAAGACAAGAGTCGTGGCGATGCTGTTAGAGGAGCAGAAAGACTGGTCATCCGAGAATGAAACCATCTTGGAAGAGCTGCGAGTCGTCATTGATGCCGACCAAATCAGCGTATCCAATGAAACGGGCATTCTGATTGCCAGCACGGATTTTTCCAGCACCGGAAAACGGGCATACCGTGCCTTTTTATCGCATACCACAGACCCTGTTTTCACAGATGTGGTCTTTACCATGCAGAATGACAAGCCGATGATTCTGGCAGCCTCGGCGTTGGGGTCTGGAAAGGGTTTGATTCAGGTGCAGTATCCAGCAGAATCCATGCTCACACAGGCACAGGAAAACGATGTTTCTGCGATTGTGGCAGATATGCCATTTTCCGATATGGGTATTTCGGCAATTATTGATACCGATACCGGAAAATATGTCAGCCATACGCAGGTGGAACGCTGCGGAACAGACAGTGACTATGATGAAAGTTTATTTTCCGGAAAAAAAGGAAAAGTGGATTTGTTGCGGCAGCATCAACGCTATATGATTCGCTATCAGACACATGAAAATTATATTTTGCTGGTGGACATCCCTTATCGGGAGATGGACAATGCTCGTGGCATGGTCATCAAGTGGGTGTTTGCGTCTGGGTTGATTCTGTTGCTGGTGGCAACGCTCTCCATGCGGATGGGCTATTTCTACCTGAAAAAGAAATCACCGGAACTGTTTCCGAAAGAGCCGTCAGACTGGGCAGAACAGCAGAAACAGAAGAAATAAAAATCATAGCAGCCGAAATGCAGATGTGTGCAAGTTCGGCTGCCGTGTTCATTGGTTGCTGGGATGGGGTATTTTTACTTGAAAGAAATCACCGGAATTGTTTCCGAAAGAGTCGTCAGACTGGGTGGAGTAACAAAAACAGAAGAAATAAAGTATACGGCAGCCGAAATGCAGATGCGTGCAAGTTCGGCTGCCGGTTTCATAGGTTGCTGAGATGCGGTATTTTTACTTGAAAGAAATCACCGGAACTGTTTTCGAAAGAGTCGTCAGACTGGGTGGAGCAGCAGAAACAGAAAAATAAGAATACGGCAGCCGAAATGCAGATGCGTGCAAGTTCGGCTGCCGTGTTTTAGAAATTAAGCGGGCAAGAAAACATCAATTTCAATCAGAGGAAGTAGCTTGGTTACTGGTGACGGCAGTTGTTTTCGGCAAGACCTGCTGCCCATTTACAAATACCATGCCATTATTTGCATTTGTGTAAGGGAAATCACTTTCGTTGCTCTGTGTAATCCGAACCATACTATTTGCACCAGAATAAATGCTTTTTGTAGTACTATTGGTACAGCTGTAAATTTTTGCGTCACCTTGTCCGGTTACATAAACAGCATACTGTGCATTGCCTTTAAATTCCGTACCAGAACAGCAAATGTTCGACATATCAGAGACACCAACTGCATTTTTAGAGTTGGCATTCACCACACAATCAGAAATCCGAACCGTTCCATTATACTGTGCAAGGATTGCGGTTGTGGATGTGTTTGCAGTATCGCTGTCGGTGTTGTCAATGGTGACTTTGGACAGATGCAAAAATCCATTTTCACAGACAAAATTCCCTTGAATGGTTGTTGTCGCTGCGGCATTGCCATAAATCCGAACATCTCGACCAAGCAGGGTTAATGTTTTGTTTGGAATGGGATAAGTTCCAGCTGCCAAATAAATGACAGCTTTCTTTGCGTATTGTGTGAACTGTAAGGCTCTGCTCATCGTTAGCAGGGCTTTTGCCTGTGAAGTGCCATCCCGTGCGTCTGAGCCGGTGGCAGCGTTCACATAAACGGTCTTTGTTTCAATGCTGCCCTCTGCAATGTTCTTTGTTTTCTGTAACTTTTCCGGAATGGCGTCAATGGTCAGCACGGAACAGCCATCATTTCCATAAGAGCCGATTCCAAAACCGCTGTAATCGACTCTCGCCCCCTGATTTACCTGAATGCCGCCGATATGGTGATACAGGCTCTCTGCGTTGGAGATGACGGAAAAGCCGCCATACTGTACCCATTCTCGCTGAATGTCGCATAATCGTACCTGTGCAAAGCTGTTGTGGGATTCCACCCAGTAGAACGCACAGCCTTCAAAGCTGGAAATCGTGTTGTACATCGTGAATACACTGTTGTTTCCGGTGAGGTCAATGTCTTTCCATTCAAAATTGCAGTTATAGGTGAAAATCGCATTCTGAATCTTTGGCTTGTTGCTTGCTGTGCCGTAGGCTTCAAAGCGGAGCGTTTTGTGATACAGCTGAATGCCCATGCCGTATTCATTGCTCTTGTCCGTGGCGGTGTAGGTCTGCCCACGCTTTAGGCAGATAATCGCCTGCTGGAAGGCATTCGCCAGTACAAGGGCACGGTCGATGGTCTGCACAGCAGTGGTGGTTGCCTTTCCGTTGTTGGTGTCTGAGCCGGCTTCTGCGTCCACATACAGCCGTACTCGGTCGCCAATGGTCAGCCCCTGCATGGATTGCAGCAGGGCTTCTGCACGGCTGACACAGCTTTCTGCTCGGTCGGCATCGGCTTTTACGGTTTCGCTCTTCTTGGTGACATCCTGCTGAATGTCCCGCATGGTGTTCAAGTACTCGTCATATTTGGTGATGAGTTCTTCCGGCGTGGGAAGTGCCGAGGTGTCGCCCTGAATGGACGGCTTTACAATCGAGGGAATCAGCTGAGATTTTGCAATGACAGACCCCGTGGAATTCTTGGCAATCCACTGAATCGGGACAATGCCAGCGTATCCGGTCACAGATGCCGGAAGAACGACGGTATTCTCCGTGATGGGCAGGTCATAGATGAGGGATTCCGGCAGCTGTACCCGTAGAAAATACTGGTCTGCACCGGAAACCGCAGGGGAAATGAAGTGGACAGAGCGTGTGTTTGCCTCGCCTTGGATGGCGAGGATGCGGCAGTCTGTCACGGCATAATAGGTTGCTTCTTCAATGGTAATCTGCATGAATCGTCAACACTCCTTTACATGGTTTTTGTGTGCGAAAGAAACCCCTTTCACTATACAGCGATTTTCGGGAAAAACTTGTACGCAAACGTACAAGTTTTTTTGAAATTTACAAAACGTCCATGTTGTTTGGAATTTCTCACAAATTGGAATGCTGATTTTTGTGCAGAATTGTGGCGGCTGATTGATGATAAAATGCATAGAACCATAAAAATAAGAGGACAGCGGAAACCGCCATCCTCCCATCTGATTTCGATTTATGGATGCAAAATCGCATCAGCCTAAAATTTTCTCTGCAAGTTCTTCCGGCTGGGAAACAATTGTTTTTGCCCCATGTTCCAGCAGAAAATCTCTCGACCGGAAACCCCAGTCTACAAAAATACCGTCCATCTTGGCATTCTTGGCGGTTTCGACATCCACATCCGAATCGCCGATATAAACCGCCTGCGAGTGGTCAGTCTGCAACTGCTGCAACACCTCGTTGACAGCGTCCGGAGCAGGCTTTTTCAGAATGTTCTTCCGTTCGCCCACGGCAAAATCAAACATCCCGTCAAAATACTGCTTGCAAAGCTCCTGCACAGCATAGTCCGCCTTATTGGAAACGACAGCCGTCTTGCAGCCAGCGTTCCGCAGCTGCTGCAACAGTTCCGGAATCCCTGCATAGGGCTGCGTGGTGTCCGCACAGTGTACCCGATAGTGTTCCGTGAAATCCTGATGCACCTTGTCAATCTGTGCAACGGGTGTCCCAGCTGGAACGCCTCGTTCAATCAGTTTCCGGATGCCGTTTCCGACAAAGAACCGGACTTCTTCCAGTGTATGTTGCGGATAGCCCGACAGCTGCAACGCTGCATTCAGACTGTTGGTCAAGTCCTGTAAGGTATTCAAAATCGTGCCATCCATATCAAAAATCGCAAGTTGATAACGCATACTATCACCCTTTTTTCATTGGTGCTTTTATTATAATGCGAATTGTATTTCCTTTTCAATTGTTTTTTGTGAACACAGAAAAATTGATGGATTTGCAGCCCAGAACATCCAGCCCAAAACGCAAACAAGGACTTCCGAAAGGAAGCCCTTGTTTGCATATGATTGAGAAAAATAAATAGGATGGTTCAAGGGAACAGTGGCGAAGAACCACTGTTCCCTATATGAGGATTACAAAATGAAGATTCCTACACTTGGGGAAGCGCGAAATTCTGTAGTTTATTATAGCAGAGAAAAGCAGGACTGTATAGCAGATTTGTTCTATAATTATCAGAATTGTACGGGAAAAAGAAAAAATTTTTGGAACGATTTGCGAGAATCCCTTGTAAAAAGTTACAAAAGCAGCGTTGTATCTCGGCGGTTTTTATGGTATAATGGAAAAAATTGCGGAAAAGAGGGTGCATTTTTACCATGAAATTTTTTTCAAAAAAGCGTTGGATGGCAGGGCTGCTGAGCGTTGTTCTGTGCAGTTCCGTGCTGACTGCGAACGCTTGGGCGGCAAACGTGGAAGAAACTCCCGGTTTACAGCTGCAAACGATTCTCATTGACAATGACGGGAAAAACTGGACAACGGAAAGCTGGGGCGGTGCAACCATGACCCCAAACACCAACTGGACAACACTGAATATGCAAGACTATTACGAACACGGTATGTTGCACTTTGCGGTGAAAAACAACGGTACGGGAACGACGACGTTCCGGATTGGCTTGGTTTCCCATCACCACAACCAGACCATCAAGATTGAGTGGTCGAGTCTGGAACAATACGGGAAACTGAACGCAGAAACCAACTGGACGGCATACAGCTTGCCGATTAAAACGCTGGTGGATGCCTATCCGGATTCCGATTTCCGGCTGGATAACTTCTGGTATGTGTATGTGGGCGGTGTGTCGAGCGATACCACGCTTTCGTTCCAAAATGTCAAGATTACCTCCACGGATGACGAGCGGCAGTATCCGATGATTAAGGTGAATCAGGTCGGCTATTTCTCCAACGGAGCAAAAACTGCACGGGTCAGCTATTTTGAAAAGTTCGGCTCACTGGATGGAAAAACCTATGAAATTGTAGATGCGGAGCAGGGGGATGTTGTTGCCACGGGAACGCTGCCCACGGCACAGAAAGAAGAAACGCTTTCCGGCGAAATGGTACATACAATTTCCTTTGATGCGGTGACAGAACCCGGCTCGTATTATATCCGCATTCCGGATGCTGGATTGGATGCGTCTGCTCGTTCGCCGCAGGATGTTGCGGATGGATTGGATACCGACACGATTTTATCGCCGACGTTTTCCATTGAAAATCATGTCTATGATGCACTGTTCAGCGACATGACGAAATATTTCTACTATCAGCGGCAGGGTATTGATTTAGAAGAAACCTATGCTGGTGTATTTGCCCGTGAGAACCTGCACTCCAATGATATAGCAGTCAAGAAGTGGTCAGACCGAGAGAACCCCAATGCCGAAACCTATGACGTTTCCGGCGGCTGGTATGATGCAGGGGACTACGGGAAATATGTTTCTCCGGCAGCCGGAACGGTGGAAGATTTGCTGCTGGCATACGAACTATTTCCGGACACGTTCAACAACATGGATTTGAACATCCCAGAAACCGACCCGAACAATGCCCGTTATGTGGATGCTCCGGGGATGCTGAGCGAATTGAAGTGGGAACTGGATATGCTGCTGAAGCTGGAGCACAGCGACAAGGACGGCTCATTCTATGTGGCAGTGAACTATAAAGACGACGTGATTTATCTCGAAGATACGCTGCGTTCGACCGATACGTATCAGTCAGACGATTCTGCAAAGGACTTGCGTTCGCACCTTGCAACTGCCGATGCAGCGGCAATCTTTGCACATGCTTACCTGGTCTATCGGGAGATTCCAGCATATGCCGACTTTGCAGATACCTGTCTGGAAACCGCACTGCGTGCATGGAACTGGGTGACAGACCCATCCAACCCAAAGCATATGTCAATTGGAGCAGCGAACCGGACTTATACCTTTACGCAGGAAGAATTTGACCGAGATTTATTCTGGGCAGCCGGCTCGCTCTATCGGGCAGTGAAAACCGCTGGCGGCGATGTCAGCCCGTATGAAAATTACCTGCTGGCGAACTGCAACACCGATGCTGTGCAGAACTGTTTCAAGAACATTTCGCTGAGCTATAACCATGCCGGAGAATCGTTCTTAGGCTTTTTCCACTATCTGTATCAGAACGAGCAGCCAAATGCAGCTATGACGGAGGCGTTTTCCAACTTCACCCCGTGGCGAACAAATATGTTGCAGCATAACAACTGGGGCATGGTGTTCCCGAACTGGGGCTATTGGTGGGGCTCGAACCGCAATGTTGCACAGAATGCCATGACCTTGCTGCTGGGCAGCGTCATCCTCGAAGGGCAAGACAACATTCCAACGGCTGTTTCTGAGGCAGCAGACCATGCTTTTGATTATCTGTTGGGGGATAATCCGATTTCGTTCAGCTATGTTTCCGGCTACGGGGAACGCAGCGTGGAAAATATCTATAGCAAGATTTACTCGGTTGATGCAGCCTTGACTCCGTATCAAGTGCCGAAAGGCTATGTGACAGAGGGCACGAACAATCACAACAACCGTCATCTTTCCAAGTTTGATGGGAAGTGCTACATGGACAGCGACACGGAATATACCACCAATGAAAATACGATTTACGGGAATGCATCGGCACTGTTCCTGACCGCTGCGGTGATTGCAGGGCATACCGAACCCGAACCAGACACCGTGCAGGGCGATGTAAATGCAGACGGCACGTTTGACCTTGCAGATGTGGTGATGTTGCAGAAGTGGCTAATCCGTGCTGGAGAGCTGACCGACTGGACAGCAGGCGACTGGAACGCCGATGAAATCATCACCGTGGTTGACCTCTGCCTGATGAAACGGGCGTTAAATACGCCAAAAACTTTGGAAAGAATATTTCTGGAGTCAGAGCTTTTGCTTGCTCACAACAGGTGGAGTACCGATTGAAGTGATAAAGAAATATATCGAAAGCCAAGGGCAGAAAGACAGAGGAAAGAAGTGAAATTATGGCAAACAAGGCATACAAATTCAGGATATATCCAAACACAGAACAACAAATCTTGTTTGCTAAGACTTTTGGCTGCGTTCGCTTTGTATACAATCGTATGTTGGCAGATAAAATTAAGTATTATGAAGAAACCGGAAAAAAGCTGAATAATACACCTGCTCAATACAAAAAAGAATTTGAATGGTTGAAAGAAGTGGACAGCCTTGCTTTGGCAAACGCTCAAATGAATTTGCAGACAGCATACAATAATTTTTTTAGAAGTCCTAAAATTGGTTTTCCAAAATTCAAATCCAAGAAATCCAACCGCAAAAGTTATACAACAAACTGTGTAAATGGAAATATATCCGTTGAAAATGGTTATATCAAACTTCCAAAAGTCGGATTTGTAAAGCTAAAACAGCACAGACAGGTTCTATCTGATTACAAACTGAAATCTGTTACAGTAAGCCAAACTCCAAGCGGAAAATATTATGCAAGTGTTCTTTTTGAGTACGAAAATCAAGTACAAGAAAAAGAACCTCATAATTTTCTTGGACTAGACTTCTCCATGCACGAATTGTACAAGGATAGCAAGGGAAATGAACCTGCATATCCAAGATACTACAGACAAGCAGAGAAAAGATTGAAACGTGAACAACGGAAACTTTCGCTTATGCAAAAAGGTTCTAAGAATCGAGAAAAACAGCGTATCAGAGTTGCAAAACTGCATCAAAGAGTAGCGAATCAGCGTAAGGATTTTCTGCACAAGCAGTCAAGACAGATAGCCAATGCCTACGATTGTGTGTGTATTGAAGACCTTGACATGAAAGCTATGTCACAGGCGTTACATTTCGGGAAATCCGTTTCCGATAACGGCTGGGGGATGTTCACAGCATTTTTGAAATACAAACTTGAAGAACAAGGCAAAAGACTTATTAAGATAGACAAATTCTTTGCAAGCAGTCAGCTTTGTTCATGCTGTGGATACAAAAACACAGAAACAAAGAATCTCAGCATAAGAGCATGGGATTGCCCTGAATGTGGCACACATCACGACAGAGACGTAAACGCTGCAATCAATATCAGAAATGAAGGAATGCGAATCGTTTTCGCATAGCCAAAGCCAATAGAACCGTGGGACACACGGGGTTCGCTCGCTTATGCTGTAGTCAGTGGACTGCTCGAACGAGAACCGACTGCTTGCTCTTGCAAGAGGAAGCCCCCGCCTCTTCAGGCGGGGGAGGATGTCACTCAAATTCACACAGATACCCAATCCGTTCCGGCTTGTAATATTTCAAGATGTCGTTGCTGGTGTCGTTCAAGCTCCAGTAATCGTCTACATACCACAGCAAAATATAAGGCTCTAGGGAGTGTTCCGGAGAAGAGTTGTCCCAGCCGGAAGGCTCATTTGGATACCAATGGCGTGCATTGTCGATGTAGTTCAAGTTGCTGCCATTCAGCCAGCTTGCGGTGATGGTAGAACCATCATTGGAAATATAAGTCGAGCCGCCCAGCCATACATACCGCAGCCCCGTTCCGGACAAAACAGAAATTGCCTGATTCCAGTCTTCATCGCTGGTGATGTAAGCGAGATGACCGCCGGCAGCCTCGCATTTTTGTTTGGCATCTGCCCAAGTGCAGGCATCTACAAACGCCTGATACGTTTTTCCGGCAGGCTGTGGGTCTGGTTCTGGAGTCGGAACGGCATAGACAGAAGGCGAGTCGGTCTGTGGCACGGTGACTTGTTCAATGACCGTCACCACAGAAATTTTGGTTTCGATTTCCGGAGCAGCCGTTTCCGCTGCTGGCGGTTCTGTTTCCGCAGCCATTTCCGTGGTTTCTGTCTGGGCAACGGCTGCAAGTTCAGAAGTATGGTTGGTCGTATCATTCTGATTCAATTGATGAATGAGAAAGAATCCCAATACAATCATTGCTGCCAAAACAAGAAGAATGGCAACCAGCAGACCAATCAGCGTACCTGTTTTTTTCGGTTTTTCCGCATAATAGGCAGTGGTTGTTTGCGTTGGCGGCGGCATAAAGGATTGCTGGGGCTGGGTGGAGGGCATCCAGTCAAGCTGACAGCCGCAGTCGTCGCAGAACGCATCCTGAGCAGGAAATGTTTTTCCGCAATTCGGGCATTGTTTATAGGAATCCATGCGTGTTCCTCCTTTGGTACATGAGTTGGAAATTCATGTTTTTTCTATGAAGTATAACTTTTATTATACCAAAAAATCATAGACAAGTCAAGAAAAATCATGTAAAAAATCCCATATCTAGAAAAAACCGACAGAAAGAACCTTGCTTTCTGTCGGTTTTGAAAAGCCATCGAATGAATTTCTGTTTATGCGGTCTGTGCGAACTGGGAACGGTACAAATCCGCATAGAAGCCATTCTTTGCAAGCAGTTCGTCATGTGAGCCTTGCTCGATGATGTCGCCATCTTTCATGACCAGAATCAAATCTGCATTCCGGATGGTCGAAAGCCGATGGGCAATGATGAAGCTGGTTCTGCCCTCCATGAGGTGATCCATTGCCTTTTGAATCTGGATTTCGGTTCGGGTATCGACGGAGGAGGTCGCCTCGTCCAGAATCATGACCCGATTATCTGCCAGAATCGCACGGGCAATGGTGAGCAGCTGTTTCTGTCCCTGCGAAACATTGCTGGCATCTTCGTTCAATTCCATCTGGTAGCCGTCCGGCAGCTGGCGGATAAAGCTGTCCGCATGGGCTGCCTTTGCAGCAGCAATGACTTCTTCATCTGTTGCATCCAGTCTGCCATAGCGGATATTTTCCATAATCGTGCCTTGGAACAGCCATGTGTCCTGTAGTACCATGCCGAACGCTTTCCGCAGGTCGTGCCGTTCAAAGTCTTTGACGTTGTGCCCGTCTAACAGAATCGCTCCGCTGTTGACATCATAGAACCGCATCAGCAGTTTGACCATGGTCGTCTTTCCGGCACCTGTTGGACCCACAATTGCAATCTTTTGTCCAGATTGAACATCTGCACTGAAATCGTGGATAATCTGCTGCTCCGGCTGATAGCCAAAGGAAACGTGCTGGAACGAAACAGTTCCGGCAATCTGTTCCGGCAGAGCAATCGGATGTTCGGTCGGCACTTCTTCTTCCTCTTCCAGGAATGCAAAGACCCGTTCGGAGGCAGCCGCCATGGATTGTACCTGATTCAAAACCTGTGCAATCTGCTGCATCGGCTGGGTGAAGTTCTTGACATACTGAATGAATGCCTGAATGTCACCGATGGTAATTGTTCCCCGAATGGCGAGCAGTCCGCCAGAGAGGGCAACGGCTGCATAGCCCAGGTTTCCGACAAACATCATGATTGGCTGCATCAAGCCGGAGAGGAACTGCGATTTCCAGGCGGAATGATAAAGCGTATCATTGGTTTCAGAGAATTGCTGAATGGTGTCTTGTTCCTTGTTGTATGCCTGAATGACGGTGTGACCGGCATAGGTTTCTTCTACTTGCCCGTTGATGTGTCCCAAGTATTCTTGCTGCTGCTTGAAGTATTTCTGGGACTTCTTGACCACGAAAGAAATCATTGCAACCGAAATCGGCAGGATGACAACTGCAATCAGCGTCATCAGTGGAGAGATTCGCAGCATCATGACTAGAACGCCGACCATCGTTGCAACCGATGTGATAATCTGGGTAATGCTCTGGTTCAGGCTCTGTCCGAGGGTGTCGACATCGTTGGTAATGCGGGAGAGCACTTCGCCATAGGTACGGCTTTCAAAGTATGCCATGGGCATCCGGTTGATTTTTTCGGAGATGTCTTTTCGCATCCGGTAGCAGATTTTCTGCGTGACACCGCTCATAATCCAGCCCTGTACAAAGTTGAACAGCGAGCTGAGCAGGTATAAGCCGAGGACAAACAAGAGAATCTGCCCGATTTTCGTGAAGTTGATGCTGCCTGTGCCTTGAATCTTCGCCAGCAGTCCGTTAGAAAGTTCGGTGGTCGCTTTGCCCAAGATGTCTGGGCCAATGACACTGAACACCGTAGAGGCAACCGCACACAGCATGACAATCAGCACGGCTGCATGATATTGTTTCATGTAGGCGAACAGCTTGCCGATTGAGCCTTTAAAATCTTTTGGCTTTTCGACTGACATTGCACCGCCCATCCGGCGACCCATTCCACGCCGTTGTTCATTCGCCATCGTTCATCGCTCCTTCCTCTGTATCGGATTCAGAGAGTCCGAGTTCTTCCGCAGAAAGCTGTGATTTTGCAATCTGTTGGTAAACGGTACAGTTGTGTAACAGTTCTTCGTGTGTGCCCTTGCCGACAATGCTGCCGTTTTCCAGTACTAAAATCTGGTCAGCGTGCAGAATTGTGCTGATTCGTTGTGCTACGATAATCATCGTGCTGTTTTGTACCTGCTCCTGTAATGCCTTTCGGAGGGCTGCATCGGTTTTCAGGTCGAGGGCTGAGAAACTGTCGTCAAATACAAAGATTTTCGGATGTTTTGCAATCGCTCTTGCAATCGTCAGACGCTGTTTCTGACCGCCGGACACGTTTGAACCGCCCTGTGCAATCGTGCTTTCATATCGGTCATGTTTTTCTTCGATAAAGTCGGAAGCCTGTGCGATTTCCGCAGCCTGCTGAATTTCAGCATCGGTTGCCGTTGGGTTTCCGAACCGCAAGTTGCTGGCAATCGTTCCGGAGAACAGCACGCCCTTTTGCGGAACGAAGCCGATTTGCTGCCGGAGTTCTTCCAGCGGTAAATTTTGAATTTCCACGCCGTCCAGCGTGATTTTGCCGGAGGTCGCATCATAAAGCCGTGGAATCAGGTTGACCAGCGTGGACTTGCCGCAACCTGTGCTGCCGATGATGGCAGTGGTCTTGCCCGGCTCTGCGGTAAAGCTCAGGTCGGAGAGGGCATCTTCTTCCGCATGCGGATAGCGGAATGAAACGTGGTCGAATGTCAGAACGCCAGTCGGCTGTGCGAGGTGCTGCGGAGCAGTCGGTTCTTGAACAGAAGTTTTGGTCTGCAAGACTTCGTCAATTCTGCCAGCTGCAACAGAGGCACGGGGCAGCATCACCGACATCATGGTGAGCATCAGGAACGACATGACAATCATCATTGCATAGGTGATGAATGCGGTCATCGAGCCAACCTGCATCGAACCGCCGTCAATGCGGTGGGCAGCAACCCAGACAATCAGAATCGTCAGGCTGTACATAATCAGCATCATGACAGGCATCATGAACGTCATGACCCGATTGACGAACAGGTTGGTTTTGGTGAGGTTCTGGTTGGCAGTGTCGAACCGTTTTTCTTCGGTTTTTTCTCTGCCGAATGCCCGAATCACGGACAGACCTGTTAAAATTTCACGGGAAACCAGGTTCACACGGTCAACCAGTGTTTGCATCTTCTTGAATTTCGGCATGGCGATGGACATCAGAACGCCGACAATGCCCAGAATGACCAGCACGGCTAAGACAATGACCCAGCCCATGCCAGCACCGGTATTGACAACTTTCAGAATACCGCCAATACCTAAAATCGGAGCGTACAGCAGCATCCGCAGGAAGATTGCGGTGACCATCTGTACTTGCTGGATGTCGTTGGTGCTTCGGGTAATCAGGGAAGCGGTGGAGAACTGATCCATTTCCGCATTGGAGAACTGCATGACACGGGAGAAGACCTTTTTCCGCAAATCTCTGCCGACCCCTGCACCAACCCGTGCAGCCACATAGCTGATGCAAATCGTCACTGCCATCATGGCGAATGCGATAGCGATCATCTTTCCGCCGGCTGCCCAGAGGTAATTCGTTTGAATTTTGTCGGTATCCAGTCCGGCAGCCTGGTCGCACTGCACGGCATAGGCAATGCCCATGGACTGCACAAGAGATTCGCCCATGGTATCCAGCATAGTTTCAAGCTGACTCCGCATCTCGGAGCGGGTTTCTTCGGTGAACTGTCCAGCCTCCTGCATCGCTGCAAAGAGTGGACGAACGTCCACGCAAGTGACAGTGGTTTCGTTGCCGTCGTCGTCCTCTTCGGTGCGTTCAAACGGCGTGAGGGTCACGCCCATGCTCTTCCCGATGTCGGCAATGGACATGGTTTTCAGCTGTTCGGCTGCCTGCGGATTGCCCTGCTGCTGTTGCATGAGCATTTCCCGAAAGCCGTCTTCGGACATCATGGACATCTGGTAGTTCAGCAGGATGGGAACGATGAGGTCGCTGTCGAACTGTTCCAAGTCTTTTTTGGAGAAGTCGTTGCGGTCTAGGAGGTCGCCATCCCCGCTGTAAGCATCCTGCCATGTTTTCTGTTCGTCTGCTGTCATGAAAAGCTGGGCGTTCTGGAACTCTTCCGCCGTGATTTTTTCTGGTAGGATGTGTTCCACCCCGCTGTTCTGGATGCCCGTGTCAATGATGTCTGAGGTATACTGCGGGAGGGACAGGTCGCAAAATGCCTGCACCACAAGCAGTACCACAATCACCAGCACGGACTTCCAGTATGGTTTGAGGTTTTTAAAGAGTTTTCCCATCTGGTTTCTGTGCTCCTTCCTTCATTTCTGCCAACTGCTCCGCAGCCGCTGCATAGAGTCGCTGGAGCAGTGCCATGAGTTGTTCGGCTTCCTCTTTGGTGAACCGCTTTTGGATGCCTTCATGGAACGTAGCAAGCGTCTGGTCGGCTTCCTGTACGGCAGCCTTTCCGGCATCGGTCAATGATACATAGGTATTCCGGCGGTCGGAACGGCAGACTTCCCGCTGTAAATAGCCGCCGTTTTCCAGACTCCGCAGGGTACGGGACACCGCTGGCTGCGGAATCTGCATCTTCTTGGCAATCATCGAAACGGTGCAGGAATCGGGATGTTCCTTTTGCAGGCAGCTGATTGCATAAAGCACCATGTAATCCTGTCGGGGCAGCGGCAGCGTTGCCAGCAGGTTCAGGCTGCGGAATTGCTGCATCATTTCAAAGAATGCGTGATGTTCTGGATGCATCATCATGGTATGCACCTCCCTTCAATTCATAACAATGTTATGTATTAACATTGTTCTATTATAACGTGCGGTATAAAATTTGTCAAGGGGGGCTGGAGCAGATTTCACCAGACTTTCACAAAAAAGGCTGACCGGACGATTCCAGTCAGCCTTTGTGCATTGCTTTTGTGCAATTTGCATCCATTTCCATTCAGATAGATACATAGTCAGGGTCGGTATTTTCCGCTTTCAGGTGAGCGTCTAACGCTGCTCGGTTCAGCTGGTCACCGATGACAATCAAGACGCTCTGCCCATTGGAAACGGTCTGCAATTCCGCCTTTTTCTGGGTCAGATTGATGCTGAGCCAGCGGTTCTGTTTCAGCGGCAACGCCCCCTTAATGCGGTAAATCGTCCCGCAGTTCGGGTCGTTGAGCATCGCTTGCAAAATCTCCGGAATTCGTTCATCCGGCAGGTGGATATACATGGAATCATGCACCACGCTGTGGCTCTGGATGTCGTCTGCACCTTGTCAAATAGATACATAGTCAGGGTCGGTATTCTCTGCTTTCAGGTGTGCGTCTAACGCTGCTCGGTTCAGCTGGTCGCCGATGACAATCAAGACGCTCTGCCCGTTGGAAACGGTCTGCAACTCCGCCTTTTTCTGGGTCAGGTTGATGCTGAGCCAGCGGTTCTGTTCGCTCCCTTGATGCGGTAAATCGTTCCACAGTTCGGGTCGTTGAGCATCGCTTGCAGAATCTCCGGAATCCGTTCATCCGGCAGGTGAATGTGCATGGAATCATGCACCACGCTGTGGCTCTGGATGTCGTCTGCACCTTGTCAAATAGACACATAGTCGGGGTCGGTATTCTCCGCTTTCAAGTGAGCGTCTAACGCTGCTCGGTTCAGCTGGTCGCCAATGACAATCAAGACGCTTTGTCCGTTTGCAATCTGTCAAATAGATACATATTCAGGGTCGGTATTCTCTGCTTTCAGGTGTGCGTCTAACACTGCTCGGTTCAGCTGGTCGCCGATGACAATCAAGACGCTCTGCCCGTTGGAAACGGTCTGCAACTCCGCCTTTTTCTGGGTCAGGTTGATGCTGAGCCAGCGGTTCTGTTCGCTCCCTTGATGCGGTAAATCGTTCCACAGTTCGGGTCGTTGAGCATCGCTTGCAGAATCTCCGGAATTCGTTCATCCGGCAGGTGGATATGCATGAAATAATGTACCTCGCTGTGGCTCTGGATGTCGTCGGCATCGTACTGCTTCACATAGCTGCTGTTGCGGTATCCGGCAGCTTGCAGCTCCTGAAAGTCGGTATCCGTCATGCTGTCCCAATCCTTGAGGAAGAGGTCTTGCGGCTGGAACTGGCGGCTGCACTGAATCGCAGCAAGCGAGCGGTTCAGATGGCGAAGCGTGCGGTCGGTCAATGCTGCCTCGGAGCAGTCCGGCAGCAGAGAACGCTTACTGAGCACTAGCTTCCCGCAGCACGCCGCCTCAGAGGCAAGCAAGTATTCCATTTGTGCAGATAGCACCTCGTCCATGGTTGCATCCACGATGGTCAGAATGCTGCCGATGGAGAACCAGCGGTCGAGGGGGGATTCATACAGCGTGTCGAAAAATTCGTCCATGTCGAAGATTCCGGAGGGTTCTAGGATGACACGGTCAAACTGCTGCATCCCAAGGGCAATCAGCTGCGTTTTAAAGCGGCGTTTGTGACAGGTCGGGTCATTACAGCCGGATATCATCTCCACCTTGCAGCGGTCGCTCTGGAGGTCTTGCAGCATCATCCGGTCAACATTGACTGCCCCGAAGTCGTTTTCGAGGATGGCAATCTTCTTGCCCTGTGCGAGCAGGTCGGCGGCATACTTGCGGATGAAGGTGGTTTTCCCAGCCCCAAGAATGCCAGTAATGAGGTCGATTGTGGTCATAGAGCATCTTCCTTTCTAAGGCTTATTATAACAAAAAACTGGCGAAAATGCAACGCCAAAAATCAGAAATAAAACAGAAATGTGAAAGGGGATTGTCGAATCCAAACACGCAATGAAAACAATTGGTTTACAGTTTCTTATGATATGTAAAATCTCTGAAAAGCAGCCATGCTGGCTTGCTTTTTGCCTGTTTTTATGCTATGATGAAGGGTACGAAGGGGGAAGATTATGATACAAATTGCGATTGTGGATGATGAAAGCAGACAAATTAAAATCATCCAGCAAAGCATTCAGAATTTTTTTCGACAAAAAAATCGAGCGGATGACTATCGCATTGATACCTTTCACAGTGGAGAATCCCTGCTTTCGTGCAGTCGTGCTTATGACTTGATTTTTCTGGACATTCAGATGAACGGCATGGACGGCATTGAAACCGCCAAGAAAATTCGGACGTGGGATAGAAAGGTATGTGTGATTTATGTCAGTAATTATACGGAGAAAATGGCTGCATCGTTTACCGTACATCCATTTTCTTTTTTACCAAAACCGATTCGACAAGTGGACATTTACAAGACTTTAGAGGACTTCTTGCTTTATACCCAGCCGGAAGAACCAAAGACCAGATTGGTGTTTCAGACGTTAGAGGAACAGATTTCCGTCAACATGGAGGACATTTTCTATTTTGAATATGGGCAGAACCGCCGTGTGAAGTTGGTGGCAACAACGGGAACTTGGTATCTTTCGAGCAGCATGAAAAGCTTGGAAAAGCAGATGGAGTCGTATGGCTTTTTAGTGCCGCACAAGAGCTTTCTGGTAAATCCCAGACAAATCCTTTCCTTTGGTGCAGAGATTCAGATGAAAAATCATGAAATGATTCCGATTGCGAAGAATCGCCGGAAGCAGGTTCATGAACAAATCAGTACCTATTTACACAATAGTTTGAATATCAATTGGAGGGATTAAACGATGGTAACACAATTTTTAGGAAATACGATTGTCAGCATTGCAACGGTATTTTCTGGCATGTGGGTCTTGTTTCAAATTCTGGAACGGCGGTCTCATTTTTTCTTGCGATTACTGGGCGTATTGGGAATTGCAATTGTGCAAGGTGCAATTGGACTATTGCAAATACCCGTTCTCAATATGACATCTGCGATGCTTATGATTGTGGGGTCAACGTTGCTTTGCTATCGATGTAAAAAACTTTATTTTTTGGTCTATGATATTTTGATTGCTTTTTGTGGATTTCTGACGGATGTTTTCTCTGTCTTGTTGCTTTCTACTTTTTATGATAGTAGTATTTCTTCTACATTGCAAGAAAGCAACATTTGGGTTCGAAATGCATTTGCAAGTTTAACAGCGTTTTTACTTTGTCAACTCTTATTTACGTTGATACGAAAAAAACATGCAATTTTTTCTTGGTATGAGGCGATTTTTTATACGATGCTGGCAGCAGGAGAGATTGCGGTATTTGCTTATGTTTGCAAATATATTCAATCGTATTCCTCTGGTATGTTTTTAATTTTATTTTTGTTGGGTTGTTTGGTGTTGGATGTCTATATTGTTGCTGTATTTTACCGGATTTCGATTGTTCGGAAGACAGAAAAAGAAAATGCACTGTTACAACAGCAATCAGAAATGCAGCTGGAAGTATACTCTGATTTGCAGCAGCGGTATCAAAATTCAATGGAAACCATTCATGATGCGAAACGGCATGTGCGAGCGTTGGAATCTTTAATTCAATCCGACCATCTCGCAGAGGCACAGCAATACAAGGAATCCCTGTTTCAAAAGCTGAATGAATTACAGCCATCGATTCACTGTGACAATCCACTGCTCTCTGCCATCTTGAATCATGTTTTTTTGAAAGCAGAACAGCGGCATATCGCTTTGAAAATGGACTTACAGGGAGAAGAACAGCTGTCAATGTTGGCTGGTGTAGACTTGACTACAATTGCCTCCAATCTTTTGGATAATGCCGTGGATGCGGTTTCAGAATTGCCGGAGGAACAGCGATATATTCATTTTGCAGTGGCGTTTCAAATGGGAGAAATCATGATTCATGTGGAAAATCCAACAAAAAATGATTTGAAGCGAGAGGGAAACACTGTTGTTTCTACCAAAGAGGGACATTTTGGATTAGGCTTGAAGAATGTAGAAATGGTTGTGAAAAAATACAAAGGCGATTTTAAAACCGATGTAGAAGATGGAATATTCACTGCTGCGATTACGATTCCAACAGCAACGAATTTTTAAATGAACTTTTTGTGAAAATCAACCTGAAAATCCCGTTTCATGCAAAAGAATCCCGTTTGATGCAAAAAAATTGACACATTGCGATGTTTATGATACGCTGAATTCACAAGATGTCTTGAATTTGTTTTTAAAAAGGGTGCATTTGAATGAAACAGGCTTCCAAAAAGGTATTACAGGTAGCAGCTTCCATTGCCAAAAAATCATCTTCTTTCTGGGCAAATTTTCCTTGCAATTGGTGGGATTATCAGCCGAAGATGCCGAAATCCGTGAAGAAGATGCGGAAATTCTGATGCTGCAAACATTCTCGGAAAAATTTGCAAAGAAATTGATACAGGCGGAAATCATTCCCGAATCCGATGCAGATATTTATGTGTTCGGATGCTATCAGTTTGGAATGATGCTCTTAAACATTGTGACGACAATTGGTTTGGGCATTCTGTTTCGACTTTTTTTGCCATGCGTGCTGTTAAATCTGTCGTTTATTCCCATTCGCATTTCTGCGGGCGGACACCATGCGGATTCACCCGTGAAGTGCTATGTGTTATCGACACTTTTGATTGCAGCATTGCTGGCAATTCTGAAGTGGGTTTCTGTTTCGCTGCTTGTGGCTTGGATTTTGATTCTGGCTGCAAGTGCGGTGCTGCTCTGGCTTGCACCAGTGGAAACAGAAAACAATCCATTGGATGAAACAGAAGTTCGGGTTTATCGCAGAAGAACCAGAATCGTCTTAGGCATTGAGCTGCTTGCGGCTCTGCTGGCGACACTGCTGCACCGGAACTTTCTGGTAACCATTATCGGATTTGGATTACTCACCGCATCGTTCATGCTGGTGGTTGGAGCATGTGCGAATCTGAAACGGCATTGGAATCGCTGCGTTTAAGCGAGGGAAGAACGCTTTTTCGCAGGGAATCTCGTGTTGCTTTGGTGCAGATGTCGGCACGAAGATGCGGAAATTTTTCATGAAAAAAGCGGTAACACGGACAAGTGTGTCCTGTGTTACCGCTTTCTTTTTTATTCGGTTGGTTCTTGTGGTTCGGAAACAGCATGGATGAATGCATGAATGATGGTCAGCAAGTCATCCTGATGGTTAGGCGGACACTTTTGAATGAGAGCATCCATCATTTCCAGTTCTGCGGTGTGGTCGGGCTGCTCTTCACCGAAGAGAATATAATCTGTCCGCAGGCAGAGCAAATCCGAAAGCTTTGCCAGCGTCTGAATGGAGATGCCCTTGATGCCCAGTTCAATATCGGAGCAGAATTTTGTCGAAACATCTAATTTTTCCGCAAGCTGCTCTCTGGTGTATCCCAGGCGTTCCCGCTGTGCACGGATGCGAGCACCCATTTCTTTATACTGAATCGTTTTCATGAGAAAACCCTCCTTGTTGGTTGTTCCGTTTCTCTTATTATTGTACAGGAATTTTGGAAACATGAAAACAAACTGCCGGCGTTTCAGAAAGCATGCTTTCAGATGTTTCAGAATGGAAAAATCCACAGGCAAAAGGTTGTCTGTGGATTTTTATGGAAATGCGTCAGACGAGCATTAGTAGTTCAGGGTAACAGCCTGCAAGCTGCCCAGTCCGTAATAGTTATAGATGGTCATGACATCCTGCGGATTCTGAATCTGGAAGGTAATCGTCCCGTTCTGTAAGTCGGAATATGCAATCGGATGCTGTTCGTTCCAGCAGTTTCCCAATACGAGGCAGCCACCGGAATTTGGAATGCTGCCCTGGAATTGCAGCGTGATGGAGCGAATGTTCTGGTAATTATATGAGGTCAGGTCAAACGCTGTTCTGTATGAAACATTTTTCAGAACGACTTTTTTGCCGGAGCTTGGCTTTGTGGTGGTCGTTGTCTTTTTGGTGGTTGCAGTTGTTTTCTTTGTTGTGGTTGCTTTTTTGGTGGTGGTTGTCGTTTTCGTGGTTGTCGTGGTTGGTCTTGTAGTCGCACGAGTGGTGGTTGCTTTTTTTGGGTGCTTTCATGTTGCTTCTCCTTTTGTGTTGGTTTGTGTACGCAACTATTCCCAGTATAATCCGGAATTTGTGCAAAGTCAATCGATTTTTAAACATTTTCAGAGAATTTACACAAAAAACAGATACTTTTCTGAAAACACAAGGCAGCAGGCGGAATTTTTCTCTCTGTACCTTACAAAAATGTCACATTCCTTCGGCAAAATGTCACACAAATCAATGGCGGAGCGATGGGATTTCTGATACAATAAAGGCAACAACACAGAAGGGGGCAATTGCAAATGGCAATGCTACAAGTAGAATGTTTAAAGAAAATCTATACCACTCGCTTTGGTGGGAATCAGGTGCAGGCACTTTCGGACGTTTCGTTTTCCGTCGAAACGGGCGAATATGTGGCAATCATGGGGGAATCCGGCTCGGGGAAGACCACGCTGCTGAATATACTCGCAGCCCTCGACCAGCCGACCAGTGGGAAAGTTTTTCTGGATGGAAAAGATTTGACGATGGTCAAGGAACGGGAAATTGCAGCGTTCCGGCGGGATAATCTTGGCTTTGTATTTCAGGATTTCAACTTGCTCGATACGTTTTCCCTGAAAGATAATATTTTCTTGCCGTTGGTGCTGGCTGGGAAGTCGCCGAAAGAGATGGAGTTGCGGTTGAATCCGATTGCGGAACAGCTGGGGATTACGCACCTGCTGGAGAAATACCCGTATGAAGTTTCCGGCGGACAGAAACAGCGTGCAGCGGTTGCCAGAGCGTTGATTTCCAAGCCAAAGCTGATTCTGGCGGACGAACCGACCGGAGCACTGGATTCCAAGTCTACAGATGGCTTGCTGGATGTCTTTTCCGCAATTCATGCGACCGGACAGACAATTTTAATGGTAACACACTCCACCAAGGCGGCAAGCCGTGCAGACCGGATTCTGTTCATCAAGGACGGCGTGCTGTTCCATCAGATTTATCGGGGCGGCTGCACGAATGAACAGTTGTATCAGAAGATTTCCGATACCTTGACGATGTTGGCAACAGGAGGGGAACAGGCATGAAAACGCTCTATTGGAAACTGGCGTGGCACGGTATTTATAAGAACCAGAAAATCTATCTGCCGTTTCTGCTGACCAGTATCGGCATTACCATGATGTATTACATCGTATCCTATCTGACGTATAGCAAAGCCATTTATGAAATGCACGGCGGGCAGGAGATGCAAATGATTCTCTCGTGGGGAACGGGTGTGGTTGCCATCTTTGCAGCGATTTTTCTATTCTACATGAACTCGTTTTTGATGCGGCGGCGAAAAACAGAATTCGGGCTGTATAATATCCTCGGCATGGGAAAATGGAACATCGCTCGGATTTTGTGCTGGCAGAATGGCATGCTGTTTGGAACGTCCATGGTTGGCGGTCTGGGGCTGGGCATTCTGCTGTCGAAGCTCTCGGAACTGATGGCAGCGAAGATGCTGGGCAACAGCAGCCCGATGGGCTTCCGGATTGAACCGAATGCCGTGCGGAATACGGTCTTGCTGACAGCGGTTTCCTATGGGATTATCCTGCTGTATTCGCTCGGACAGATTCACGTTTCCAAGCCGATTGCCCTGCTGCGAGGGGAAAAACAGGGCGAAAAGCCTCCGAAAGCCCGTTGGCTGCTGACGCTCTGCGGATTGGTGATGCTGGGCATTGCGTATTACTTAGCCGTGACAATTCAACAGCCGATTGCCGCCTTTTCGATGTTCTTTCTGGCGGTGGTGCTGGTCATTCTGGCAACGTATCTGCTTTTCATCTGCGGTTCTGTGGCTCTGTGTAAGCTGTTGCAGAAGAATAAGCGGTATTATTACCAGTTACAGCATTTCATCTCGGTTTCGTCCATGCGGTATCGGATGAAGCGGAACGGTTCGAGTCTGGCTTCCATCTGTGTGCTGTCCACAATGGTTCTGGTGATGATTTCCAGCACGCTTTGTTTGTATCTGGGTTCGGAAGACAGCTTGTATCAGCGATACCCAAGGGATATTTTCGTCACAGCCTATTCCGATTTTGACGAACAAGCATTGGAAGAAAAAATTGCAGAAGTCGTATCTCGTTATTCTCTGCAGGAAAAAAACGAAATACACGAAACCACGCTGCAAATCAGTGGGGTGCTGAACGGAAATCGGTTACAGTTTGAACAGGATTCCCTTGTGGATTATGATGACATTGCAACTGTGAAGATATTCACTTTGGAAGAATACAATCGTTTAGCCGGAACGTCGGAAACATTGCAGGATGGCGAAGTATTGCTATCTGTGATAGATGGTTCATATTCCGGAGATACGATTCAAATCGGAACGATGCAGCCGTTTCAGATTCAGAAACAAGTTTCGCAGTTTGTGGATGACGGCGATGCTTTTGCCAATGTCAGCCGGATGCTGTATTTGATTGTGCCGGATATGGCGATGATGCAGGAACTCAATGAACGACAGGCAGAAGCCTATAATGGGTATGCTTCCGTCATTCAATTCTATAAGGGATTTGATTTGGATGCGGATGCAGACACACAGCTTGCCATTCAAGCAGCGTTGCAGCAGCAGCTTTCGGAAGAAGGCTGTGTTTGTGAGAGTCGGGAAGACGGGCGTTCGAGCTTCTATGCCCTGTATGGCGGACTGCTGTTCCTGGGCATTCTGCTGAGCGTGGTATTCCTGTTTGGAACGGTGCTGATTATGTATTACAAGCAGATTTCAGAGGGCTATGAAGATGCCGGACGGTTTGAGATTCTGCAAAAAGTCGGCATGACGAAAAAAGAAATCAAGCGAAGCATCAACTCGCAGATTCTAACAGTCTTTACTGCTCCGCTGCTCATGGCTGGGGTGCATCTGGCATTTGCCTTTCCGATGCTGTACCGGTTGCTGGCGGTGATGGGTCTGATTAATATTTCTCTGTTTGCAATCATAACCGTTGGCGGTTTTCTTGTGTTTGCTGTCTTGTATGCGTTGATGTATAAGTTGACCTCGCATAGCTATTATCAGTTGGTGAAATCATAAATGAAAGAAAAACTTGTTATGGGAATTGGGATTGGCTGCCTGCTGATACTGGCGATTCCAATCGGTATGCTGATTTTGTTGGCAACGCTGATTTGGAACGGCATGGAGGTGCTTTTTCGGTTTTGGAGCAGGCGAAAATGAGAGAGAAACACATCATGGGTGGATTGCTGTGCAGTTGTCTACTTCTCGGCAGCCTGACGGGATGCGGAGCGAATTGGAAAAGCAAGCTGCTGTATGGATACGAAAAGACACGATCCAGCCTAGGCGGCTTTCAGCGAACCAGCAAGCAGCAGCTGTATGGAATGCGGTTGGATGGAGAAGATGCCTATACGGGAACGTATCAGGCAGATTGTCGGAACGTACGGGGGAAAGATGTGGTATTTGGCGGCTGTTCGATTCAGACAAGAACGCTGTGGCTAACCGGAACGGTTGGAGCAAGAAACGGTATTGTAGAAATCTATGTGCTAAACGGCGATAAAGAGAAAGAATATCTGACCCCGAATGAACAGGGGATGTTCTCCAAAATCATACAGAATCAGGGTGGGAATTGCTATGTGGTGGTAGATTACGCAGATTATACCGGAACGGTGACACTGAGCAGCGAGTATCCGACATAATCGAAAAACAGAATAGAAGAGAGAAATAGAGAACAAAAATAAGAAAAGGACAGGTGAACACCATGCAAGCAGAAGCGATGCAGAAACAACGAACAACATCCAAAACAAAAAGCTACATTTGCCGTATACTGTTGCTGCTGGGCGTGCTTCTGCTTGCCATGGGGCTTTGGTATGGCGTACAGGGCTATCAGATGTACCGGAACGTCCTTGCAGAAACCCCGATTGCCGAGAAAACCGCTGCGATTGAACAACAGGAATCATTTGTCCCCTATGATGCCCTGCCGCAAATTTATGTGGATGCAGTCATTTCCGTGGAAGACCAGCGGTTTTTCTCCCATTCCGGCGTAGATATTTCGGCGATGATACGGGCACTGTGGAACGATTTGCGAACAAGGTCGTTTGCAGAGGGCGGCAGTACCATTTCCCAGCAGCTGGCGAAAAACCAGTATTTCACGCAGGAGAAAACCTTGCAGCGGAAACTTGCAGAGATGTTCCTTGCTCACGCTTGGGAGCAGGTCTGTGAGAAGCAGGAGCTGTTTGCCCTGTATGTCAACACGATTTACTTTGGAGATGGCTATACGGGCATTTCTGAGGCAGCAGAGGGCTATTTCCACACGACCCCGCAGCAGCTGACGGATTATGAAGCCGTGATGCTTGCCGGACTGCCGAACGCCCCCTCCGCCTATGCGTTGCAGGAGCATGCAGATTTAGCAGAACAGCGGATGCAGCAGGTCTTGCAAGCGATGGTTGCGAATCAGAAGTTGACCCAATCGGAAGCCAACGAGATTTTACAGGAGAAATCGTAAATTTTTTTGAATAGATAGACGAATGTTCCACTTTTGATGGATAATAGAGAGAAATCACAAGATGAGGAGTGGAATGAAGATGCGTATTTGTAGTTTCCCGTTGGATGATGCAGCCATCCAGACGATCCATCCAAAAGATGTCTATCTCATAAAGATGGCGGACGAACAATCTATGGAACTGTTCGTGATGCAAGAAGATTTGCTCACGACTTATTACACCTGCCACATGAGCCCGTATCTATGGAAGAGAATCAAACGGGCGTTCTCCATCTCCAAAAACACAAGCAATGATTTGTGGGAATGGAAATCGAGTGGCAGGGGCGATGATTGGTACTGGAAACGGTCGATTCCGACCCAATATCAAAAAGAACTGGAACGCTTGATTCTGTTAGACCAGTTCTGGGCAAAACAATGGATGTTGCAGCCGGCATTCTGCCCCTCCGTCCTGCGGCTGCTGCATAAATTGGCAAGGAAAAAGAATCCCTGTGCACCGTTCTACAAAGTCTATCGGGCATAACAACTCTTTTACACCCCCTCAACAAAACCCCCGTTTGGAAAAGAATCGGAAAAGAACAGAATCCGAAAAACGGAAAATGTTACCGCAGATTTTCGCACTGTTCATAGAATCCCGTTGACAAAATGCAGAAAAAATGATACAATTATAACAATCATTTGCATGTTCCGGCAAAATCCGGACATGCTTTCTGTAAGAAAATTTCTGATGGGAGGTTCTGTTTGATGAAACGGAGAATTGGAATTTTGACCAGCGGCGGCGATTGCCCGGGACTGAATGCAACCATTCGTGGTGTTGCAAAGGCATGCTACCAGATGCTGGGGACGGAAAATGTGGAAATCGTTGGCATTTCAGACGGCTACTATGGACTGATTCACAATATTTGCAAGGAAATGAAACCGGATGACTTTTCTGGGATTCTGACCCGTGGCGGTACGATTCTGGGAACAAAACGGCAGCCGTTCAAGATGATGAAAGTCATTGGCGATGACAATATCGATAAAGTAAAAAATATGAAGAAAACCTACCAGAGCCAGAAGCTGGACTGCCTGCTGACACTGGGCGGAAACGGTACGCACAAGACCTCACAGCTGCTCTCGGAAGAGGGGCTGAACGTCATCGGCTTGCCAAAGACCATTGACAACGACATCTACGGGACAGACGTTACCTTTGGATTCCATACGGCAGTGGACATTGCAACGGATGCAATTGACCGCCTGCACACAACTGCAAACAGCCACTCCCGGATTCTGCTCTGTGAAATCATGGGCAACAAAGCCGGCTGGCTGACCCTGAATGCCGGAATTGCCGGCGGTGCAGACATCATTCTGATTCCGGAGATTCCGTATGACATTGACAAGGTTTGCAAGTCGGTTCTGAAGCGGAGCGAAAGCGGCAAGAACTTTTCGATTATTGCCGTTGCAGAGGGCTGCTTTGACAAGGAAGAAGCCAAGCTGAAAAAGAAAGAACGGGCAAGACTCCGTGCAGAAGCGGGCGTGATTACCGCAACCAATCGCATCGCAGCACAGATTCAGCAGAAGACACAACTCGAAGCACGGGTTTGTGTGCCGGGGCATATGCTGCGGGGCGGCAGTCCGAGTGCATACGACCGGATTCTTGCAACCCAATTCGGCGTATACGCTGCACAGCTGATTAAAGAAGAGCACTATGGCATGACAGTTGCCAAGGTGGGCGGAACGATTACCGCCAATCCGCTGGCAGAGATTGCCGGAAAGACGAAGTTCGTCACACCGGATGACCAGCTGGTTGCAACGGCTCGGAATCTGGGCATTTCGTTCGGCGACTAATTTTTCATCCAAGCATATCATGAACAAAAAGACTGGAGGATACAGAAGTCTGCTCCAGTCTTTTTTTGTCGTTCCAGAAACTTTTTTACAGAACAGTGTGACCCAATCAGAACCAATCCGGTCTATGGAGATGAAAGGTGGTGGATACCATGCAGGAAGAAACGCTATTAGATTTATATTTCTCCCGTTCGGAAACGGCACTGGAGCAGACCAAACAGCAATACGGAACATACTGCTATGCGATTGCCTATCGCATTCTCTCACAGCCGCAGGATGCAGAGGAATGCGAAAATGAAACCTACTGGAAAGCGTGGCAGGTGATTCCGCCCAATCGACCGCACTCTCTGAAAGCATTTCTCGGGAAAATCACCCGAAACCTTGCCCTGCACTTCTGGGAGCGAAACCATGCCGCAAAGCGTGGCGGAAACGCTGTGGATTTGGCACTGGACGAACTGACAGAATGCATTCCGGCGAATGATTCCGTGGAGCAGGCAGCCGATGCAGCTGCTCTACAGGCATGCTTGCAATCGTTTTTGCAGCAGCTGCCAAGAGCAACCAGAATCGTATTTGTGCAGCGGTATTGGTATTTGAACTCGATTGCAGAGATTGCCCAGAAAAACGGCATGGGAGAGAGCAAAGTGAAAATGATGCTGCTGCGGACAAGAAAAAAACTGAAAGCAGCACTCGAAACGGAGGGGATTTCGATATGAGGAAAGACAGAGAAGCAGCCAAACGGCTTTTGCACGCCATCGGGGACATTGACGACCAGTATTTATTAGAAGCGGAGGAACAGCCTATGAAACAGACGAAGAAGCAGATTTCCAACCGTTGGATGAAATACGTTGCCGTGGCAGCCTGTGCAGGAATTGTGCTCACGTCTGGGATTTTGATTCAGCAGGAACGAAACAAGTCACATCTTACGCCCGCTACCACGCAGACAGAGCCAGCCACGACCGAAGAAAGCGTGCAGATTCCCAACCCATTCATTCCCTGTGCCACGCTACAGGCAGCGGCGGACATCGCTGGCTTTTCGTTGGATGCTCCGGATGCCTATGGGGCATATGACCACACGACCATTCAGGCAATCGAAGGGGAAATGATTGAGGTGATTTATGAAGATGCAAGCGAAACCGAGGGCTTGCGGATTCGGAAAGGCGTTGGAACAGACCCCATCAGCGGTGACTATAATCGTTATGACAGCGAGGAAACACAGACGATTGCAGGCGTTTCGGTTTCCATCCGGAAGAATGGCGACTTGATTTTCGTGGCAGAATGGACGGATGGCGGATATGCCCATTCGATTACTTCAGAGAATGGCTTGACGGCGGACGAGTTGGAAACGCTGGTTTCACAAATCCATTGATACAGAAAAGGGGGAGCAGATTGAAAATTGACCGACTGATTGGGATTCTCTCCGTGCTGCTGCAACGGGAGCAGGTCACAGCGTTTGAACTGGCGGAGAAGTTCGAGGTATCCCACCGCACGATTTTACGGGATATGGATGCCCTGTGCTGTGCAGGAATTCCCATCGTAACCGAAAAAGGGCGAAACGGCGGCATTCGCATTATGGAGGGCTACAAACTCGATAAAACCGTCCTGCTGCAAAGCGAGATGCAGGCGATTCTTGCAGGGCTGCAAAGTCTGGACAGCATCAGCGGCACGCATCGCTATCGACAGCTGATGGAGAAGCTCTCTGTATCAACCGCCAAGACGATTCCGGCAGAGCATCCGGTTTTGATTGACCTCTCCGCATGGGATTCCGGAGCGGTTTCCCAGAAAATCGAACAGATTCAGGCGGCAATGGAGCAGAATTGCAAGATTTCGTTTTCTTACTTCGCCCCGAGTGGCACGACCTCCCGTGAAATCGAACCCTATCACTTGATTTTTCAGTGGGGGCATTGGTATGTGTGGGGCTATTGCCAGCTGCGGCAGGACTATCGGCTCTTTAAGCTGACTCGTATCACAGATTTGCAGATAGAGCCGGAGCAGCGAGCCGCTCGCAGCGTGCCAGCGTATACGCCCGACCCCATGCCGCCGGAAAAGCCAGCTGTTCCCGTGCTGGTGCGGTTCTCCGCAGCGGTGAAGTGGAGAGTGATGGATGATTTCGGAACAGAAGCCCTCCAGACAGAGCCGGACGGCAGTCTGTTGCTGTCGGTCTGCTGGCAGGATTTGCAGGCGTTGGATTGGCGATTGTTGGCATATGGCGAACAAGCGGAAATTCTATCTCCGCCGGAAGCACGGGCAGACTTTGCAGAAATGCTGCGAAAAATCTTGAAAAAGTATGCGGAAACATCAGGCGGTTTTTGATGGCAACACGGGCAAATTTTACAGAAATATTGTGAAAAATTCTGAATATTCAGATTTTATTCAAAGAATAAATCCGCATTGGAAATGAAATTCTGGTATCCTATCAATAGTGTGATGCGTCAATGTCTTAGAAAGGATGCATTGACTATTATGATACTCTATTTGTTATTTCTCATTTTCTGCAATCTCATTTGTTATGTGATTGCTTATTTTGTAAGGGGGGATGAAGAAAAACCGATTCCTTCTCATTGGGTCAAGTGCGGAATCACAACGGTTTTGGAAATCGTCCTGCTGTTCATCCTGCGGGGGATTGCAACGGCGTTTTTCGATGCGGACAACCAGCCGTTTGCAGTCGCTCCGCTGCTCGTCACGCTGCTGCTCGTTGGCTTGGGAACGGCGTTTTCCAGACGGAACACCACCTCCAACCTGCGGAACTATCTGCGGAAAGCGGCATGGATTGCCGGTGTCGTGTTTGTGCTGGAGAGCTTTGTGTTTCATTACACCAGCTTCACCACCCATCCGGAAACAACGGATTTGGTGCTGTCACAGGCGGAAATTAACGATGCTTCGGCAGCACAGATTGTCGATGATACCATTCAGATTTCCGGAAACTGTACGCTGACGTTTTCCAACTTGGAACAAAATCCGGATTTTCGCTATTTGATTCTCAATATTGACGGAGAAGATCATTATTATAATGTAAGTTGCTCCATCAAGGACGACAACTTGAGCAATCGGTTTGAACAGGCAGGGAAGTCGCAGGGAACTGGAACGTATTCGAGCATCCGGTTTTCGATGCTGCCGTATCAGACCTTACATACGGTGCAGCTGCAGTTCACGGATGTAAACGCTGCACTGGTGCTGCACAACGGGACGTTCCACACCGCTGTTCCGTATCAGTTTTCCGCTGCACGATTCTTTTTGATTGTCATCATTGCACTGGTGCTGACAGCCTGCAAGCAGTTCCGCATCTGGAACATTCGCTATCGGGCACACAGCTGGAAGCACAACCTTGCCGTACTGGCAACGCTGTTCGGCTGTATGGCAAGCGTGTTAGCGTTCCGTGTGCCGGATTTGGAGGCGACCACGTTAAATGACCCAATTGACATCAACAACGTCTATGCGATGACGCTAGAGGCATGGGAGAAGGGGCAAGTCTATATGGACTTCGAGCCGTCGGAAGAACGGCTATCACTGGAAAACCCCTATGATAATTCTGTCCGTGAATCCTATTTTGATTGGGACTATGCTTTTTATAATGGGAAATATTATTGTTACTTTGGCTGTGCACCGGTTGTCCTGCTGTATGTGCCGTATTACGAGCTAACAGGAAACGTATTGCCGTTGAACTGGGCGTACTGCATCATGACAGAAGCCGTCATTGTGACGCTGTTCGGCTTGATTCTGACGCTGGTGCGAAAGTTCTGTAAGCGACCGCCACTGATTTTGTTATTGCTAGGGCTGGTTTCTGCCGTGGCGGGAAGTGGTGTGCTGTTTGGCTTGAACTACAGTGACCGCTATCATCTCTGCATTTTAACGGGGATGTTCGGGCTGTTCCTGTCGCTCTGGATGGGCTTTGCAGCGATGGATTCCAGTTATGCCGTCCGGACAACCAAACAGCTGCGGAAATTATCGCTACAGCGTGCCCAGCAGGGCAATGGAGAACCGCCGGAGCAGGAAGAAATCCCGATGCCAGTTTCTCCGTACACCGTAAAGAAACGGGAGAACTGGAAGCGGTTTGTCCTGCTGGCAGTCAGTGCAATTGGAACGGTGATTACCGCCGCCTCCCGTCCGAATATGCTGCTTTATGTCCTGATTTTAGTGCCGGTATTTCTGCACCTGCTGTTCCGGAAAGACCTCAAACTTTCCGCAAAAATCACCAGTGCCGCTTGCTATCTGATTCCGGTTGCAGCCGGAGCAGCAGCAATCATGTGGTACAACAAAATCCGGTTTGATGATCCGTTCCAGTTTGGGTCGATCTATCAGATGACAGTAGACAACACCGCTGCCAATAAGATTACGCTTTCCCGACTGCCGGCGGCAATTGCCGTTTATTTCTTCGGCGGACTCGACCAGTTGAATGATTTCCCATTCCTGCGGACAAAGTATTCCAACATTGCAAACCGACAGATGTATTTGTATGTTGAGGGAACGATTGGAGCATTCACACTACCATCGGTTCTGCTGGGGGCATTGAGTTTCCCGTTTGTTTGGAAGCGTTGGAAGCGGAAGCATTCCGGTTTCGTTCGCCGTGTGATTCTTGCAATGATTGCAGTGTTAGCGGTTGCGTTGGCGTGGGTCGATTTCAGCATGGCAGGAGTGATTCTGCGGTATGCACTGGACATCTTAGTGATTTTGAGTGTCCTCTCCACGATTCTGCTGTTGCAAGTGCCATCCTTGCTGAAAACCTATCATGCCAGCTTGGCACGGGTCAGCGAAAAGGTGATTGCAGCGGCAATGGTGGGAACAGTTGTCGTGTGCCTGTGCATTTTGATTGCCTCTGGAGAGAGCGTTTCTCTGTTCAAGGCACATCCGACCATCTGGAACACCTGGAAAGAAATTTTTGTATTTTGGAGATAAGAAAAGACTTACATTGACGACGAATCACACAGTTTGATATGTGAACAAAAAACAGCAGGGACATCCAACCGATGTACCCTGCTGTTTTTGTTTTTGCAAAGCCTCCTCGGAAAGGGGAGGTGGGCAGCGAAGCTGCTCGGAGAGGTGACCCCTCTGTCAGGGGAAACAAGTCAGAACATTCTGTGACAGTGCCCTTTTTCAGGGGCGACAGCGTTCCTTAGTTCTTCTTTTCTTCGTGATATTCCTTTTCGGTGTTGACTGACCAGATGTTCTTCTTGTCCTTCTTGCCGGAAATGATGTTGTCGACTGCTTCAAAGGAAGTTGCCATAGAGTGATCCATGTTGTTGTAACGGTGCTGACCGTTTCTGCCGACACAGTAGAGGTTTTCAAACTGATTCAGATAGGCAATCAGGTCATCAATCTGTGCATAGGTATCGAAGTAAGCTGGATATGCCTTCTTGACCTTTTCTCTGTGGGAGTCCTTGACATCCGACGGCGAGCTGATAACACCCATGGAAACAAGTTCCTTGATTGCCATGTTGATGCAAGCCTTGTCATCCATGTTCCAGAAGCTGTCGCCCTCTGCACAGAAGTATTCCAGACCAATCCAAACGGTGTGTTCTGGGTCTTCAACCATGTACGGTGACCAGTTGTTGAAAATCTGAATCCGTCCGAGTTTCACGCCGACATCCTGTACATAAATCCAGCAGTCCGGAACGATGTTGCCGAGGGTTGGGATATTGGTTTCGTTTTTCAGGTTCAGCTTGTCGACCAGCAACCCAACGGTGACGAAATCCCGATACGGCAGACCCTTTGCAATGGCTGCAATGTTGTTCGGAACGTCATTCATCCCAGCGACCAAATCCTTCAGCGGCATGGAGGAGATGAACAAGTCGCCTGCAATTTCCTGTTCCTTGCCGTCCTGCTTGTAGGTCAGGGAGAGAATCTTGCCAGTCTTGTCGGTGTGAATCTGGGTGACTTCGCTGTTCATGAGAATCTTGCCGCCCATTTTTTCAATTTCGGAAGCGGTGATTTCCCAGAGCTGACCCGGGCCATACTTCGGGTAATAGAATTCTTCAATCAGGGAAGTTTCCACCTTGCGGTTGGTCTTATTCGGATTCAGCTTGGAGAACATGTCCTTGATAACCGCAGTGATGGACAAGCCCTTGACACGCTGCGAGCCCCAGTCTGCGGAGATTTCTCTCGGATGGCGACCCCACAGCTTTTCGGTGTAGCCCTCGAAGAACATGGAATACAGCTTTTTGCCGAAACGATTGATATAGAAGTTTTCCAGAGAGGATTCTTCCTTTTTGCCGATGGTGCTCTTCAAGTAGCTGCATCCGGCTGCAACGGTGGTAGCGAAGCCCATGTTCTTGATGGTATCCCACTTCAGGGAAACCGGATAGTCAAAGAACTTATGCTTATAATAAATTCTGGAAACACGATTCCGCACCAGCATGACACGGTCGGTTTTTTCCGGGTCTGGACCTCCGGCAGCGAGCTTCTTTTCCCGATGCAGCTTGATGTCATCGAACGACGGCTTGCCCTGACGTGGCATCATCTTTTGCCACCAGTCCATAACCTGCTGGTCTTTGGAGAAGAACCGGTGTCCGCCAATGTCCATGCGGTTGTTTTTATATTTTACGGTTTTCGAGATACCGCCGATGGCATTGCTTTCTTCTAAGATGGTGATGGAATACTCCTTTGGGGCACGCTGGAGCAGCTCATAGGCTGCGGTCAACCCTGCCGGCCCTGCACCAATAATCACTACGTTTTTCATGATGATAATACCTTCCTTAATTTGATAGATGTTTTTCATTTGCTTCCATCCACATTCCCTGTATTCGGGATAGAAAATCATGGTTTATTTTTTTTGTAGATGGGTAAACAAACAGACAATTTTGGGCTTGCTTCACAAAAAAACTGTAAATCTCGGTTGATTTTTTGTGGATTGCCAAACAAATTTATTATATCATATTTTCAGAACGCTGTCAACAAAATGAGCGGTTTTTAAATCTTTTTTCTTTTTTTACAAGATTTCCGGTTTGGTTTGTGGTAGAATCAGAGATAGAAAAAGGAGGAATGCGAGATGCAAAAAGCATATCAGAAAAACGAGCATGAAATTTATCTGGAGAACGAAGCCGGCGAGCGAATCGCAGAAATTTTGTTTCCGGAGGTAGAGCCGAAGGTCTATTGCATTCAGCGGACGTTTGTGGACGACAGCCTGCGGGGGCAGGGGGTTGCCGGAACGCTGATGGAGCTTGCAGTGCAGGCGATTCAGGAGCAGGGCGGAACGGTTACGGCGACTTGTTCGTATGCTCAACACTGGCTGGAGAAGCACGCCAAATAAAGCCTCCCCTTTCATGGGAGATAATTAGAAGACTCATCCGTATCGGAACAGTTGACGTTCCGGTGCGGATGATTTTATATTGCATTCAAAGAAGCACCCGTCCAATCAGGCTTTCGTAGATGTCGGCATTTTCAGAGCGTGGTTCTTCTTGTTTTGTTTTTTTGTGGGGTGTTCCCTCGGACTGATTCCAATAGAGCAGGGTGCTTTTCCAGTTGGTAATGGGCTGCTGATTTTTCGTCATCCAGCCCGTTTCCGTATAGTAATCATAAAACTTCTGGACATCCACGCAAAGCCCCTCTTGTTCTGCAAACGTCTGAATCTCTATCAGCGTTGGAATCTTTTTACTGGTTGCATCTAAGATAGATAGATTTCTTTCTTCTTTTTCTTCTTGTTCTTCTATCTTCTTATTCTGTTGCCCGTTGCTTGCCGTTGGCTTGTCCATGGTTTGCCCCTCGTTTGACCGCAGGCTTGCCCCTGCCTGAAACAAATCGAAGTTTTTAATCGCAAATACGGTACAATTTGGGTATGCAGTCTTTGCCACACACCCTGCCGCTTCAAGGTGTTTGATGGCAGTCCGCACCTTTTTGACAGATAGTCCGGTTTTCTCCGCCAGCCGTGCGTAACTGGAAACCATACCGCCCCTTGGAACAGGAATTCCGTGCCAGCTGTTCGGGACAATATCCGCTTCAATGAGCAGTCGTACAAAGACTGCCACGGTGTTTGCATCGTCAGACCATTCCCAGTTCCGAAAAAAGAGCCGTGGTAATGTTACATAGCCGTTTTCTAGCATCGCTTCTCACCACCTAATATTTTGCATGAAATATTGCTGGTTTGTAGGTGAATGGATAATATCATCAAAAATTCCTCCCTTTCTTGTATGACTGGAGGTTGCCGAGATAGACAGCCCCCTTCATATTACAGGGATTTTCGGGAAAAACTTGTATGCAAACGTACAAGTTTCGAAACGAATTTACAGCTTTGTCAAAAAAATTGGAGGATGCGACAAAAATAAATCTAAAAACTTGTATGAAATGCCGAACGGATGGGGGCAACTTTGTGAATAAAATCAGAATGCAGTGTATATTTTTGCTTCATAAATCGCACGCCGATACAAAAACAGGTAGAAAAAAACCGTCAGCGGTGCATTTCAGAATCCGTTGACGGTTTTTTTGTTGTGATTTTCTTTTTTTGAAAAAATAGTGCCCTAATAGTGCCCTGAACATTCGATTTCCCGAAACGCAAAAAACCCCACGCAATTCCGAAAAAGCCTCGAAACTGCGTGGGTTTTCTCTGGTCTGAGTGACCGGACTTGAACCGGCGGCCTCTACCACCCCAAGGTAGCACGCTACCAACTGCGCCACACCCAGATAAACGGGGAAGCGTGCCACTGCACGCATTTCCCCCAATTGCATATAAAAAACTTAGTGATTCAAGCCGTTCCGCAGAGCATCCGCACAATCATCGCCAACTTCTGCACTGACGATTTCCAGTGCATTGCAGTCATACTGGAACCGCAGAACAAAGGCAACCATGCCCGGGTTATCTGCAATCCGGAACGATACGGTTACTTCATCGCCCTGCTTTGCAGTAACAGAATCCGCAGTCAGAACAAAGTCGCTTGCATTGGTTGCAGTCTGTGCTTCTGGTGTTGCATCGCCGACCGTAATGCAGCCGTTGGTGACAGACGGAACGAGTGTCTTTGCATCCCAGTTTGCAAATTCAGAATTATACTGCGAGTCAGACAGGTGGATGACATAGTTGCCGTCCGGAGTGGTTTCCTTTACCTTAAAGGTAACGTTGATCATATCGCCATTGAATACGATATCCTGCGACTTGGTCATATCCATCCAGTAAGCCTGGAAAGTATCCAGCTTTTCGGTGTAAGAGGAAGCAGCATTCTGGTTCGGATCAACCACTGCACCGCCGTTGCTGCTCGGTGTGGTAACAACTTCGGTGACAACCTTGCCGTTATCGTCCACAACCTTGTTGCCGCTGTCATCGGTTACTGCTGCATAAGAGGTAACGACTTCGCTGTTGCCATTAGAAGCACTGTTGCCGTTAGAAGCGTTGTTGCCGCCACCATTGGAAGCGTTGCCGTTTGCCGGTGTTGCGGAATTGGAAGAGCCGCCTGCTGCGGTAGTAACAGCATTGCCGTTGCTGTCGGTTGCTTCGGTAGCATCCTGACTGCTGTCGCTAGAACCATTCTGATTGCCCCATGTAAATTCAATTTCTTTTACCATGAAATCAGTTGCACCGGATGCCAGAACTTCATTTCCGCTTGCATCGGTCACGGCTTCGCCCTGTGCATCGGTTTCAACCGGCAGGGTTGCTGCGGAAACTTCTGCGGCATCGCTGTTCTTGCTGCTGGAATCGTTATCCCCTGAGCATCCAACTGCGGCCATGCCCAAAAAGCAAGCCAGAAGAACTGCAATCCCTTTTGTTGTTTTTGATTTCATATAAATCTTCCTTTCTATTTTTCAATCCGAACAGTCCACAGATGGGACGGGATTCACTTTCAAAGACGGTATTGCAAAAATTACAACGACCTCTATTATACTGCATTTTGTTCCGTTCGTCAAGTATTTTTTCGCTTTTTCTGTGGAACGTGTTTATTATACTGCATTTTTTTTGGTTCGTCAAGTCCTTTTGAGAAAATATCATGCAGCTTTCACACAAATTGCACAGTATTTTCGTGTGGAATTGCAGAACTGCTGTGAAACCATACAAGCTAGCGGAAATTTCCATACTTTTTTCCAAATCATCACAAAACCATTTGCAATCCAACGCAAAAAAGGGTATACTAAAAGAAAAAAGAAAAAAACGGACAAAAAGGGGAAGTGGAACATATGAAAGAAAAAGAAACCACAAATGCAATGTCTTGTCCAACCAAATCGACGGAGGCATCCGCCCGCTGGAAAATGATTCTGTCCGGCGTCATCTTTCTGGTGCTGGTGGTCGCCGTGACCATCCTGATGATACCCGTGATGCGTCTGATGATGCAGGAGGGCGGAAAAGAGCAGCTGATTGAAAAAATCCAGTCCTATGGCATTTTTGCACCGCTGCTGTTTGTCCTGTTGCAGGTGATTCAGATTGTCGTTGCGTTTATTCCGGGCGGGCCAATCCCGATGATTGGCGGAGCGGTGTTCGGCATGGTGCCGGGGATTCTGCTCAGTCTGGCAGGGTCATTCCTGGGAACAGCAATTGTCTATTATCTGGTGCAGTGGATTGGACGACCGCTTTTGAATCTCTTTGTAAAAGAAGAGCACCTCGAACGGTTTTCCTTTTTAAAGAACCGGCGGAAGATGGAACGCATTGTGTTTCTATTATTTTTGTGTCCGGGCTTGCCGAAAGATGCCCTGACGTACATTGTCGCCTTTAATAAGACGATTCCGCCGCTGCCGTTGTTTTTCCTGACAACAATTGCCCGATTTCCGGCGATGGCATTGACGGTGAAGATGGGCAGCAGCTTATGGGAAGGCAACTGGAAGATGACAGCGTTGGTCGTTGGCATTCTGATTTTGATTGCAGTGGCTGGCGGCTTGATTCGCTGGCATCATAAAAAGAAACATGGAAAAAGCCTTTGACGGCTCAAACATCTCCAAACAGGCAGGCGAAAGAATCGTGCTGCCTGTTTTTTGTGCAGTTTTCTGATTGATTCTTGTTGATTTTTCGCTTTTCAATCGAAGCTGTGCAGCGTTGGCACTCGATTCACTGGTATCACAAACAGAAACATGAAAAACGTCTTTGACGGCTCGAACATATCAAAGCAGGCAGGCGAAAGAATCGTGCTGCCTGTTTTTTGTGCAGTTTTCTGATTGATTCTTGTTGATTTTTCGCTTTTCAATCGAAGCTGTGCAGCGTTGGCACTCGATTCACTGGTATCACAAACAGAAACATGAAAAACGTCTTTGACGGCTC
>OGGQ01000234.1_pt1 | contig 80319 bp, 51 predicted proteins | sample 1571191 | NCBI WGS metagenome assembly OGGQ01 (sample SAMEA2582061, study PRJEB24529) | metagenome | biome: Human gut stool | place: China | collected 2011
GGTTCTAACGCTGCAAACTACGCAGCGTAAGAACCGGCGGGCTTCAAGGGATCCCAATGAGGACCATACTCTGCCCCGCCATGTGCTGCTTTACCGCCAACTGTGAATAGTAACAAGTTATGGTATTAGAAGGTTACACTTACTGTTCACAGCCGCCATTTTTGCAATATAAACAGCCCTGCATGTGCGCGGCTGCTTTTTCTACATTATTATATAGGGAATAAATTGCTGATTACAGTGCAAAAGAAGGCAGTTTTATGGCAAAACGTGCACAGGTTACGGGACAGCAAAAGCCGCATCGGCATGGCGGATTTCTCGTCCGGGGTACACCGATGCGGCTGCTTCTTACTGCCGGTCTGATCCGGCCTATGGGTTACTATATGACTTACAGGATCACATTTTTCTGATTGCCGTCCATCCACGCGGTGATATTGTCAAACACAATCTTTGCCCTTGCTTCCATGGACTCAGCGGAAGCGAACGCTACATGAGGGGTTACAATCGTATTTTTACTGTTTAACAGCGGATGGCTTGTCTCTAACGGGGGCTCTGCCTCAAAGACATCGATGCCGGCGCCGGCCAGACGTCCTTCGTTCAGCGCATCCGCCAGAGCCTGGGAATCCACCACAGGGCCGCGGGCCGCATTGATCAGATATGCGCCTTTCTTCATCTTAGCTATGGATTCGGCGTTGATCAGGCCCCGGGATTCGTCATTCAGAGGGCAGTGAAGCGATACAATATCGGAACGCTGCAGGAGTTCATCCAGAGAAACGTACTCCACCCCTTCCGGTTCATTGCCGGTCACATGGCGTTTATAGGCCAGCACTTTGCAGCCGAACGCCCGGCACAGCTCTGCCACACGCATGCCGATAGCTCCTGCGCCCACGATGCCGACGGTCTTTCCGCCAAGTTCGCAGCCCACTAAGCCGTCCTTTGTCTGGCCTGCACGGCAGCGCGCCTCCACCTGGGGGACATTGCGAAGCAGCGAAAGCATCATGCAGACCGTCAGCTCCGCCACCGCCTGTGTGGAATAACCTGCGGCATTGCTCACTTTCACTCCCTTTGCGCGGGCGGCATTAAGATCCACATGATCCACTCCGGTAAATGCTACATCGATAAATTTCAGATTCGTGCAGGCCTCTATCACCTGACCGGACAGCGGCATATTGGCAATCATGATCACATCCGCATCCTTCGCCCGCTCTATCTGCACCGCCGGATCCGTATCCTTCGGATAAGCCGTAAAGCTGTGACCGGCCGCTGCCAGCGGCGCCGCACACTCCTTAAGCACTACTTCAGGCACCCCCAATGATTCCAGTAATACAATCTTCATTATAACCTCCACCTTTCTTTCGCCATGCCGGTTAAGCCAGCGCATGGCGCCCTGTTTTAGTTCTGTGTCCGGCCCTTCCATACCGTTTCAGTTTACGGGCGGCAAGGCGCCCGATTTGCCTGCTGCGAAGGGCTTTTCTCCGTGTTTCCCGGACAGCTACTTCTAAGCTTACTACAATTGACGCCCCAGTGCAACCGCTGTTAGATAAGATGTTTGACGCCGGATGTTCTGCAGTCACTATTCACGGCTGCAGTTAAAGCAGCGCATGCCGGGGCAGAGTATGGTCCTCATACAGCTTATTGCCGGAGATATTTGGCAACATACTGGCCGGTATAGGAAATGGGATTTGCCGCCACTTCCTCCGGCGTTCCCTGCGCGATCACGGTGCCGCCGCGGTCTCCGCCTTCCGGTCCGATATCGATGATATAATCGGCAGTCTTGATCACATCCAGGTTATGTTCTATCACCACCACGGTGTTGCCGCCTTCGCTTAAACGCTTCAGTATCTCGATGAGCTTGTGCACATCCGCGAAATGCAGGCCTGTGGTGGGCTCGTCCAGGATATAAATGGTCTTGCCGGTGCTTCTGCGGCTGAGCTCTGTGGCCAGCTTTATCCTCTGCGCCTCGCCGCCGGACAGCGTTGTGGACGGCTGTCCCAGCCGGATATAGGACAGCCCCACATCGTTGAGCGTCTCTATCTTGCGGCGTATGGAGGGAACATTTTCAAAGAAATCCAGCGCCTCTTCCACCGTCATGTTCAGCACATCATAGATGCTCTTTCCTTTATATTTCACGTCCAGCGTTTCCCGGTTATAGCGCTTGCCTCCGCAGACCTCACAGGGCACATATACATCGGGAAGGAAATGCATCTCAATCTTCAGGATACCGTCGCCGCCGCAGGCTTCACAGCGGCCGCCCTTCACATTAAAGCTGAATCTGCCCTTGCTGTAGCCTTTGGCCTTGGCATCTGCGGTGGACGCGAAAAGGTCGCGGATCAGATCGAACACGCCGGTATAGGTAGCCGGGTTGGACCGGGGGGTACGCCCTATGGGGGACTGATCGATGGCGATGACCTTATCGAGCTGTTCCACTCCCAGGATCTCTTCGTGCTTTCCGGGTATAATCCTCGCGCGGTTTAATTTCCTGGCAAGTGACTTATAGAGGATCTCATTGACCAGAGAACTCTTGCCCGAACCGGACACGCCGGTCACGCAGGTCATCACTCCCAGCGGGAAGTTGACATCGATATTTTTCAGGTTATTTTCCCTGGCCCCTTTTACCGTAAGAAAGCCGGTGGGCGCTTTTCTTTCCCTCGGAACCGGTATCTTCATCCGGCCGCTTAGGTATGCGCCGGTGATGGATTTCCTGTTTTTCATGATCTGCTGCGCAGTTCCCTGTGCGATCACTTCACCGCCGTGTTCTCCGGCGCCTGGACCGATATCCACCACCCAGTCGGCAGCCAGCATCGTGTCTTCATCGTGTTCCACCACGATCACGCTGTTGCCCAGGTCGCGCAGATGCAGCAATGTTTTGAGCAGTTTGTCGTTATCGCGCTGGTGCAGCCCGATGCTGGGCTCGTCCAGTATATAGGCCACGCCTACCAGGCCGGAACCGATCTGAGTGGCGAGACGGATTCTCTGCGCTTCACCGCCGGACAGCGAGCCGGTGGCTCTTGAAAGTGTCAGATACTCCAGCCCCACATCCACCAGGAATCCGATCCTAGCCCGGATCTCCTTGAGTATTTGGTCTCCGATGGCGTGCTGCATGGGTGTCAGCTCCATATGCTCCATAAATTCCTTCAATGACACGATGGACATGGAGGTCATCTGGTAAATGTTGATTCCTCCCACGGTGACGGCCAGCGAGGTGGGCTTTAGCCTCTGACCGTGGCAGACCGGGCAGGGGCTGATTCGCATAAAGGTTTCGTATTCCGCCTTGGAAGATTCGGATGAGGTTTCACGGTAACGGCGCTCCACATTTTTGACCAGACCTTCGAAAGCCACATCATAGACGCCCTCTCCGCGCATGCCGCGGTAGTGCACCTTTACCTCTTTGCCGTCGGTTCCATGGATCAGGACATGCTTGATCCGCTCCGGATAATCCTTGAATGGCGTATTCAGGTCGAATTTATATTCCTTTGCCAGCGCATCCAGTATGGCCCTGGTAAAGCTTCCCTTATCGGTGCAGGACTGCCATCCCATAACCGCGATAGCCCCCTGTGCGATGCTTAAGGACTGGTCCGGAATCATCAGGTCCGGATCAAATTCCATCTTATATCCCAGGCCCAGACACTCCGGACAGGCGCCAAAAGGATTGTTGAAGGAAAAGCTTCTGGGCTCCACCTCATCGATGCTGATACCGCAGTCCGGACAGGAGAAGCTCTGGCTGAAATTCATGGGCTCTCCGCCGATCACGTCCACCGTCATCAGACCTTCCGACAGCTGCATTACATTCTCTATGGAGTCTGTCAGGCGCTTCTGTATGCCGGGCTTAATCACCAGGCGGTCCACCACCACCTCGATGTTATGTTTGATATTTTTATCCAGCTGGATCTCTTCGCTAAGCTCATACATACTGCCGTCCACGCGGACGCGCACATAGCCGCTTCTCTTGGCGTGATCCAGCACTTTCTCATGGCGTCCCTTGCGGCCGCGCACCACCGGCGCCAGGAGCTGTATCCTGGTCTGCTCCGGCAGCTCCATCAGCGCATCCACCATCTGATCCACGGTCTGCTTTTTGATTTCTCTGCCGCATTTGGGGCAGTGGGGAATACCGATGCGCGCATAGAGCAGTCTCAGATAATCGTAAATCTCCGTCACGGTTCCCACCGTAGACCGCGGGTTGCGGTTGGTGGATTTCTGATCGATGGAGATCGCGGGGGGCAGGCCTTCTATGCTCTCCACATTGGGCTTTTCCATCTGCCCCAGAAACTGCCGTGCATAGGAAGAGAGGGATTCCATATACCTCCTCTGCCCCTCCGCATAGATCGTATCAAATGCCAGTGAAGACTTTCCTGAACCGCTAAGACCTGTCAGCACCACCAGCTGGTCCCTGGGGATATCCACAGACAGGTTGTGCAGATTATTTTCGTTTGCGCCTCTGATTTTAATGTATTGTTTCCTCGCCATTTCCTATTCCTCATTTAACAGTATTTTTTTCAGTTCCATCATCTGGTCGCGCAGATGGGCCGCCTCTTCGAAATTCAGTTCCGCCGCGGCCTGGTGCATCCTCTTCTTGAGTTCTGTGATCAGCTTGTTCAGTTCCTTCGCATCCATGGATTCCGGATCTTTATCCAGCTTCATGGATTTCCTGGTATCCACCGCCTTGGAGATGCTGATCAGATCACGGACGGCTTTTTTAATGGATACGGGGGTGATGCCATGTTCTTTGTTGTACTCCTGCTGGATTCTGCGGCGGCGGTTCGTCTCCTCTATCGCCATCCGCATGGAATCCGTGATCTTGTCTGCATACATGATGACATGTCCTTCCGAATTACGGGCCGCACGGCCTACCGTCTGGATCAGCGAAGTCTCCGAACGGAGGAAGCCTTCCTTATCCGCATCCAGTATGGCCACCAGGCTGATCTCCGGAATGTCGAGCCCCTCACGCAGCAGGTTGATGCCCACCAGGACATCGAATACATCCATACGCATATCGCGGATGATCTCGGAGCGCTCCAGCGTATCGATATCCGAGTGCAGATACTTCACACGGATGCCGACCTCCCTCATATAATCGGTCAGATCCTCCGCCATGCGTTTGGTGAGTGTTGTAACCAGCACTTTATTCTTCCTGGCAACCTCTTTGTTCACCTCGGATACCAGGTCGTCGATCTGCCCTTCTACGGGCTTCACGGTAATCTCGGGATCCAGGAGTCCTGTGGGACGGATGATCTGCTCCACGCGCAGCATCTCATGCTCCTTCTCATAGACATTCGGCGTAGCGGATACGAACATCAGCTGATCGATCTTGCTCTCAAACTCGCCAAAATTCAAGGGCCGGTTGTCCAGCGCGGAGGGCAGCCGGAAACCGTAATCCACCAGCGTGGTCTTTCTGGACCGGTCGCCGGCATACATTCCCCGGATCTGGGGCACGGTTATATGGGATTCGTCTATAATCATCAGAAACTCATCCGGAAAATAGTCGATCAGCGTATGGGGCGGCTGTCCGGGCTTCAGGCCGGTGAGATGCCTGGAGTAGTTCTCAATGCCGGAACAGAATCCGGTTTCTCGCATCATCTCCACATCGAATCTGGTGCGCTCCGCAATCCTCTGCGCCTCCAGCAGCTTGTCCTCGCTCTTAAAGTAAGCGATCCGCTCCTCCAGCTCCTCTTCAATCTGCCTGGCGGCCCTGTCCAGTTCCTCTTTGGGTACCACGTAGTGGGACGCAGGAAAGATCGCGATATGCTGCATCTGGCTCTTGATCTCGCCTGTCAGCGTATCGATCTCCGTAATCCGGTCCACCTCATCGCCGAAGAATTCCACGCGGAAAGCATTTTCCCCGGAATCTGCCGGAAAGATCTCCAGGACATCCCCATGCACGCGGAAGGTGCCGCGCCGAAAATCCATCTCGTTACGGGTATACTGGATATCGATCAGCTTATGGATCACCTCGTCCCGGTCCTTGATCATGCCCGGCCGAAGCGAGATCACCATGTTCTTATAGTCGATCGGGCTGCCCAGTCCGTATATGCAGGATACCGACGCCACTATGATCACATCGCTGCGCTCTGCGAGCGCCGAGGTAGCGGAGTGGCGGAGCTTGTCGATCTCATCGTTGATGGCGGAATCCTTTTCGATGTAGGTGTCGGTTGAGGGGACGTAGGCTTCGGGTTGGTAGTAGTCGTAGTAGGATACAAAGTACTCCACTGCATTCTCCGGGAAGAACTCTTTAAACTCGCCGTAGAGCTGGGCAGCGAGGGTTTTATTGTGGGCGATGATCAGCGTTGGCTTCTGTAATTGCTGGATTACATTTGCCATGGTAAAAGTCTTTCCAGACCCTGTAACCCCTAATAGAGTCTGGAATTGATTGCCTTCCATAAACCCGTTTACCAGAGCTTCTATAGCCTGCGGCTGGTCGCCGGTTGGCTGGTATTCTGAGTGTAATTTGAACTCCATATGCTATAATTCCTTTCTAGTGACCTGTGAAAAAAGAACGCCTATAGGCCCGAAATTCATAATCTGGCCTTTTATTTGCCGGTCCAATAGACGTACTTTTTTCATTTTACGAATGAAGGTCACTAGAAATTATAACATACCTATTTATAAAAGTATAGGCACAGAATCGAACATTTATTCTTTTTCTGTGCCTTATCCCCATATTTGCCCATCGTCTGTCAGAAAAATCCTGATACTGGTAAACAATGCCTGTGTTAATACACACATTGCCTGTGTGCATGGGAATGATTCTCCATCTTTGCCTTAATCTAATTCGGCCATTGACTTCACTCCTCTATGTTCGGGCATGAAAAAAGCCGCACTCTCCATTTTTGAAGCTGCGGCTTAACGGTTGTTATATTCAGTTTTTTTAGTTCGTCCATAAAAGCCGTTGGGCTTCAGTTTCGTCAATGCTTCCTTTTTGCAGGCAGGTTTTAAAATATTTCTCTCCTGCCACAGAGCCCCGCCGTCATAGACTTGTTCGGCGATCTGCCAATATCCCAGTTTCTTACATTCTCCTATGATCATCTGCTGGATATCCCGGTACAGCTCCGAAGTTTTTTCAGAGAATGCCTCCTTATCTTCCACAAGCAAATGCTCCGCTGTTTCCATTACACGCTGATGTATCTCCGCATTTTTATCTGTTTTCAAAGGTGTGACCAGTTTTGGAATGCAGCGGCTTATCCGGTAGTTTTCAAGGATAACCTGATAGATCTCCCGCAACGCTTTATATTGGATATGCTGCGTGATGAACTCCAAAAGCGCTACAGGCGCTCTCTGATACATGTATTCCTCATTCCAATGGCGCCGGAGTGCCGCCTTGAGGTTCTTTGCTTCATCAGGCGTGGCTGAGACGGCTGCGTGTAGTGCAACCTCCCGGACGGTCAGGGAAAGCAGCTCTATACTGTCCAGAAACCGCCGCAGGTGGCAGGCGATCATTTTCTCCGGAATAGGCGCCTTTTTCAGTGCTTCCAGATCCATTGCCACGTAAATGCCGCTTCCGCGCCTTGCCGTGACCACGCCCCAGTCCTGCAGCACGCGAATGGCTTTATTCGTGGTATCTGCGCTTACTTTGTACGCCTTCTGCAATTCAAGATGGGACGGCAGGCGGTCCCCCGGCTGATAACGGCCAATGTCGATCAGGCCAAGAATATCCATGTAAACACGGGAATAACGTTCCTCCGCGCTGCGGATCTGCTGTTCCAGTCCCATAAGGTCTGTACGCAGGGGTGAGTCCGGGGCTACCCGATAGAGGTTTGTTCCCAAAGTCCCTTCATCTGAAAGTCCATAAAGAAAGGACATGTCTTCAAAACGAAATTTTTCCGGCCTGCCGCCGCAGCTTATATATTGGATCAGCTTTTTAATGTCTGCCAGATAGGATTTCCTTAACTCTAATGTACCCGGCAGCGGGTCTATCTTTGAAAAACCCAGGCTGTCCACTACCCGGAGGATCAGATCATTGCCATTGCGTGCGATAAAAAATCGCCAAAGTTTACGTGAACACCGCCAAAATGACAGGCTGTCTGCAGGGTCCATTTTTTCTGCAATTGCCAGCGGGATCTTCCATTCCTCCCCTGTACAAAGCCTAATCCCCTGCTCGATCACCGGAAAACAGATCAGCCGGCCCGTGTGAAAAAGATCCACTGCCAATGCTTTATCTACCAGAAGATACGCATTATCATGCTTCTCTTCTGCTTGCACAGAACCTCTGACAACAGCCAGTTTCCTTTGTGAGGTTTCTATCAGCCCTTCTTCTGCCAGACGCTCCACTGCACTGCGCACTGTTTTGGCCGATACATGGAATTCCTCACAAAGATCTGCCCGGGACGGCAGTTTTGAACCCTCTGGCAGCAGACCGCACTCAATCTGACTCCTGATGAGCTGATAGATCCTTTCATACAACACAATATCCGTTTTCATTCGCTCACCCAACCCGCACCTTAAGTCAACGGTTGCGGCACCTTCCTTTCTGTTTTATTATAACAGTTACGTAAAATAGTGCAACTCTTGACAGCAGGTTTTGGGCCGGACAAAAGGTGATTATGAAGTTATGATTTAAATTTTCTTTGTGTCCGGATATATTCCCGAATGATGTCACCTATGGAAAACGGCTTACCAATGTGTGCATCCATACCGCTCTCCAAACATTTCTTTTTGTCCTCTGCCAGCGCATTAGCAGTCATGGCAAATATCCGGATAGTCTTTGCATCTTCCCGTGGCAGGGCTCGGATCGCCTCAGTGGCGCCAAACCCATCCAATTCCGGCATCTGGATATCCATCAGGATCAAATCGAAAAATCCTTCAGGGGATGCCTGAAACCTCTCCACGGCCTCGCGTCCATTGTACGCAGTATGCGTCTGTGCCCCAGTAATCTCAAGCAGCCCCACCGCGATCTCCATGTTGATTTCATTGTCTTCTGCAATCAGGATCTGTATCCCATCGAAGCTAAATGCCTGATCTTCTGCCTTTTTTGCCGCTGCGTCTGATTCCAATTCCTGCAGAAGCTCGATTACATCTGTACGAAACGGGGGACAGATAAGCGTTCCGTCTGCGTTTGTTTTGCGGACCGTCTCATCCAGTTCATCCTGGTCATAACCGCTGAATACAATCTTAGGTGTACTGCCAGATGCGGCGTGGCGGATCCCCTCCACAAGCCGGACCATATCCGGCGAGAAATCCCAGCGGATCATACAGAGCGCATATGGGTGACCTTTCTTACATGCATCCTCTATCATCGTGATAGCTTCGTCATCAGAATCTGCACTCCTTACAGTAAAGCCCTCCTGTTCCAGAAGTTCAGTGAGACATGCCTGGATACTGCGCTTATGATTAACCACAAGAACATCCTGTCCGCTTCCTGATCCCGTACTTTCCGGCCTTTCCTCTATATATTCAAAAGGAAGCTCTACCCGGAAACAGCTGCCTGAGCCCGGCTGGCTCTCCACAGTCATCGAGCCGCCCATCATTTCCACAAAACGCTTGGTAATGGGCAGACCGAGACCAGTGCCTCCATATTTTCTAGTGGTTCCGGCATTCTCCTGCACAAAAGGCTGAAAAATGCGTTCGATGCTCTCCTTAGATATTCCGCAGCCGGAATCCTGGAATGAAAACCGGAGCCACTGTTTATGGTTCTCACGTTTCAGTGTCTGCACCTTCAAGGTAACGCTGCCGCCTTTGGGGGTGAATTTCATGGCGTTGGAGAGCAGGTTGGTGAGGATCTGATTGAGCCTCAAGGAATCCCCCACCAACTCTTCCTCCAGCCTGCCTACAATATATAAATTAAAGATGATATCTTTTTGTTTCGACTGGTTATAAAAAACCGTCACCAGAGACTTTAACAGCCGGCCAAAATTAAACCGTTCCTCATTCAGTTCGATCTTCCCGCTCTCGATCTTTGACATATCCAATACATCGTTGACCAGCGCCAGCAGATGCTGGGCGGACAGGTCGATCTTATTAATGCAGTTGCGCATCCGGTCTAAATCGTCTGCATGCTGCCTTCCCAGAGCGATCATGCCCAGGATACCATTGAGCGGCGTCCGGATCTCATGGGACATCTGTGAGAGGAAATCGCTTTTGGCACGATTGGCAACCTCAGCACGCTCTTTTTCCTGTAAAAGCAGCTGCCTGCCTTTTTTTTCATTTTGCCTGTGCAAAACATAAAATGTAAAAATAATCAAAAGTACGAATACCAAAACTGCCGCAGCCACAGTCAATATAAATTGGCTCAGGCTGGCCACCTGTGAGTTGACGGTATCATAGGACATACTGGTGCACAGATACCATTCCGTATCTAAAATCGGTGCATAATAAACATATTCATGCCGATCCCCTATTCTGAGGGATACCATCCCATCTTCTCCCTGCGCAATGTCCTTTTCCATCATCTTTAGGCTGTATCCATCGTCGAACTCTGCCTGCCTGTTCAGCGTGGAAAAGTAATTGGCGCCATATCTGACTGCCTCTGAGTAAGTGCTGGCAATGACAAAGCTGCCGTTTTTGGAGATAATGCTGGAATAGGAGTCTGTTCCATCCTTGCCAAGAGCCAGCTTCTGGTCAATGAAAGCCGTATCAATACCGACAACAATCGCCACCAGCTCCTCACTGCCAAAAGACTTTGCCTCAATGGGCAGCCCCAGAAGAAGCATATCCGTATCCCAGATGCTTTCGTTAAAGGAAATCAGCCTGCCTTCTCCTGAAAGAAGGATATGCAAGTCTGTTATTTTAGAAATGGCAGAAAATGCACCGGTGTCCGAATAGGCCTTTCCCTCGCTGTTGATCATTGCCATCTGGGTAAACCCGTTTTCCATTTCCACCTTATGCAAAAACTGGTTGATATCCTCTTCGCTGTTCAGCTCCAGTTCCGATAAATACTCCGCAAGCGTCTGAAGCTGCGCGAACTGGCTGTTCATATTGGTTGAAAAATGGCTGTTGATCTGTGCGGTCATCTCCTGCAGGTAAACCTGGCTGATCCGGGAGACTGTCCGGGCGGATTCCTGATCGTATACCTTTTTTACTGAAACACCACCGAATCCCAGTACCAAAACAATACTCATAAGTATGAGAAGAAGCGCTGTATTCCGCATTTCTTTTTTGTCACCCATGGAAAGCCCTCCTTCTTTGTCACTGCCCCTGACCGGACAGATCCACAATCCGCCCTTCTAATTCTTTATGCACTGGAACGCCCTGGCGATTCGCAAAATAAAGCGCCAGCGCATCCCTATAGGTCAGATCCATATCCCGTATCAGGGTCACCTCCCCCTTAGGCGTCTGTTCATCATAACAGTTGAGCATCTCATACCCGTCGCCATTACCCTCTGCATATCCCTGGCTGCCCGCCATATAGTTATTCACCGCCACTTGATAGGTTCCCTCTGTATCCAGTGCTGTGCCATCCACAAGTTTTACTTCAGCCAGCCGCTGTCCAACCGGTTTGCTGCTGTCATAGGTATAACAGATCCCGGATACCTGCAGGAAGCGTCCGCCGGGAATGTCATCCCTTGTGATCTTGGACAGTCCGTTTTCCAACATATCCCACAAGACCTGACCGCTCATTTCCAGTACCGTGATCGTGTTGTCATAGGGGCACACTGCCAACAGGTCCTCTCCGTACACCTCTCCCTGATATAAGCTTCCCCGGATACCGCCGCCATTGACGACTGCAATGGGAGCGTCTGATGCTTCGGCCACGCTGTCTGCCAGGAGATTCCCGATTTCTGTCTCCCCCAGGCGTACATTATAATTTTGGAACAGCATATCGTGCTCCAGGGTTCCGACCACAGACAGATCATAATCCACGGCTTCTGAACCTTCATAATGATACCGGTCCACAGTTTCCAGTGCCTCCTGAAGGGTGATCTTGCCTGCAAGTACCTGCCGCACCTGGCTGCCCAAGTACTCGATGGTACGGTCCGGGAACTGCACATGATACACATAGCCTGCCTGCGCATATTCTTCCAGCCCTTTCGGAACAAACGCTTCCTTTGACTGATAATCACGAAGGTAAGAAACCCCCATTTTCAGATCCTCCATGACTGCCTCCTGCCCTTCCGGTGTAGAGAGCAGGTCAAGGATTTTCTTAGCCGCTTCCTGCTTCTTTTCATCCGCCGCTGCGTTGACTGCGATATAGGCGGAGGGTGCCAGAAGCAGCCATGGTGTATTTCCCTCATCGCTCAGCAGCGGAAGCATCCGGTAGGAGTACTCCGGGGCTGTTCCGGCCTGTACATTTGCCCGGTTTTTTGCAACGCACTGCTGATACAGGGCAGAATCTCCGAACACGGCCGCAAGTGATCCGTCTGACATACGGCTCCGATAAAGGATCAGATTACGCTGCTTTCCCATAGATGCGGCATCCATCACTCCGGCGTCAATCAGCTGATCTGTGAAATCAAGCATCGAATCCCAGACTCCGGCAAAGGTCTCCTCTTTTTTTCGCAGACCTGCAAGCCAGGCATCCCCCTTTACCGTACCCAGAAAGTCTGGCACCATATATCCCACATAGTACATGCCAAGCCATTAATTGAAATCACTGGAAATAGTAAAATTGATCCCATCCTCACCCACGCCAATCCCCTGCTTCTTCATCTCAACTAACGCATCCAACAGTTCCTGCCTGCTTTCAGGGATTGAAATGCCAGCCTTCTGAAACAGTGTTTCGTTCACGATATAACCGCTGTACTGACCGGGCAGGGGAAGGAAATAGGTGGTGCCATCCACCTGCAGCTGCCGCATCACGGTTCCATCATAGGCGGTGCTGGCCTGCATATCGCCGATGTCCAGCAAGTATTTTTCTGCAATCTCACTGGACGGCTGGGGAAGAACGACTATATCCGGTCCGGCGCCCTTTTCTACCCGCCGCAGCTGTTCGCTTGGATAAGAAAGATGCTCATACTCCAGACTGATGTCCGGATACGTGCCCTCTATCAGTTTCTTCAGATGATCGAAACTGTTGGAGTACATGATAGTCACTACCGTTTTTTCTTCCGGTTTTTCTTCTTCGCATCCAGTTAAGGTACCCATAAGCAGCGTCAAACAGAGTATGACGGAGATCCATCTGCTCCAGAAACCATTCTTTTCTTTATTGCTGCGCTTCCTCCGGATGTTCACATTCTTCATCTCCTTTTTCCTCTGTAATAGTGCGCTTATGGTCTGTGATATATATATTCATTTTGTCTTGGTACCAGTACGGAATAATTATAGCCGATTATCTCTTTTTAATCAACTGAAAATGAAGGAATCAACAAAAGGTTTTGAAATACTATAAAGCAAAAATCCTACGATTCAATGATAGAAAATTTATGGCTTTATTATTGAAACACCACCACTTTATACGTATAATAATTATGAATATTTTAATATACAGGGAAGGTGAATCCTCATGAAAGAAGAAACAATCCTGCCCTTACTTAGAACAGCCTACGTCTGTTTCCAGTGTGGGGATATGGCAGGCTACTATGAACAACTGGAGCAGGCAAAGGCTGCCATAGACTTAGATACAGACTGCCGGAGCCTTTACGGTGAATGGCTGCTCATCCTTGCACTGTCAAGCCTGACTGACCTTGACAAACTGCTTTCCTCTTACCGGGAAGCCAGGAACTGTATAGAGGGATATTCCCGTGTCCTGCCCCAAAAGGCGGAAATTTCCTTAGAGTATTACAACCCTCTTGCGATCTGTAATCCTAAGCCCGGACACATGGATGAAAACGCGGATAAGCTTACCGAAGCTGTGAAGCTGTTTTACTCACTTACGGGCGGCGGTCTGGGAACGGATATTTGCTACCGGGCTCAGCTTGCTTATTTCCGTGGAGAATTAGACAGTGCCCGGGAACTGGCAAGGGAAGCTTTTGAAGTTGCAATCATGTATGGGCAGGAAATGACTGCCTTATGCGCTGCTGAAACATTGGCGCGTATTGCCATACATGGACTGGACACCGGCTTGTGGCAGTTTGCGTACAGCCACATAAGCCGCGCCGTTTCAGAAAACACGAGCCGTGCCTGCAGGGAATTGGCACAAATATATTTTGCAGAATTGAACCTCTCCCTCGGACTTTTACAGACTGTCCCGGACTGGATCAAGAAGGGAGAGTTCAACTCGGTATCGGCACCGTGGGGCTATCGGATCGTGGGGGACAAACATAGTCATAGTGTGCTGCCCAGTGCATTGATCGTACAGACAGAGTATTTCAACTACAACAAAAATCCTGTCGCCGCCCTTAACAGCGCCGATATTGCGCAAAAAATCTATGGGGTAGATGATGTGCTCAGCAACGCACACTATGATTTCTTCCGTGCAGGATGCTATTTGCAGTTAAAAGATATAGGGAATGTAAAAACAGCTCTGCGGCGGGCGCTGGGAGCAATCGCACCGGACGGTCTCTGGCTGATCGCCGCCGTATTTGCCCCGGCCTTAGGGGAGCTGCTCTATGAAGCGGCACAGCCTTACGGAAAGGGTGCGGAGCGTATCCGCGAGATCGGAGCCGGATTCTGGAGCAAGCTGACCCCGATCCGAAAAAAAATGATGGAGGATGCACCGAAAGGCCTTACCAAACGGCAGGAAGAAGTCTTGTCGCTGCTCTCCTCCGGCAAGAGTAATGTTTGGATCGCCCGGCAGCTATCCATATCGGAGGCCACTTTGAAAACACATATCCGGCATATCTATGGGGAATTGAACGTATCAAACAGGGACGATCTTCTGGAGGCCATAAAAAATCACCAGTCCACGGAGGTCGCCTTTTGGGTACCGAGATAAAACAGATATGGACCAAAATCATCCTTTTAGGATGATGCGGGAAAGAATGATCCACGCTACACTTTAAATGTAGCGTGGATTTTTCTGTTTGCAGGAAGCCATCTAAACAGAAAAGTGCTCCTGCATTTCGCAAAGGAGGTGTTTACGGTGGAACATACATTTGAGATTACAATCACCGCTCAAGATAACTTAACGTGGCAGGGCACGTTAAAGACAGTGCAGGGCGTGGTTCCTTTTCGTAGTGAGATGGAACTGCTGATGGAGCTATCCAGAATGATGGGTTATGCAAATGAAGTGCATCCTGTTTTTGCTGCATCTACGACTCCGAAACCAGAATAGCCGGTCCACTGCGTGCACGGAGCATGTACAGATCGATCCGAATCTGCACACTTTTAGAAAGGAGGCTCTTCATATGTCGGAAATCTTAAACCATGCCGTAACACAGGCATTACAGGCTGCCTATTCCTCATTTATGGCAGGCAAGCAAAAAGACTACGATTATTTTATCCGTGTGGCAAGGGAAGGTGTCAGTGCCATCCGCAATCTGGGCCACGACCCGGACTATTATATTGCACGGGAGGTGGAGGTCCCATTTCTGGAGGGAGAAGTAACGCTGGTTTTCTCCTTCCACTGCCTGGACTACCCAGACAGAGTGCTGGAACTATACCGGCTGGCGGAGGCATCCATGTTCGGTCTCCCCTCCCGAGTACTGACATGCGACATGGCCTATCTCCCCCCCTGCCACGATCTGTACGGTTATTTCCATATGGGCCCGAAAAAAGAAGATAAGATCGCCGCGGATTTTTCCAAGGCGGTGAAGCTGTATGGAAAGCTGACAGGCGGCGGGGGTGCGGGAGCGGACCTGCTTTTACAGACCGCCATCGCCCTGCGGCATGGAAACCGGGAAATGGCGCGGGAACTGATGAAGGAAGCCGAAGACACTGGCGGCGAATGGATCAAGGTCCATACAAACAATCTGCGGCGGCAGATAGAACTGGAGGAAGCAAAATGAAAAGACAAGTAAAACAAATGCTGGCAGCAGCACTTTGCCTTGTCATGGTCATCTCCCTCACAGGCACCCCATCTTTAATTACGTGCTCTCTGTTTTGCTTTTTTCTGCGCATACATCTTTTGATCCGCCGTTCGGATCAATTCCTCGGCGTCAGAAAATTCCTGCCCATCAATCACACCATAGCTGAAGGATAGCGGTATGGCAAACCGTTCTGCTTTCCCACGTTCCGCAAGAATACGCAGGCTCTCTTCCATACGGCCCTCTATAATATCAACCGGTGCCTCTGGAAATAGCAGCAGAAATTCGTCACCGCCATAACGGAACAGCATATCTTCCTCACTGCGGCAGGCATGTTGCAGCTGTCCGGTTACCGACCTGATATAGCGGTCCCCCTCCGCATGACCATACCGGTCATTCATCTCTTTCAGTCCGTCCATATCAATGAAACAAAGAGTAATTGAGCTCTTTTTTCGGAGCATGGCAGCAATAACATCCAGTGCATGCTGCCGATTATATAATCCTGTAAGCGGATCCCGGATTGCCTTTTGCAATAGATAGGGTTCCTCCTGCTGTTGGACTTCCAGTTCCTGTTCCATACTCTGGTTTTTTTCCCGGTAATCCGCCAAAATGCAGATACGCCACGTGTACCGGATAGCGATAAAAAAACCGATCATGCTGAAAAGGCTGGATTCTATGCTCCATGCCTTTAAGGTCAGGTCATTCGTAGGCGTAGAATAGATCAGAAGGTTCAGGAACAAGTAAAAAAACATTCCAGTCAGCATTTCCAGCAAAAAAGTCTGTCGGTGATATTTCATGATCAGCTGCAGACGCTCCTGAAAATGTGGCTGACTGAGTATCTGTATGGCAAAACCAGTGAGGATAAATCCCATAAATACCGGAACAGCTTTCAGATTCTGATCACTGTAGATGTGGTTGTCAAAATTCTGCAAAGATTCTCCAGTAATGATAGAAAGGGTACTCCGACAAAAAATGTTGATTGCCAGGCCATAGATAATTCCGGTAAATGTACTGAGCAAAGCACACTGCTTGTCGCCTTTGCTGTATATTAGGGTTTCGCCAAAAAGCAGAACAGCAAAACAGAGCCAGTTCATAATCAGGTAGATCTCCAGCGTACTTAGGATCATAAAAATAAGGTAATTTAACACAAAGAATAAAGTTACAATACCAAGGCGATTCTGCTGCATCTGCTTCTGTTTCCGGACAAAATTAAAATAATTAAAATTATAGTAAAAATATGCCGCTGCCGTTAACAGCGTAACAATAATACCTACGGTTTTAGACATAGGACTCCACCTCCTCCCTATTTCCTTCTGCTTTCTTTATCCTGATACATGCTCTTGTCAGCGCTTTCCAGAATCTGAAATACATCTTCTTCCATATGGATGCCTGCTTCTGCGATCCCAAAACTAAAGGTTGGCACATGCTCAAATTCTTCCCCTGTAATTTCAGAGCGCATTTTCTCTAGTTTATCACAGGCATCTGTCTTATCACAGTCCAAAAGCAGAATCACAAACTCATCTCCGCCAATCCTTGCAATTACATCCTCTTCACGAAGATGTCTAATTACATATCTGGAGAACTGAATGAGATAACGGTCCCCTGCTGTATGCCCCTGACTGTCATTGATCCGTTTCAGACCGTCCAAGTCTATGAACGCCAGGGAAAACCTTCGTTTTTCCTCCAGAAGAAGTTCCATATGCTCCATTAGATACTGGCGTGAAAAAAGTCCTGTCAGTGCATCTCTGTCTCTCCTATGTATCAATTCCTCAGTCCGTCTCTCCTGCTGCTCCAGTTCTTTTGCCAGCACCCTGTGCTCCACCTCAATGTGATGCTCCAAAATAATGGAGCGCAGATGGACCAGGCTGTATATAATAAAACACTCTTTGAGTAATGCTGCCCCGATCAAGAGCAGCGGCAGCAATTTCCAGCCGATCTTTGACACACAAAGCCGGCTGTCCAGAAGCAGGAATATGTTACAAAACCATAGAAATACCATGAACGGCCATTTTTCTTCACTGGCAGCCTGAATGCGTAGAGTTTCCTTCAGACTTGTCCAATTTAAAATAACAATGTCTGCCAAAATGCTTACTAACAGTGCACCCGATATGATCACAATGCGCCAAAACGGTTGATATAATATATGCCCCATTGGCATTTTTACAATTAAAGCAACTGTTCCAATTGCTATCATATGGAGTGCCATAAACAATGGCTGTGCAAGACTTGCCATAAAAAAGCCTTTGGACCAATCCTTTCCTATTGGACGCCAACGAAATGCGTAGCAAATAAACTCAAATACATAAACAGCTGTTAAATTAAGTCCCCCTATACACCAGAGGCAAAACAATAGCATTTCGGGTAATATATCAAGGATTCCCCGTAATAATGTACATTTTCGATGGCGTGCCAGAGCATCTATAGTCCGGATTGACAGATAGCCACGAATTATAAAAAGGGCTGCGGGTATGAACAGTTCCCAGCTTATATATAACTCCAACACCCGATTCCTCCTTTCCACCTTTTGTCAGATTATCTGACTTATGACCATCCTATTTTATCATTTTTACGCCCAATCGTACAATATATACTATACTTGTATTGAAACATTGTTTGAGGATGTAATCGCGCAGCCTCTGGAAAAATAGATCGCTAAAATTGATAAAGTTCCTGCCGACGCTCCCTTTTCCCAATCAAACCGGGTGTTTTTCGGGAACATGTCAAGACAGGAACCGTATATGGAAAAGCTGGTTTCAGCGCTAAGCTATTTACGCATAATGAGCAAATGATATTAGTTGCATCTATTTGCCTAAATGCTGACGGATCTCATGCATCATATGCTGGAGATCAAGCGGCTTGGAGAGATGCCCATTCATGCCCGCCTGTTTCGCCATCTCAATATCCTCTGTAAATGCGTCTGCAGTCATGGCCAGAATGGGGACGCCGGCATCCGTGCGAGTCATAGCACGGATGCACCGGGTCGCCTCATACCCGTCCATGGACGGCATATGTACATCCATCAGAATCAAATCGTATGTACCGGGTGTGCTCTGCGAGAAACAGTCTATACAGACCTGGCCATTCTCGGCAAGCTCCACCTGAATGCCAAATTTAGACAGCATCTCCCGCACAATCATTTGGTTGAGCTGGTTGTCCTCAGCCACAAGAATGCGCCGCCCGGATAGATCCTCACTGTTTTGTTTCTGAACGCTTTGTGAATCACGCAGGACATGCTGGTGAATGCAGTCGAGGAGCGTGCTTCTGAAAATGGGCTTCTTAATTAAACCGTTTACCCCAGCCTCTTCCGCCTCATTCTCTCTGCCGTAAAAGTCGTAGGAGGTGATCATTACAATGGCCGGAGCCTTGCCAATCTTTCCACGCAGCTCCCTCGCTGTTTCAATGCCATTCTGTTCCGGCAAATTCCAATCCAGCAGGACAAGATCGTAGTTCTTCCCTGCATCATGGGCATCCACAGCCTTTGCCACGGCGGAAGGACCGTCCGCTGCTGTATCCACCGAAGCACCAACGGCACAGAGGAACTCCTCCACTGCATGGCGGACAGTGGCATCGTCATCTGCTGCCAATACCCGCAGCGGCGGCAAGGTCTCATCTGAATCCAGGTTTTCAGGCAGCAACATATCCACATCCACGGTAAATATGGAGCCTTCTCCCAATGTGCTCTCTACGGAGAGAGAGCCACCCATCATATCCACAATAAGCTTTGTGATGGCAAGCCCCAGCCCGCTGCCTTCGATTTTGTTGATGCAGCTGTCCTGTTCCCGGACAAAGGAATCAAAGACATGATCCAAAAATTCCGGCTTCATGCCAATGCCGGTATCTGTCACCCGAAAGGTAAAGTGGACTCGGTCTGACTGCTCTGCGGCTGACTCTGTCACATCCAGTACGATCCTGCCGCCCTCCGGTGTAAACTTGACCGCGTTGGACAGCAGATTAATCAGCACCTGATTCATTCGGAGCGCGTCAAAGTGCAGCAGCTCATGCTGAACATGATGAAGGCGCACATCCAAATGCTGCCGCTTCTTTGCGGCAGATGTGCGAATCATATTGACTAAATTGGTCAAAAGTTCCTCCATGGACTCATCCTCGTTGTGCAGCGTCATTTTCCCGCTCTCAATCTTGGACATATCCAGAATGTCATTGATCAGACCAATGAGCAACTGCCCGGCCTGTCCGATTCCCTTCAGATAAAAACGCACCCGCTCCGGCTCCTCAGCATGATCCGAGGCAAGCTGGGCCATACCAATAATGGTGTTCATAGGTGTGCGAATATCATGAGACATATTGGAGAGGAAACGGCTCTTGGCAATATTAGCCTGTTCCGCCGCTTTTCTGGCATCTTCCTCGGCGCGGAGCGTCCGGCGGGTGGAACTGCGGTAGATAGCAAAGAACGTAACCAGAGCGAGGGCGCAGGCTGCTACCATTATGAAAAAAAACTGGGATTGCTGCATAATGCTGTCCGACTGTTCTGTAATGACCCGTCCCGGTATGATGGACACCAGGGACCAGCCCGGACTGCTGGAGAGGGGGATGTAGCAAAACACATAGTTCTCTCCCTGATATTGGAAACGAGCCACACCCCGCTCTCCCTTGGAAATGGAATTTTTAAAGCTCTGCACCGAATCGTCATCGTTATCCTGGAGGTCGATGATGTCAAAGAGATTCCGGAAGGTGCGGTTGCTGTTGGGATGGAGCGAGCGCATCAGGATATCCCCTTCAGAATTAACAACATAAGAAAAGCCCGTGTTTCCATAGAAGGAAAGGGAGAATCGCTCAGATACATCGTTCAATGGCAGAGATCGCTGAACATAACCCGATTTTCCATCAAAAAAGGTAAAGCATTCATAATAGCCCAGTGTCCACACGCCGCTGTAGTCGTTGAGAAAGGGTTCCCGTATGCCTGCGCCCTCAAGCACAGAAAATGTCTCTCGCTGCGCATCGCTCAACTGGAGCCCGCTGTCTCCACTACCGCCGATATATAATGCACCACTGTCCAGATTAGTGCAGAGGAAATCACCATCAAGAAGCGCAATCTGGTCCATGATATTCCGGATGTCATCGGAACTGCTGGAAGGGATCGTGCTGAGATTATTGGCCAGCCAGTGAATAGACTCTGTGTCTTTTTCCAGATAGACATCCAGCGTATTGGCCCCCTGGACAGTCGTTTCCATAACAGAAGTTACGGAATTGTCCCACAGGGCCTCCCTAACGGTGCCCATGTAAAATGCACCCCAGATCATCAACAGTGTAACTAGCGCAAACAAGGCAGCTGCAGCCCATCCCTTTTTCCCTTTCATGCGCCATTCCCTCCTTTCTGAACCAAATCAGCTGCTACCATTTCCTTCAGGCAGGCCACAGCTGATTTGGCGTCGCCTCCCTCTAATATCGTCCCGATGCAGCTGCGGGAGACGGACCAGATAGGCAGCCTCAGATTATCGTCGGAACCGATGATACAGCGACCGTTTGTCAGATAGGGATTAATGGATTGGATGTCATCGTCCTTGGACAGACGGTTATCCTCCAGGGGGCTGAAGGAGCATTGACTGTCCACAAACTCCCACATTACTTCCTTCTGGATGATGTATTTTACGAAGGCTTTAGCCTCCTCCACATGAGGACTGTCCGCCGGGACGCTAAGCCGGGTGTCAATGTTGATAACCAGAACGCTTCCATCCTCCAGGATGGGGTACGGGACTACCGTGAAGTCAAATTCCGGTTCCAAATCTCGCACTCTGGGTACGGCCCAGACGCCGGTGAGCATAAAAGGACGGTTTCCAGCAGCAAATATGTCCAGATCTTCTGAGGTCTTGGCTGTCTCTATGGCCTCGTCCCGGTCCACCCAGCCCTCCTTCAGCATCCGCTCCACCAACTCAAAACCTGGAAGAAGGGCTTCAGCCAAGTCATCCTCACCGGTATTAAAGCGTTCGATAGCGGCAACGGGATCTTCCTCCTGATAATAAGGGAGAAGCCCTACAGCCAAAGCCACAGTCTTTAAAGAGATGTCGTTATTGGCCACAATAGGGGTAATCCCCTGAGAGACAAAATAATCACAAACTGCGGCCAACTCCTTCAGATTCTCAGGCACCTTTTGTCCATGTGTTTCCAGCATATCCAGATTACAGTAAAAGCCGAAAGCTGAGATCGAAGTAGGAAGATAGACAATGTTTCCGTCTGCGGTCATCTGGCTGCGGGCCAGATCGCTGAACTTCGACAAATCGCAGATGTCTGAGAGATCCGCCAGAAGCCCCTTTGCGTTGAGTTCGTGTGTCCGTTCCTGATCGACCATGATGATATCGTCTCCATTCCCGGTAAGCAGACGCTTCTCCAGTACCTCAAAATATTCAGGACTCTTGATCCCGTCATAAGCAATATTGATTTCCGGATGGAGATTCATAAAGCCATGGAGTGCCTCCTCGATTGCCATTACATTGAGAGCCTCGTATTTAAATCCAAAAAAGGTCAACTCGCTCTCATACGCAGAATGGTCATTTTGAGTGACATCACCGAGAACAATGTTTTGACTGGAAGTTTTTTCACAGCCGCAGAGAAGGCAGACCAGGAGCAACCCGAACATCAAGCCAGCAATAAGGCGCTTCCTTTGTTGTTTCATAATCTTTCATACTTCCTTCCTAAAATATATAATTCGTTAAAATAAGCGTAGGCGGCAGCCCCCCCTCCTACCGCACCCAAATGTCATCAGGCAGGAGAAGGCGGCCCGGATCGTTGCTCTCCGGCACCCTGCAAATATAGGAAACATTCTGTTTATGTCTGTCAACAAGGAAGCAGTAGATTTTTCATCTCCATAAAAGTGATCGCCATTATTTTGCGCGATGTTTTATATGTCTTTGTACATAAAGCCATCTTTTTTCATAGTTTAGAGCCCTCAGAAATACAAATCACATTCTTGGTACCTATGCCATATAGTTTATCATAAATTGTCGAAATCGTCAATAATTCTTCCCTGGTGCGCAACTAGCAGGGCTGACATACTCCTGTAGTGTGAACACTTTCTGTTAATCCTCATGCTGTTCTATTCTAGGGCACCCCTCAGGCTTTGTAGAATAGTCACCTCCTCCGTTTCTTTGTTTCTCCAAAATGCTCCCCTTTCATCTGTTTATGGTACAATGAGAATATAAGTGAAACTAAAACATAAAAAAAGCAGCTGATACCCCTTTGATGAGTAATCAGCCGTTTATGAATCTCCCTATCCAATTTTTTTATGGCTCAAATACAAAATGAAGCAACCAGCAGACATAGAAAAACGGCGGTCAGTCTGCCGTTTTCTATGACCATAACATTCTGCATATTCTATGTATAAAAATCTCATGCAAATAGATTCCTCAAAGCATAAAACTCTACCGCTTAACCACTGGCGAATACGAAACCTTTCTTACTATCGTACACATAAGGTCACCTATCCGCCTGATATTATCTAGTCCATGCAGTGGTATCAAATCTGTTTTTGACATACAAAACAGCATAAAAACGTACTAAATGGCATTAAAAAAGACCCGAAACCGGGTCCAGTGACAATAGGACACAAAATACTCCACCGCGTTGTTGGGGAAGAATTCTTTGAATTCTCCGTACAACTGGGCTGCCAATGTCTTGTTATGAGCAATAATTAACGTTGGTTTATTCAACGCCTGGATAACATTAGCCATGGTAAAGGTCTTGCCAGAGCCGGTGACACCAAGTAAGGTCTGAAACTGATTGCCTTCCTGGAAACCTTTTACCAGATCGGCGATCGCCTGGGGCTGATCGCCGGTTGGTGCGTATTCTGATACTAATTCAAAATGATCCATGAAAGATCTCTCCTTTATAATTTAATAAACATCAAATTAACACCAGTATTTCCTCAGCTTAACTTCAACACATGAATATACTATGTTTTATAACTCCATCATTTTTTTGCTTAATATTCTTGTATTACCTATTTGCTTTTCAAACAATAAATCCCAAATATCTAAGCATTGTAAAGATATTTCCTTTTCCTGCTTTGTTTTTCCAGCGCTGGTTTCATCATAAAGTGCTAATATTAATTTAGGAATATCTCTTTTAATTTCCCAAATATTGTCTTCCATCTCACTTATATTTTCTAGAATACAGTAACTCATATTAAAAATTATATCAGAAAATTCTAATAGTCTTCCATTTTCTTCAATATATCTAATAAATGAATCCAGAAGCTTTTGTTCAATTCCAGAAGTCATTATTCGCATTAAAAATTCTTTATCTTCTGATATCACTAATCTATGCTCATCAAATATATGTGTCCATGTATTCTCAATTTCCGCATAGTTAATATGCTCAAGGAACTTAAGTAGACCACATTTTGCACTTTCCTTGTGTTGCTCTACTCCCAAATAAATAGCAAACATATGAACAATTGCTGATCTTTGAATATTATTTAGATTATAAAAATCATTGATAACTTCTGAATATTCTCCATAGCGCATATACATTTCACTAATTGTATAACCGTGAAGTTGTTGCAAGTGTTTATCGTCAGAATAAAATCCCATCAATAACACACTACTTAATTGTTCACTATATTCATCATGCAGTAGAAATAACATACTCCTATCTCGAAATCCTAACATTCTATAATCTGATAAAAACACTTTAACAATTTCATTTTTCGCCCAGTCTCTATCAATATTATAAGAGGGCCACAATGCATATAAACTCGAATATCTAATAATCGGATTTTCATCATTTGTCAGAATTTCGATAGTATGCTTAAAAGCACTCAGAAACTCCTTACAGTTCCATAATATATGGCCTATTGCCTTTGCAGCAACTCCTCTTACCGAATTAATTAAATTAGCTTCAATCATTTCTACTGTATGGGCATCTTTATCATCATCTGTCTTTACTTCGATTTCTCCAATACAAGGATTTTGATGATTTTCTGCAATATCTTTTAACATTTTCAAAACATATTCCGACCATATAATATCCTGTTTCTTTTCAATAATTTCACAATACAGCATTGCCCTTTTGGATTTATAATCGTACCCAAACTTTCTAAACACTTTTTCAATCTCAAAATTATCAATTTCATCCAATTTTTCACTGTATGTCAAACCAGATACGAAAGCGTCAACAAATACACCTTGAACTTCCTCACCGCATACCGACATACCAAGCCAAAATTGCATTGGAGCATCCGATACTGCCTGCCTGAAATCACTTGCAAAATTTCTTAAAGAACTTTCGATATAAGCATTTTTTGTTTCTTTCCACGATTTATGATCATCTGTTGGAATCTTTTTATTTGAAATTATTGATTTCCAAACGTAAAAACTCAGTTTCTTACCAGAAACTGGATAAATAACATTTTTAGCACAACCATTCACATCATAACGATATATAGAATATCCGTTAAATTCACGGTCCAAAACTTGTTTTAGATTTCTCGCTTCTCGACTCATTCTCCAATTTGGTAATGCATTCAATAGTTCTCTTTGTAAATCCCCCCAGTATTTCCAATAAACAACACCTCCATTCTGAGTTTTATTTTTATTATATTCCATCCTATTTTTTAGTCTTTCTTTTGCATCTGATGGAATAAAATGAATGATTTTATTTTCTAACTCAAAATATACTATGTCTTTGCATTGCATAGAATACTTCTCTATTACCCTTTTTGCCAACAACAATTGATTACCATTACCACTTGTATATTCCAATATTGCCTTGTCAAAAAATTTGCATAAGTAGGATATAATATAATCCTTATATGAATTTGGAAAATACAGTAACGCATCTAACACAATTTCATTATGCAACGCATTTCCCGTCCCCATATAATTTGAAAGTATCCCTAACAAAATCTCTGGTTCCTGCTGTGCAAATTGTTTATTTGCTTTTTTTACAATCTGAATGCATGCTCGTTCTAAAGTAGCTTTATAGAAATATTTTGATGACCATTCTGAATAAACACTTTGTTCATCAGTAGGAATAAATGGCATAAGTATTTCTATCACTTTCCTGTACTCTCTAATTAACATATTTGAATCTTCTAAAACATACTCCTCTTCATAACGATATAAATTTTTTTCATTTTTCTTTGCCCTGTATTTTAACATCAATCTTCCAGGTGTCTGTTTTTCTTTCACTCCAATAATATCAGCAACTTTATTTCCATCATAAAAACTATCAAGCATATATTCTGAAAAAAAGCAATCCAATACAGATTGATGCACCAATGATACAATATTTCCAGACACTATAACAAAACCATTGGATTGCAGAAAATCACAATAGTCCTGTGGCATTTTCAACCGCGAAACTGGAACATTTATTCTTCCAAATTTATCGCAAAACTCTACAAAATGTTCTTTTATTTGTTCTTATGTATCTGACGAAAGGCCGCTTCGATCTGCTTTGCTCTTTAACTGCTTCCACCATTCCTGAACCAACTGCGTGGTTGTATTAACTTCTATCTTCTTTTGTTCCTCATCCAATTGTTCCCAAATGTATAAATTACTTGCAATTGACAATAACTCACGCATCTTTGTAGGAAAAAAATCATAATTTGCTCCTACAATATTTTTCACCGTATCATCTTGCAACTTCCCAATGCAAACTTTTTTCCATTTAATTTTAGTTCTCGCATTTTCAAATATATTTTTTATATTACGATCATTATCTAGATCATAGGAACGGCATACCATTACGATAGAAATTTTATTAGTACGTTCTATATTTATCACTTCAACTTCCCGTATAATATTTTCACATATGGCAAGTGCTTCTCCTGAATGAGCTTGTGTCCATCTTAATGCATCTAATTGATCTAAAATAAGAACTGCATTTTTATCTTTAGACATCGCATCTAAGCAATGAGATACTGATGCCTGCAATCCCATACTTTTGCCCCATATTTCAGTAGTATTCTTTGGAATTCTTTTATCTAGCTTAATCGCCAAATATAGAATTCCTAAATTCTCGCATGATTGAATGATATTTTCTGTACATCCGCTTTTACCAACGCCAGCTTGTCCATGAATGATAACAGAATCCCCATTCAAAATCGATCGCATACAAACAGCCGCCTCACTACGCATAATGCGCCCTGTTGATAAACTTCTGAACGTTTCCTTATATTCATGATTAAGATCAATCATCGCCGGAAGTAATCTATCATCATTTGAAAGATCTCGAAAAACTACATTTTTACTTTTACAAAACTCAGTAAGCATCAACGCATCTATTGGCTTTCCATATACATCCTTAGTTAAAATCAATTCAAGGAATTTAGAGTAAATACTATCTTCATCTCCAACAAACAACAGATTAATTTTTGCTAATAAAATTTCTTTTTGTTCATAATCGCCTTCCTGTCTACAATACGTTCTCGATAGATAGTCAACAGTTAGGGACAAATCATCTTCCTTGTTACAATCTAATCCCATTACATCACAATACTGATGAAAAAGTGTTACTGTTTTAGCTCCCGATCCTTTTATCTGATATTGATAAAAATCTATAGATTTTGAAATATCAGTATCTCGCGCCCTTTGTGTCAAATCTTCAAATAATGTAAATGGTAATGGAGAAACTAAAGAAACCTTACATGCTTTACTACGCTCTAGTTGCTGTTTCCAGTTTGTAAAAATCCCTTTTGTATTCACAGAGCTATATGTCCAATACTCTTCACTTCCAGTCCGGCCCTTACATTGCTGCCCCTCACGAATCCCATTACTATTTCCTATCCACAAATCAACTCCCTTTTCATCATCGCCTATCGCTTCAATAATGACATATGAAATTTTTTCATTTAATACATCTAATAACTTATTAATCGTCCAATTATATTCAAAACGATTTCCGTATTTATCGGCTCTTCCTCCCACTTCATATGCCATATGCGTACCCCCTTGTTTTCAACACCAAATTACCAAACACATTACACTTACCTTGTATAATATTTTTCATTAACACAACTAATATACAACCCACTTGCCGCTCCGACTATATCCAACGAACTCAGCCACATGCTCTTCACTCATCATCGCCAGTTCCTTTTTCAGCGCATACATCGAAACCCCAAGGATTTCTGTCATTTTCTTTTTTGAAATTGAAGGATTTCTCTTTATAAGTACCAATATCTGCTCTCTCAATGATAATCCCTGCAAATCCTCCAACAATGTGTGCGATGGGGTTGAATTTGGGGTTGATGGGGTTGAATTTGGAGTTGACGCATTTTCGTCCTCATGTTTTGTATTCCAAAATCCTTCATGGACAAATAATCTTGTGATAAAGTAACTGCGTGCTTCATCCGTTTCAAACTCTGGTTTTGGCGACCCATTTGCTTCTAATGCATCAAGAATTTTCTTAAATCCTGTATTCCTTCCCTCAGTCAAATGCAGTTCTTTCAGAAAATCCCCTATCCTGCGGTTCCGATACCGACGATTTGATACCCGATATGATTTTAATCCTTCCATTGTTACAGAACGATCCGGTCCCGGAAAACTTAATATCTCTATCCTGTCATTCTCCACTCGAACTTCAATCGGCTCTCTTTCATCATAAGCACGATGATACACCGCATTAGACAGGGCCTCCTCTATTGCTGCGAATGGATAATTGAAAAAGCGGTCTGCCTCTGCACGATCTGGGTGTTTTACTACCTTCTCGGTAATAATGGTATTTCTGATATATTGCAAGGCATCTCTAAGTTGCTGCTGAATCGGCCCTTTAAAAGTCTGTTCAATAATATGATTGCCGCCTAATCCCTCCGGAAACTGTACAACATCTATCTGCGTGTATGGAAAAAATTTATCTGGCTCCATACTAAAAAACATCAATCCTACATTCTTAGGCTTCGTATATTCCGGAAGATTGCTAATAATGTTCATATCACTACATACTTCAACAAAATCTCCCGTTTTTGATTTTTCATACAGTGAGCTTTTAACTTCCTTTAAGTAATTCTGAATAAGTGTTATATTTAAGTCCGATATCTCTGCCTGGTGATTTACACGATCATCAAACGGAATTCGATTTGCTAAATTGAACAGATCTTTTTCTTCGTCATCCGATGGCTCTACTGTATTAGACATTTTCCGTATATAGTGAATGCGTTCTTTATTATCTTTCGCCATCGTTTTCGGAGCTGAATATGGTCTGCTGTCTCCACCCGGACACCAAAGAACAATAAATTTCTTGTTTTCGTAATCCACGACTTCAACTATTGGCATATATGCAGGTCGAATCAGCTTACATTTTGCCAAAATATTTTTTTGACAGGCATCAATTTTATCTACCGGCACGCCCTTAAGTGGGTGGATCGGTTGTCCCTCATTTTCTTCTACACCAATTATGATATACCCGCCACCCCAGTTATCCAGATCATTTGCAAATGCGCAAACCGATTTCAAAGAGGCTTCTGCATTCCAGGTTTCTTTAAATTCGATTCTTGCCCACTCAACAACCTCTCCTGATAATAATGTTTTTATATTTGTTGGTATTGCCATAATTTTTCCTCCTTCAAATATCCTGGAATGTCATTACATCATCCTCTTTTGAATTGGCTACACGCATGTAGCCAATCTAAATTTTTCATCCTCCAATTTCCGAATCATTGGTTCGGAAATTCTATCCCTCAAACTCATGTAAAATTTTCTTATATTTTCTAAATTATCGACAGAAAATCCCCGTCTTTTCAATTCATCTAGCATGTTCTATTTTCTGTCAATTGTTCTCATTACGAATGAAGGTCACCTGTCCACCCAGTCCACCTGGTGTTATTCCGTCCATACAGTCCATATAGTCCACAAAATATGGTATTAACAGCACCAATCAGCACCAATCAGTAGTGGTTGGAAATTCATTTCATAGTAGGACACGAAATATTCCACCGCGTTGTTGGGGAAAAATTCCTTGAATTCACCGTATAATTGGATTGTAATCAACACTTGTAGCATATAAATCAAGTACTTGACAATAAAGAACCTTTTCAGATGATCGAATATCTCTAATTCGGTCAAGTAATTCTTTCCAGTAGTTTCCTCCACCATTTCCTTTTAATCGCTCATCGTCCATTGTGAACCCCTTAACCATATATTCCTTTAAGCGTTCTGTTGCCCATCGACGAAATTGTGTACCCCTGATAGACTTTACTCGATATCCTACAGAGATTATAACATCAAGATTATAATAATTCGTAGGTTTTGTAGAAAAATCGGAATTTCCGATTTTTCTACAGACTCTGATTTGAGTAATTCCCCTTCTGAAAAAACATTTAAAATATGCTCATTTATAGTTGATCTAGCTTTTCCAAATAATTCTGACATCTGATCTATCGTCAACCAAACAGTTTCTTCTTCTACTTTTACTTCGATATGCGTCAATCCATCATCCGTATTATAAAAATAACTTCACCCTGATTTTCCATTTAAATTCCTCCTCGCAATTTGATTTTATATCTAAAAACTCTATAATCTCTTCCATCACACCTGATAATAATTATTTGCATCCACACCAACATCATACCTTCTAATTCCATCTACTCTATTCTGCAGATTATATTCCTCACGAGCATGTATATGTCCATGTAACTGAATACTCCCACTATTCTTCTTCGGCCATGATAACATCGGATAATGCATCAATGCAAAATACTCTCCATTCAATGGCACTGTCTTAAAATCACAAATCTCCTCAAACAACTCTGTATCATATTTTTTGTCATGATTCCCTTTAACTAAAATCTTCTTTCCGTTCATTTTACTGATCAATTCATTTGCCCTATCCATCGGCAAATGATGACTGATATCTCCAAGAATATACACCGTATCATTTTTATGTACTACTGCATTATAATTTCGAATCAAAACCTGATTCATCTCTTGTATATTTTCAAAAGGACGATTCTGCATGCTGATAATTCCACGATGCCCTAAATGTAAATCACTTGTAAAATATATCATGATATCGCCCTACTCCACCACGCTGTTACGGAAATTTCTTTGAATTTGCCATATAGCGGTTCTTTGAGAATTATAACATACACAATAAAAAATGTATAGACGGAATCGGAACATTTGTTCTATCCCTATCATTCTTTTTTGAAATAAAGTTATAAAAGTTACATCCCACTTTCACGCCAGATTCCGCCTTTTATTTTAATCCTAACACTCCGACCTCGCCACTCCAACCCGCCCGCAATAAAAATAAGCACCCATCCATCATTATGAACAGGTGCCGCCATCAATCGTGCTCTCATTCAATTATACTGCAGCTCCCCCATCCAGACTACCTCGCGCTGTCCCCATAGTTTGACAGCACCCGGGCGCTGGGGTCATCCACATCGCAGCCCTCCCACCGGCGGTTCGGCATCCAGAATCCGGGAATCATTTCCGCTTCGCCCGGGTAGTACTTCTCAAATATCTCCCGGTACAGAAGGCTTTCTTTTGTGAACGGCTGCGCGTGCCTGTATTTCCCGCTAAGCCTGGTAAAATCCGCGTCCGTATACAGAGTTTCCGCATACTCCTTTAAATCATCCACCATGCTGTGCCCGACCGCATCGCTGAAGGCCGCCTTTTCCCGCCACAGAATGCCCTCGGGCAGAATATGATCCTTCTCAAATGCCTTACGCAGCAGATATTTTCCCTTTCCATAGGTATTCAGCTTTCTGGCAGGATCGATGGACATCACGTAACGGACGAAATCCAGATCCCCGAAGGGCACTCTGGCTTCCAGGCTGTTGGCCGCCAGACAGCGGTCGGCGCGCAGCACATCGTAATACTGCAGCTCCCGCATTCTTTTTGACGCCTCCTGCTGAAACGCCGCCGCATCCGGCGCGAAATCGGTATATTTATATCCGAACAGCTCATCCGATATTTCTCCTGTCAGAAGCACCTTAAGATCCGTCTGGCAGTGAATGGCCCTGCATACCAGATACATGCCCATGCTCGCCCGTACCGTTGTGATATCATAGGTCGCCAGCGCTTCTATGACGGTTTCAAGACTGGAGAGCACGTCTTCCTTTGTCATGATGATCTCCGTATGCTCTGCGCCTATGTAATCAGCGGCCTCTCTGGCATATTTTAAATCGATGGCATCCGTATCCATGCCGATCGCAAATGTCCTGATTTTCTTTTTGAGAATGCCGGATGCGATCGCACAGACCAGGCTGGAATCCAGACCGCCGGAAAGCAGAAAGCCCAGCGGCGCATCGGCATCCAGCCGCTTTCTAACCGCTTCTATCAGCTTATCGTGAATTTTGCCTGTGATCACGTCCAGACTGTCGTGCACATAGCTGCGCACCGAAGCGATGTCCTCATACCGCACAAATTCACCGTCACACCAGTAGCAGCCCGGCGGAAAAGGGCGCACTTTATCCACCCACCCGTACAGATTTTTTGCCTCGCTGGCAAATGCTATTTTCCCGCTTAAAGAATATCCGTAAAACAGGGGACGGATACCTATAGGATCCCTCGCGGCGATGAGCTTTGCGCTCTTTGCGTCATACAAAACGCAAGCAAATTCCGCATCCAGATGGGCGAACATTTCCAGACCGTATTCCGCAAACAAGGGCAGCAGTATCTCACAGTCGGAACCGCTCTTAAAGACATAGCCCCTTTCCGCAAGCTCCTCTTTGACCGTCCGAAACCCATAAATCTCTCCGTTGCAGACTGCAAAGCTTCCGTCCCGCTCAAAGGGCTGCATGCCCTCTTTTGTCAGACCCATGATCGCAAGTCTGGCAAACCCCAGATATCCAAAAGGCGTTTTCACAACCTTAATGGCATCCGGACCTCTCATCCTGGTTTTCTCCAGGCAGCTTTCCAGCTGCTCTTTGCTGATATCGTCTCCCGCATAACACATGATGGAACACATAGTGAACTCCTCCTTATCCAAGATTGATGCACGTTTTCTCGGATTCCCGCAGACCTGCCGGCGCACGCTCATCCATCGTAAATCAAAAGCAGGATCATCTGCGCGGTCTCCACCATGTTGGTGCCGGAATCCATGCTGCATTTCTGAATATACCGGAATGCTTCCGGCTCTGTCATATGGTTTCTTTCCATCAGGACCCATTTCGCATTGTTGATATAATTCTGCTCCTGCTGTGTCCGTTTGGGAGGAATGGCTTTTTTTCGTTTCAGACGGCGCTGCTGCTGGGACAGCATCATCTCCACAGTTCCCGCCAGATCGCCGGGCTTTACCGGATAGGACAACATCATCACTCCCGGAGGACAGTTTTCTGCCTCTGCCGGTGAGATCAAAAGAAGCATTTCAAAATACTCCGGCAGATATTCCGCTGCCTGAGTATAATGCATATCCGAAACCCTGTAGCTGTAAATCACTACGCCGCTCTCCATCTGATGGACGAAAGAGAGCGCTGCGGAAGCGGTGGTACAGGCCGCCGCTGTCACGATTCCCCGCCGGTTCAGCAGATTTTGTATCTGTTTTGCATCCTCCAGTTTAGGCGAAACAACAATTACACTGCTCATCCAGCCCACTCCCGTCTTAAGTCCGGTACAGATACTTTTCCAGTTCCCACTCTGATACCTGCGACATGTACTCGTTCCATTCCGCCTTCTTGGCATTTGTATACAGCCGCACAAATTCCTGTCCCAGCACGTCTTTTACCAAATCGTCCTGTTCCATATATGCGATGGCTTCCCGCAGAGTATACGGAAGCCGGTCGGCCGCTTCATCCACGGCGCTGCCCCGCTCATTAACCTGCCCCGCAGACCGGTCGGCCGTCTCGGGTCCCGGCTCTGTCCTGCGGCTGATTCCATCCAGACCGGCCGCCATTATAAGCGCCAGCGTCAGATACGGATTCGCAGAAGGGTCCGGAAAGCGCAGTTCAATCCTGGTCTGTTCCCCTCTGAAAAAGGGCACTCGGATCAGAGTGTTCCGATGCTTTGCTGTCCAGGCGATATCTCTGGGAGCTTCAAATCCTGACATCAGGCGTTTATAGGAATTGACAAGGGGATTGGTCACCGCGCAGATCCCTTTTGCATGGACCAGGATGCCGCCCATAAACCACTTCGCTTCCCTGCTAAGCCCATTCTCCCCCTCAGGATCACTGAACACATTTCTTCCGTCCTTAAAAAGCGATACGTTGAGATGCATCCCGGAACCGGCTGCGCCGGGGCGGGGTTTCGGCATAAACGTGGCATGCAGACCGAAACGCTTTGCGATGGAACGCACGGCAGTTTTGAAGGTCATGATATTATCCGCGGTTTCCAGCGGCGGCGCATCTTTAAAATCGATCTCATGCTGTGCTGGCGCCGTCTCATGATGGGACGATTCTATCTCAAAACCCATTTCCTCCAGCATGAGCACCATATCTCTCCTGGCATTTTCGCCCAGATCCAGAGGACTTATATCCATATATCCGGCCTGCTCATGGGTTACGGCAGTGGGAATCCCGTTCTCATCCGTATGAAACAAAAAGAACTCACACTCCGGGTCCACACGAAATTCATAGCCCGCGGCCGTACATTTCTCCAATACCTTTTTCAGGATCTCCCGGGGACTTACGAGGAGCGGCGTGCCGTCCGCACGGCAGACATCGCAGAGAAGCCGCGCCACCTTTCCCTGCTGGGGCCTCCAGGGCAGGATTACAAAGGTGTTCAGATCCGGGCACAGATACATATCCTCTTCCCCCTCCCGCAGATCCCCATATACACACGATCCGTCAAATACATATCTGTTTTCCATCACATTTTTCAACTGATTCGCAGTCACGGCAGCGTTTTTTAATGTGCCGAACATATCCGTAAACTGCAGACGCACAAATTCCACGTCTTCCTCTTCCACCAATTCCAAAATTTCCTCTCTGGTCTTCATTTTGCACTCCCTTATTGAATTATTTTCCCCGTTATTCCTGCAGTCCTGCGCGTTTTATTTACAGGCCGGTATATCCCATCAGCGACTCATCCATCTGCCTGGCAGCCTCCCTGCCTTCCGCAATGGCCCAGACTACCAGCGACTGGCCTCTGTGCATATCCCCTGCCGTAAAAACCCGCCCGCTGCCGGTATACCAGGAACCGGGGGCCGTCTCCACATTGCCCTTCGCGCTTAATTTTACACCAAAAGTTTCCGCTGCGTAACCCTCACAGCCCAAAAAGCCTGCCGCTATCAGCACAAGATCTGCCGGAATTTCCTTTTCGGTTCCCGGTATGGGCTCCATGGACATCCTGCCCGTCTTCTCATCTCTCACCGGCGCCAGGCTCACAATCTGCGCAGCGCATACATCTTTGCTTTTATTCTTCCGAAAGCCGGTCACCGTAGCCTGATAAATTCTGGGATCATGCCCGAAACAATGTGCGGCTTCCTCCTGGCCGTAATCAGTCTTCAACACCTTCGGCCATTCCGGCCAGGGGTTGTTCAAAGCCCGTGTTTCCGGTGGCTTTGGCATCATTTCCAGCTGTGTCACACCGGCCGCTCCCAGACGTATGGCGGTCCCCACACAGTCATTTCCTGTATCACCCCCGCCGATCACCAGAACCTGCCTGCCCTTTACAAGCTTTTCCGGGTTCTGCTTAAAATCGCTGTCCAGCAGGGCTTTGGTCACACTTTTCAGAAAATCCACCGCGAAATAAATGCCCCCGGCATCCCTGCCTGAAACCTCTATATCCCTCGGCCGGGAAGCGCCGCAGGCCAGTAAAATACAGTCGTACTGGCTTAGCAGTTCTTCTCCGGAAATATCCTTTCCCACATCCACATTGCAGAGAAACCTTATGCCGGCTTCCTCCATGAGACGGATCCGCCTGTCAATGACGCTTTTCTCAAGCTTCATGTTCGGGATGCCGTAGCGCAGCAGCCCGCCCGGGCGGTCATTTCTCTCATATACCGTCACGCTGTGGCCGCGGCGGTTCAGCTGCCAGGCCTCCTCCAGCCCGGCGGGGCCGCTGCCGATGACGGCGGCCGTCTTGCCCGTCCGGACTTTTGGCGCATCCGCTTTCACAAGGCCGTTCGCAAAAGCATATTCGATCACCGCACGCTCATTTTCCTTTGTGGATACCGGATCACCGTGCAGGCCGCAGGTACAGGCGGCCTCGCACAGGGCCGGGCACACTCTGGAGGTAAACTCCGGAAAACAGTGCGTTTTCGACAGTCGGATATAGGCCTGCTCCCATCTGCCCCGGTACACCAGATCATTGATCTCCGGTATCAGGTTATGCAGCGGGCATCCCGACGCCATTCCTGCGATCATCACGCCCGCCTGACAGAACGGCACGCCGCATTCCATGCATCTGGCCCCCTGCAGGCGCTGCTGTTGTTCGGAGAGCGATCCGTGAAATTCTCTGAAACTGCGTATTCTTTCTTCCGGAGCCGCAATCGGCCCCGTCTCCCGTTCATATTCCAAAAAACCCGTCGGTTTTCCCATGCTCTCCACCTCACTTTCCGCCCAAAGCCGCATAGAAGGCTTCTGTCTGTGCTTCCTGTCTGTCCATGCCCTGCTCCTCAAACTGTGAGGACAGCTGTAGCAGACGTTTATAATCGGCCGGGATGATTTTCTTAAATGCAGGCAGGTATTTTTCAAACTGCGCCAGGATCTCTTTTCCTTTACGGGATCCGGTATTCGCCACATGTGCTTCGATCATAGATCGCAATTCGTCCCGGTCATATTGGGTTTCCACTTTTTCCATGAGCACCATCTCTTTGTTCAGATTTTTATACAGGCAGTTTTTTTCATCCAGAACATAGGCGATGCCGCCGCTCATGCCCGCCGCGAAATTCTTCCCGGCAGATCCCAGCACCGCTACACGGCCTCCGGTCATATATTCACAGCCGTGTTCGCCTACGCCTTCCACGACGGCCGTTGCGCCGGAATTTCTCACGCAGAAGCGTTCTCCTGCCACACCCGCGATATAGGCCTCACCGCCGGTAGCCCCATACAGCGCCACATTTCCGGCGATAATATTGTCCTCCGGCACAAACCCGGCCTTTTCGGGCGCATGCAGCGCCAGTTTGCCGCCGGAGAGCCCCTTTCCAAAATAATCGTTGCTGTCGCCGCACAGCGAAAGAGTGATGCCCTTCGGCAGAAACGCACCGAAGCTCTGTCCGCCCGCCCCTTCGCACAGGACCTTGACGGTGTCCTCCGGCAGTCCATCCGGATGCCGTCTTGTCACCTCCGCACCCAGCAGCGTGCCGAAAGTGCGGTCCGTGTTGGTCAGCTTCACCCGGCAGGACACCTTTTTTCCCTGATCCACTGCCTGAAGGATCTCCTTATTCCGCAGCAGCACCGTTTCATCCTTTGTCTGTTCCAGCTTGAAATCATACACGCAGGCCGGATCAAACACGGATTCTTTTCGGCCCGCAGCCCTACCGCCAAGCAGGATACGGCTTAAATCCACCTTTGCCTCCAGCTCCGAAAGGTCCTCTCTTATCCTTAGCAGGTCCGTACGCCCCACCATCTCCTCCACGGTGCGCACGCCCAGCTTCGCCATATATTCACGCAGCTGCCGCGCGATGAAGATCATAAAATTCATGACATATTCCGGTTTTCCGGCAAAGCGCTCCCGAAGCTTCGGATTCTGGGTGGCTATGCCCATAGGACACGTATCCAGATTGCAGACGCGCATCATCACACAGCCAAGCGCCACCAGCGGCGCCGTCGCAAATCCGAATTCCTCGGCTCCCAGAAGCGCCGCGACCGCCACATCCCGGCCGCTCATCAGTTTACCGTCGGTCTCTATGATCACCCGGTTGCGCAGCCCGTTCTTAAGGAGCGTCTGATGTGTTTCCGAAAGACCCAGTTCCCAGGGCAGGCCTGCATTGTGGATGGAACTGATGGGAGCCGCGCCGGTGCCGCCGTCATAGCCGGAAATCAAAATGACCTGCGCTCCCGCCTTTGCCACGCCCGCCGCAACGGTGCCCACTCCGGCCTCCGACACGAGTTTCACGGATATTCTGGCATATTTGTTCGCATTTTTCAAATCGTAAATCAGTTGGGCCAGATCCTCTATAGAATAGATATCATGATGGGGCGGCGGTGAAATCAGGCTCACGCCGGGGGTGGAATGCCGCGTTTTCGCGATCCAGGGGTAGACCTTTTTTGCAGGAAGGTGGCCGCCCTCTCCCGGCTTAGCCCCCTGAGCCATCTTGATCTGTATTTCCTTCGCGCTCACCAGATACCGGCTGGTCACGCCGAACCGCCCGCTGGCCACCTGCTTGATGACGGAGCTTCTGTCGCAGTCCGTCCCCGCGGACTTAAGCCTCTCCTCACTCTCACCGCCCTCTCCGCTGTTGGACTTACCGTGCAGGCGGTTCATGGCTATCGCCAGCGTCTCATGCGCTTCCTCGGAAATAGAGCCATAGGACATGGCGCCCGTCTTAAACCGCTTTACAATGGATTCCACGCTCTCCACCTCCTCTATCGGCACCCCTTTCCCGGGATAGCAGAAGTCCATGAGGCTGCGCAGATAGCCTGTATTTTCCCGATCCGCACACTCTGTATACTCGCAGAACCTTTCATAACTGCCTTCCCTGACCGACTGCTGCAGCAGATGGATTGTCTGCGGATTGTAGCGGTGCTCTTCCCCCTGGCTGCGCATTTTATGGCGCCCCATGGAAGAGAGCGTCAGATCCGTATCAAGTCCCAGCGGGTCAAATGCCTTGGAATGCTGCGCATCGGTTCTGGCCGCAATATCCTTAAGCGTGATGCCGCCCACCCTGCTCACCGTTCCGGTAAAGTATAAGTCTATGACCTCCTGTGCTATGCCCAGCGCCTCAAAGATCTGGCTTCCCTGGTAGGATTGAATGGTGGAAATGCCCATTTTGGAGGCTATCTTCACAATTCCCTGCAGTACCGCGCGGTCATAATCCTCCACTGCGGCATAATAGTCCTTATTTAACAGCCCGTCATCCACCAATTCCGCAATGGCGGCATGGGCCAGATACGGGTTGACTGCGCAAGCGCCGTATCCCAAAAGCGCCGCAAAATCATGCACCTCTCTGGGCTCGCCGGACTCCAGAATCAGGGACAGCGCCGTACATTTCCTGGTTTTCACCAGATGCTTATGAACCGCGGAAACCGCCAGCAGCGAGGGGATGGCCACATGGTTTTCATCCACTCCCCGGTCAGACAGGATCAGGATATTGGCGCCTTTGCGATAAGCCTTATCCACTTCCACGAACAAATGCTCTAAAACCCGGTCCATCGGCGTGCTCTTATAGAAGATAATCGGCACGCTGACCACCTGAAATCCTGCCTTTTTCATTCCCTTGATCTTTAACAGGTCCAAATCCGTCAGAATGGGATTGTTGATTTTCAGCACCTGGCAGTTCTCCGGTTTTTCTTCCAGCAGATTCCCGTTCTTGCCCACATAAACGCTTGTGGAGGTTACGATTTTTTCCCTCACCGCGTCGATCGGCGGGTTTGTCACCTGTGCAAACAGCTGTTTAAAATAGGAAAACAGCGGCTGATACTCTTTGGACAGGACCGCCAGCGGCGTATCCGCGCCCATGGCGCCGATCTGCTCCGTGCCGTTAAGAGCCATGGAGCAGATGCTCTCCCGGTACTCTTCGTATGTATAGCCAAATGCCTTCTGCAGCCTGGCTCTCTCCTCCCTGCTATAGGAAGGAATTTTTTCATTCGGTATCTTAAGCTCCCTAAGGGAAACCAGATTGCTGTCCAGCCATTCCCCATAGGGCTCTTTATGGGCGTAGTGCTCCTTCAGTTCTTCATCGCTTAGCACCTCTCCCTTTTGTGTATCCACCAGCAGCATTTTCCCCGGATGCAGCCTTTCTTTTTTCAGGATGTGTTCCGGCAAAATCTCCAGTACGCCCACCTCCGATGAGAGGATCAGCCTTCCGTCATCCGTAATATAGTAGCGGGACGGACGCAGTCCGTTTCTGTCCAGCACCGCCCCCATCACATCTCCGTCTGAAAAAAGGATGGACGCCGGACCGTCCCAGGGCTCCATCATGGTGGCATAATACTGATAAAAATCACGCACCTCCTGGGAGATGGTATCATTATTCGCCCATGGCTCCGGTATGGCAATCATCGCGGCCAGAGGCAGCTCCATGCCGCTCATCGCCAGAAATTCCAGTGTATTGTCCAGCATGGCGGAGTCTGAACCGCCCGTATTCACTACAGGCAGCACTTTCGTCAGGTCATCCGCAGAAAAATGCAGCGCACGCATGGTCTCTTCTCTGGCCAGCATTTTATCCGCATTTCCCCGGATGGTGTTGATTTCGCCGTTATGTACGATGAACCGGTTCGGATGGGCCCGTTCCCAGCTGGGATTTGTATTGGTAGAAAAACGGGAATGCACGATGGCAATAGCGGAGTCGTAATCCGTCTCCTGCAGATCCGTAAAAAAGGTGCGCAGCTGTCCAACCAGGAACATTCCTTTATATACGATGGTCCTGCTGGACAGAGAAGGCACATAGGTATTGTCGTTGCTCTGTTCAAATACGCGCCGCACCACATAGAGCCGCCGGTCAAAATCCAGTCCCTTTTTTATATGCTCCGGCTTTTTCACAAAGCCCTGGCAGATCACGGGCATGCATTCTCTGGCCTTGTGACCCAGCACTCCGGGCTGTACGGGCACATCCCTCCAGCCCAGAAACTCCATGCCCTCTTTCTCCACAATGATCTCAAACATTTTCTTTGCCCGGCTGCGTTTGAGTTCACTCTGCGGAAAGAAAAACATGCCGATCCCATATTCTCTCTCCCCGCCGATCTCAATCCCGCATTCCCTGCATGCCTTTGTGAAAAAACGGTGGGAAATCTGAGTGAGAATACCGACGCCGTCTCCGGTTTTGCCCTCCGCATCCTTACCCGCACGGTGCTCCAGATTTTCCACGATCGTCAGGGCATCCGCCACGATCTGATGGCTCTTCCTTCCCTTTATATGTACAACCGCACCGATTCCGCAGTTATCATGCTCAAATACCGGATCGTAAAGCCCCTGCTGCATCCGTTCCCGATTCATCGCCATCTCTTCGCCCTCCCGCAAAGTTAATAATTGAAAAAAGGCGCCAAAGAAGCCCGCTCCCGCAAGCCCTTTGACGCCATTGTCATAGGTGTTTTTTTATGCGTTTTAATATAAACCATTCATCCGGATTTGTAAAGACTTATTTTAAAATTTGTTACTATGCACAGCTGCCGTAAATTTCCCGCGAATGACAGTCCAGAGTGTGGTCCTCATTGGGACACGCTCTCGCTCCGTGAAGCGCGCAGCGGTTCTAACGCTGCAAACTACGCAGCGAAAGAACCGGCGGGCTTCAAGGGATCCCTATGAGGACCACACTCTGGACTGTCATTCGCTGCTTTATCGGCAGCCGTGAGCGGTAACCCGTAAGCTGTCCGCGCATGGCAGAGAGAAAGACGGCTTTAAAATTTATGCAGGACTAAATTTTTTTAAATTTTTCTTGACACAGAAAAAAAGCGGGTGTATGATGCAAACCGTAAAGCAAAGGCGCTTTGGAAGATTTTCTTCCAGAGCGCTATTTTTTTGCAGGTTCTTCAATCTGATAGAAGAAGCACACTGACGTGTGCGTAGGTCATCAGCCTCCGGCTGGTGACAGGAGAAAGGAGAGATATTTATGGCAAAAGGAATTCCTGAACTCTATGGCAGCCTGGTTTTCAATGACCGTGTGATGCGCGACAAGCTTCCGATGGATATTTATAAGGCGCTTAAAAAAACGATCGAGAACAACACACATCTGGAACTGGATGTGGCAAACTCTGTGGCAGTGGCCATGAAGGAATGGGCAGTTGAAAACGGTGCTACCCACTTTACACATTGGTTTCAGCCAATGACCGGCTTCACCGCGGAAAAACATGACAGCTTTATTTCCCCTACCGGTGACGGGCAGGTTATCATGGATTTCTCCGGCAAAGAGCTGGTAAAGGGAGAGCCGGATGCCTCCAGCTTTCCTTCCGGCGGCTTAAGGGCCACCTTTGAGGCCAGAGGCTACACCGCCTGGGACCCTACCTCCCCCGCGTTTATCAAAGATAAGACGCTGTATATCCCCACAGCTTTCTGCTCCTATAGCGGCGAAGCGCTGGATAAAAAGACGCCGCTCCTGCGTTCCATGGAAACACTGAATAAGGAAGCTGTGAAAATCCTTCATCTGCTGGGAAAAACAGATGTGACTGGCGTCACCGCGACCATCGGCCCCGAACAGGAGTATTTTCTGGTGGATAAGGCCGATTACGAAAAAAGAAAAGATCTGATCTTTACCGGCAGAACATTGCTGGGGGCGAAGCCTCCCAAGGGGCAGGAAATGGAGGATCACTACTTCGGAGCCTTAAAGCCGCGTGTTTCCGCCTATATGCACGATCTGGACGAAGAGCTCTGGAAGCTGGGCATCCCGGCCAAAACCAAGCATAATGAAGTAGCTCCCGCCCAGCATGAGCTGGCTCCGGTCTTTGACACCGCCAACATCGCGGTAGACCATAACCAGCTGACCATGGAAATGATGAAGAAAGTGGCTGACAGACACGGACTCGTATGCCTTCTGCACGAGAAACCTTTTGAGGGCATCAACGGTTCCGGCAAGCATAACAACTGGTCCATGGTCACCAATACAGGCACAAACCTGCTTGATCCCGGCCGTACCCCCTCCGAAAATATCCAGTTTCTCGTATTTTTGATGGCGGTCATCAAGGCGGTTGACGAATATGCGGATCTGATGCGCATTTCCGTAGCCAGTGCGGGAAACGACCACAGGCTCGGAGCCAATGAAGCGCCGCCGGCTATCGTTTCCGTCTTTCTGGGCGATGAGCTGACCGCAGTCCTTCATTCCATAGAAAATGATACCTTTTTCGGGACGCAGCAGAGGGTGCAGATGGAAACAGGCGCTACGGTCCTTCCCCACTTTTTTAAAGACAACACCGACAGAAACCGCACCTCCCCCTTTGCCTTCACCGGCAATAAGTTTGAATTCCGCATGCCGGGTTCCTCCATTTCCGTGGCGGGCCCCAATATCGTGCTGAATACGGCGGTTGCAGAATCTCTCCGACAGTTCTATGAAGAATTGAAGGAGACCCCCGCGGACCGGCTGGATGAGGCGGTGCATGAGCTTGTGAAGCGCGCGATTTTCAAACACAAAAAAGTCATCTTCAACGGCAACGGCTATACGGACGAGTGGGTGGAAGAAGCACAGAGCCGCGGCCTTTACAACTTAAAGTCCACGCCCGATGCACTCCCATACTTTATAAATAAGAAAAATGTGGATCTCTTTACCAGGCATCATATTTTTACCGAACAGGAGATCTATTCCAGGTATGAAATCCTGCTGGAAAATTACTGCAAGACCATCCATATCGAGGCGAAAACCATGCTGGACATGGTGCGGCGTGAATTCCTTCCTGCCCTGATGGAGTATACGGACCAGGTTGCCTGCTCTGTCAGCCGCAGAAAAAGCGTGCTTAAAGAATTTTCCTGTGACTCTTTAGAACAGCTTCTCTTCAAACTTTCCTGCTATTACGAAGAGGTGTCCCATATGGAAGAACAACTGTCTTCCGACTTAGGGGAGGCTGAAGCAGCGGCCGATATGAACGATGCCGCCTTCTTCTATCAGGAAACAGTGCTCACCGATATGGAATCGCTTAGGAATGTCGCGGATGCCGCTGAAGAATATCTTCCCGACGGCGTCCTGCCTTATCCGAATTACGAAAAACTGTTATTCTACGTTTAATCATCGGGAAAGGATATGATACGAAGCCATGTGCAGTCCAATAGTTGATAACGATAAGCTGAAAGAGGAATGCGGCGTATTCGGCATTTTTAATCCTGATGGCGCAGCGGCCGCCCCATCCGTCTATTACGGATTATGCGCCCTGCAGCACAGGGGGCAGGAAGCCTGCGGCATTGCGGTCTGCGATACCGGCGGACCAAAGGGCAACATTTCCTGGCATAAGGATATGGGGCTTGTGGGAGAGGTGTTCCGCCCGTCCGTTTTAAAACAGCTAAACGGCAACATCGGAATCGGCCATGTCCGCTATTCCACTACCGGCGCCAGCACCGCAGAAAATGCCCAGCCTCTGGTCCTGAAATATCTGAAAGGCACCCTGGCTCTTGCTCACAACGGCAATCTGACCAATGTGGCAGAGCTGCGCCAGGAGCTTCAGGAAAGCGGCGCAATCTTCCATACCACCACGGATTCTGAAGTGATCGCCTGCTGCATCGCCAGGGAGAGGACCCGGACCGCCTGTGTGGAGGACGCGATCCTGCAGACCGCCCGCAGGCTAAAGGGCGGCTATGCGCTGGTAATCATGAGTCCAAGGAAGCTGGTCGGCGTGCGCGACCCTCTCGGTTTAAAGCCACTGTGCCTTGGAAAACGGGGCAGCAGTTATATCCTCGCATCCGAAAGCTGCGCCCTTGCGGCGGTGGGCGCCAGCTTCATCCGTGACATCGCTCCCGGCGAAATCATTACGGTCACCCGGGATCAGGTACAGTCCGACCGCCGTCTCGTCCAGGATAAGCATGCGCACTGTATATTTGAATACATATATTTTGCCCGGCTGGATTCCACGCTGGACTCCGTTAATGTATACGACGCACGGATCCGCGCCGGCAGGGCGTTGGCCGCCTCCTGCCCTGCAAACGCGGATCTGGTCACCGGGGTTCCCGACTCCGGCCTCACCGCTGCGATGGGATATGCACAGGCTTTAAACCTGCCATTCGCCCACGCATTTCACAAAAACAGCTATGTGGGCAGAACTTTCATCAAACCCACGCAGGAGGAACGGGAGTCGGCCGTCCATCTGAAGCTCGGCGTACTAAAGAGTGTGGTCAGGGATAAGCGGCTCGTCCTGATCGACGATTCCATTGTCCGCGGCACCACGATTGCGGCACTCATCACCATGCTGAAGGAAGCCGGCGCCCGGGAGGTCCATGTGCGCATCAGCTCTCCGCCTTTTCTGTATCCCTGTTACTACGGAACCGATGTACCCAGCAACGATCAGCTGATTGCCGCCTCTTATACAGCGGACCAGATCTGTGCCAAAATAGGCGCGGATTCCCTCGGTTACATGAAGATCGAAGACCTGAAGCAGATGACCGGGGATCTTGCGTTATGTAAAGCATGCTTTGACAGCCGATATCCGGTATGAATGTCCGCATCACAGCTATAAGATATTATATATTCCGCTAAAGCGGCCCGCCGCAAGCGGTATTCTATTTTAATTAATTGGAAAATAAAGGAGGAAATGAGTATGAGTGATTTTTCAGCAGTAAACACCATATGGGTGCTTGTCGGAGCCGCTCTTGTATTCTTTATGCAGGCCGGGTTCGCCATGGTCGAAACGGGTTTTACCCGGGCTAAAAACGCCGGCAACATCATCATGAAAAATCTGATGGATTTTTGTATCGGGACACCGGTGTTCTGGCTTGTCGGATTCGGGTTGATGTTCGGAGGCTCCGGTGCCCTGGTTGGCAGTATCCGGGGGATCGCGAGCGAAACCACTTACGGAACCGGCATGCTGCCTGAAGGCGTACCCTTCTTCGCCTTCCTGATCTTCCAGACCGTGTTCTGCGCAACCGCCGCTACCATCGTATCCGGCGCCATGGCGGAACGCACCAAGTTTTCCGCCTACTGCATCTACAGCCTGATCATCAGTCTGGTCATCTATCCGGTATCCGGGCACTGGATCTGGGGCGGCGGATGGCTGTCCGCCCTCGGCTTTCACGATTTTGCCGGTTCCGCCGCCGTTCATATGGTGGGCGGTGTCGCCGCATTTGTCGGCGCAGCGATCCTGGGCCCCCGTATCGGCAAATACGGAAAGGACGGCAAGGCGAAAGCGATCCCCGGCCACAGCCTGACGCTGGGCGCGCTGGGCGTTTTTATCCTCTGGTTCTGCTGGTTTGGCTTCAACGGCTGCTCCACTGTATCCATGGAAGGAGAAGCGATCGTTTCTGCAGGCAAGATTTTCGTGACGACAAACCTGGCCGCGGCTGTCGCAACCTGCACCGTCATGATTATCACCTGGATCCGCTATAAAAAGCCCGATGTTTCCATGACCTTAAACGGAACGCTGGCAGGTCTGGTCGCCATCACTGCGGGCTGCGATACGGTATCCCCTGTTTCCTCCGCAATCATCGGCATTCTGTCCGGCCTCATGGTTGTATTCGGCATCGAGCTCATCGACAAGGTACTGAAAGTGGACGATCCGGTGGGCGCCGTAGGCGTACACGGCTTAAACGGCATCCTCGGCACCCTCTGTGTGGGACTCTTCTCAGACGGGGCGGGAACGGATGGCCTGGGTCTCTTTACCGGCGGCGGGTTTCACCTGCTGGGCGTGCAGGCGCTGGGCACAGTATCTGTAATCGCCTGGGTTGCAGCCACCATGACGGTCGTCTTTCTGGTCATCAAGCATACCGTAGGACTGCGGGTTTCCGAAGATGAGGAAATCGCGGGCCTGGATATGAAAGAACACGGTCTAATAAGCAGTTATGCGGATTTCATCACCTATGATCACACAGGAAGCATTCCCGAGCCGAATCTTTCCACCCCTAAGGCCGCGCTCACAGACGTTTCCGGCGCCGCCCAGGCACCTGCCGAGAGAGTGCTCGGCACAGGAAATGCTGCCGGTGCTGCAAAACTCACAAAAATCACGGTCATCACCCGCCAGAACAAGCTGAACGATTTGATGCAGGCGCTAAACGCCATCGGCGTGACCGGCATCACCGTCACCAACGTTCTCGGATGCGGCACACAGAAGGGCGCCCAGCACTACTACCGCGGGGTGGAAATGGATATGAGCCTGCTGCCCAAGATCAAGATTGAAATCGTCGTCAGCAAAGTGCCTGTAGAACAGGTAATCGAAACAGCCCGCCGTGTGCTCTATACGGGCCGGATCGGGGACGGCAAGCTTTTCATTTACGATATTGAAAACGTAGTGAAGGTCCGCACCGGTGAAGAAGGATGCGCCGCTCTTCAGGACACACCTGAAAACGCCGATTAAGGCCGCAGCATTATTCTTTTGCCCTGAAACTTACGGTGATCCGGTTCATTTGATGCACCTGATCCATTAATTCCTCCGGTGATACCGTTCCTGCGCCGCTTCTGATGCGGTAGGTGAACTCATAGAAGCCGCCGCTTGCGGCGTCAAAGTTTGTTTCCCAGTAATTATTCATGATCCAGGAATACAGCTTGGCATCATCCATGGGACTATTATCATTTAAGACGCGGGATCCGTATTCCAGCGGCCCTGTCCAAAGCAGCGGCACGTCCGCCGTATTGACGGCTACCCATCCGTCATTTCCTGAAATTCCGTACCCTGCCTGGAGGCAGTAATAGTCCCTATTGGTTCCAGGCAGCTGGTCTACGCCCGGGCGCAGCACGGCGCCGGTCTTTTCGATCCATAATTTTCCATCCCGCAGGCCGAAGGGCAGAGAAAGATAGAGATTCTCCGGCTCCCACACGCTGTCCTTATGTATCCGGACTGAGGCATCCACCTGGGCAAAATGATGGAATACTCTTAGATTCATGACATAATAGGAGACTCCCGGCAGTTCATAGGAGAATTCTATATCCGTAAATACCTCTCCTTTACAGGCAATTCTGGCCCCGGCAAATCTTCCGGCCGTCCTCACCACGCCGGCCCCCTTGCGGTTTCTCCCCATATTTCTTCGGACGCTGCAGTAATCATCGCTGCCGGTCAGCGGGGTCACCTCATATACCGGTTGGAAAGCCGCATGCTTCCTGTCCGGCAGAATCAGCTCCTTTTTCTGCGTCTTATCATACCAGCTTGTGATCCCTTCCGTTTCTTTCCATTGAATTCTAAGATATTCCGTCTCTATACAGCCGGTTCTGACCTCCGCAGCCGGGCTCTGAAAAAGGCCCTGCACATCCTTTACGCCGTCCACGCCCGTCATATCATAATTATCGGTTGAATGTCCCTGCCCATCCGGCTCCGGAATCACTTCCACCATGCGCTCTTTCCTGCCATCCAGCGAAGCCGTGACATAGACATCCGCCCCTCTCGCAGTTCTTAAGTACTGGGACGGCAGGATCTCTCCGCTTTCCATATCGCGTACCGCAAATCCCCGCTCAAGGAGCGGGCGCTCCCAGCTGTCGATGCCCAGCCTGTAGATCCCTTCCGCGCATCTGTCTTCCCCGTTCACCAGCTTAAAATGCATCGGATTCGCAGGGCCAAGCAGAATCTCCCCCTTTGCCGTTCGGATTTTCCCGAGAGCGATATTGCAGAGGCGGTTGGCTTCCACCGCATAGCCATGCTTCTGCTCGCTGATCAGATTCACATTTTCATTCCAGGGTTCTTCCATGGAAGCGGAATAGCTGAAGGTATGTTCAGAATACAGCATCAGATACCGGTAGATCTCATCCAGCTCTTTTTGGCTTACAATCCGATGGCCGGGATCCAGCGCTAGTATGGATTTCAGCTTGCTCTGGGCCTGTCTGCATATCTTGGTAAATCTGCTGGCAGATCCGGCTCCGTCCGACCACCAGTCCGGCCAGTCGCCTCTGTATACGGGAATCTCGTAACCGCTCTTGGTCACTTCCTGAAAGAAATGGGAGAGCGTCGTCATTTCCATGGTCACATATCCGCCGTATTTTTTGTTCCAACGGTTGATGAACTCCATGATCCTGGGATTTGGCGGCGCATTGTCCGTTACGAGACCGGTCACATTGAGCGGTACAAAAGTAAACGGATAATTTTCCCTCTCCAGCTCTTTTAAATAGCGGCAGATTCTCTTTTCGGACAGTTCCTCCTGTCCTTCCATATATGCTCCTGCCTGAAATTCATCCCTGATGATATAGGAATGCACGGCATCGGGGACAATGCCCATCTCATTTCCCAGCTGATAGTGGTCTCCGTTCCATACCAGCAGGCGTTCCCCCTCCTTTGTCTCCCAGTAAAACGGCGTCTGTTTCTGAAACAGAGGGAACATACCGTGATGGTTATGAACGCAGGAAAAGAGTTTCCGGATGCCCGCCTCATGAAGCAGGCTCGCATATCCCCAGGAATACCCGTTGATATCCGATGTCATGGCACAATCCATGGCGATCCCTTCATCTCCGGCAAAATCCGCTGCCTTATGCAGATAATGCCGCAGCGTATGCTCATCCACAGCCTCACACAGATTCAGATAATTGCCGGTCACCTCGATATTTCCCCGTTCCACTGCCTTTAAAAATCTGGTTCTCCAGGACTCATCCGCCTGCTCCCAGAACTGCTCCACGCCCCAAAAGGTTTCGCACACCCAGCGAAAGCCATCCCACTCCTTTTTCTCACCGCTTGCAATCGCTTCGCTGATTTCGACCGCCTGACGGATAAAGTCGATCTGACGGGCCGTGATGATCTCCTGTCCATCCGTATATCCGATATCCGTATGGGTCTGATGGATCACATATATTTTCCACTTTTTCTTTAATGTCTCATATTCTCTCATCGGTGTTTCCTTCTTCGATTATTTGTGTCCTGAATTGGACTATAGCGTATGTCTGAAAAATCATTTCAGCAATCTGTGCGCTCCAGAAATTTCAGATTCCTTTGAATCAGCTCACATCTTAAAGCTACGCATTCCACGGAACGTCCAGGATCTTTCGGCGTGTGGAACACATAGTCCACCAGCTTCTCCAGTGTGGTAACCGCCACATGCATCCGGGTATCCGAGGAGGCATAGTAAATAAACACCTCACCCTGTTCGTTGACGATGGCCCCGTTGGTGAACACAACATTGCTCACATCTCCTACACGTTCCCCGCCCCTCGGGCCGATCAGGAGACCGGAAGGTTCCGCGATCACCTTCCACGGCTCCTTCAGATCGGTGGCAAAGGCGTAAATCACATAGCGCAGACCCGCAGCCGTATTGCGCACACCGTGAGCGATATGGATCCACCCCATATCGGTCTTTATGGGGACGGCTCCCGCACCGTTTTTCGCTTCCGTGATGGTATGGTATCTTCTAAGGCTGGTCATCCGTTCTTCATCAATCACAGGGTTGGTAATATCCTCGCAGAGCCCGAAGCCGATGCCGCTTCCGCTGCCCGTCTCGATAAAGTCATCCATCGGCCTGGTATAAAAGGCATATCTGCCGTCCACAAATTCCGGATGCAGCACCACGTTGCGCTGCTGCGGGGACCGAAGGGTCGTAAGGTTGGGCAGACGCTCCCAGTCCTTCAGATTTTTGGTCCGGACAATGCCCGCCGCCGCCACTGCCGCGGAGAGGTCACTTACCGTCTTATCCTTGCTTTCGGAACAGAATACGCCATAGATATAACCGTCCTCATGTTTCGTCAGGCGCATATCATAAACATTGGTCTCCTCCGGACAGGTATCCTCAAAGAGAATCGGATAGTCCCAGAAGCGGAATCCGTCCACCCCGCTGTCGCTCTCAGCCACGCCGAAAAAGGACTTCCGGTCGTTGCCTTCAATGCGGGCGACCAGATAATATTTTCCGTTCAGTTCGATTGCACCGGAATTCATGACCGCGTTGACGCCCAGGCGTTCCATAAAGAACGGGTTTGTCTCCGGATTCAAATCGTAACGCCAGGTCAGCGGTATATGTTCCCTCGTCAGCACCGGATATTCATACCGGTCAAAGACACCGTTGTAAAAATCGGATTTTACATTGGGTCTGGAAATCAGCCTTTCCTGCTTTTCTTTTTCTATATAATATCTTTCATGAAGCATGTCCGTTCTCCCTCTTGTTTCATAAGTACCTGTGCGGCACCTGAATTTGGTTTATCTTTTAGAAGTCTCTTCCCACTCCGGCACGATGAGCTGTGACGGATCAAACTCCGGATGAAGCTCCTGATACCGCCGCACGCCTTCATTCATGATTTCCGACATTTCATCGCAGACCTTCGGAATATCCGCGATGGCCGTTTTCCCGCTCCAGATATCCTCTTCCCATATCTCTGCCGGAGTCCTAAGTCCGGTGATGTCATAGGGCTGCTGCATGGGCGTGGCCGCGCTCACTTCCAGCAGAGCAGCGTATTCCTGCCACTGTATCTTGTCTTTATCCATAGGATTGTCCGTTACCAGAGCCTTGTCCGTAGGCAGATTGATGCCCTCCACATATGCCTCCGCCATCATCTCCTCACTGTAAAACCACCGGTAAACTTCCATCAGCCTGGCCGCCCCTATCTTTTCCACAGAAGCCTTATTGATGGCAATATAGCGGTTATATGCGGTATACTGCTTCCTGGCATCGGCGGGATCCGACACCGGATAAGGTGCTACGCCCCAATGGATCTTAGCCGGAAACTGCGTGGTGAATACACTGTAGTCATAGCTTGCGGAAAAATACATTCCGATGCCCCCGTCGGCAAATCTGGATCTCGCCGGATCATTGTCCAGGCTGTCGGCTCCCGGCACACAGCTTCCGTCCGCCTTAATTTCCATGAGTGTGGTCATCATATCTACCAAGCTGCCATAATCATATCTGCCCGTAACCGGATCATAGCCAAAACATCTGGTGCTGCCGGTTGCGGGCTTCATAACATCATCGCTGAACCAGTCCCCGTATTTTGCCGGAAATATGATACCGTACTCGTTTTTATCCGGATCTGTCAAAATCCTGGCACACTCCCGCAGTTCCTCCAGGGTTGCCGGGGGCTTCGCCTCCCCCTCTTCGTCCACCAGCCCTGCCGCAGCAAACATATCCTTATTATATACCAGTCCGTATGTAGTGGAGCTGTTGGGAAGGATATATGTCTTGCCGTCATAGATATGCTTGTTGTAGGACAGCATTCCGCCAAACCTGCCGATCAGTTCCCGGCCGCCCGGCAGATCCTCTATGGCCTCGATCCAGCCTTCCGTCGCATACTTTTCCAGACTGCCGCCCAAAATCGGAAACATATCCGGTCCCTGTCCTGAAATCAGCGCCACTTCCAGGACCTTTTCCATATCATCTTTCACCTGGTAATCGATCCTGATCTTTTTATCCTTTCCGACGGTGCTGTTCCACTCATTCACTTTCTCCATCACAAAGGATTTATCATGGTAATTGTTTGTCCAGACCGTAACCGTGACGGTCTCATCGGATGTAGCCGCCGTTTCAGCGCAGCCCGTCAAAGCAGACACTGCTATTAAAACTGCCAGACACAGGACAAATGCTCTTTTCATCATATCTCTCCCCCACTTTACTGTCACCAGCCGCAGGCTGATGGCCTATTCTGACAGTCTATTATACCACTGAAACCGCAAAGCTGAAAAGCGGCAATTACCGCCTGCACAATTACCCTGCACAGTTACCACCGTTCATCCGAATCCCCTTTGTAGTCAAAATCCGGCAGTCCGGTCGCGCGGTAATAGGTGGACATGATTCCCGGATGAGGGTTCGGGATCATTCCCTTTTCCACACTGGTTCCAGACTGAAGGAAGCGGTAATGCTTAAACGGAATCTTCATCATCCCCTCTTCCGTAAGTATTCCGTCCCAGGACTTGCCTTCCTTGGCCCATAAGCCTTCGCCGAACAGAGTGGTGCTGTCCGCCGTCATCACCGGCACCGCCCCGTATTCCTGCAGAGCCCTGGCAAGCACCATCTCGTATTCCGTCAAATGGAACTGCGTCAGATCCAGGTCCGGATCCAGCTGCAGCAGCACGCCCATGGGGATACCGTTGGGATATCCGCCGTCCGTCCAGACGGTGGGAGGGTAGATATGCTCAAGCAGTGCCGTGAACTTACAGGCCCATGTCAGCTTATGCTCGATTCTTCCCTCCATCAGCTCATCGTACATCACGACTCCGGCGACGTTTGGAACACCTGCCGCATGGGAACCGCCGTACATATGGATGCTCTCTCCGTTATGAATCGGAAAGCTGTCCGGATCAAATACGCCGCTGCCGTACAGGTCGTAGGTGATGCCGCTGCAGGACCACCACTGGCCGTCCGGCCTCTGCTGCGCGCCCCACATATCCCAGGCGAGCCCTCTTTCATAATCCACCAGCGACATATGGGAATCGGACTGCTTATCCGGAATTGCATCCTCCGGAATCGGGACATCCTTGCCAAAGCCCGGCGCGTGTCCCATGCGGTGGTTTTCCTCACCGACTGCCTCCACATATTTTTGGGAATGAACATACATCTGTCTTCCCTCTCCGGTATGATATTTGATCCTTTTCTCTACGTTGACGGTTGGGGTATCCCTGGTCACTTCATAGATCGGAAGCGTCCAATTGTACAGATTCATATGGAATCCGTCCTGCCCATTGGGCCCCGCAAGCAGTTTTACATAATGGTCCGACTGCGGATGAAGCGCCGGCGCCTTTTCTATTTTCGTGTTCCAGAAGCTGTCTTCTGCAAAAAATCTCTTAGCCATTGCGGTTTCTCCTCTTTATTCTTTCGCTATAATGCGGTCTACAACCAGCTGCCGAAATTCCGGCGACAGCATGGAAAAATATGCGGTAAAGCCTGTCACACGCACCACCAGATCCGGATACAGCGACGGATCCTTATGCGCTTTTAGTATCTTTTTCTCATCGATGATATTGATATTTAAAAGCGTCGCTCCCTTTTCAAACATGGTGCGGATCAGATCGGCTATTTTTTTCACGGCTTCCTCATCCCGGATGAGTCCCGGGTCCAGTTCCAGCTGGATGGGGGCCGTATTGCCATATCCGGGCTGGATATCCGCTACGGTATTGGCCATGGCGGTCACCGCTCCGTCTTTTCTGAATCCCGGCATGGGGTTCGCCCCATGATTGATGGCCGTCCCCGCTTTTCTTCCGTTTGGCGTAGCCCCTACTGCCTTCCCGAAATCTATGGTATTGGCCCAGGAAAACCATCCCGGGATAAAACAGAAATTGTCTCCCTCAAAGCTCTTACGGTGCACTGCCTCCGCAAAAAAATCCGACAGTTTTCTGCCCCACCAATCGGCTCTGGATCCTCCCGAGCCGTAACGGGCAACACTTGTCATCATCCTGCGCGTATATTCCCCGCCCGTTCCTCCATAGTTATTCTGAAGGCATTCATTCATCTCCTTCCAGGACAGCCGGTGTTCCTTCTCTATCCGCTGTTCCAGGCAGGCAAATGAATCGGCCACCACGGCGATCCCTGCTCCGTCGATGGCCAGATTATAGTACATGGCGCCGCCGTCAGAGACGTCATGCCCTTTCTCCACCGGACCGTGGCTAAGCAGATTCAGCAGGAGCTCCGGCTCATTGTATACCTGATATCGCATGTGGAATTTCATGCTCTTTACAGTGACATCCACTGCCCGCAGCAGATGCTTTGTAAACAGGCTCCAAAGCTTATCCACGCCGTATTCATCCTCCGGCAGAGCCATCATTTCCCAAAAGGCCACCTCAAATACCCGCGCCGTATTGATTTTCACCAGGTCATTGAGCGTGTATTCTAGCCCTGGAAGAGACATCCAGTTACAGCCCACCGCAATCCTCTTTCTTGCCAGCTCAGGCGTATAACCGTTTTTTACAAACCCTTCCACGAGAGCTTTATCCCCAGAAAACCGCGGCCATCCGTTCCTGTTTTTAAACAGATACCCCACAGCCTTTAAGAAAAATTCCTCCGGCAGGCCGTCATGCACCCGGACCGTCAGGTTGCAGGAGGTGTCGATCAGGTCGGCTGCCTCCAGTATCAGATAAGAAACGCGGCTTGTCACATCCGTCCCATCGCCGTCCGGCCCTCCGAGCTGATAATAGTGTGTATCGTTCAGCAGCAGACAGGCGATATAATATCTGGCATCGGCATCGTCTATCCGGCCTTCTTTCAGGTCTTTCTCATAATAGGGCCGCAGCAGTTCATCCAGCTGCCCGCCTGCTCCGTCCCGGTTATAGGTTCTCGACGCCATATTGAACCAGCAGATCCACTGGCAGGCTTCCCGCAGCGTCTCGGGCGCCTCCGTCAAAATCCGCTCATTCACCCGCTTCATCTCCGTGAGATTTTCTTTCAGCGCCGGATCTTCTTCCTCCGGTATCATTTCCTCGATCCGCTCTATGGTGTGCCTGATCCATACCTGGACGGCATCGATGGTTTTTTCTTCCGCCTCATAAAATTCCAGGCATTCGCTGCCGTTCTGTTCTTTGTATGTATGGATTTTTCTGCGCAATCCTTCCCAGCCCAGAGTCAGACCGATCGTATAATCCGGCGCGAAGTGGGCGTCGGAGCCGATTCCGGATATGATGTCATATGTTTCAAGCCCCGGCTTCAGATCGGAATAGTCGTAGTCCGGATTCCAGACAGGGCCCTTCATTCTGGACAGGAAGAACATCCATTTCCCGCAGAAGGCATCGTTCGCGTCCACATACACCGGATGCTTCTCCATCAGATCGCAGAAATTCCTGCTCCATCCGTCATACCCATAAAAGGAACCGTTCTCATGATTGGGAATGATCTTCCATTCAAACCCGTCAGGAGGGACGATCCTTCCGTAATCATCCTCATCGAGCCCGCCTTCCACGTCCACCTTTTGCTGTGTCTGCTCCAGCTTTTTCTGTTTCAGGACCGCGATCCTGTCCAGATACTGTTCCATTTTCTGGTTCATAGTTTCCTCCTCACCCGATCCGTACAGTGATTCCCCGATCCGAAGCGGCCCGGGCCAGCCTCTTCATCACGCACTCCTCTGCCGGCTTCTGCCCGTCAAAACGGTTCTCCTTTTCCAGTCCCCGGTATTTCGCATCTCCCAGGGGATTGAAATTTAAAAGCTCATAATAAAGCAGATTGGCATGGATCCCCTGTATATATCCGGAAATAGCCGCAATCTCATCCTCATCCTGATTGACACCCGGTATCACCGGTGTCCGGATGATCATAGGAACAAAACGCTCTGAAAGCCGCGCCGCATTTTCCAATATGAGTTTGTTGCTGACCCCGGTCCATTCTCTGTGTTTGTGCTCATCCAGGAGTTTGATATCGCACATGATGAGGTCTAAAACGGGAAGCATTTTTTCCAACCGGCTCCAGGGCACATTTAAGTTGGTTTCGATTGCCGTCGCAATGTGCCGTTCTTTACATCTGCTTAAAATCTCATATGCAAATTCCTGCTGCAGTAAGACTTCGCCGCCGGACAGGGTCACACCGCCGCCGGAATTGTGATAATATGCTTCATCCTGAAGGATTTCATCCATCACCTCATCCGCACTCATCCTTTTACCGGACATCGCCAGCGCGCCCGGAAAGCATTGCCCGGAACATGTCCCGCAGCGGATACATGCGTTTCTGTCCACACGGATTCTGTCCCCGTCCGTATGCAGCGCGCTTTTTGGGCACACTTCTATGCACTTTCCGCACCGGATGCAGTTTTTCTCATAATACAGAAGTTCCGGTTTCAGCGTTATAGTCTCCGGATTATGGCACCAGGCGCAGTCCATATTGCATCCCTGCAGGAATACGGTGGTCCGGATTCCGGGCCCATCCTTCAGGGAAAATCTCTGTATATCCGTTACAATTCCTTCCATGCTTTTATCCTTCCTGTCATTGGATCACTGTCTTTTTGATTTCGCCCTCATAAATCACTTCATGATCAACAGATATCTTCATCCGCTCCTGATCTATCCACAGATCGACCGGCTGATCCCGGTAAGGGAAGCCTTTGACCTCGTACCAGCCTTCGGGCGCGGGCGCAGGATCGACAGTGAGACCGCCATCCAGTCCGATTTCAAATCCGGCCAGCCCAAACAGGACCGCCTGCAGTCCGGTCACGCCGGCAATGATATTCGCGCGCTTATTCGCAGGCATGCCGGGCTTATCGCAGTAGTGCTCCTGGGGAATATAGGGCGCCATGGTTCCCAGCCAGAAATGACGCCGCAGCACATCCCACGCCAGTTCCGGACGCTTTGCCTTCCACAGCGTCTCCGCCAGTTCCGGCCCTTCTCCGCTGTAGCTTCCGCCGCCGGACCAATCCGGATCATTCAGCTCATAGTGCAGCTCATCCTCCGCCGATATGCTGCTGACTCCGTAAGCCCCCAAAAACCTGCCGTCTACAAGGTGCTTTGCCAGTGCGTCCGTCATGGATTCGTCACATACGCCGAAACGCAGCGCATCATACATCTGAATCGAATAGATATATTCAACATGATGCTCCGGATGAATGCACCGGAACCATCCTGCTTCCTCATCCCACAGGTTCTCACGCAGAGATGTCCGGATGGCCTCCGCTTTACTGCGCCAGCCCGCGGTGTCCTTACGGCCCAGACGCTCCCCGATATCGGAAAGCCGGTCGTAACACCATGCCCGCTCGGCATTGGGGCTGGGAACCACATACTCATACCCGCAGCTTCTCATTTCAAGCAGATTGTGCTGTCTGCCGTAATCCTTTAAATCCTCCCACTCCTCAAGCCGTTCCTCCTCTGCCTGAAACAGAGCCAGGATCTTGTCAAAGAGCTCCAGGCCTTTTCCCGTCATGGTCACAACGGTCCAGTAAAGGTTCATGAGGGACCACATGCTGTAGGAATAGCTGCACCATCCCTGGCCGTCGCCCTTTAAGGACATGCAGATATGCCGGTCGATGCCGGAATCAAGCATTTTATTCAGGAAATCAAGCGTCTTTTCACCCATGAGCATCACCAGGGTTCTGGCGCTGTATCCCGCCACATCCCACGGATAACAGCAGATGGAGCCCCCGTCCATGCCGCTGGTAGCGGGAAACGGGTTTGTCACAAAGGCGTCATTCTCCCAAAGGCAGACCAGCCCGCTGATTAAGGATCTGTGATAATACTCCGTCAGTCCGGGGATATTGCTGTTAAGCGCGGGAATCCCCCTGTCCGCCATCCTAAGCCGTGCTTTCCAGGCCTCTTCTGTCTCTTTCTGCCAGTCAGAGAGCCGGCCGGCCCCCGCAGATTCCCCGGCCTTTGTATAGACAACTGCGGCTTGGCACTCATAGATCTGATCTTTTCCGATTCTTCTCTCCATGCAGTCTTCCAGGACAAGGGTCACCCTTATCTCCCCGTTCTCCCAGACGCAGTCCGAGACTTTCATCATCCCGCTGCCGCCGGCTTTAGGCGGCATGAAATCCCAGGATGACAAATCCGTCAGCCGCGGATGCCCCGGGTCAAACTGCACATTTACCTTTAGAGCCGTTTCCCTGCTAGCCCTGTTTTTAATGCGGATCTTTACAAGAAATCCCGCCTTTTGAAACAGGGGCACCAGCTCGCTTTCCACTGCCAGGGAAATCAGGCCGTTCTGCGTCCTGTAATGATAGGTGCCCTTCCTCACAATTTTGTCGGGCTGCCACGTGCCGCCCGCATAGAGCAGACCGCAGTCCTCCTTCCCCTTATTGCCGGTATCTTCTATATAATGTCCGTCCGCCTCTATGGAAAACGACAGTTTAGTGTCCTCCGCCGCATAAGGCGGTGAGAAGCAGCCCGCCGCTCCGGTCACATTCTCTCCTGCCGGAGCACATGTGCTAAAGCCGCTGTTCACCCAGATATAGTTGGGGGGCGCCGTGCACTTTCTTAGGTCAACGGAAAAATCCTCACTCTGATAGCTCATTTCTGATTTCCTTCCTGAATACTCTTATCCCATTTTAGAAAAGGGAAACGGGAACTGTCTCAACAGTCTCGTTTCCCCTCCCGCATCTTATATCATTTCACATTGCAAATCTGGATTACGATTATTTCACTGCCAGCCACGCATCATACTGTGTCTGCATTTCAGCGATGACTTTCTCAACACCCGCTGTCTTTAACGCTGCCTGGAACTCGGGCAGGTATTCTTCCGGATCATAGAAGCCTTTTTCCAGAAGCGCCTGGTATTCGGCAAGTACGCCGTCAAGAGCGGTCACTTCTGCTTCTACGGCAGTCTTATCGAAACGGAAGCCTGCTGTACAGGAAACTTCCGCTTCCTTATTAAATGCATCATACTGCTCCTTCTTATCGGCGGACTCATTGTCCAGAAGGCTCGGAGCGTTTACGTTACAAACGATCCATACGCCCGGGTAAGCATAGCCGGATTCAGGAATCAGAGTCACACGGCCGTCTGCGGTCTTGGTGTAATGCTCGCCTTCGATACCGAATGCTGCGAGGTTTGCAAGAGTTTCATCTGTATTCAGAAGCTGTAAGAATTTCATGCAGGCATCCAGCTTGGTGGTCTTCGCATTGATTGCGTATGCGGAACCCGCTGCGGAATCTGTCTCTACATAGCTTCCCGTTAAAGGAATGATTTCCACATCCATGCCAAAACGTGAAGAAGCGTTTGCCTTGCTGTCCGGTGTCATAGCCCAGCGGTAAAAAGCGTTCTCGCCGTTCTTTCTCTTCTCGGTTATGATTTCGGTGCTGATGGAATCCGGAGCGGACTCTTCCTGATTGATATAGCCGGCTTTATTCCAGGAATACATCATATCAACGAATTCTTTGTATTCAGGAGTTTCCATGATGTTTACAATCTTGGTGGTATCGCCGTCGCGGGCAACGCCTGCATATTTTGTCAGGAATGCGAATTTATCCAGCTCGAAGCAGTCAAAGGTCGGGTCCTGTAAAGCGATCGGGTTTGCCATACCGTCTGCATAGCAGTCAGCAAGCATGGGCTCGATGTCTTTTAACTCTTTAACAGCGGAGAGATCCCAGTTGTATTTTTCCACTAAAGAAGTGGGAACGGACAGTCCCTGTCCATTGGCGCTCTCTTTGTATACCGGTACGTAGTAGTTGCGGCCGGCGCTCTTTGCGGATTCCCATACGGTTTCAGGCATGGAAGCATATAATTCCGGATAGTCAGCAAGTACGTCCGTCAGATCATATACGCTGTTGCCGTCGATGAAGTTGTACAGATTTGCCCAGGATGCACACCAGAACAGGTCGATGTCATCCCCGCCTGCTAATGCAAGGTCCAGCGCGGTATTCTCAGCGTCATTTAATACGGTTACAGTTACGCCGATCTTAGGCTCGATGTAAGCGTTGATTGCATCTTCCACCGCTTTTTCGTCATCGTTTGTATGCCAGCAGGTACGGTGCCATGTGATGTTTACTGTTTCCTGTGATGCTGCGGTTGTTTCAGTTGCAGCAGTGGTTCCCTCGGTACCGGCTTCCTTTGTAGTAGGCGCTTCCGTAGCAGCCACAGTCGGGTCTGCATCCTTCTTCGCACAGCCGGCAAATGATGCGCCGATCATAGTCAGCGTAAGCAGCAGTGCCAGCCCTTTCATAAATTTGTTCCTCATTTTTTCTTCCTCCTTATTATATCTAATATACTGATAATTCTTTATCAGTTTGGAACCTGGTTTTACTACCCCCTTATCAGCCTTTCACAGCTCCCAGGGTAAGACCTTTAATAAAATACTTCTGGAAAAACGGATATGCGATCATAATCGGGCCGAGCACCGTAAAGAGCATGGCCATTCTCGTACTTTCCTTCGGTATCTGGGAAGCCAGCGCATATGCGGCCTCCGAGGATATCTTGCCGCTTGTCAGGATCTCAATGTTCTTTTCGATCCGGATCAGGAGCAGCTGCAGCGGCATTTTGTTGGCGGATGTGATGTACATGTAACTCTTCTGCCAGTCATTCCAGAAGCTGATCGCCGACATGAATCCTAAGGCTGCCAGCATCGGCACCATCAGGGGCATACAGATCTGGCAGTAGATGCGGAATTCCTTCGCCCCGTCAATCTTGGCGGATTCGATCAGGGCGTCTGTGATATTGGTCTGTATGTAAGTGCGCATCATGATTACCGTCATCGCCTGTACAGATGGGATACACAGGATCAGGAGCGTATTTTTAAGATGGTAGACAGACGAGTTAATCATGTAGTTGGATAACTGTCCGCCGTTAAACAGCATGGTGATCAGAAGCATGATGGAAAGGAAACCTTTCAGCTTAAATCCTTTCCGGCTTAATGTATAGGCAAACATGCTCTGAATGAGCAGTCCGGAGAGAGTTCCCACCACCGTAACAAAAATCGTTACACCGTAGGATACAAGCAGCTGATCTCCCATGTTAAAGATATACTTCCACGCGCTTAAGGACCACTCTTCCGGAATGAAGGTAAACCCGTTGGCCGCCAGGCTGGCCTCACTGGTAAAGGAAGCAATCAATACTAAAAGCACCGGCATTACAAACAGGATTGCCAATGCGCAGAGCACGGACGCGAGAACATACTGTCCTGTTTTTATCTTCTTTTTTCTCATTTTCCTTCTCCTTAAAACAGCGAATTCTCAGGGGAAACCTTCCGGACAATCAGGTTTACGGCAATGACCATAACGAATCCGATGATCGACTGATAAAATGTGGTCGCCGCGGTTACACCAAAATCAGTAGCTGTCATTATGGAATTCAGGACGTAACTGTCAAGCACCTGTGTGGTTTTATACAGTGCTCCGGTGTTTCTTGTCACCTGATAGAACAGGCCCGTATCGGAGTGCATGATGTTGCCCAGCCCCAGAAGCAGTTTTACCATCATCATCGGCACCAGCATGGGGAAGGTGATGTAGCGCATCCGCTTCCAGACGTTAGCCCCGTCCAGGGAAGCCGATTCATACAGTTCCTGATCGATTCCCGACAGCACGGACAGATACAGCACCGATCCGTATCCTGTCTGTTTCCACACCGTGATCAGCGAAAGGATCAATGGCCAAAACTGCGCCTGCATATAAAAGTTAACCCTTTCCCCGCCTCCCGATGCGATGATGGAGTTAATCACACCCGTGTTATAATCCAGCAGAGCTTTTACGATATAAGTAACCGCCACATAGGAAATAAATGTAGGCAGGATCATGACGCTGTGGGCATACTTTCCTATTTTCTTAAAGACCAGTTCGTTGACGGCAACGGCCAGCGCAATGCTGCATACCGTTTCAATTGCGGTGAACAAAAGATAATAGGCAATCGTATTGCGGGTAATGCGCCAATATGTATTTCCGGCTAAAAACAGATGTTTAAAATTCTCAAGACCGTTCCATGGGCTTCTGTATAATCCCAAAGAAAAGTCGAATTTCTTAAATGCGAGCACCAGGCCGGTCATCGGTACATAATTGAATAAAATCAGCAGGATCACAGCGGGCAGCGCCATCAGTACCAGTTCCCTGTCCTTCCACAGACCCTTGACTCCCGATTGAAACCGTTTCATCTTTATCTCCTTCCTTCGTTTTGATGAACCTATTATAGCAACGGGTGAAGTGGAATAGAAGTTGATAATTCGTGGACTCTTTGAGAGTGTACAGATAAAGGAGCCGGCGCATTTGTGGTAAAGCGCCGGCTCCGTCTGGGAATTGTTAGATTCTTTTTGCTTTGGATGCTCTTATCAGGGCAATTGCCAATGCTCCGGATAGAAACAGGAGTGCAGCAAAAATGCTTATGGGGGTGTGATCCCCTGCATTCGGGCTGGCTGCCGCTAAGTTATCCGGGGCTGGCGGATTTGGCGTATCCGCCGATGGGGCCGGGCTGACTGGGTCTTTCGCTCCTGTGGAACCGGAAGAGCCAGAGTCTGAGCCTGAATTGGAGCTGCCCGGGTCCGAGTCTGTTTCTAAGTCCGGTCTGTTATCGGTGCCCTGGTCTTTTTTGACAGACAGGATCAGCGTTCCGAATTTGCTGGTATCCTGCCAGTTGTCGCCCGTGCCTGCCCATCCGATGATGTGCTGCCTGCTTCCGTAAATATCCGAGTCATCGTTGGCTACATCAAAGCCGATCGCAAGATCTGCGGCCGGGTCAGTGATATCAAGGGATGCCCACGGAATAGCCATCTCCACGGAGTATCCGTCTTCCAGATCTTTCCATCCGGTCAGGATGCCCTTTCCGTTATCAAATGCGTTCTGTCTGTCTTTGTCCCAGCCGGCGAAGAGCTGCATGTCTTTGCCGCTGTATGCTCCCGCCTTGGAATTGGTCGGATTTAAGAACAGCTCGAAACAATCCTGCATATACTGTCTGTTCTTTTCGTCGCCGAAGCAAAGCGCCTCATCCTGAACGACAGCGGCGACATAGAGATAGTCATCGTCCCACATGGTGCCGAAATTAAAAATGTTATTGGGTGTGCCGGAAAGCGGCTTTGCAGCCTTCTGGCTGATCGCCCAGTCGGCTTCACTGATGTCGCCGTCTACAGTGACTTTGTTATCTGTCCTGACCGCATAGGCGACGGCATTATCCGGATCAGGCAGCAAAGGTGAAGTTTCCGTCCTGTTATAAGTGATTGTTAAAACGGTGGTTCCCTCATTTTTGTAAGGGTCTGTGCCGGTCAGTTTTATTTCGTTTTTGCCTTCTTTTAAAGATACTTTAGTGATAAAGGTATCATCAAGGCTCACGGATACATCTTCGCCGTCAACGCGAAAGCCTGCCAGTGTCTCGCTCACAGATCCGGTGATGACATATTCGGAATCTGTGACCGTTCCGCCCTGTTGATTCACGGTTATAACAGGCGCAACGGAATCGCAGCTCACCTTTACGGTAACTGTCTTTGTGCCTTCTGTGCTGACTGCGGCAACTTCAAATGTGTTGACGCCCTGATTCAGGGTCACCTGATGTTCAAAGGTCAGGTCATCCTTCACTTCCACTACGGTTCCGTTAACTGTAACTTCCGCCGGTACATTTACTCTGCCCTTCAGGGTATAGCCGGTATTATTAACCCTGTCGGCGGTTTTCTCCATGACCAGCGCCAGATAGCTCGGATCGTACTTCACGTTCAATTTTTTAACCGATCTGTTTCCGTTTACATCTTTCGCTTCGATTGTAATGATGTTGCCGCCTTCTGTCAGCGTGATATCCGCGGTAAATGTAAAATCCGCGCCCAGAGCCACTTCTCTTCCATTTACCGTAACACTGGCCTGTTCATCTACACTTCCGCTAAGATGCAGGATCTGATCCCTGCTGGTGTAGGAACCGTTCTCCTCAAACAGCTGAGGGTTTTCGTCCACAGAGACCGCAGGTGCCGCGTGATCCGCTGCGTCTGTCGTAACAATCACGATGCTTCTGGCCGGAACAAATACATCTTTGGCCGTTTCACCGATTATGTTGATGCTGTCCGTATTTTTAACGGACTGGTTCACTTCTGAAGTGGTGTACACCGATGCGCTTTGGCCCTTCAGTCCGCTGATGTCATATGCTTTCGCAACACGGGAGGTATTGGTAATCATGCATACGGTTCCGCTTCCCGTGTTAAACGCCACCAGGTCACTTAGCAGAGCGGCTTTATTCGCCGCAGTCGGATCATCGGTTGACATTCTCTGCACATGGGAGTTCACCGGCACGCTGTTGAACAGCTGGGCCAGAACCTGATAGGTTGTGCCCTTGTAAAGGTCGGTTTTTCCCTCTCCCTCAAGGATCACTTCCTGGTAAGGGTTCTTGGCAGAATATCTCGGATCCCATCCAAGCCACCAGAACCAGGAGTTGATACCGCCCCACGCCAGGTCTGAGGTCAGGATTCTCATCGCTTCAATCGCCCGGTCGATTTCCAGATCGCCCATCTGATTGCCGGCTGTGCAGTACTCCGTCATCCAGGCTTCCTTTTCCGGAAATTTAGCCACATTCTGCGCCCAGTCAATGATATTCTGGTCCGTTGCGTCCTTGCCCTTATAGGAATGACTTGCCAGAACATCAATGGCATCATTGTACTCCGGATCGTTTAAAAGCTCTGAAAAGCCTTCACCCATCCATACGACTGAGTTCTTGTATTCATCGCTTTCCGGTCCCATGAGCTTTACACCGTCATAGCCTGCCGCATCCAGGGTATGGCGCAGCATGATGGCAACCCGCTTATACTGTACCTTATCATACCAGCAGGACTGATATGCGGTGGCAGTGCTCGGTTCATTCTGCAGGCTCATCGCGATCGGCGCGGGCAGTTTCTCTTCTTTTGTCAGATGATCCAGACATTTTACTATATAATCGCAGAAATCCTGTTCCTTATCTTCTAACAGCCTTGCGACACTGCCGTCCGCGTTGTGCCCGGTGCTGTAGTCCTGGTTGGTCTTCATGGAGGAAGGCGGGGACCAGATGTTTAATGTGTACTCGGTCACTCCGTAGTCGAATACGCCAATTTTCAGCTTCGCCGCCAGGGAATCCATGAGATCGGTGAAATTACCGCTGTCATCCACAACGCTTCCCCTAAGCTCCTGGCGGAAACGGGTGATCCCCATCTCTTCAAACAGAGCTTTATGCACCGCTGTCTTATCCCCAAAGACAGCAATCTCCTGGTTGGACGGGTATACACCCCAGCCGGTGATGGTCTGATAAAGCGGATCCAAAACCTCAGCGTTGTAATGGACCTCCGGCTTCTTCTCCGGCTGCTTGTCGTCCTCTGCGGCAGGATAATCCACGATGCGCACCTCATCCAGCCGGCAGAATACATTCCAGTCCGTAAAGCTTTCCGTTGTCGCGCCGATGGTCATTCCGGCAATTCTGCCCCAGTTGAACTGATCCGCCGAAATTTCATTCCTTGTAACCGTGTTGGTTGCTTTATCATACTCTTCGTCAAAACATTTGCCGTTTTCCAGCAGGGCGGAGAATGGAATGGATACTTTCTTCCAGGTCCGTGCGCCAAAAACAGCCTCTTTTACTACCAGTTCATCACTGAAAGACAGTCTGAGAGCCGGATATTTTCCGCCCGCTTCGCAGAGGAGGCCCACCTGTACATCCGCGGGAACGGACTCCGGGTTATACCAGAACTCCAGTGCAGCAGTATCCTCTTTGCCGCGCATATCGAGGGGAGATCCCATGACCATCTTCAGCCATTCATAGCCATTGCCATAGCCCTGCTTTACTTTCAGCCGCTGCCATGCATTTCCTTGTGGTGCATCCGGCGCGTTTGCGCCTGAATCAACCGGCGTGCTTACGCCTTCCACCCCGGAACTCAATGTCCAGATGCCGCTTGGGTAAGCATCCAGGAAAAGGTCCTGTACCACTGTCGGCTCCGTAACCGGTTTATCATCCTGCTCCGTGGTCCTTACAAAACAGATTTCATCCAGTCTGCACCAGCTGGCCTGCGTGGGAAACGCTTCCGTCGTTGCACCGATCGTCATGCCGTCGATTCTGTTCCAGCTAAATTTTGAACTGTCGTACTCGGCTGTGGGTTCACCCTTCTCCTCATAATACATGGTTCCGTTCATCTCAAATTCGGACAGCGGTATTACAACCTTTTTCCATTTCCAGTCGCCGTAATCCTCAGGCTGCAGATTCAGATACTCATTGAGGGAGATGCGCAGGGTCGGATGTTTGCCGGCCGCCTCGCAGGTAATTCCCACCTGCAGGTCCTGTGCGGCGACAAGCGGATTAAACCAGAACTGCAGCGCATCCTTCTCCGGATCCAGACCTGTGATCGGGTTGTGGAGCACTTTCACCCACTGATATTTAACGCCTTCCGCACGGCTGTCCAGTTTAAAACGCTGGACATAAGCGCCCTGCTTGGCATTCTCATTCGCAAGATCAGCCGGCGGCGTGCTCACGTCCGCTGCCGATGAGGTCACATACCACGCTCCGCATTCACCGAAGCTGTCCAGGAACAGATCCTGAATGTGTGTGTATTCCGGGTCCGCAGGATTCTCCGGGTCCGCGGGAACTTCAGAATCGCCCGCCAGCTTTACCAGGGAAACATTATCCAGCCTGCACCAATGCGCCTGCTGGTCCGATGCCAGCCCTTCTGTCGTTGCACCGATGGTCATGCCGGCCACTCTGGTCAGTTCGAACTCTTCTTTGGGCAGCTCGGCCGTATCCACCTCTGTCGTAGCCGGATTATACTCTTCGTCGTAACACCTGCCCTTATCCAGCAGGTCTTTTAACGGAACGGTGACTTGATACCAGTTTCCGTCCCCATAGTTCACCGTATTGAAATCCAGATAGTCCTCCAGGGATAGACGCAGAGTCGGATGCTTGCCGCTCTTTTCGCACGCAATGCCCACCTGTATGCTGTCCCGCTCTATAAGCGGGTTGAACATAAACTGAAGAGCAGCCGTTTCCGGATCTATTTCCAGCGGGTCGCAGAGCAGCTTTGTCCATTCATACTGCCCTGTGCCTGACGCATTGCCCATAAGCTTTAACCTCATGGACCTTCCCTCGTAGGATGCCGCATTTTCATCATAGGCGATGGACACCCGAACCGGGCTGGAAGTAGCCACCCAGGCATTGGCGTCCACATATAAATCTTTCAAATGCTCCGGCTCGTCCGGATCGGGGTCTGCCGGGTTTGTCGGGTCTGTGGGATCCGTCGGGTCTGTTGGGTCCGTCGGGTCTGTTGGGTTTGTCGGGTCCGTGGGATCCGTTGGATCCGTCGGGTTTGTTGGATCTGTGGGATCCGTCGGATCCGTCGGGTTTGTTGGATCTGTTGGATCCGTATCTCCCGCCGCTTCCACAAATACAATTTCATCCACATTGCACCAGTTCGAACCGAACTGCGGATTTATACCGGTTGTAGCAGTTCCGAATGTCACCCCTAAAAGGACGTCCCAGGCAAACAATGCCGTGTCTATCACTTCTTCGGCTTCGTTATAGCAGACCCCCTTTTCCTTCAGATCTTTGAACGGTATGTTGATCTGCTTGTACGCTCCATATTCATCCGCGGTTATGTAGTCCGACATCGATACCCGCAGCGTATATATCTCGCTGTCCTTCCGGCATACAAGCCCCACCTGCATATCTTCCGGTTTAATATTAAAATCATCTTCCATAAACCAGAATCTTAGGGATGCTTTATCTGCGTCGACATCTGTGACAGCCTCATTTTTAACCACCTTCACCCACTCATAAGCGTCAGCTCCGCTGTTTATTTTCCAGCGGTAGGAATGCGTGCCTTCTTTCACTTTTTCGGCCGCCGTATCTCTCGTCACGTCTCCGTGCGCCGACTTAAGAATATTGCCGCGTTCCATCGAAATATTATCCAGAAGGATCTCGTGGATAATATTTGCGCCTTCTCCTGCCGCCCGGACATGCGGCATCGCAGGTCCGCAGAGATTTAATATCATCGCTGCAGCCAGAAAAAAAGCGCCGAACCTTTTCATAGCTTTTTCTGCACGTTTAAACAACATCTTCTCCTCCTTAACTTTTTAGCCGGCGGCTGTTTTTAAGCCGCCCGTTAATTTTATATTATTATAAGTTTTCAGAATCCACCGGCCGATTCTGATCGCTTATGAATAATCAATTTTTCTCCTGACCCATGTTTCCGATTATAGCAATAACGGTTCCTTTCAAGAAGTTGATATTTTGTAGACTGGGCGGGGCGGGACGCGCATTTGTGGGAACACTTGCAATTTTTTGTATATCGTGTATACTTTCTTTATCCGTTACTTTTCATCAGATGAGGATTTGAATATGATTACATCCGCCATTTTTATTTTGATCATTGCCGTTATCTATTTTTTTATCGGCCTGAAAAACAACTTCAGATATGTAATACTTTTGCATATCGCCTCCATCTCGCTGCTGATGATCGTCTCCACCATTTACATCTTTAAGCTTAGCAGCTATTCATTCTCCTCTTCTCTGGATTTCAAGCTGTATCAGCTGTTTAACAGGCTCGGCCCCAATATTTCCGACATCTCCCGCCTGCATAATATCTGTATCGCCCTGCTCATGTTTTCTTCGTTTCTGTTCGTATTTTTATTCCGCAGCTCGAAGCGGTCTCTGCTGCTTTTATGTCTGCCCATCCTGTATTTTGTAATTACGAACGATCCCGGCATCACCTGGAGCATCTTCCTGCGCACCGGCGAGCCCAACAGCAACGCCTTTCTGTCGTTTTTTGTAACCTTTAACCGTTACTTTTCCACAGCGCTGTTTTTCTTTTATACCCTGCTGCCCTTTTTTATACTGGCCTATTCCATCACTCACACGCGGATCCGGAGCTATCGGAAGGACTGCATCACCTTTGCAGTCTGCCTGGCGCTGTTTGACATATTTGTGTATCTGACATTTTTCGGAGGCATCTTCAGATATATCCTGTTCAATCAGGTGAATCTGCTGAAATTTCCTCACGAAATGCCCAGCACAAGCACCATCGATGCGTTTCTGCCCTACAGCATCGTCTACATTACGCTGGCTGTCTTTGTCCTCACCTCTCTCTTCCATCCGTTTCTGGAATGGAAGGTGTTCAACCGGCGGGAAATGGCCCAGAACGCACAGCTCATGAACCAGAACATGAAAATCATACTGCATTCCTATAAGAATGCCTTTCTGGGCATCCAGCGCCTGACCAACCTGGCCGATGAGTATGCCCAGGCCCAAAATCAGGAAAAGCTGCTGTACTGTACCCAGCAGCTAAACCAGATCGCCGCCTCCAATTTAGACAGCATCACGCAGACAATTGAGATGTTAAAAAGCGTAACTCTAAAATACAGCATCGTGGATATCACCGCATGCATTGAGACCGCTGTTTATAACAGCTCCCTTTCCCCTAAAATAACCGTGGAAAGAAATTATGACCCCAAAGCAGAGCATACATTAAAGCTCTACGGCGACTTCGATTATCTCCAGGAAGTCTTTCTCAATCTGCTGTCCAACGCGGAGTACGCCCTTAAGAAAAAGAACGGCCCCGATCCGATGATTAAAATCAACATTCTCTCAGAATCGGATATCTGTTCGATTGAAATATGGGATAACGGGTGCGGGATCGAACGCAGCCAGATCAAAAATATTTTTAAAACATATTACTCCACCAAGTCGTCCTCCAGCAATTTCGGCATCGGACTAAACTATGTGGAGACAGTTGTCAAGCAGCACCACGGCAACATCACCGTACAGAGTGAAGTAGGACAGTACACTTCTTTTCAGATCGTGCTGCCGCGCAATAAAATTAATTCAGGGGGGAATAAAAATGATACATTGGGCGATATGCGATGATGCGGAATATCTGTGCAAAAGCTTCGAGTGGGCTTTTGAAAAGGAACCGGATCTGGTATTTGACGGCTTCGCCACAGACGAGCAATCATGCCTGGAACTGGTTAAAGAGAAACGGCCGGAGATTCTTCTGCAGGATATCCAGATGGAAGAGCCGACCACAGGGATCGAGATCATCCCAAAGCTGAAAGAGATTGTGCCGGATTTAAAAATCATCATGCTCACCAATTACGACGATGACAATTACGTCTTTTCCGCGTTTGTAAACGGCGCCACCGATTATGTGCTGAAGACGCTCCCCAACGGGGAAATCCTGCAGGCGCTGCGCAATGTCAGCGAAAATAAGACTTCTCTGCGCCCGGAAATCGCCAAGAAGCTGGTTCAAAAAAGCAGTGAAATCCAGAAGCAAAACCTGTCTCTGGTCTACTCCATCAATATGCTCACGAAGCTCTCCACCAGCGAGTTTGAGGTGCTGCGGCAGTGCTACTACGGAGAATCCTACAAACAGATCGCCGAGGAACGCTTTGTGGATGTCAGCACCATACGCACTCTCGCTTCGAGAATCATTAAAAAATTTGAGTACGACAGCATGAAAAATCTGGTCAAGGCTTTAAGCAAACTCAAGGTATTTGAATATTTAGACAGCCAGGGACTCTAACCCTGGCTGATTTCTTCGTATACCGCATTTCTAAGCCTGTCCTGGTAGGCGTGGCTGGCGGAACCGAACATGTGCTGTACATAGAATACCGCGATCTCATTTTCCCTGTCCACAGATACATAGGAACCGGCTGCGCCGTCCCAGCCGAAGGTGCCCCGCGAAGCGAGGGAATTCGCCCTTTGGGCATCATCCACGATATATACGCCGAGGCCGTAATGATATCCGGCTCCCCAGGACACTCTTTTTACATAGGTCTCCTGCCATGCCGCATCAAAGGCCGGCATTGCCATCCGGTCTATGCTCTCACGTCCGATAATTCTTCTCCCATCCGGGGTGAGGCCGTTGTTGCAGAGCATTTCCACAAACTTTCCGTAATCATCCAGGCAGGAAACGATTCCCGCTCCGCCGCTTTCATAGGCGTCTCCCAGCACATAAGGATTCCTCTGATCACAGGGCCTGCCGCATCGGTCCTGTTCGTTATAGCGGTACAGCACGGCCATCCGGCCCTGAAGCGCTTCAGGCACATGGAAAAAGGTCGAATTCATTTCCAGCGGATCTAATATCTCACGTTTGATAAATTCATAAAAGCTCATCCCGGATATGACCTCGATCAAAGCCCCCAGCACATCATGGCAGAGGCTGTACTGAAAACAGGTCCCGGGCTGGAATGAGAGCGGACGTCTGCTTAAATAGCGGACGGTTTCAAGGGTGGGGAAATGATTGTCCGTAGCCGCCCCGGCAGCCTTTATCACTCCGTCATCCAGGGTATAATCGAGCCCTGCGGACATGGTGAAAAGGTGACGGATGAGTATCGGGCTTTGCGGCGCCGTTTCTCCCACCGTCACATCAAAAAATTCGGGGATATATTTTCCCACCGGCTCATCCAGCTGATACTTGCCACGTTCCAGCAGTATCATGGCCGCCGTACAGGTCATCACCTTGGTGCAGGAAAAGAGATGATACAGTTCATCTCCCTTGAGCGTGATTCCCCGCTCCTTATCCTGAAAGCCCGCAATATGGCAAAAGACCTGCCTGTGCTTATAGTATACCACGCATCCGCGGCCCGGTCCGGCGCCATAGCGTTCTCCCTCATCTAATATTGACTTCACTTTTGCAAATTTCATTTGCTGACTCCTCCTTCTGACTCCCGTTCCAGCATCATGGCCGCATACAGGGCCGCTGACCAGCCGTAGTCGCGGATCGCCGACATGCGGACTCCCATTTCTCTCGGCTTCAGGGAAATGCCCTTGCGTGATAAGTCAGACGGGCAGACCGCATCATTGCTGTCATAAAATTCAAAGAGTACGCCTTCTTTGAGATACCACTCCGTCATGACTGACAGTGAACCCTCCGTCAGCCGGGCGGCTTCCTCCCGGTAGCCGTAGTCGCGCAGGCCGCAGGCAATCATATAGTTAAAATTAATCCAGACGGGCCCTCTCCACATATCGGTTCCGAATGTCCTGTCCTTCTTTGATATGCTCGGTATCCCGATTCTCGTGCCAAACGTCGCCGGATCAAACAGATCCTTTACCAGCAGGGCCGCCTTCTCTTTTGTACAGATCCCTGCGAACAGAGGTAAAAATGAGGATACGGCGCTGACCTTTTTAAGTGTTTTGCTCTCGGTCTCCCGGTCATAATACCGCCCGTCCTCCCGGTCATACAGCACCGTGTTGACCGCATCACGGATTCTCCCAAAAAGCTGTTTGCAGTGAGCCGCATCCTCTGTCTTTCCTAGAAGGGCGGCGATTTTCTCCATACAGCGCAGCTCGTGTGCCATATAGCAGGAAAAATCGATACAGTCCATGGGTTTCGCCGCATCGAAGCGCGGGGAGTTGTCCATTCCGCATTCATCGCACCGGCAGTTTGGGGAATCCGGATTTACATCCCATTCGAAAAGGTAATTGTGATTCGTATCACGGTTCTTAAAATTCCATTCCAGGTACCGCTTGAGGCTGTCATAGGAGTCTGACAGCCAGTCCGTGCGGCCGGTCTTTTCATAGAGCTTATATATTCCCCATGCAATCACCGGGGGCTGGGTAACTTCGCTGCTCCAGTCCGGGGCGGACATATGGGGGATGAATCCGTCCGGCCGCTGTACAGCAAACAGAGAGCGGACTGTCTCATATGCGAGCATAGGATCTATATGGACATTGCCGAAGGAATGGAACACCGAATCCCACAGCCAGAAATATTTATGGGGCAGGCGGTCCGGAGTGCTCCAGCGCTGCCGGAATCTGCCCTCCGGCGTATAGATCTGTGTCTTCATGACTGAGAAGCATTTGCAGAGTGTCTTTGCCTCGTCATCGGTCAAACGGTCCACAGGCACGCGCTTAAAATAATCCAGCTTTTTCATTGCCGCCTCCTGCGGATCGGCCTGCAAAGCTTTTGCCGCCTCCTCACAGGCGGACTGCTCCTCCTCCGTCCGGCAGAGCGCAAAGAAAATCCGCCCCTGTCTTCTTTGGCTTAAGAAAGCATAGACATGCTCCCCATCGCTGAACACTGCGGTATCTCCCATTTCTTTTTTCTGCAGCAGGTCGGCATGGCAGCAGGGTTTTGCCAGATTTTCCGGACAGTAACCAAGCACCGCATTCTGTTTCAGGAACAGAAAACCGAAGGGCTCCGTTTGATTGAATTTTCCGGTGATCACATCGGATGCCACCGCTTCAAAACTAAAATCGGATACCTCCTTCAGCCGGAGATACATCTCTACGCGGTGGGAATCAAATGCAATGCCGATGTGCTCTGACATCAGCTGCCCGCACATGCTGTCCTTTAATGTATTGGTTCCTTCTATGCCGGAAAAGGCAAACAGCGCGCCGTTTCCCCATATATTCGGATAAATCATGCCTTCCACTCCCTATTTTCGTTATCGTTTCGTCTGTGCCGGCTAAGCATTTAATACTTTCACGCTCCGCCCTTTCGTTCGTTTCCCCTTATACAGCAGACGGTAGGAACTGCTCATTTCCCCGGCCGCAAGATGCAGGATGAGTTCGCCGTCATCGCATTCCGGTAAAATATGATGGACCGTTGGCCCGAGCAGATTTTTTCCGGCCTCCACCGGCGGGTAATCCCAGCGCAGGATATTTCTGCGCATTCCTCCGATTTCCAGACAGATCTCTACGGTACCGGAGGCGGCCTCCTCCTTACTGTCATTCAGAACCCAGATCTGCGCTTCAAACATTTCTCCGCCCGCATATACGAATTTCTGAATGCGTGCGGACGCGAGGATGGGCCTTAGCGCCTGTTTTACCGCTTCGTATGAAGGTTTGGGTTCGGCCGGATAATTGATCAGGGAATTGTTTGCCGCAGTCGGCCAGGGTTCGTTCAGGCACCAGCTAAGCGCCATGGAACAGTATGGCTGCTGCCGGCGGGCTTCCTCAAAAACCGCTTTTAATCCTTCGCCCTGAAGCCACTGGCTTTTATCGGCCAGCTTAGCAAGCTCCGTCTGTTTTCCAAAATAATCTTCAATCAGATCTATGCAGGACCATGTCGTATCTCCGGGAAACCATGCGCCGAACGCATGATGCGCCCGCAGGGAAGCATTATCCGCAAACGGTTCCAGCTTTTCTTCCGGTATATATTTTTTTAAATACTCCCTGCCGGATATGGATGGGATGCCAAATTCCGTATATGCGCTGCAGTGAGCCTTCTGCATCGCCGCAAAAACCTCATCGCCGTTATGGTACCGGAAAAGATAGCCCCCATGCCCCATCCCCATCAGGGGCGATGTCATGATAAAGGGACGTTTGGGGTCCATTTCAAGGCAAAGCTTATTCAGCAGGCGCAGCGCCAGTTTCTGATCGTCCATGCCGGACCAGTTATTGAACAGTTCATTTCCGCCGCACCATAATACCAGGCTCGGATGATCCTTCACCCGCCCGATGATCGCCTCCGCCTCGCTTTTCAGTATCTTCAGATAATGACGGCTGTCATAGTAATCGTTGCATGCCAGCGGGAAATCCTGCCAGACCATGATCCCCTGCTCATCACACAGTTCGAAAAAGCTGTCCTTATTTATGTAGGCGCCTCCCCAGCAGCGCAGCATATTCATATGCGCTTCCCGGGCACGGGCGATGAGCGGTTCGTAAGTCTGCCTCGTCACCTCGCCGGGAAATACATCCGGATTTACAAAATTGGACCCCTTCGCGAACACCGGTCGGTTGTTCAGAACCAGCGTGACCGGCGGAACGCTTCTCGTCTTAGGGAAGTCGGAAGGCTCCTCCCACGCTCCTTCATTCATACAGAGCCGGACTGTCCTGAAACCTACACGTCCGCATTTCATATCGCCATTGGGAAGAACCGCTCTCCACCGGTAGAGCGCCGGTTTTCCGCAGCCATTGCACCACCACAGCTGCGGGTTTAATATGCTTAAGGTCACTTTCTTCCCGCGGCCGGTGTAAATCACTGTTCCATCAGGATCTTCCACCGTCCACTCCGGCTCTCCGGGTCCACACACAGAGCTTGAGCAGACGATATCCGCCCGGTCCAGCTCTCCGGTCAGGGTATACCGGACTCCCGCAGTCGTAAGATGGCCTGCCGGCCTTTTTACAATGCGTAAATCTTCATAGATTCCCAGAGGGATCAGCCTCGGATGCCAGTCCCAGCCATAAGCCGCAGCCGGTTTGACGCTTTGCCTGGCCTCTTCTCTCGTGCCCGGCTGTCCTGATCTGTCCTTGGGGACAGGATAGATCACCACCTCGACGGTGCAGTCCCGCCCGGCATACTGCGTCAGATCCAGCCGGATCGGCCGGAACATCCCTTCCTGATGCAGCAGCAGGGCTCGGTCCACCATAATATCAAATTCATAGTCGATACCGCCGCATAACAGCTCCAGCCGCTCACCCGGCAGAACCTCCTGAAGCTTTGTCCTGCAGCGGTACATCCAGCAGCAGTCCTCCATCCAGCGGTAATCCAGGAAATTCAGATCATACCGGTAATCCGGCCACCCCTTTGCTCTCGCCCAGTCCAGCTGTACCGCGCCCGGCACCTGCGCCGGGACCAGCTCCTCCGGTTCCCCGCAGGGGCTGGCCATATATCCGACTAACCAATCCATATCATACCCCCTGTATTGTCACCGACCGCAGGCTGATAACCTGCGCGCACTTTCATGCGCTTCTTTCCGCTGCAACGGTCTTCATTCATTATACCTGCTGCGTTTCCATAATGAAGTTGATATTTTGTGGACTGTGATCCGGCCGCTTCTACCAGCTGCGCACTCCCCGAATATGCAGAAAGCGGACTCTCTCATATATATAAGAATCCAGCGGGCGCATATAGGCATCAAAGCTGTGTGCGGCCACATAGATCCGGCTGCCTTCCACCGCGACAATGACAGGGCTGTGATAAAATCCGTTAGCATTTCCCAGCTGCACGATGTCCCCCGGCTGGACGCCGGCCTGATCCGTTTCCGCAGCATACGGACCCACTGATTTATTGCCCACGAGAAAATTGTATAGATATGACACTCCTGTCCAGCTCGGTGACCGGTCAGAGCTGCTGTTATAATACCATCCCATCACCGGGGTATAGTTCATGCCCCCGCTTCCCGTATAGATACACTGGGATGCAAAATTGGTGCAGTCGCCCCCTAGCTTTTCAAAATCCAGATACCGCGGATTTCTGCCCAGCGCCCACCTTTCGGCATATTGCAATGCCGCTTCCCGCCGATAGCCTGTTTCCCTCATATGGATGTGTTTCCCTTTTATTTGCTTATTAATAGGATATACAGGGGAAGGCATTTGTGTTCAGTGTATTATGTATCTGCCGGAAGCGGGATAGGATTTTTTCATGTTAAAGAGCCAGTTCAAGCCCGTATTCATGCAGGATGAAATCATCCTCTATGACTTCATCATTATAAAGCATACTCAGAATGAAATATAATTTCTTTTCCATTTTCTCTGGCAAATCTTATTTCTTTTTTTGTCATTTCACCTATGTATCCTTCAATATCCACAACATAAATCGCATCTGAAAGTTCTATTCTTTTAAGCTGTGCTTCCTCTAAGATAGCCCTATCAGCAGATGTTAATTCATCTTTTTTCAATCCATAAATACACTGCAATACATTAAACCTATGTTGTGTTTCCAATTCAAATGCTATCCTCTGCATTTCATGTTCAAATCTCATACTGCCACAAATTGTAATAGTTCTCATTTTCTTTATCCCCACAATTTCAAATTTTCCAACCTAATTAACTGTAATTTGCTATCGACAATCACTTTCTTTACGATGTCCTATTCCATTTCTATAATCTTCTAATAATGTTTCGTGATATATTGCTTGCATGATATCACCAGCACTTTTGTATGTCTCAATAGCAATTTTCATCATCTGTTCAGTCAAATTCATTGGTAATTCATCCCAATTACTTATTGCTATCCACGGGAAGGAACGAAACCTTTGAGCATCCCCAATCAAAAACATATAACCAATTAGTTTGCTGTCTCTAAATGCAAAATAGAATTGCGGTCTTTCTCCATCTATGGATTTATCCATAACCCGTTGCATTGTTTTGATTTTTCCATAGGCGGGGTAGAAGCCAATAGAACTTAATGAATTTAGAGCCAAAGCTCGCTGCTCCTCAGACATATCTCGATAATTCAAAATCTGCTCCATTTTTTATCCCTCATTTCATATGTAAGGTAATGCTTAAAAAGGCGTTGATAAGTGTACTTGGCAGCGTTATAATAAATGCACGACAAGAAAACTTGGCAAATTCATTTGGAGGTTTCCATTATGAACAAGGACGAAATTTTAGCAAAAAGCAGAGCGGAAAATAAGAACAAGGATGTATACGAGCAAGAAGTCTTAACGCAGGCAAGTAAAAGCGCAGTCATAGTTCAGTTGGTTTTGGCGGCTATCTTTTTCGTGACACAGATATTTGTCGGCAAAGGCATAAACTGGGGACTTTGGGCGCTTGTTTTTAGCGCGAATATGACGATCTTCTGGGTGAAATATATTAAACTTCGCCGTAAGCATGAGCTTGTGATGGCAATCGTCTATACGATATTTGTATCCGTAATGTCCGGATACCACATCTATAATCTGATTGTATCTTCCATGATCCTGTAAGGCGGTGGAAAATATGGATGATAAGCTGATATTAAAAAACCGCCTTAAAGAAACACGGGCAGAATTGAAATTATCCCAGAATCAACTGGCGGATATGGTTGGCGTGTCTCGGAACACGATCAGCTCCATCGAAACAGGCCAGTTCAATCCTACAGCGAAATTGGCACTGGTTCTCTGTATTGCATTGGATAAAAAGTTTGAAGATCTGTTCTACTTTTGAAGCTAATGCATTTAAAATCGCAGACCTGTGTCCACTCGGACAGGCTTCTATCAACTTCGATACTGGCTCGGTTAATTCAAATTTCCTGCCCTATAAACTGGGATTTATACATTTTCCACCATCAATTCCTTGCACTTCCATTCTTCGCCCAAAACGCAATATGTTTCAGTTGTATCAAGAATCACATCATCAAAACCAACTGCTTTATAGCAATAATAAGCAGGAAAATTGTTTTCAAAAACTCCTAACGTTGCTCTTTTAGCTCCATATATCTCAAACACAAACTTTAGTCCCAATCGAAGCATCGTTTTCCCATAGCTTTTCCCACGTTTTTCGGGATTTATAATAACAAACCCAAAACGCAATTCGTCCAATGATTCATTAGGATTTCTTAACGTAAAAAAACCAACGATTCCTGTTTCATCAAATGCAGTAAACGGCATTAAAGATTCAACGGAACGAAATTCATTTTGTGTTATAGGATAATTTCCAAGTACACCTGCCGTCCACTTATAAAATGCTATTTCATCTTGACACCACGATAAAATCGTATTTGCGTCCGCAGCTTTATATGGTCTTATTCTAATCATATTTTCTCCCTTGCAAATTCATATTTATTGATACACCTCTTATCCCCATAAGACGCATGCTCTCAACAAGACTATTTTTCTGCAATTTGTTACCACTTGTCATAATGAATCTTTTCCGGTTCCCAGCGGAATTTTAGCAATCTCAGTTATACTGATCCCAGGATTACTGCCAATCAACATACTTGTTTGAATCTCCGGCTGTGATAGTGTGATACCATTTCCATAATCTACATCACGCTTTTCTATCTGAACATTTTGTGAATTACTCGTTCCAACAAATTAAATTTGCCAGCATAACATACATAAATGAAATTTTATACAAGCTCCTCCTTATTTACAGCACAGCACCTATATCCTCAATATCTCTGATCCAGCTTTGAATGGCAGCGTCATATTCTTGTCTTTTTTCAGGGTCTTTAATATATCCTCTCATCATTTCCAACTGATGCTGATAGTAGAATTTCAACCTGGTAAGAAGCGCAGGCAGACCAGCTATATTCTCCATTTGACCTGCGCGGACAGCCTTGAGATATTGATGAAGGGAAACTGAAATTTCATCTGCGGAAGTCCCCGCACACTTTTTGAAATCGCGAAGTGTCCACTGTCTCTCAAATATATTCCTCTTTTGCCAGCCATCATATTGTTCGTCATAAGTGTTGACAATACGGGATAAAAATTCCTCTGCTTCTTTCGGAAACGATACACATTTGCTTTCTTCTTCACCGCCCCCTATCCCTGCATCCATCAGTACCTGAACCCCGCCAATTTCCTGTCCGTCATATCTGGATGCAGAAAGCAGGGAGACAGCAAGCGCAGTTCCAGCTTCTTCCGGTGACACGATAGCCTCTTGGTTCAGCTCATAAAACTCCTCTGTAGTCAGTCCCATCAGCGGCGCAACACTCTGTATGCCTTCCATAGCCGTTTTTGTCTTTACAAGCCCCGGTCCAAAACTAAAAACTGACACCCCTGTATCTTCCAGCTCTGCTGACAGCGTATTCGCCAATTCCACCTGCGCGGTTTTAAAGACCTCGTATCCTCCCATGTATGCCACAGCACCTGAGGAAGACATGAAAACAACAGCTCCTTGATTCTGCTCTTGCATATGGGGAAGAAAATATTGCATAAGTTGAAGCGGTCCACGAAGATGTACCAGATAACTTTCATCCCACTTTTTCAGGGATAGCTGCTTTACAGAATCAAAAGGTGTTATGGTTGCATTATGAATAATCGCATAGGGACAGCCAAATTGACTGAAAACCTGGCTGCAAAACTGGTAGATATAATCCGTGTCTGTAAGATCCAGAGGCAGGAAATGCGCCCGTCCCGGGGCTATTTCCAAAATGCAGGACTCGGCCGCTCTCCCTCTCTGTTCATTCACTTCACCAATTATGATATTGGCTCCCATATATGCAAGAGCTTTCCCCGCTTCCAGAGCAATCCCACCGCCGCCGCCAGTGATAACCACAGTTTTATTTAAAAGAGCGGTGGTATCCGTGATATGTTCTATAAGCATTTTCTTCCTCTTCCCTTTATTTATTTGAAATAGTTTTCTCTGCATAATCAAGCAATTTTGTACCATAGCCTTTTCCCTGCGCGGCAGGCAGGACAAACAGTCGTCTTATCTCATTTTTCTTTATTGTAACAGTACCAATAAATGTATGCTTTGTATCGTAACAAAGAAAGACCCGATTTTGCATAATATCATTGGCTATATTGGTTTCGCTGTGATGTGCAAGAAAAAATTTTACTGCCCCTTTTGGATAGTAATGAGGATATATTTCCAAAATTGTAGTCTCCGTAATCTTTTTCACCAAAAGCAAATCCTCCAAGGTGGCCTGCCTGATATCCATTCCTGTATTTCCCTCCTTTTTCCCTTCTGCTACCAAATATAGATTGGGATAAATATTTTGACTAATATAGCACCCACCCCTACCATCCAAAATGTTTCTCAGGGAGAATAACAATTCCGACTACCAGCATCAAAAAATGTAACCATGAGCGAATATCAATGTAACACATTCCATATGCAAATGCCATATTGGCGTTATCAATTGTCTGTAACAATAATGGAAGTTAAAATATTCTTTTTCATAGAATCCGTTTTCTGATACGTATGTATTTTATTCAAAATGTTTATCTAAAGCTCCTGTAAATTATTGTTTTCAGTTTGGTAAACTGGAAGTTGTAACATCGTGAACTGTGGTTATATGATACGTTCAGCATATATTTCTGCATTTATATACCATTCGCCATCATCTTTTACAGTAATGTTCTCCCAATGAAAGCGATTATCCTCTATACTAGTAAAAACCCACTTTCTTCTTACATCATTGACGAAAGTGAGTATTATCATGTCATCTTGTTTTTTTTGCCTCAAGTCGTATTATTTTTCCAGTATAA
>OGGQ01000236.1_pt1 | contig 80144 bp, 63 predicted proteins | sample 1571191 | NCBI WGS metagenome assembly OGGQ01 (sample SAMEA2582061, study PRJEB24529) | metagenome | biome: Human gut stool | place: China | collected 2011
ACTTGCATGTGTTAAGCACGCCGCCAGCGTTCATCCTGAGCCAGGATCAAACTCTCGAATTATAGTTTGTTCTGGATCAAAAGAAACTATGGCTAATTTTTTTTGATTCCGTGATTACTTGGTTTTTCATGTCAACAACCGATAGGTTGATGACCTGCGCGCACATCAGTGCGCTTCCTTGTTCGTTCTAAAAACTCTTTTTTTGAAGAATTTTCAGGGTTGGAATATACTGTTCAGTTATCAAGGTTCTGTTTGCATTTCTTGTTGTTTTTTGTTGTCGTATCAGCGACAGCTTTGTAATAATACCACAGGAAAAATCGTTTGTCAACACAATTTTAAATATTTCTTGTTTTTTTGTCAAACTCTGGTTACTGTTCACGGTTGTCGTAAACCTACCGCGAATGACAGGGCAGAGTATCTGGAGTTTAACCATTTTACCAGGCTTATATACAGCGAATTGTGCTGCTTGCATCCGTTTATACTATCAACTGTTTTGAGTCTCCAGTTCAAACCAGAAGCATACGCCGTTCTCACGGTTCTCCACGCCATATTTGCCCTTATGGGCATCCATGATCGCCTTCACTATGGACAGCCCGATCCCGCTGCCGCCATATTCCCTTGTCCTTGCTTTATCGACTTTATAAAACTTAATCCAGACTTTTTCCAGATCTTCTTCCGGTATCGGATCTCCGGTATTAAATACGCTCACCTTCACCGCCGTATCCTTTAGTTCCATACGGATATCGATCACCCGGTCATAATCCAGATGGTTTAACGCATTGCTGACATAATTGCTCACCACTTCCTCGATCATGAACTCATCCGCGCTGATGAAGACCGGTTCCGTCCGGCTGAAACGGATATCCGCCCCCTTCTGCTGCGCAAGAATCTCCGAGGAATGCAGCACGCCCCGGATCAGTTCCGTCAGATCAAAAGTCTCACGCTGCACCTGGTTGACATACTCAATCTGATTCAGATTCAGAAGCTTCTTGACCATCTGATTCATCTTATCCGCCTCATCCATGATTACCTCACAGTAAAACTGCCGGCTCTCCTCATCCTCATTCACACAGTCATTTAAACCCTCAGCATAGCCCCTGATCAGCGCGATCGGCGTTTTGAGCTCATGGGATACGTTGGAGATAAACTCTTTGCGCATATCATCGATCTGGATCTTTTCGTCGATATCACACTGCAGCTGCCGGTTGGCGGACTTCAACTCCGTAATAGTGTGTTCCAGCTTTTGGGCCAGATCGTTGATATTGCCGCCTAGGATACCGATTTCATTTTTCTCTTTCCCGTTGTACTTCACGTCGAAATCCAGGTCGCTCATGCGTCTGGATATGCCGGCCAGCTGCAGGATGGGCTTGGTCAGCTTTCTTGTCATAAAATAAATGAGCACCGCGCTGATGATAATCGCTGTTACACCGATATATGTGTAAAATCGATTGGCGATGGCTACGCTTTCCCGGATGCTTTCGATCGGTGTGTTCATGAGGAAAACATCACCGCTGCTTAAAAAACCCCACATTTCCATATAATAGGATTTATAGTTGGAATCATAAGTCTTTATAATGGAGTAATTGTTTGTACTCTCCATCTTGTCACCGAAGGCTTCATCCCCCAGATACGCATATACCTGCAGGCGTTCTTTCATCCAGAGCACGTCCCGGCTGGAGGCATAGGCCGCCTCTCCGCTGCCTCCCATTATAAAGAAGGAGATATTGGCGCTGTTGCTCAAGCGGTGCATCAGGCGGAGCATCTTCGCATCCGTCTCATCGTTTTTATCCGCCATAATCAGATCTATCTCGGAGTAGGCTTCTTTCAGCGTGTTCATCTTATCCCGAAGATAGTAATCCTCAAGAAAATACTGATTAATAAAAAGGCAGGCCGCGATGGTGAACGCGGTAATGCCTGCCAGTACAATCGTAAATTTAAAGCGTAATGAATGTCTCATGCCTGTAATCAGCCTTCCACTTCGAATTTATAGCCCATGCCCCAGATGGTCTTGATGTAATCGCCTTTCTCTCCCATCTTGCTGCGCAGCTTTTTCACATGGGTATCAATCGTCCTGGCATCGCCAAAGTAGTCATAATTCCAGACATTATTCAGTATCCGTTCTCTGGAAAGGGCGATTCCCTGATTCTCCATAAAATAGACCAAAAGCTCAAACTCCTTAAAACTTAACTCTATGCTCTTACCGTCAATGGTAACTTCATGGGCCTCTTTGTCCACCACAATGCCGTTTACCTCCATGCGGTCGGATTTCACCGCGTTGGTACGGCGCAGGATCGCTTCCACCCTGGCAACCAGTATCTTCGGGCTGAACGGTTTGGAGATGTATTCATCCACGCCGAGATCAAATCCCTGCAGTTCGTCGCTCTCTTCCCCCTTGGCTGTCAGCATGATGATCGGCACTTTGGAATGCTTGCGGATCTCTCTGCACACCTGCCAGCCATCCATCTTGGGCATCATCACGTCCAGAATAATGAGCGCGATATTTTTGTCCTGAAAGAAGATATCAATCGCCTCTTCCCCATCACCGGCTTCTACAACGGCGAATCCGTTGCGCACAAGAAAATCGCTGACCAGCTTCCTCATCCTGCTTTCATCATCCACCACCAACACCTTTAAAGGTTCCATGGCATATACCTCCCGGTTCAATGTTTTTATCCATATGAAAAAGAACCCCGCAGAGCATTTTTATTTCATAGTCCATACTTCCTGTGAAATAAAAATGCTCTGTCCTGCACCTTATCAATCAGCTTCGTTTGGGAATATTATAACAAATTCCACGCGAAATACCATAGAATTCACGCAAAATTCATAAATCTGAATTTTAGTTCAGACGGCGCTTCTGAATTGTACTACGTCGTATTCCAAATAACTATATTTTTTACTTAGCATATTTTTTAGTACATATCATTGTCTCGGTTCTCCCCGATACAGCAGTTTCATCACGATCGGAGTCACTATAGAGGAGATGACGATCAGCAGGATCACTGCGGTGAAGTAGGCGGAGTTCATCAGGCCTACAGACAGCCCTTTCTGCGCCACAATCAGCGCCACCTCGCCCCTTGTCATCATACCCACGCCGATCTTAACAGTATCCTTTCCGCGGAATCCGCACAGCCGGGATGCGGCACCGCAGCCGATAATCTTCGTCACCAGCGCCACCGCTACAAAGCCCAGCGAAAAAAACAGCAGAGGAACGGTCATCCTGTCCAGATCCGTTTTCAGACCGATGCTCGCAAAAAAGATCGGGCCGAATATCATATAGGAACTGATATCCATTTTCTCCGCTATGTAGTCGGAATCCTGAATGCTGCACAGAATAATGCCCGCCACATAGGCGCCGGTCACATCCGCAATACCGAAATATTTTTCCGCACAGTATGCCATGGCCAGACAGAGCGCCAGACCGAAGATCGGGATTCGGCGGCGGTGCGGATATCTCTCATCCATATGCTTAAACAGCAGGGACCCAATAAAACCCACTACGCCGCTGAACAGGAAGAAAAGAACCGTGCTGATCACAACATCGGCCGGATTGGATTCCGGATTTTTAAATCCGATCACAAATGTCAGGACGATAATGCCGATCACATCATCCAGTATAGCCGCACCCAGAATCGTGGTGCCTACCTTACCCTTCAGATGCCCCAGCTCCCTTAACGTCTGCACCGTGATGCTTACTGAGGTGGCAGTCATGATCACTCCGATAAACACTGCTTTATAAAAGTCCAGCGTACCGACCGGAGAAAATCCGTAAAAGCAGGAATAAAACAGATAACCGCCAGCAAGAGGCACAAACACGCCCACACAGGCTATGAGAAGGCAGACCGGACCGGTCTTTACCAGTTCCTTCAGATTTGTTTCAAGGCCGGCGCAGAACATCAGAAGGATCACGCCGATTTCCGCCATCTGCAGCAGAAAATCGCTCTGATTCACCAGCCCCAGGAGGCTGGGGCCCACGATCAGACCTGCTATGATTTCTCCCACCACCTGCGGCGCCTTCAGCTTTCTGGCCAAAAGCCCGAACAGCTTTGCCGCTATGATAATGATTGCCAGATCCTTAAATACAGCATATGTTTCCATCACTCATTCTCCCTCGTATATAAGTAAAATCGACCCAAAAACGGGACAGACAACATATGCCTGTCCCGTACAGCGGGGCCTCATATTTCTTTGTATTTCTGCCTGATCCTACATCAGATCCTTCATGTCGACGCCGTCCATATCATCAAAATCCTGGTTTTCACCGACCATACCCCAGATAAAGGTATACGCCTGTGAACCGCTTCCGGAATGAATGGACCAGCTGGGTGAAATAACCGCCTCTTCATTTCTCATAACGATATGGCGGGTCTCCTGGGGTTCTCCCATATAATGCATTACAAATGCATCCTCCGGAATATCGAAATACAGATATACTTCCATCCTTCTGTCATGGGTATGGCAGGGCATGGTATTCCAGACACTGCCTGGCTTTAACTGGGTCATACCCATCTCCAGCTGGCAGCTTTCCACCTGTCCGGGCAGTATGTATTTGCAGATTACTCTGTGGTTGGACTGCTCTAAGCTTCCCAGCTCCACGCGGACACAGTTCTCCGGTTTAATCAGCACGGTAGGGTAAGTCATATGCGCGGGAGCGCTGTTCATATAGAATTTGGCGGGAGCTGACGGATCAGCGCTGGCAAAAGAAATATCCTTAGAGCCCATGCCGATATACATGCCGTCCTTATACTCCAGTTCATATGCCGTGCCGTCTACGGTAATCGTACCTTTGCCGCCGATATTGATCACGCCCAGCTCTCTTCTCTCACAGAAATACTGCGCTCTTAACTCATCCCCTGCGGTCAGCACAAGCGGTGCATCCGTCGGAGTGGCGGCGCCTGTGATGATCCTGTCAATATGGCTGTACACCAGTTTGATCTCGCCCGGCGTAAACAGGTTCTGGATCAGAAATTCTTCTCTAAGCCTCTCTGTAGTATAATATTTTACATCTTTGGGACTCACTGCTGTTCTTAATTCCATTTTATCCTCCATTCCGCACACTGATAGGTGCATATACATTTTAAAACAGCGCAGACTGACAGCCCGATATGCGGACATACCGGGCCTGGACTTTTAAAGTCATCATCAGTATAGCATTTCAGATGAAACTGTGCAAGGAACTATCGCATATTTTTGCCAGTAAACGAACCATCACGTTACAGTTCACAGTTACCGAAAAATTCCCGCGTATGAGAGGGCAGGGTACGGTCCTCTCATACGCTGCTTTATTGGCAACGTGTGAACAGTAACACCGTCACCGGTAATGGCAGGCGGCAAAATGCCCCGGAGCCTTTTCCTCCCATTTAGGTTCTTCCTTTACACAAAGCTCAGTCGCATAGGGGCATCTTGTATGGAATTTGCATCCGGCGGGCGGATCCGCCGGTGAAGGCATATCCCCTTCCAGGATGATCCGCTTCATCTTCTTTCTCGGATCCATATTGGGAACCGCACTTAGGAGACATTCGGTATACGGGTGCAATGGGTTGGCAAACAGGTCCTCCGTGCTTGAAAGTTCCACGATATTCCCCAGATACATCACTCCCACCTCATCACAGATGTGTTCCACCACAGAGAGGTCGTGGGAGATAAACAGATACGACAGGCCATGTTCTCTCTGCAGCTCTTTTAAGAGGTTCACGATCTGCGCCTGGATGGACACATCCAGCGCCGATACGGGCTCATCCGCCACGACGATCTCCGGTTTCATCGCAAGAGCTCTGGCGATGTTGATTCTCTGTCTCTGCCCTCCGGAGAACTCATGCGGATAACGGTCCTTGTATGAAGGGGAGATGCCGCATTCCTCCATCCGATCTTCCAGATACCGGTCATACCGGTCTTTCGGGACAATACGGTGCTCTTTGACGCCTTCCAGTATGATATCGCCCACCGTCATCCTCGGGCTTAAGGCGCTGTAAGGGTCCTGGAAGATCAGCTGAAGCTTCGGCCGCAGCAGACGCATCTGCCTTTTATCCAATGTAAAAATGTCCTGGCCGTGAAAGCACACTTCCCCCGCCGTAGGCGTGATCAGCCGCAGAATCGTGCGCCCGGCCGTGGTCTTGCCGCAGCCGCTCTCCCCAACCAGCCCCATTGTGGTCCCTCTGCAAAGGGCGAATGAGATATCATCCACAGCTTTGACATGTCCGGTCACTTTCTGCAGCAGTCCGGACTTGATCGGATAGTACTTTTTTAAATGACGCACATCCAAAATCACTTCTTTTTCCATTCTAATCCCTCCCCGATTCCCCGGTCACGGCTTCCGCTTTGTTACCGCCTTCAATCCGATAACATGCAGCAAAATGGGTATCCCCAAAAGGCTCCAGATCCGGGATACCGCTCCGGCACTCTTTTGCGCACTGTCCGCAGCGGTTATAAAAGGCGCAGTAATCCGGCATTTCGGCAGGGCTGACCACGGTGCCGGGAATCGAGTAAAGCGTATCTTTTACGGTTCCGATCGCCGGCTTGCTTTTGATCAGTCCCTTGGTATAAGGATGCTTCGGAGTGAGCAGCACTTCCATCACAGTGCCTTTCTCCACAATTCTACCCGCGTACATGACAATCACCTCATCCGCCATCTCCGCCACCACCCCAAGGTCATGGGTGATCAGCAGTATGCCCGCCCCAATCCGGTCCTTGAGTTCCTTCATGAGCTCCAGTATCTGCGCCTGTATGGTCACATCCAGTGCTGTGGTGGGCTCATCGGCGATGATCAGCTCCGGGTTGCAGGAAATGGCCATGGCGATCATGACTCTCTGGCGCATGCCGCCGGAAAGCTCGTGAGGATAGGATTTATAGATGCCCTCCGCCCTGGGAATGCCTACCAGCTTTAACATGCGCACGGTCTGCTCACGGATCTCGGTCTTGGTCATCATCGGATTGTGCAGGCCTATCATCTCATCGATCTGGTTTCCGACCGTAAATACAGGATTCAGGCTGGTCATCGGCTCCTGGAAGATCATGGCGATCTCACCCCCGCGCACCTGCTCCATCTCTTCTTCAGAGGCCGATACCAGATCCACCGGCCCAGACGGACGGTTAAAACGGATCGTTCCGTCCACGATTCTGCCGGCAGGCTCCTGCAGCAGGCGCATGATGGATAAGCTGGTCACGGACTTGCCGCAGCCGCTCTCCCCAACCAAAGCCACCGTTTTACCCGCAGGCACTGCAAAGGAGATGCCGTTCACCGATTTGGCCACACCGGTTTCCGTGTAAAACCAGGTCTTTAAATTTTCCACTTCGAGTATATTCTCATTGTCATGCATCACAGCCTGTCTCATACAAACCTCCTTCCCTTCGGATCAAAGGCGTCTCGAAGCCCGTCACCGATAAAATTAAAGCCCATGACCGTAATCAGGATACAGATGCCCGGCGGCAGCCAGATATTCATATAATTGCGCATGATGATCGGGTCGGTCACCGTATTGACCATATTGCCCCAGCTGGCTAAAGGAAATGGCACGCCGATCCCCAGATAGCTTAAGGTGGATTCCATCAAAATGACGCTCCCCAGGCCCAGCGTGGCGAATACGATCAACTGCGGCATCACATTGGGAAGCAGATGACGTATGATCTTTTTTCTGGCAGGCAGCCCGATGGTCTCGGTAGCCACCATATACTCCTGCTCTCTAAGGGAGAGGATCTGCCCGCGTACCAGCCGCGCGATGCCGGACCAGCCTAAGAATCCAAGGCTTAGCATCAGCCCGTAGATTTTATATTCCTGTTTCACCTGCAGTGTGATCATGACAGAGCTTAAAATCAGCAGGATCGGCAGCGTGGGGATACAGTAAAACACATCCACGATCCTCATGATCAAGCCGTCGATTTTGCCGCCGTAATAGCCGGCGATGCCTCCCAGGGTCATACCCAGCAAAAGCTCAATGGCGATGACCACAAATCCCACAAACAAGGATACACGGCCGCCGTACATCAGCCTCGTGAGCACATCCCGCCCGTCGGTGTCCGTTCCCAGCAGGTGCTTTGAAGACGGCGGCGCCTTGACGAGCACCGTAACGCCAGGATCGCTGTACCCGTGTTCCGACTGATTCTCATCGGAGTTAAACTCCACGCCGTCCTTCACAAAAAAGATGGTATACTCCCCATAGGGGGAAAAGATCGGTCCGAATACCGAAAACAGTGTCATGATCAGAATCAGCGCTATGCCTAGAAGCGCCAGCTTATTTTTCAGGAAACGTTTCCAGACTTGTTTTCCCATGAATTCGCCTCCTCTTTAACTAAGTTTTACTCTGGGATCCACCAGGCCGTAGGTGATGTCGGCAAGCAGTGTCCCGAGCAGTGTCAGTACGGCCAGAAAGATATTAAAACCCATAATAAACGGTATATCCCCCTGCTTTAAGGCCTGCAGCGAGGTATAGCCCAGGCCGTCTATGGCAAAGATCCCTTCGGTGATAATCGCGCCGGAGAACAGTCCCGGCAGCATGCCGCCCACCATCGTCACCAACGGGATCAGCGTATTGCGGAAGCCGTGGCGGTAGATCACGGTCTTTTTCTTCAGACCTTTGGCCCTGGCCGTGCGGATATAATCCGCCTGGAGCACTTCCAGCATATTGGTCCTGGTGTAGCGCATAAAGCTGCCCATGCCGGTGACAGTAAGCACGGTGACCGGCAGTATATAGTGCACAGCCATATCCAGGATATGGCGGATGCCCGTATAATCCTCTCTCGCGGTGGTCATGCCCTGCAGCGGAAGCCATCCCAGTCCCATGGAGAAAATCCTCTGCAGCAGCGCGGCAAAAAAGAAGCTGGGGAGTGAAATGCCCACCATCGCAAATACAGTTACCGCGTAATCCGACTTGGAATACTGTTTGGAAGCTGACGTGATTCCCATCGGCACCGCCAGCAAAAGCTGCAGGATAAAAGCCGGCAGCGCTAAAAAGAAGCTAACCCACATCTTATCCGTGATCACCTCTGTCACCGGCCTTCCATATACAAAGGAAATACCCAGATCTCCTCTAAGGGCTTTGCCAAGCCATTGGAAATAGCCCTCCACAATCCCGGTGTCTAAGCCATAGAGCTTTCTTAAGTTCTGGATCATGGCCTCAGTCACATTGGGGTTGCCGGCAAAGGTTGTCTGTATATAGTCGCCGGGCATGCTGCGCACCAGCGCATACAGCAGGATCGAAACGCCAAATAGTACTCCTATGCTTATCAGAACTCTCCGTATAATATATTGGCGCATATTTTTACATTCCTCCTTGCGTTCCTGATACAAATCCAAATTCCCTCGCCGTAAGCCAATCCGATCGGAATCGGTCACATGAAAGTTTCGGCGGGCGCATCAGAATGCGTCCGCCGATGGACTTTAGATCAGTTCAGTTCCAGTGTGTGAACTGAAAAGTAGTTATCGTAGAACGGCTGGCGGTAGGGGGTTGCCTCTTTGATCAGAGACTCTGTATTCACCACCTTAGGGTTAAATACAATCATATTCATCCTCTGGTATACCGGCATTTCCACCGCCTCATCCATGATCAGATCCAGAACCTGCGCATAGATTTCTTTCCGCTCCTCAATATCTGTCGTGCTTCTGCCCGCTTCAATTAGTCTGTCTAATTCTTCGTTCTTTATTCTATAATGATTGGTTGTTCCTTCTGAATGATACAGCTGGTACATATCGGGATCCGGTGTTGCAGACCAGGCGGCTACAAACATATCCCATTCCCCCGCCTTCATCTTATCAAACAGGATGGCGGAATCGGTATCGGTGATATCCAGGATGCCTCCCAGCTTTTCCAGCTCTGTCTTCATCTGTGTCAGAATCGGTGCGGAAGGGTGATCCATCGTCCCTTCACCGCCGATGGCGATCTCAATCCTAAACTGAACGCCGTCTTTTTTCAGCACGGTCCTGCCGTTTTCGGCTACCTGCTCATAGCCGGCGGCCTTGAAATATTCCAGCGCCTTCTCAGGATTAAAGCCATAAAACTCCTCTGCTCCCTTAGGGTATGCCCAGGAGGTTGTGCTCATCGGACGCTCAATAATGGTCGCCAGATCACCGTAGTAGGTCTGGATGGCCGGCGCCCGGTTCATCAGATGCATCATCGCTTTTCTGATATTTTTGTCCGGAACCCGGTCGGCATTGATGCCGATATAACCGTATCCCGGATTATCGATCATCACCGGATACAGCCCGGCTTCCTCGGCCATTTTAACAGATTCCGGATTGGCGTTGGGAGAGGATATATCGATCTCGCCCTGCTTTACTGCCTCCAGCTTGTTCGCATTTGAGTTTACCTGCAGCTTGATCGTCGGAGTCTTGGGCGCGCCCTGCCAGTAGTTTTCATTGGCGCGGAGTGTCACGATATTGTTCTGGAAACTTTCAAATACATACGCGCCGCTGCCCATCGGCTTATCGTTTCTGGATTTCACGACGGTTAAATCGCCCTTTACCCAGGTGTTTCCATTGTCGTCCGTGCCATAATAGTGAGCCGGTGCCACTTCAAATACAAATTTATAGATCGCGGACGGGTCAATCCCGTTCACGCGCACTTCAAGAGTTTTATCATCCACAACTCTTACACCGGCTATTTCATCCGCATCCCCGTTTTTGTACTCTTCCAGTCCGACGATATCCACCGTGGACATGGTGGAAGAGCCGTCATAGGACGGATCGCAGTAAATCAGGATATTAAACAGGAGATCCTGCGCGGTCATAGGTTTTCCGTCGCTGAAGTTCACATCCTGTTTTAAATGAAAGGTATAAACTGTCTCGTCATCCTTTTCTTCTATAGTATAGTCCGCAAGTCCAGGGGCCGGCTGACCCTGGCTGTCATAGGAAATCAGCGTGTCAAAGGCAAACTGGTATGCGTGCTTATCATATGCGTTCGTGGAAAAAAACGGGCTGAACACACCGTTAAACTGTGATTCCCCGGCAATAACCGTAGTATATGCATGATCTGCTTTCCCCGCGCATCCGGTCAAAGCCAGCACGCAGACAAAACATATCGCCAATAATCGTTTCTTCAATAAAATTCCTCCCATCTCATGTTTAATTCGTACACAACTGCTGCTGACATAAAATAACATATTTACGGTCCCGTGACAATCCATCAATTATTTCATGCAAAAGCAGTTGTTTCCTTCTGATGTAATTGTTTCATTTATTCCCAAAAAAATACACACAAATAAATTTGTCATAACCGGTAGAATTTTGGCGCTGATATGGTATAATGTCGACAGACATTATACCTGCGCTGATTTTTGTCTGCGGAGCGGACAGTTACCCTAGGAAATCATGCGCATCCCCCCGGAGGGGCCATGCCAGCTGGCTGGCATGGTATAATGTCGACAGACATTATACCTGCGCTGATTTCCGTCTGCGGAGCAGACAGTTACCATAGGAAATCATGCGCATCCCCTGCCAGCTGGCTGGCAAGGGATAGTTTAAAGATATTTATAACAAATAGCAGAGGATGGTCAAGATGAAGAATATATTAATTACACTGCCTGCAGATGAGCGCCATAAAGCCCTTTTTGAAAAACAGGCGCCGGAAGCGGCGTTTGCCTACGTGCCCAAAGAGGCGCTCACAGAGGATCTGGTCCGCCAGGCACATGTCATAATCGGGAACGTCCCTCCCGCGATGCTCAAATACGCGGACAATCTGGAATGGCTGCAGTTAGGCTCCGCAGGAGCCAACGATTACGTAAAAGAGGGTGTCCTGCCTCCTCATGTTGTCCTGACCAACGCTACCGGCGCTTACGGTCTGGCGCTGTCGGAATATATGCTGGGCACCGTGCTGGAACTGATGAAAAATCTGCACCGCTACCGCGACAACCAGCAAAACAGGCTGTGGAAGGATGAAGGAACGGTCACCAGCATCTACGGTTCCACCACTCTTGTCATCGGTCTGGGGGACATCGGCAATGCGTTCGCATCCAGCATGAAGAAACTGGGCAGCTATCTGCTGGCGGTCAAGCGTCTGCAGACAGAGAAACCGGATTATATCGATGAGCTCTATACGTCGGAGTCACTGGAGGAACTGCTTCCCCGGGCAGACATCGTCGCCGTCTGCGTTCCCGGCAATGATTCCACCTTCCATATGCTCGACTCAAACAGGCTGAATATGATGAAGCCGGGCGCCATTCTCGTAAACGTGGGGCGCGGCAGCACAGTCGATACGAACGCACTGGCACAGGTCCTGGAACGGGGACATCTTAGAGGCGCTGCGTTAGACGTCACTGATCCTGAACCGCTTCCGTCCGATCACAGGCTGTGGGAACTGAAAAACTGCGTGATCACCCCGCATACCGCAGGAGCATACCACCTGCCGGAGACTCTGGAACGCATCGTCCGCATCTGTGCCAGCAATCTCTGGGCATACATAAATAACAAACCCCTGCGCAACATCGTGGATTTAAATACCGGATACCGCAGGATTTAAAAGGAATCCAACTCTATTCAGACATCTGAATGGCTGATCTGTCATATAAACAGCGATGGGCTGCAATCCGGAACCATCTCCGGATTGCAGCCCATCTTTTTAACTTAACATCTCTATCAATTCCTCCCGGGATAAAGATCCCAGATTTACCGATTCCCCTCCCAGCACCTGTTCCGCCAGCTTTCGCTTGGCCTCCTGCAGTTTCAGGATATTCTCCTCGATAGTGTGTCTCGCGATCAGTTTGAAGACGGATACCACATTCGTCTGCCCGATGCGGTGAGCGCGGTCCGTCGCCTGATTCTGGGCCGCCAGATTCCACCACGGATCATAATGGATCACGATATCGGCGGCCGTCAGATTCAGGCCGGTGCCGCCGGCTTTCAGCGATATCAGGAATACCGGCGTATCATCCTGATTGAAGCGGCTTACCAGCTCCATGCGCTCTTCCTTGCTGGTGCTCCCGGTGAGCAGGTAATACCGTATCTTATCCTGTTCCATGCGCGCGCGCAGCAGATCCAGCATGGAAGTAAACTGCGAAAACAGCAGGATCTTATGGCCGGCATCCACTCCGTTATGCATCAGTTCCATGCAGGTCTCGAGCTTTGCAGACTGTGCGCGGAAATTATCGAAGCAAAGCCGCGGATCACAGCAGAGCTGGCGCAGCTTAGTCAGCTCCGCAAGGATCTGTATCTTGCTGTTCTGGAAGCTGCCGTCACTCTGACCGGCCAGCATCTCCTTCAGCTGCAGCGCATTGGCCGTATACAGTGTTTTCTGTTCGCCCGTCAGGCGTGAATACACCACGGTCTCCGTCTTATCCGGCAGATCCTTCAGCACGTCCTGCTTGAGCCGGCGCAGCACAAACGGGCCGATCAGCCGATGCAGACGCTTTAACACGGTCTGGTCCTGCTTTTTTACCACCGGCACTTCATACAGCTCCCGAAATTTCTGATAGCTGAATAAAAATCCCGGCATCAGATAATCAAATATGCTCCAGAGTTCACTCAAACGGTTCTCTATCGGCGTCCCAGTCAGAGCGAACCGGCTCTTCGCCTGTATCTGCTTGACAGCCTTCGCGCTCTGGGTGCTGTGATTTTTAATAAACTGGGCTTCATCGATGACCTGACAGCGGAATTCCTTTTCTCTGTATTTCTCCAGATCCTTTCTAAGCAGATCATAGGAGGTGATCAGCACATCGCAGTCTTCACTGTTCTTCAGCTGTTCACCGCGCTCCGACGCCGTGCCCACGATCGTACGCACGGTCAGGCCCGGTGCGAACTGGTTAAACTCCGCCTCCCAGTTATATACCAGAGAGGCAGGGCATATGACAAGGGATTGGCCTGTTTCTCCATGCTCCTTGTGATCCAGCAGCAGGCTGATCATCTGCACCGTTTTCCCAAGACCCATATCGTCCGCCAATATTCCTCCAAAACCGTACTGATCCAGCGTCTTCAGCCAGTGGAAACCGTCTGTCTGGTACCCGCGCAGCTCGGTCTTAAGCCCGGCCGGAACCGGGTCACGGTTATCCTTTAACAACTCCATGCTCTTGATCAGATCCAGAAAGCTCTGCCTGCACTGTCCGGTGTCTCCGCTTTCCTTAAGGATGCTGTCAATATAAAAGGCGCGGTTCAGCGGCAGATACATCTGCTCCCCGGACAGGTTCTGATCGGACAGCATCAGCCCGTCGGACAGCTCCGATATTGTGTTAAGCCCTCCGCCATCCAAAGTGATGAACTCGCCGTTTTTTAACCGGTGATATTTTTTCTTCTGCTGATAGCTCTTAAGCGCCTCGGAGAGCTCACTTCTGGATAATCCGGCGGTGTCCACCTCCAGATTGAGCCATCCGCTGTCCACAGCGACTTTAAACGATACCTCCGGAGGCGGATTTACCTTCAAATTTTCAGCTGCCTGGCTCAAATATACTTCTCCTATTGTTTTTAGCTCATTTAAACCGTACCTCAAAAACCGGTAGATCTCATCCTCGCTGTCCCGGATGGCAAACAGGCCCCGGTCATAATACTTGTTGGGAAAATATTTGACCACCATGGCCGCTGTCAGTTCTTCCATGGCATAATCCCGCTCCAGGGATATGTTTGTATTGTCATCCAGAGGATTTACCGTGAGCCCTCCGTAACGATGCTCCACTCTAAGCGTCACTTCATCCGGATAGGGACAGTCCAGGTAGAATGCCGTTTTTAATTCATCCCGGCGGTACTCATCCAGATTGATTCCCCTGACAGTGAGTTTGATATGGGGCTCAATCCTGGGCAGCACATGCCGGCAGAAAGCCGGCAAATCTCTGCTGCTGATGTCCGCAATCGTATCCATCACATAGGGCGTTTGCAGCATCGATGCCAAAAACACCCCCATATCCTCTGAATAAGCTGGGCTGCACCGGTAAATACATTCCCGGTCCGCCACATAAATCCGCTCTTCCCCCCGTATAAGCTGTATGCCGTCCGGCAGCATGAGGACGGCGCCGGCATTTCCCTTGGCGGCGACCGTCACCTCCAGCACGGGATCCTGCTCATATACCAGCACATTTCCCGTCTGTCCGGCAGCAAACTGCATCGGCAGCAGCTGTCCGTCCAGGATCTCAAAGAAACGGTCGCAGACTCTTCCCGTCAGCCTCAAGTCTCTCACTGACGGGCTGGCGGATACATAATAAGCGCTTTCATTCCGATGCCTCATAATCTCCGGCATCATCGCTTCGACAATCAGCGCCGCCAAAGGGGCGGATTTTTCTGTAAATGCTTCGGGCCGGTGGTAAAATGCCAGGCTCCGGCCATAGGAGACATAGCTCTGCTTTTCCATCGCCTCCGCAAATTCATACAGGTCTTTCAGAATATATTTTCTGGAAATGCCCGCTTTAAATCCCACGGTCGCGCCATACCGGCCGATGTTCAGCAGTGGCTCCAGCTCCACTTTGTCCTCCATGCCGGCAGAAAGGAGAAGGGACCTTTTCTGGTCCCCATAGCTTTTGATCATATTGCGGATCAGGGGGGAAGTGCTGACATGTATCTGCGGTTCCCCCATCTCCCTGTCCAGAAATGCCAGAGCGGCGGCGGCACAGTGCCGGCACATGCCGCGAAACTGCAGATGCTCGTCGCAGCTGCAGCTGTAATCGTAAATATGGTTCTCCTTAATCAGCAGTTTCACCCGATAAGGGGAAAGGCCCCCGTCGTTTACTTCAGCATTTACCCCCGTTTCCCCTTTCCAGAAGGAATCCGCCTTTGTGATCGTGACGCTGCCGCTTTTATAAAGCCGCAGCCCCTTCTGAAACTGCTCCTGTCCCGCTTTTCTTTCAATCGTCATTCTTGTCAGCTGCATGGCTTCCTCTGCGCATTCTGCGCGATATCAAAAATGCTCTTTTATACGCTCTACATTCTGTCCGGTGCCTCAAATCCCAGCAGACTGATGCACTGCTCCAGCACATCCTTGGTCAGGGTGATCAAACGGATATAACCGGCCTGCACTTCCTGATCCGACTGGGCGATGATCTTCGTCTCATGATAAAATTTATTAAACGCATTCGCCAGATCAAAGATATACTGGCAAATCCTGTGTGGCGCCAGGTCTGCAAAGCTCAATTCGATCACTTCATTTAACTTCACAAGTTCCAGCTGCAGCGCCTTTTCACTCTCGCTGCGCGCCGGCAGGATCACGGCTTTTCCTTCATATTTTTCCGGCAGCTCCTCATATTTCGCGAGGATTGACTTGATCCGGACGATCGTATAGAGGATATACGGCCCCGTATTGCCTTCAAATGAAATAAACCGGTCCACATCGAATACATAATCCTTGGACGCCTGGTTGGAAAGATCGCCGTATTTTAAGGCGGAGAGCCCCACAATCCTGGAAATCTTCCTGGCCTCCTCTTCGGGCATATCGCGGTCTTCCATCTTTTCATATACGGCATCGCTGATATCGCGGATCAGGTCTTCCAGGCGCATAATGCCGCCATCCCTTGTTTTAAAGGGCTTGCCGTCCTTGCCATTCATGGTGCCAAAGCCGATGAAGGTGAGCTTTGTATCATCTCTTACGATGCCTGTTTTTCTTGCGCAGCGGAATATCTGGGTGAAATGCATCTCCTGGCGCTTGTCCACCACATAAATCACCTGCTCCGGATGAAACAGCGCCTCCCTCTCCACAAGAGTGGCCAGATCCGTGGTGGAATAAAGCGTCGCTCCGTCGGACTTAAGCAGCATACAGGGCGGAATCTCCTTTTTATCGCTTTCCTCCTTCACATCCACCACCAGAGCGCCCTGGCTCAAATGCGCGTGGCCGCCGGCTTTCATCTTTTCAATCATCTCCGGAATATACGGCTGGGCATCGCTTTCCTTCTTCCATACATCAAAACTCACATCCAAGTTGTCATAATTCTTCTTCAGGTCGGTGATCGAAACATCTAAAATATGCTGCCACAGCGCGATATAACCCCTCCTGCCATTCTGCAGCTCATAGGTGGCATCGTGAGCTTTCTTCGCAAACTCAGCATCCTCCTTGGACCTGGCGCTGGCACTAGGATAGATCTCCTCCAGCTCTGAAATCGTAAAGGGCGGTTCCTTAGGATACTCACCGGTATAATCGGGATCAAAATAAGGAAGCTCCGGCTTTCTCTCCTTAAGCTCCGTAATGATCAGCCCGATCTGTAATCCCCAGTCCCCAAGATGAACATCGCCGACCACATGATATCCCACAAAGCGCCCAATGCGCTTGAGGCTCTCTCCGATGATCGCCGGCCGCAGATGTCCCACGTGGAGCGGCTTGGCCACATTAGGACCGCCGTAGTCAATGACGATCGTCTCCCCGTTTCCTGTATCTTCGCAGCCAAAGCGGTCGCTCTCCTGCATCTTCTTAAGATACTCCGCCAGAAAACTTTCCCTAAGCTTAATATTGATGAATCCGGGCATCACCGCCGTTACTTCCGACATGGACGGGGAGTCCGCCAGCTTCTGTACCACCTCGCCGGCAATCGCGATCGGCGCCTTCTTATACGCCTTGGCCGCTGCCAGCGCTCCGCTGCACTGATACTGGCACAGATCCGGACGGTTGGACAGCGTCACTCTCCCATAGTTTTTATCATATCCGCAGTCAGCAAAAGCGTTCTCCATCTCCAAGGCTATCAAATCCAAAATTTTCTTCATAAGACCTCCTAAGTAAACAAATCTGTTTTTTGTTCGGCATTACTAGTACACAGTGTAGTTATTTGGTATACGGGGTACTAGTGCACTGACACGCTTACATTTAAACTAACAGCACTGCCTATTTCGCCATCTGCCGCGTTGTCGTCAGTCAGCGATGCCACCGCATCGCCTTCTTCCTCCGCCTTGCAGAGTGACGAAATATTCAGCACTGTTAGTCTAAACGTAAACGTGTCAGTACACTAGTCAAGTGCTCATATTATAGTATATCTGCGGTAAAAAATCAAATCCTTTCCAGCGGCTGCCGTACGCTGCTTTATCGGCAGCTCTGAACAGTAACGCCTGCAGCCGCGAACAGTAACTCTGATACATCTTCTGATCACTATCATACATTTCTTCTTCGGACATGGAGTGCTATAATAGAAAACATTAAATCACTTAAATTATTGGGAGGTTTCATATGAGCAGTGAATTTGTAACCTATACGGATCCGGTCAGCGGATATAAAATCCGCCAATATACGCAGGGGCCAGAAAAAAACACCAAGCTTTACTTCACCACCGAGAACTTCTCCACCGATGACCAGTACTTTTTCTTCAACAAGCAGGTAGCTGAGGATACGCCCAGAGCGCTGCATCAGGGCCATGTAAACGGCACTAACGCGCTGTACCGCGTGCATGTGGAGAGCGGTGAAAGGGAAGTGATGGCAGGGCCGGAATACAACGGTTTTGCTATGGACCGTTTTGAAAATTACGGTGTGATGACCAAAGGCGATATCGTCTGCCGCCTGGATGCCGGCACCGGCGAGATCACAGAGATCGGCCAGCTGCCCAAGGGCGGTAAGATCACCGGACATCTGACCACCAGCAAGGACGGCACCATCGTATGCAGCTACAAGCAGGAAAACTGCATCTACGCATTGGTTACCATGGACCCGAAGACTGGTAAAAGTGAAATCGTGTTCCAGAGTGACTACATACTCGGTCATACCCAGGTATGCCCCACAGATTCCGATGTGATCTTCTTCATTCACGAAACCGGCGGCGACGCCCTGCAGCGCATGTGGATGTTTAACTGCAAGGACAGGACGGCAAGGCCCTACTATGTTGAGCAGGATAACGAATGGATCACCCACGAGGTTTGGAGCACGGACGGTGAGAACATGTTCTTCATGAAACTGCCCCACCAGATCATGATGGGCTCCAAGGACGGCCATCAGTTCCAGTGTGTGGCCAGAGGCGACCAGCTGCTGCATCCGGGCGTGTCCCGTGACAAGAAGCTTCTTTGTGCCGACCGCATCAGCTATTGGCACAATGAGAGCCCGAACCATGTGTATCTGTTTAAGGAAGGCTGTATGGACGGCATTCTCCTTGCAGAAACCGGCACCCCCAAGGACGGTTCCAATCATCTGCATCCATCCTTTAACCGTGCCGGCACCCAGGTACTGTTCAACCGCCCTATGGAAAATGGCATCGCGCAGGTATGCCTGATCGATCTTAAAGAAAACGGACTGCTGTAAGCAGAAATAAAAGGAGGGCGGCTGCCCTCCTTTATTCATTCCATAGGGAAATGCGGCCTATTGCTTCTTATTACTCCACTGTGATTTCATAACATCCGCAGGCATCTTCCCCTGTAAATTCAAACATGGTGTAAGAATTGTTTTCCTCATCTCCCGGAGCCAGCTCTCTTAACCGATTTCCGTAAGCATCCAAGACCCAAATATGCATTTCACCCATACCGCCTCTAAGCTGCCGCAGTGTGCCCTCAAGCGTATCCAGATACAGTTTTCCCTGCAGTTTCACAGCCGTATATCCGTCTTCCTGCTCATCATAAACCGTACCATCCATGCCGGAACTGCCCACAGCCGCAAGCAGCATATGTCCGGATTCCTCCAGAGCCCGATCATCCAGCGCAAGCAGGGATACTGTCATCTTCTCATTTCTTAAATGCAGGCAAAATCTGCCGCCCAGGTCTATCCTCCGCCCCCCGGTACGGCCGGAAAAGATTTCACAAAGGGCTGTCCTGACAGTAAAAGTCCCCTCCTGCGGATCAAAAGCCAGTTCTCCGGTATCCGACACAATCTTTCCTGCGCCGGAAAGCCCGGACTCCCCGCTCATTAAGCCCCACCGTTTCAGCGCGCGGCCGGTCCATTCTGCAAATGTCTCATAATGATAATCTTCTGTCAAAGAAGCAATGTCAGGAAACACCAGATAGCGGTCTCCCAGCCAGGCAGTCCGCCCGCTTCCCTCTACATTTGTGTCAGGATAGCGCTCTCTGATTGGCAGCGGATTTTTATTTATACCGAATGCATCCAGATACGGCGAACGTTCATATACAATGGCATGTTTCGCTTCTGTCAGATCCAGACCGCTGGTAAATCCGGCCGAAACAGCGACATCCGCACATCCCTCATAGCGTTCTCCATGTTCCAGAAATACCGTTCTAAGTTTTCCCAGCAAAGGCAGGACCGAGTGGGGCATTCTGTGATCCTGGTTCTGTGTCAGAAGGTCGCTGCTTTTATAAACCAGATGAAACCTGTTTATAGCGGGCTTTACCACCGCCTTTAAAAACAGCGAAGCCATCACTCCAAATTGAAAGATCAGGGAAGGATCGTTCCAGCAGTCCATAATATCCCTGATTTCATCCGCTTTCTGCTTCCTGTGATCATCACAGGTATGGTAGCAGTAAACAATCAGTGCATCCCACTCATTCAGGCAGGCATAGGCTGCCGTCATCAAAAAAGAACTGGAATGAAACGGTGACTCCCCATATTCATTCCATTCACTAAGCAGAAAGGGCTTTCCCTCAAGGGCTCCGCAGCTGGCCTGCACCGTCAGATTAGACCGTGGCTCAAAGGCAGGATACGTCTGCCTGCGCGGATCCGTAACAACATACTCCCGCAGGTTTTGCACATAAACCGCTCCTTTATCCGCCCGGGGCGCCGGATGATTGAAATATGCGTTGTTTTCCATTACGTCCCCATCGGCATGTGAGTAAATATCCGCCGCACCGGTAAGCAGACAGCTTGTAGCGATGGGTACTTTCGCCCCAAGAGAACGGATATGCCGGATCAGGCGCCCGTAAAAGCTGCGGTTGATCTGTATGCCGAATTCCGTAAAGTCCGCATACCTGGCAGAGCCGCGCTCCCCCGGAGGCACGCTCATAGGCTGATGGTAATCCCCAATTTTCCCACAGCGCACGGACAGAGCCTCTACATCTTCGCCTTCCTCCAGCTCGCAGATCCCGTTGTGCGTCCAGGCTTCTTTCAGATGCTTAGCAGAGCCGTATTTGGCCAGCAGAAAATGATTGAACCTTCTCTGCATCTCCTTTCGGTAACAGGCCGCTCCCGGCGTATTGCGCCTTTGCTCCACATCAAAAAAGACGGAATCCTCATTGGCGATCTGAATGGTCATCACCGCCGGATCATGGATCAGAGCAAGGCCCGTGTAAGGATTGACATGGCAAAGCAGATGGGAAGCATACTCCTCCTGGCGGCTGATCAGAGTTTCATTCAGATGGCTGCTGGATTTTACTGCATACAGAGGATACGGGTAATCCAGGTCATCCCCTGCTAAAAAGGCCCGCCCCACCAGCAGGTCCACATGCAGATATATTCCCTGCTCCTTCAAACAATAAACCCAGTAATCAAATCTCTCCAGACCGGCAGGATTCAGCGAACGCGTATTTCCGGAATCATACTGAATCAGCGGATATTCCGGATTGGCACTCCAGCCCGAATCCCCCGGCGGTGCATCGGCCGCATGCAGTCGCACCACATTCACTCCCATGCTCGCCAGCCTTCTGCTGATTCTGTACGCGGTCTCACGGTCCGGCATATTAGCCCTGGCAGGAAAGTTAAAACCTATAAACCGGGCACGGGTTCCATCTTCAAAATACAGATGCCCCTGTCTCGCTTTTACAAATCCGTGCTTTCCTGCCGGGGCATCCAGAAGCCGTGAAAAATCCATAGCGCCGGTGTTGGCTGTTCCCTTTTCTATACTGACATGCTGTTTCATTGCTCTCCTCCCGATTTGGTTCACAGACAACATGATTGACTCTTTTATTCTAAGCCCGCTGAAACTTTCTGTCAATGAACGCAAAGCGGCCGCCGTCTGAACTGTTACAAAAATCACGGCAGCTTGAACAGCAGCTGGCACAAAACTCGTTAAATATTTAGCATAGGTAGACCTTCCCGCCATTCTATGGTAAACTAATCATATGTAAAATTTTATCAGCGGAGGCCTGCAGAATGGATGACAGCAAATATTTATTACGGTTGGCCAAGCAGTTTCCTACCATCGCCAAGGCGTCAACGGAAATTGTCAACCTGGCTTCGATTCTGAACCTGCCGAAAGGGACGGAGCATTTCGTTTCCGATCTGCATGGGGAATACGAGCAGTTTTTACATGTGCTGAAAAACGGATCCGGTTCCGTTAAGAGAAAAATAGAAGAAGAATTCGGACATGCCATGAGTCAGAAGGACCAGAAAACTCTGGCCACACTGATTTATTATCCGGACAGAAAACTGGAACTCATAGAAAAAGAAGAAGAGAACATGGATGACTGGTACAAGATCACCCTTTACCGGCTGATTCAGGTGGCCCGCCGGGTCTCTTCCAAGTACACCCGTTCTAAGGTAAGGAAAGCCCTGCCCTCCGACTTTGGATATGTCATTGAAGAGCTGATCCATGAAAAAGAGGAGGTCCAGGACAAGGAGGCTTATTACAACCAGATCATCTCCACCATTATCCGCATCGGCAGCGCCCGCTCCTGCGTGATTGCTTTCTGCAACCTGATACAGCGCCTGGTGGTGGACCATCTGCATGTGATCGGTGATATCTATGACCGCGGGCCCGGCGCCCACATCATCATGGATACCCTCATGAATTACCATTCCGTGGACGTCCAGTGGGGGAACCATGATATCTACTGGATGGGGGCAGCCAGCGGCAGCCTGATCTGCATTGCCAACGCCATCCGTATCAGCGCCCGCTACGGCAATCTGGATGCGATTGAGGACGGCTACGGCATCAATCTCATCCCTCTGGTCCGTTTTGCTATGGAGACCTATGGGGAGGATCCCTGTTCCTGCTTTGGTATCAAATATGAAAAGGAAGACTACAACATACAGGATCTGGAACTGGACAAGAAGATGCATAAGGCCATCTCCATCATTCAGTTCAAACTGGAAGGCCAGCTGATCAAACGCCACCCCGAATATGAGCTGGATCACCGGCTGCTTCTTGATAAGATCGATTTTGATAACGGCACGATTCTGATCGACGGAAACACCTACCGGCTGGAGGATACCAATTTCCCCACCGTTGATCCGTCCGATCCCTACCATCTGACTGAACAGGAAACGGCGGTCATGGACCGCCTAAGCTCCGGTTTTCTCAACTGTGAGAAGCTTCAGCAGCATGTGCGTTTTCTGTTTTCCAAGGGCAGCATGTACCTGGTCTATAATTCCAACCTGCTCTATCACGGTTGCGTCCCGCTGAACGAAGACGGCTCTTTCCGCTCCTTTACGATCCGCGGCAAGAGCTATAAAGGCAAGGCACTCTTTGATATGCTGGAATCCTATGCGCGAAAGGCCTATTATCTGCGGGAGGGAGAAGAAAAAGCTTACAGCCAGGACATGATCTGGTTTATCTGGACCAGCCAGTACTCCCCCCTGTTCGGCAAAGAAAAGATGACCACGCTGGAACGCTACCTGATTAAAGATCCCGCCGCCCACCGCGAACGTAAAAATCCTTACTACCGCATGGTGGACAATGTGGAGGTTGTCAATCAGATCTTTAATGAATTTGGCCTGGATCCCAGCGTATCCCATATCATAAACGGCCATATACCGGTTCGGATCAAGGATGGGGAGACGCCGATCAAATGCGGCGGCAGACTCTTAGTCATCGACGGCGGCTTTTCCAAGGCCTATCAGTCCCAGACCGGCATTGCCGGCTATACGCTGGTATACAATTCCTACGGGCTGCGGCTGGTAGCGCACAAGCCGTTTGAGTCCACCGAGGCGGCGATCATCAATGAAAGCGATATCCACTCCGACTCCTTCATCGTGCAGCAGTTCCCTGCACGCCGGCTGGTGGCGGACACGGATAACGGCAAACTGATTCAGGAAAGCATCACCGAGCTGGAAGCGCTGCTCAACGCCTATCGTCAGGGTGACCTGCGGGAGGGAGACTGATTTAATATGCCTGCGGCACTGTTTCTCGGTATTCAGCTTGTCCTTTATATCCTGTTTATGGCTATAGATCTGTGGATGCCACAATATAGCTCTTTATCCGGGATTCTGAAATACTGCGGCATCTGCCTGTGCCTTCTAAAAGCGCTGACAACGGCCAGACCGGATAACAGAGCATCCGCGTCTTTTCATCGGGAAAAAGCGCAGCTAACCGCCGCCCTGCTGTTTACGGCGGTTTCCGATCTGCTTTTGCTGTTTACAGTGTGTTTCACAGAGGGAATGATCACATTTACGGCCGCGCAGCTTATTTACATGTTTTATATCCATCAGGAAAACGGACGCTTTCTTCCGCTAATGCTTAGGCGCGCAGTCCCTGCCGGTGCGGCGGTTCTAATCCTATGGATATCCGCACCGCCGGAAAGCCGCCCACTCGTGCTGCCCGCCGCTGTATATGCAGTCTGTATTGTGTACAACTTCTTAGAAGCCGCGTATTGTTTCCTGCATAATCCGGCCGATTGCAGATCCCGGCTTCTGGCGGCCGGATTCTTCCTGTTTCTGCTGTGTGATGTCAATGTGGCGCTGTTTAATGTACTGCCTGCCGACAGCTTTCTGTTTCCGATCGCATCTGCCGCGATGTGGTTGTTTTACCTGCCGTCGCAGGTTTGTTTAACGTTATCCTTATATTATGGGCCGGCGCACTGCGAATGAAAGAGGAGCATATGGTATGCGCCTCTTTCATTCGTGGTTACTGTTACTTAAATTCAAAATTGTCCGAAAGTCAATGGTATTAAGAGCCTATTGCTTATCCTGATTGTCCTCATATTCCTGCGTCCATTCATCTAGCTTCTTTTGTAAAAGTTCCTTATCAGGAAGATATAAACTATATTCAGATGCATAAATATTGGCATTCTGTGGTAATGTCAGTTGTACAATACTATCTGTTTTTTCTTTACAGAGTAAAATCCCTATTGTCGGTTTTTCAAACTGCGGATTCTAAATCACTTTCTGTATATACCGCTTTTTCTTCCATTCCTAAAAACTCTAACACAAAAGGATTTTTCAAAGCATCTTGTGGTTTTTCAATTACCTGCCCATCATTAGCCAATTTTATAACTTCCTCTTTATTTCTGCTAAGGGCAAGGCGCTCATACAAACTGCTGTTATATTGCCGTCTTAACTGTGGTACCGACCATTGTCCCTGAAATGCCTCAATTTCATAAAATTTTCGCATTTTCTTGTCAGAAATTCTCATCAAAACCTGATAATGTGACCAACTCAATTTGAATTCAGCAGAAGCCTTCTGCTGAATTGCTAAATCAGTATTCGCTGTTGAAGCAACCATTTTTCTTGATTCCGCAATTAAACTTACTGCATCATCACTTCCACCAGTGAATAAGCAGTGAGCCAGTTCATCTTCCTGCATGGATGATTAATATGATTTGCGAGCAGTGCGGTGGTATCCACTCCGTTGCTGTAAAGCAGTTTCCACTTTGAATAAATGTCGCAGACGGGGATACCGAATTCTGCGGCAGCTTTTCTCCCTTCCTCTGCGATTGCATCCAGTCTGCCTTCCACCTGCTGCCGTCTTGTATTCTCCGCAATCGCGGCAATCTCTGTTTCCTTTATATGGCAGCTAATAGAAGTATTCATCATATTGGGCGTCACATAAATAACCTCGCTGCCCCCCTCCTTCAGTTTGCGGAATATCTCCCTAAGGCCGCGTTTAAAATCCTCAATATCCCCGCCGCAGTCGTTTAAACCATACCCCACTACCGTCAGATCCGGATGAAAACGCAGGACATCCCGCTCCACCCTTCGGGATCCGTTCAGCGCATTGTCACCGCTGATTCCCGCATTAATAATGCATACCGGCACCTGTGGAAACAGTACCTCCAGTATATCCGATACATAAGAAGAGCCGGAATGTTTCCGGTCAAAGACTGTATTGCAGTTTCCGTTTTCCTCGAGATAGATCTCAAAACACCCTTGAGTTACGCTGTCGCCTAAAAAGGCGATAGCCGGCACAGGCTCTCCATAAAGATCTTTGGCCTTTGCGCTGATTTTTTTAATAATCTCCATCGTACACTTCTCCCATATTTTATATTCGGCTGTCATAACTGCCTTTATTGGTATCATAATCAATGAGCAGCGCTTCGTCAATATGCCAAAACATGAAAAAAATTCCCGTTCGCGTGATTCTCCGCCAGCGGCGGGTCGCTTTAGAGACATAATATCTTCCCGTCACAGCGCGATCCTTGCGGAGCCTTTTTATAGGACTGCTTCTATAAAATAAAAAGAGACCGTCGCTCTTCGCGGCAGCCTCTACAAAATCTCAGTCTCACATATCTTATTAAACGCGGGACAGATACTCACCTGATCTGGTATCAATCTTAATCACATCGCCCTGATCAACGAACAGAGGAACATAAACCGTAGCGCCGGTCTCCACCGTAGCGGGCTTTGTAGCGCCGGTAGCCGTGTCGCCCTTAAATCCGGGCTCGGTCTCGGTAATCGCCAGTTCTACAAATAACGGAGGCTCCACTGAGAATACCTCACCTCTGTGAGAACAGATTTTCACCATCTCATTTTCTTTCACAAACTTCAGGGAATCGCCGATCTGATCCTGTCCAAGTGCGATCTGATCATAGGTCTCCACATCCATAAAGTGATACAGGTCGCCGTCTGCATACAGATACTGCATATCGGCTCTGTCAATATGGGCATTTTCAAATTTCTCTGTCGGGCGGAACGTCTTCTCAACCACACCGCCGTTTTTAATATTTTTTAACTTCGTTCTAACGAAAGCAGCCCCCTTACCGGGTTTTACATGCTGGAATTCGACGATCTGATATACGTTACCTTCAATCTCGATTGTAACGCCATTTCTAAAATCACCTGCTGAAACCATTCTGAATAGTCCTCCTTAAAAATATCATAGATACCGAATTTAGATTTATTTTATAATAAAATTCCACATATTTCAACTGTTTTTTCGCTTACATGCCTTTTTATAGCTGCAGAGCACGATTTTCTCCAGATAGCGCTTCAACACGATCTGTATCTCTTCCCTCGGATCAATAGGCTTTGTCAGGATACAGTACAGCCCTGCCCGCTTCGCCCCATATATATCTGTAAACAGCTGATCACCGATAAACACGGTGCTCTTTTCATCCGTTCCCATGAGCTGCATGGCCCTCTGATATCCTTTGACGGACGGCTTATGGGCATCCTGAATAAACCTGCTGCCTACCGCCTCTGCGAAGGGCCTGACTCTGGGCTCTTTATTATTGGAGATCAGGCAGGTTTCCATGCCCAGTTCTTTCAGTTTTGCAAACAGTTCTACAGCCTTATCGTCCGCAGGCGCTCCGTGCATCACAAGGGTATTGTCAATATCAAACAGCAGTCCGCGCACTCCCCGCGCTCTTAGTTCCTCATAATGTATTTCATAAGCGGAATCCAGATATAAATCCGGATAAAACATCTGCAGCATATTGTTCCTACTTCCTTAGTTTTTCCAATTCCTCCAAAAACGTGCTTACATCCTTAAACTCACGGTAAACAGAGGCAAAGCGCACATAGGCCACTTCCTCCAGATCCTTCAGCTTGTCCATCACAATTTCACCGATCTCAGAGCTCTTAATCTCTTTTTCCTCACGGTTGAATATTATGTTCTCAATCTCATCCACCAGCTCGTTGATCTGATGAATGGATACCGGTCTTTTATGACAGGCGCGCAGTATGCCCGACTCGATCTTGCTCCGGTCATAGGGTTCCCTGTTATTGTCTTTCTTAATCACCATCACCGGGATGGTCTCTATCTTCTCATAGGTGGTAAATCGGCGGCCGCAGGACTCGCACTGTCTCCTTCTGCGGATAGAATTGCTCTCCTCCGCGGGCCTTGAATCTATAACTTTGGTATCCTCTGCGTTACAGTATGGACACTTCATGAACTGCCCTCCTATATCGTGTATTCAATCTAGTGTATAGTTTAGCATAAGTTGGAAATATTCACAAGATGAAATACTTTGAACAGTGACATCATGATTCCGCCAGAGTTCTTCCTTTCCACCGGCCGCTCACAAACCTGGCCACGAACAAAATGGCCCGGAATACCCAGTCCACAAACATCGCAATCCAGATCCCGTTCACACCCATCCCGAAGCCTTTTACCAGCAGATAGCTGCATCCGATCCTGAACACCCACATGGAGAACACAGAGACACACATCGTAAACTTCACATCCGCTGCCGCCCTTAAGGCGTTTGGCAGGGTAAAGGACAGAGGCCATATGATCATGCAGAAGCTATGAAGCACTAACAGCTCCACAGTCACCGCCGAAGTAGCCTCCGACAGATGGTAGATTCCCACCACAGGCGCTGCAAATATGGCCAGCACCGTACAGATCACCGCCAGGATTATGTAATTCAGTTTCACGACCTTTTTCGTATACTGCCTGGCCTGCTCGTACTCTCCGGCCCCTGCGCACTGTCCAACTATCGTGATGAGTCCCAGTCCCAGGGCATTTCCCGGCAGATACTCAAGCGTTACCAGGTTGGAGGCAACCCCGAATCCGGTCAGGGCCACAGTTCCAAGCGTGGATACGAGGCTCTGCAGGATGATCTTTCCGAACTGGAAGATGCTGCTTTCCAATCCGTTGGGAATACCGATCTGCAGGATCTTCTTGATCATCTGCGGATAAAAGCGCAGCTTCGTCCCGCGCTCCAGATGAACAACATTCTGCGGCCTGCGAAGCATCATAAAAATCATGACCGCCGCCACACCGCGGGAAATCAGAGTGGGGATCGCAACGCCTTCCACCCCCATCCCCAGCAGATAAATACAGATGAAGTTCCCCGCCACATTGATCGCATTCATCCACAGGGAAGTCATCATGGAAATCCTGGAGTTGCCCATTGCGCGAAACAGCGCGGCACAGGAATTGTAAATGGCCAGAAACGGAAAAGACAGGGCAGTGAGATAAAAGTAAATCCTGGCATTGTCCATAACATCCGCTTCAATCCTGCCAAAGGCCAGCTTCAGCAGGGGGCCGTTGGTGGAAAGTGCAAATACCGTTACCGCCACGGATATGCTGACGGAAAATAAAAGCAGCTGCTGGGCCGCCAGATTGGCCCGGGGTATGTTTTTCGATCCGATATACTGCGCCGCCACCACCGCACCGCCCGTAGCCATGGCGGAAAACAGCTGGATCAGCAGTATATTGATGCTGTCCACCAGGGAGACGCCGGACACCGCCGCCTCCCCTACTTTTGCCACCATAATCACATCTATCATGCCGACGGCCACCGCCAGAATCTGTTCAATAATTAACGGCACCATCAGACGGGTAAGATCCTTTTTGGAAAACATCAGAAGCCCTCCGCGCGCACGGCGGCAGCCAGCCGATTCAGCCCTTCCTGCAGCGTTTCTCTTGGACAGGCCAGATTCCATCGCTCATACCCGGCGCCCGCCTCACCGAACAGATATCCTTCATCCAAAAACAGATGGGCTTTTCTAGTCATAAATGCCTCAAGCTCCTTTGTATCAAGCCCCAGGCAGCTAAAATCCAGCCACTGCAGATAAGTGCCCTGCATACGGTAAACCTTCACGCCGGGCAGATGTTCTTTCATAAACTCTTCCACCGTTTTTCTGTTGCCGTCGATAACCTCCAGCAGTTCATCCAGCCAGTCCTCACATTGATTGTATACAATTTCACAGGCTTTATAGGACAGGAAATTCAGCGAAAAATAGCCGCCGCTTCCCGGCATTTTTCTGCGGTATTCCTCATTGGGAATAATGATATTGGAAGCCTGGAATCCAGCCAGATTAAAGGTCTTGCTGGGAGCCGTGCAAATGGCACAGTTAGACAGATACTCTTTAAATACTCCTGCGGAGGTATGCAGCACACCGGGCATGATCAGATCGGAATGGATCTCATCCGCGATCAAGAACACCTTGTTTTCCATGCAGATCCGGCAGACGCGCTCCGTCTCCTCTGCACTCCACACCCTTCCGATCGGATTATGCGGGCTGCAGAATATCATAAGCTTTACTTCCGGGCGGGAAGCTTTCTGCTCCAGATCCGCAAAATCAATATCATAGGTATCCCCGTTTATCACCAGCGGCGATTCCACCAGCCCTCTGCCGTTGCCGACAATGGCGCTGTAAAACGGATGGTATACCGGCGTCAGGATCAGCACGCTGTCTTCCGGTTCTGTAAAGGCTTCCACCATCTGATTTAAGGCGGGCACCACACCGGCTGTCTGAACAATCCACTCCTTTTGCACGGTAAAAGCATGTCTGCGCTCCATCCAGCGGATGATTGCATCATAATAGCTGTCCGTCGCGCATGTATATCCGTACACAGCCTTCCCCAGATAGTCCTGCAGACCCTTCACCAGCTGGGGCGGCGGCAGAAACTCCATATCCGCCACGGAGAAGGGCACTGTTCCTGCCGGCACATCCGGACACAGCTTTTTCATGGCATTCCATTTTTCAGAACCGGTACCGGTCCGGTCCACAATTGTTGTAAAGTCGTAACTCATATCCATCCTCTTTCTGCACCTGGAAAACGCATTCTTTCGTCATATAGAAACATTTGTACCGCAGATTGAGCGGCTTGTCAAGCAAAACAGGAGACGCAGCAAGGGCTGCCGCCCGGATTCAACTTCCGTGGCAGCAGCCCTGATTTCAGTCTGCCGATTATTGGCGGCCGATTATTTTCTCACGCCTTCTTTGGTCTGACGGATGATATCGTCCATGATGTCTCTCGTCAGCGTACCGGATACATACCCGAATACATTGCCGTCTTTATCGATCATAAAGGTGGTCGGGAAAGCCGTGATTCCATAATAGGCAAAGATCTCGCCGGTGGTGTCATATACAGTCGGATAGGTATATCCACCGTCCTCCAAAAACTTGGTAACTTCCTCCTCCGATACATCCTGATTGCGGGGATTCTCATCATTTTTCGGATTTGCAATTCCCAGCACGACCAGATCCTCCGCGTTCTCTCCGTTTTCTTCATACAGAGCCTGTATATCCGGCATCTCCCGCTGGCAGGGGCCGCACCAGGTGGCCCAGAAGTTCAGGAAGACAGTCTTTCCTTTATAGTCGGATAAAGTGTGCTCCACCCCGTACTGGTCGGTGAGGGTGAAATCAGGCGCCGGTATGGCGGTCGGTTCCGTCTCTTCCGTGCTCTCCTGGGTTTCACCGGTCGAAGGCGGTTCTTTTGTCTCCTCCGCCAAGCTGCTCTCATTACCACTGTTATCATAAGCCGCAGTCGTGCTTTCCTGCTGCCTGCTTTCTGTTTCCTCCTCGGATGTATCGGCCGCCCCGGTGGTCTGCGGGCTGCCGGAGTTTCCACCAAAGCTTGATAAGTAACCGGTTATGCCATTCATCCATCCGGTGAACATCATAACTCCCATCAGGATCAGCAGCGCTCCGCCAACCTTTACCGTGTACTGCACCACCTTCTGATGCTTTTTAAAGAAATCCAGCACGGTTCCGGTGAATATGCCCACAGCCAAAAATGGCAGTACAAAACCCAGCGTATACAGTCCGATCAACAGATAGCCCGAGGCTGAAGAGGCCGCGGAACTGGCCATAAGCAGGACGCTTGCCAGCGCCGGCCCCACACAGGGCGTCCAGGCAAAGCTGAACGTAAAGCCGAGAATCAGCGCTACCACAGGATTCATGGCGAACTTATTCAGCGACAGGGGCAGTCTGCGCTCCCGGTTTAAAAACCCCGGATTTAAGAATCCGATTTGGAATAAGCCAAACAGGATGACGATAATGCCTCCGATTCTTGCAAAGAGCACCCGGTTACCGGAGAAAAACCTGCCCGCGGCAGAAAATCCGAAGCCAAGCAGGAAAAACGCGAAGCTCACTCCGATGACAAAAAACAGGGTGTTGACCATAACTTTGCTCTTCTTATAATGGATTGTCCCGTCCTCATCCACTGTTTTCGTGCCTCCGGCCAGATAGCCGATATAAAGCGGAACTAACGGCAGCACACACGGTGAAAAAAAGCTGATGATTCCCTGCAGGAATACGGTCAATGCTGAAATACTTGTTTCAATTGTAAAGCCCATAAACGCCTCCTTATCTCAATCACTTCGTTTTGCTGAAAATCAAACCATCGATATCCTGAACCGTGATATGCTCCAGATGTTTCTCACAAACCGATTCCAGATCCTTATAGATTCGGTCCATAATGTCCGCCATGCCGGAAGCTACGAGACAGTCCATATCCGGATCGCCGCTGCGCCATGCCGAGCCCACAAAGTGAAACGACAAAGCCCTGCAGATATCCCCCAGCGTCAGCGCAGATGCGTCGCCGCAGAACAGATATCCCCCGTCGATTCCTTCTTTTGTCTCCACCATCCCGGCCTTTTTCAGTTTTGTCATAATCTGACGGACTCTGCTGGGGTTGGTGCAGATATTCTCAGCCAGTGCGTCGCTGCTCACAGTACATTTCTTATGGTTCAGATAAACAACGGCATGGACTGCAATACAAAATTCGCTGGTCATTGTGCTTGCTCCTCTCTGTTCTATCTGTTACTTTTTTTATATCAGTTATTTTATACTGTTATAATAATATGTACAGTTGTTTTTGTCAAGTGTTTTTTCTGTGACGTCAATTTATTAGTAACAGTTCAGACGGCGGAAAAAATAGTGCAAAAGCAGGCGTTGAGCTTGCTCATAAGACTGTTTTTGCACTATTTTTCACATCGGATGGACATCCGATGCTTCTTGACCGGTTTCTTCGGTCAAGAAGATGAGCCGTCTGAACTGTTACATTTATTAAGTTACTATTCACGACTGCCGATAAAGCAGCATATGTCGGGAAATTTACGGCAACTGTGAATAGTAACTTTATTATAAATTGAAAAAGAAAGAGAAACACAGGGGCAGCTCATCTGCCCCTGTGTTTCTCTTTCTTTTTCTGCTGTTTCCGTTCAAATTGACGTTGCTTTTCGTCCTCTTTCTGCATACGGCTTTTCTTCTTATGAATAACCTTATTTTCTTCCTTCTGGAGCTTGATAGCCTGCTGGGATTTAGTACCGGTTCCGTTAGACGCAAGCTGTTTTTTGACAATGCGCTGCATCCGCTTCGGATTAATCCTGCTCTCCGCCTTCTTCTCAATATCTACCGAAGGACTAAACCGCAGTTTTTTCCAGTTTTGCTGCAGGAAACAGTAAACCTCATAATCTTTTGGTTCTGCCCCAAATGTAATCTTACATGCTGCCAATCGGCCATCTGCTATACGTTCATAAACACCAATCCATAGGGCACCGTTGTAGTAAACCGTCAGTCTGCTTTTTTGCATAAAAAACACTCCTCGCTTTTTACTGCAAAGAACGGACAACCGAGGAGGCAGGTTACTGACAGATCATGACTGCGCCCGGACTACCGGCCGGGACTGTGTTTTTTTCCTTGCGTTATTTAGTTTTCGTCATTATTTTAACTCATCCCGTCTCATATGACAAGTATAGTCCGGATAAAAGACTTGTTTATTTCTGTATACATTATCTTTCACCCAGTATATCCTGTATCCTATTTCATTTTACCGAATAAAATAAATATGAAATGAATATAAAGGATAGGATAAAAATTGGCAATTAAAATTTTCGTAGATCAGGGACACAATCCCAGCGGCTTTAACGCCGGCGCCGAAGGAAACGGCCTGCGGGAACAGGACATCACCTATACTGTCGGAGCATATCTGGCCGATATCCTGGCCGCCGACGACCGTTTTGAAGTGCGCACGTCCAGAACCACACCGGAGGAAGTGCTGGGATACAACAATACATCCAGCCTGCGCACCCGGGTGGAAATGGCTAATGAATGGCCTGCCGACTATTTTATCAGCATCCATGTAAACGCAAACAACAACCCCAATATCAACGGTTCAGAGGTATATGTCTACCGCACGGAAAGCGCCTCTTACTATCTCGCCCAGAATATCCTAAGCGAAATTGTGAGAAGAGTCGGAACCAAGGACAATGGCGTGCGGGTAAATTCATCGCTCTATGTTCTCCGCAGCACCGACATGCCTGCCGTACTGGTGGAACTCGCATATATCACCAATACGGAGGATGCGCAGAAACTTCGGGATGACCAGTATCAGTTTGCGTACGGAATATATGTGGGGCTGCTCAACTATCTGGGTCTGCCCCAGCTTTAGCAGTAACACTTAACAGCCGGTTCTATGCCCGCTTAGGATCTTTTCCCGAACCCTCCCGGAAAAAGGATCACAAGCAGCATCAGCACCGCCAGAAATGCCAGATTCCACCCGGTGAACTCCCCCATATATTTCTTCATGTTGGCATTTTCTGTGCGCGCATAATATTTGTAGGAAATAAGGCTGGCCAGGGACGCGATCAGCGTTCCCAGGCCGCCGATATTGACACCCAGAAGCAGCGCAGACCCATTATCCGTAAAGCCCGACAGGAGGATCGCCGCCGGAACATTGCTGATAAACTGGCTGACCCCTGCGCCTGCCAGCAGTTCATTCCCGTCCAGCAGCTGTTCCAGCAGCCTGCTGACCGCCGGCATCCTTCCCATGTTTCCGATGAAAATAAAGAAACAGACAAATGTGAGAAGCAGGCCGTAGTCCACCCGTAAAAACAGCGTCCGCTCAATCAGCAGCACCGCCAGCACAACAATGACCAACGCGGCCTGATACGGTACCACCCTGGCCACACAGGCCAGGCACAGAACGAGCAGCAGCGGGTACAGCCATCTGCCGGCGCTGTTATGTTCGGCGATTTCGGCCTCCGGCCGCCTCTTCGGCAGGCCCACCTCCAGCTCTTTACTGCCGGACATGCAGATTACCAGGATAAGCAGCAGTGCAGAGACCAGCGTCACCGGCACAGTTGTCCTCATAAACTCTGCGAAGGACATGCCATATGCGGAAAACAGATACAGATTCTGCGGGTTGCCTATGGGTGTCAGCATGCTGCCCAGATTCGCGGCGATCGTCTGCAGGACGATGATGCGCACCATCGACTCCTCCAGGCCGGCCATCGATAGTATCATGACGGAAAAGGGCACAAAAGTGATCAGCGCCACATCGTTTGTGATCGCCATGCTGGCAAAAAAGCAGAGAAATACCAGGCAGAAGGAAAGCTGCCTGGTAGTCTTTATATTTTTGAGAAGCGCATGTCCCATGCGTTCAAAGGTTCCCTGCTTCTGAAAGCCGGCTACCACCAGCATCAGTGAAAAAAGCAGCGCCAGGACTCTGAAATCAATATAACCGAGATACTTAAGGTCCGGCGGTGCCGTAAAGCAGGACAGCAGCGCCAGCGATGCGGCGATGCAGAGAACCGTCTCTTTCTTAACAAATTCCAGAATGCGCGCTCTCATCTCTTATGCCTTCCGTCCATGAAAAGTGCGGTAAACCTCCGCACACATAAGAATGAAAGCACCCGCTCCATGCAGGTCATTTTCACTGGTCGGCCTGTCACAGTAATGCTTATAATCGCCCACGCCGGTGCCCACACAGATGTTGTCAATAATCACTCCGTTTTCGTTATAGCGCAGCCTGTCAATGATGCCCTCATATCCCTTCCGGGCTGCCTCCAGGTATTTCTCATCCAGCAGTCCCTTCCTGACAGCCTTGCAGATCGCTTCCGTAAACAGGCAGGTGCAGGAAGATTCCAGCCAGTTTCCATCCTGGCCGCCTTTGTCCACAACCTGATACCACAGCCCGGTCTTCGGATCCTGATAGGGGATGAGCGCAGTCAAAAGATCTGTCACCATCCGGATCAGCTCTTTGCGGTCCTTATGGTCTTGCGGCAGATCATCCAGTTCATCCAGTATCGCTACCGGAACCCAGCCGATGGATCTGCCCCAGAATTCCGCCGACAGGCCGGTCTCCTTATCCGCCCAGGGCATCACGCGGTCGCAGTCCCATGCATGGTAGAGCAGACCGGTTTTGGGATCCTTTGTTTTCTTCTCCATCAGAAGCGCCTGGAATGCGGCGATATCAAAATACTCCGGCTGATCAAACTCTGCTGCAAACCTGGTAGAGATCGGACCGGCCATGTACAGTCCGTCCAACCACATCTGCTGGCGGCAGCTCTCCTTGTGCCAGAAACCGCCTTCCTCATTCTTCGGGAAATCCCGGATGATCGGCAGCAGCGTAAACAGCGCCTTTTTATAGCGCTCATCGCCGGATTTTTTATACAGATCATAGAGCAGTATGCCCGGCTGGATATCGTCGAGCTGCCCTTTGTCAAAGCTATGGATGCTTCCGTCCTCATAGATGATGGAATCCACCCAGGCCTTTATGTACCTGTAATATTTCTCTTCCCCGCATATGTCATAGGTATGCTGCATGCCAGAGAGAAACACTCCCTGATGGTAATGGAACCTGCCCTTGGGCGGCAGATCCTCCGGTGCAAATTTTTTCATCAACGTGTCGCATGCCTCTTTGGCATAGTGAAGCGCGGTGTGTTCCCTGTAAATAAGATCTTCCATGACAGTGACTCTTCCTCCTGATTGGATTGCTTTCTGGTTTTTGGAACTTTGCTACTTATGCAGTATGATATCAGTTTATCACATCGCAGTGAAAGAGGCAACGCTTTTGGACAGTACGAGCGTACAAAGATGCGCATACTCCGTTTCATCTATGCAGTGTTTCATGCTGCCGTCCGTCAGCCTTTTTCTGAGTTCTCCGGCCTCTGTCCATAGAACTTCCGATATCTCCTCCCGCTGAAAGCAAAAGTTTTCCTTTTTCTCCTTCATCTCATAGATAAAACTGCTGATCAGTTCCCGGTTATGAAACTGCGTACCGTGAAAGCATTCCAGCTGATCGATTTTCTTCTGCTGGAAATATATGAGCTCGGCCGGTTTTGCGTTAAGCCCCAATTCCTCTCCGAGCTCCCGGAGCGCGCCATCCAAAAAGCTCTCTCCCGGATCCAGATGCCCGGCCGCCGATACATCGAAACAGCCCGGATAGGAATCCTTCTCCTCGCTGCGCTTCTGCAGGAGGATCCACAGCTTCTCACCTTCCCTGCAGATAACCCAGATATGGGACGCGCCGTGCAGGTCTCCGTCCCGATGCACCAGACTCCGCTCCTTTAAAATACCGGTGAGCGAACCGTCCTCATTTAAAATCTCAAAATACTCAGTACCGCTCATAGTGTACTCTTTCCGGAAGAAAACGGTCGGCCCTTTCCTTTGTTTCCGCGGGATACCCCAAGGAAATCACCGCAAAAGGCGTAATCTGCTCCGGCAGCTTTAACGCCCTCTTTGTGCGCTCCACCCGCTCCATATCCGGGTACCAGCCAAGCCATACGCCGCCAAGCCCTTCCGCTTCGATCTGCAGCAGCATGTTCTGCACGCAGGCCGAAAGATCCTCCACCCACCAGTTACGGTCCGTCACCAAAAGATTGCTGCAGACCACAATCAGCGCTCCCGCATTGGCTGCCATCCCCGCATAGGGGCTCATAGTGGAGATCTGCTGCTTCATCTCTCTGTCCTTAGCGATCACAATAAATTCCCAGGGCTGTTCATTTTGGGCCGATGGCGCCTGCATGCCCGCCCGAAGTATCCGTTCCAGCTTCTCCTGTTCCACCGGTTTGCTCTGATATTTTCTTATGGATCTCCTGGTAAAAATCTCATTCATTTTATTGCCTCCATGTTCTGCGGCAGATACCGCCTGCGGATCCAGTCTGTGACGGTTCTATTCTACCGCAAGAACCCGGGGCGGTCAATCACCGTAAACCTGTATCGCTTCCTCCAGTCCGTAGTCAATCAGATCATAGTCCGCCGCGGCTGGCTGCCCTTTTCTGGGCGCCTCCTTCCACATGGCCGGCCAGGCTGTGCGGCGGGGATGTTCGGGATCGTGATGCGGCCCCAGGGTATTTTTCAGGCTGGCGCAAACTCTTATCTGAATCCGGTTTTCTCCCGGCTGCAGCGCTTCCGTCATGTATTCATGGCAGTGATCCGCACAGATAAGCACCGGCGCGGCGTTATTTACCGCTATGCTGACAGCCGCCGCATTCAGATTTTCCAGCAAAACAATGCGCCCTCTGCCGCCGTCCGAAGTCACTGTATATTGATAGAGGACTGCTCCCCCATAAAACGGATAGCCCTGCTCCTTAAGGCTGCCATAGCTTAGCGGTTTCTCCGCACCCAGCTCCCATCTGCCCCCGCTGGCTGTCACGCTGAAACGGCCGGTCACATAGACCGGTTCGATCTCCAGTTCCGCGTCAAATTCCGGACAGATCAGCCGAAGCTCATTTCTGCCCGGCGCCAGTCCAATCAGCTGCGCCTCATAGAGCCCTCTTTCCAGTGCAGGATCCACCGCGCTCCAATGCAGGGGATGACCGTTGCAGCATATGCGGTATTTATCCCCCTGCTCAACCCTGACAGATACATGCTCCAAAGAGACACCCGGCCGGATATAAAAGCGGTACACAATGCAAAATCCGCTCTCTGATCCATAGTAACGGTTTCGGTCCAGCACGCTGTGTTTATACTGAACCTTATTATCCCACGGATTGCTGTCAAACCCGCGGTGCAGGAACAGTTTATGCGACGCCTCAATGGTGCTTCTGTCCTCATACAGATGTCCGTCGACCTCAAGATCGCAGTAATCCAGTGTCAGTATATTAAGCGCTTCGGCCCGCACAGAATCCAGTTTCACCTGCAGAGGCTTATTCAGGCAGACCTGCTCTTTGACAGATTCAAAAAGGGACGCGCCTCTCTTTTCAACAATCCAGAGCACGGACTGGCCGTGTTCCATACAGAGGGGTATTTCCACCCTGCCATCTTCCCCCGCCGGACACTTCTCCGCCTCTGCTCCTGTAAACGGATCCCATCTGCGCGCGCCTGTACCTCCGGCAGCCAGCACATCCTCGATCCGGTGCAGGCTGTGATTGATGGCAAACAGAATCAGGCAGTCATCCGTCTCCCTTTGCATGACCTCAACTCCGTCCGGCAGACCTTTCTTGGCCACGATATTCGGATAAAGACGTTTTTGCAGTTCTGTCTTAAGATCATCTTCACTGTCAAAACAGACTGTGCCGGCAGCAGCTTTCAGATTTTCCAACGCGGACTCATTTTCTGTTCCGTCGAGCCGAAAAGCCGGCAGCTGTCCCGGCAACGAGCCGCCATATGCTTGTGTATCCTGTTCACCTCTGCTAAAACCGCCCCAGAGCACCAGGCCTCCCATATCCAGAAAATCCTTCAGCAGCTCCATCGTGGAAGACAGCATACTGCTCGCTTCCCGCGGCAGAATAATTACCCGGTAAGTCTGCTGTCCCACCGTCAGCCCCTCCGTGCTGCACACACCGTGATTTTTCAATATGAATTCATCACCCAAATCAAAATCCCACAGTCCGCGCCGCAGCGCCTTTAAGAGTTCAAAATAGCCGCTCATATCCGGTTTTCTGCATAAATCGCCGTCCACCAGGCTGTCCACCTCTTCCCTCACCGGGCAGAGGTAACCGGATAGCGTAGGGTGCAGCACCAGTATACGGTTATGGGCGCGGCTTAATGTACTGATCACAGAGACCCTGGCAAAATAGTCACACAGCTGTCCAAACTCCTGCCACCACGGTTCCCGCCAGTCAAAGGATTGGGGATGATCTCTTTTCCGGGCTCCCAGATAAGAAGCATAGGTCAGATGGCAGCAGAAAAAGTTGATCCCGTTAGCCAGCAGCCAGTCGCCGTTTCTCTTAAAGTCAGCGATGGTCTGATCCCAGCCTCCTGCGCCGAATGCTTCCGTCAGCACGCGCTCCTTGCCCAGCTGGTTGGCAGCGCCTGATGCCTCCAGCATGATCAGCCACAGCGGGTCCCAGGGTTTCTCCGTCATATGGCTGCCCTGAAGCATATCAATGCCCGGCCAGTCCATATATTCATGATTGGCCATAACTGACGGAGAAGTCACATACCCGGTTACTAACGGCCATTCATCATCCATGAAATGCCCGGTGAGGCGGATGTTATGAGCCTTACACCACTTCTGCATGGGCTTCATGAAATTTTCAATCCAAAGCTCACGCAGAGTGCTGTAATAATCAAAACGCACCTTGGCCGCATCGTGCAGAAACCAGTCCGCCTCCACATTATCTTCAAACAGCGCCGGCAGGTGGCTGTCCAGATCATATCCGTTTCTCTTGACAAATTCATAGCGCAGCCAGGGGCTGTAGGGCTGGGAAAGGCCACTGCCGGTTCCATAGATCATGCTGCCGGTCATAGCCGGTTCATCCATAAATACCGCCGGAATTTCCTCTCCGAAATAGTTCCCGAACCTCTCAAAATAAGGCCGGTACACCGTATCCAAAAACAGCTCGGCGACCTCCGGCCTTAACAGATCCACATTAGCAAATCCCGCCAGCCATTTTTCCGCCTTAGGCTCCACCTGTTCCAGCGCCACATACATGCATTGGTCCTCTGACCGCAGATCCCAGTCCTCATCGGTGACATCCTTAAGCAAGCGCAGCCCCCTGTCCCCTTCCTCACCCACAAAGACCCGGATATATCCGGACAGCTTGGACCTGCTGTTTTTAGCCATCTCAAATTTCTCCTTCACATGAGCAAAATCCGTCTTCACAAATTTCACTGACATGGCCAGGCAGTCCGGCAGCTGCGAGGACACATGCCCTCCCCCAAATCCGGAAGGATAGGAATTCTCATCATACAGATAGAGCTTGATCCCCAGCCCTTTAGCCGTCTTAAGTGCCAGCTCCCATTTATCGAACCACTCCTCATCCAGATACGTCTGAATCATGCCGGGTCTCGGATGGACGAAAGCACCGCCGAATCCATGTCCCACAATCTCCTCCAGCTGTCTCACAATCTGCTCCCGCGTCATCCAGTCATTCCAAATCCAGAAAGCCGCCGGCCTGTATCCCGCATCCGGCCGCAAAAAATGCCGTCTAAGTTCATCCACTCTCATATTCTGTCCTTTCTATTGCCATAACCTCAGTCACACCGCACAATTCACCTCATCCTTTGACGCCCCCCGCCGTCAACCCTGCTATGAAATACTTCTGCATCAGCAGGAAGATCAGATACAGCGGCAGGATCACGATACAGATTGCCGCGCACAGCTGCGGCCAGTTGGTGGATATCTGGCCCTTGAAATTCAACAGCCCTACTGTCAGCGGCAGTCCCTTATCCGTCAGCAGCGTTGCGATCTGAGCCCACATCAGTTCCCCCCAGACGAAGTTGAAGTTCATGATCGACACGGTGCAGACAGCGCTCTTCATGAGCGGCAGAACGATCAGAAACAGGCTTTTCACCTCGCCGCTGCCGTCAATCCTCGCGGCTTCCAGAAGCTCCTTGGGCACGGTTTCAAAGAAATTTTTCAGGATAATCGCGGAGCCCGGTATGGACCACCCCACATAAGCGATGATGATCGGCACATACTGCATGCGGAGAAAACCGATTTTGGACATCTCCACATACAGAGGGATGATGATCGTCTCTGTGGGCAGGATCTGCAGGGCGAACAGAATCAGAAGGATCAGATTCGTATGAGGCACTCTAAGCCTGGTCAGCGCATAGGCCGCCATGGTGGAGATCACCTGTATGGCTAGGATGGAGCATACGGCTATAATCACGCTGTTAAGAAAGTACTCCCCGATCTTGCCTGTAAAAAATGCCTCGATATAATTGCCGTACAGAAATTTCTTCGGCAGAGCCCAGATATCGGTGTAAAATTCCGGCAGTGTCTTTAATGATGTGATGACCGCAAAGATGACCGGATATATGTATACGACGGAAAAACAAAGCAGGAGCAGTCTTAGGATCAGTTTAATGGTTCTGTCTTCCGTCCATTTTTTCTTTTTCATGACTGCGGTTTTAGTACTCATATGCTTCACTCCTTAATGCCCTTCTCACAAGTGCGATGCAGACCAGTACCAGTGCGGAAAATACCAGGCCAATCGCAGATGCATAGCCAAATTTATTGTAGGTGAACGCCTGCTGGATCATGGCGATGGGCGCCGTCTTTGACATGGACCCCGGGCCGCCCTGGGTCATGGTCCAGACCATATCGTAGGTTTTGAAGGACCACATGACATTCATGGAAAGCACCATACAGATCGTGGGTTTGATCAGAGGCAGGATGATCAGGCGAATCTCCTTCCAGTAATTCGTCCCGTCCAGTCTGGCCGATTCAAACAGATCTTCCGGGATGGCCAGCACACCGGTGTAAATCAGCATCATAATCGTTCCGCTGTCCTTAAAGCCGGACACAACTGCCAGGGTGCCCAACACCAGGCCCGGTTCAGCAAGCCAGGCGTGCTGCAGGGATGTCAGTCCCATAGCCCCGAAGATATTATTGAGGAGGCCTTCATCCGGCGCCAGCACAAATACGAACAGCAGGCCGGCTACGGTCATGGGCATCATGCTGGGATTGTAAAAGATGAAACGGAAAACCGAGCCTTCCTTTTTGCCCATCTTATAGATCATCAGTGCAAGCAGAATACCTAACACCATGGAAACGACGGTGGATCCTACGGCCACCACCATTGAATTTCTGATGGTCTTTAATGTCGCGGTATCGGAAAAGAGCTTCATATAATTGTCCAGGCCGGTAAACTCAAGGGCCCCGTTACCGTTCCAATTGCTAAGGGATAAAACAATATTCCATATGATGGGAATCACTGTGGTAAATCCGATCAGCACTGCAGCCGGAAGCAGGAACAGGATGCCGATTCCCATCAGCTTGCGATCCAGTTTCCCATATTTTTTCCCCTTCTTTTTCTTCAAAATAACGCCTTCTTTCTTAAAATAACATTTTATCTGGCCGGCTGACGGCCTGACCCCATCAAATTTCGGTGTTTTAAGGGTTTATTAAGGACCGGTCCCGGCGGGGAATCACTTCCCCGCGGTCCGGTCCCGAACAGATCACTTTTTTAGTTACTGGGCGGATTCACGAAGTGCCTCCAGCTCAGTCAGCGCGTTTTCCTTATCATAAAAATAATTGGCCGCGATGTTATAGTTCACATAATCATTCATTTCCGCGGACAGGGACAGGATCTCTTTCGGATAAACTTTATTGGAATCCCGGGAAAATTCCTCGTCCGCGCTGCCTTCCACCTTGGCTGGCACCACATCGCCGTCCTCCACCTGGTACTCAAACGCCTCCGGGCTGGTCAGGTATTTCAGAATATTGACCGCTGCATCCACATTTTTGGTATTGGCCGGTATAAAATATCCGTCGCATCCGCCCAGCACATAATCGCACTCTCCGGTGGCCATAGAGGGCCAGCTGACCGTCCTCACATTCTCGTTTCCGGCTTCTGCCATGAGTTTTCTCGCGTTCTTTCCGCCGTTATTTACATTGCACATCATGGCGATCTTGCCCTGGGTAAAGGCCGCCTCTATCTGATCCTTCGTCTGTGAGAAAGCGCCGTCACCCGGATATGCGTACTCCTTGGTGAACAGCTCATTGATCTTATCCAGAGCAGATACGACGCGGTCATCCCTAAAGGATATCTTCCCATCTATAAACTCTTCCATCTCGTCCCTGGTCTCCCAAATCTGCAGCAATGCGTTTCTCTGGAACCAGCCGCAGCGCGTATCGCTGATGCCGAAAGGAAATGCATCGGTGTTGGCCTTGATCTTCTCACAGGCATCTACAAATTCATCCCAGGTCCAGTGTTCCTTCACTTCCACGCCCGCCGCTTCAAAGATATCCACATTGATGTCAATATCCGGATAGACCGTGGAATTGGGCAGACAGTACAGCTTGCCGTCGTAGGTGCCGATGTCCAGAGCTCCGTCCACAAATACGGATTTCCATTCGTCATCCATATAAGGGGTCAGATCCAGAGCCATATCGGAAGAGATAAAAGTTTCCATCTGATTCGGATACCATTTCACAACGTCAATGGACTCTCCGCCCGCAAATGCTGTTTTTACTGTTTTTTCTACCTGTGACTGTTCCCATGTCTTGGAGGTGATGTTATAATCCGGATACAGTTCTTTGAGTTTTTCAATAAAAATCGGATAGTATACGACATTGGGTTCCTCGATGATGGTGACCACATCCGTCTTGCCGGTCTTAGATTCCGTCTCCTGACCGGCCGTGCCTCCGGCTTCCCCGCCGCCGGACGCACATGCGGACATTCCGGCAATCGTGCATACTGTAAGCAGCAGTGCCGCCGCTTTTTTGATTTGTTTCTTCATTTCTAAGCCCTCCTTTTTAACTTTCCTTACTGTATATCTTTTCAACGTTTCCCCGTTGTCTGTGCCTTTATCATAGACCACATTCCACCGGGCGGGTATTAGAAAATACTACGGTAATTTGTAAAAAACTACGATGGTTGCCCGCCATCCCCGCTTCTTAAACCGGTAGGAGAACAGCCAGCAAGTTTTTTAAACACCTGCGAAAAGTAAGCATAATCGCGGTAACCGACCTTTTCGGATATCTCATAAATCATCAGATCGGAATGAAGAATCAGCTCCTGCGCCTTCTGTATCCGATATTGGTTTAAATACTCTCTGAAGGAAATGCCCATCTCCTGTTTGAATATGCTGCTGAAATAGTTCGGTGTCTTTCCGATATATCCGCTGACCTGTTCCACGCCGATATCTTCCCCATAGTGCTCCTCAATATAGCTCAAGGCCCGCTTCACGTTGGCCGAATACCTCCGGCTCTGTTCGCTTTCATAGTCATCCAGAAACTCTCTGCACTTCTTTTCCCAATACTCCATATACTCTGATAGAAATGTCATCCGCTCCATTTCGCCGTTCCATTCCAGAAGCTTCAGCTTCTCCCCCCTGCCCGCCGCGCCGTAGAGAGCCTCCAGCCCGTATAAAACCAGCTGCCGCACCGCGCGCGCATCCGTCACCCCGCACTCCCGCAGCTCCCTTTTTATCCTTTGGATGGCATCGGATATCTTATCCGGGTCCAGTGAAACAATGCTCTCCCTTATCATCATTTCCCGCTCTCTATATGGAAACTGCACCTGTTTTGCCGTGTCAATCCCGTAAATGCCCACATATCCTTCCCCGGCGTAAAACCGCCTCAAAAGAGCATGATCGGCCATGAGATACCCCCTATGTATCTCCTCCACCGCAAACATGCCCGAGATGCCGCCTGATACGGATACTCCCCTATCTAAAAAATGTCTGCGCACCGCGCGGAACAGGCTACTAAGCCGGTTCTGCTTTTCCAATATAAACAGGGTGGAATCCGCGGTTTTGGTCAGGACTGCCAGTCCCCCGCGAAAGCAGAAGACGTGCTCGTCCTTTTCCAGTCTGTCTTGCCAAAAGCGCTGTTCCACTGTGAGGCTTCCGCCATAATCCGGCAATACGGCCATGCAGAGCAGTGTTCTGGCTTCCCGTATGCCGAAATGCATCGACAGGATCTCCATCAGCACATTGCGGTCTGTAATCCTGCCGTCAAACAGCTCCTCCACCACCTTCTCCCGGTAAGTATCCACATATTTACGGTAATTTTCCCGTCCCACCTCTTCCTCCCGGATCTGATTGACGGTTTCCTGGATTGTCTGGATCAGTCTGCCCACCTTCAGCGGCTTCAGTTCGTATCCGGCAGCTCCGTATTGAATGGCCCTCTGGCAGTATTCAAAATCAGAGTACGCGCTGATCAGAATCACCTTTACGCTCCCCCGTTTCGTTTTGACCCGCCGAAGGAATTCCAGGCCGTCCATCTCAGGCATGCGGATATCTGCCAGGATGATCTGCGGGCTGAACTCCTCCAGTTCTTCCAGCGCCGATACTGCGTCTCCAAAGCTTTTCACCTCACTTATCCCAAGGCTCTTCCAGTCTATGCCAAACTGGATGCCTTCCCTTATCTGTACATCATCATCCAATATCATCAGTTTCATGTCTGTTCTCCTTCAAAAGGCAGCGTGACCGTTACGCGGCAGCCCACCCCCATCCTGGATTCGAACTTCAGCCCGTAGCCGTTCCCGTAACGCAGCTTGATCCTCTCATCAATGTTACAGAGCGCAAAAGTGTCCTGCAGATCCGAGTGCCCGTTCATCCTGCTCCTGATCTGATCCTCATCCGCTCCGACTCCGTCATCGCTCACCATAATTTCCAGCGCCGAAGGGCTGCGCCCTACCGTCACTTCAATCAGGCCGCCCTCCTTCTTGGGTTCCAGTCCGTGAAGAATCGCGTTTTCCACCAGGGGCTGTATGATCAGTTTGGGAATCAGGTGCGTATTCAGCTCTTCCGGAAGATAAATGTGTATGCGGATCCGCCTTCCGAATCTCGCCTGCATCAGCATCATATAGTGATTCAGAAACTCCACCTCGCTCTTGACCGTCACCATATCGCTTCCGCGGCTCAATACATGCCGGAAGATCTCCGAGAGCGCTTCCAGCTGGTCAGCCACCGCATAATCCTTATTGCGTATCGCCATCCAGTGGATGGAATCCAGCGTATTGTAAAAGAAATGAGGGTTGATCTGTGAAATCAGCACCTTCAGCTCGGCCTCCTGTTCTTTAATTTTAGCCGTAAATACCTCCTCAATCAGGTTTTTCAGTTTCTGCGACATGTCGTTAACTTCCCGGTTCAACCCTCCGATCTCGTCTGCCGGGCAGTCCTCCTGTAACTGTATAAAATTTCCCTCTTTGATCTGTCCGATCTGAACCAGCAGCTGCCGGATCGGCCTGATAATGTACCTGCGCTGGATCAGCGCAAAGGTAATGCCGAAGATTGCACACAGCATCATAGACGACAGAATCACCGCCATGCTGGAACGGCTGTCCGCCATAAATACCGACAGCGGCACCGCGTTTACCAGATACCAGTCGAAACTGCTGCTTTTAGCATAGAAGAAGACCACCTTGCGCCCGCCGTCCACAGCGGTCACATAACCGTTTCCCTGCTCATCATACATCTGTTCCAACAGCTCCTGCTGCGGCAGCATACTTCCCAGCATCTCTTTGTCCGTACTGGAAATCACCTCTCCGCTCCCGCTCATCATGCAGGTATACAGTGAACCCGGATTCACATAGCTTCCGTAGACCTTACTGATCTCATCCTCCTTCAGATTCACGGTCAGCCAGGCCACGATCCTGGAAAGCAGTTCATAATCGTTGATGCCGCAGAAATACGTTATGACTGTATCGTTATTCTGATACTCCTGCTTCGTCACCCGCTCCGCCTGATGAGGGCCGATCCAGACGCCCTCCTCTGCCCCGATCGTTTCATTCTCATAGGGAACTTCCCTGACCAGATACTCTCCCCGCTGTATAATCGTCCGCTCCTCATCCGTCATACAGATGGAATGGTAGCATTTCTCATTGCGCAGCAGGGAATTCAGCCAGTTTCCAACCGTTCCGTAATCATTTACATTTCCCTTTCCTTTTACGACAGCCTGTACGCTGCTGTCCGTCAGACAGTAATACTTCAGATCCGCCGCACTTGTGAAGATCTCCTCCACATCTCCGGCCAGCTGGTTTACCACGGTCTGGTTCAGCCGGTACTCCTTTCTGCGGTTATTTCCTCCCACATAGGAATTCAGTATGATGCCAATCACCGCCAGCGGGATGATGATGCAGATGATCAGCGCTGTTACCAGCTTTTTCTGCAGGGAATAATCCTTATATTTTTTCATTCGGTTCTCTCCTTGCCGGATTTTACATATCGCTGCGCCTGTTTACGGAATATACCGGCGGAGCATCCCGATATTTCTCCGGTCTGCCTGTGCAGGATCGTCTTCATACCTCTCTTCCGCTATTTCCTGGGTTAAGAGACCCCGATAGCCGTAGCGTTCCATACAGCTTAACATGTCTTGCAGAGGCAGTACACCGTCTCCCCATACGCCGTGAGTAAAGCTGTCTCCCCTGCCAGCCGCATCCACGAAATGCATATGCACCAGATCCTCTCCAAAGGCTTCCAGCCATTCCTCCAGGGTTTCTCCCTGGTAGGCCATAGCCCCTGTGTCCACCATGGCTTTCAGATTATGATGCGCTGATGCCCGGATCAGATTTTTTGTGCCGCGCAGGCTGTCCGCTATGCAGCTCTCCGTTGTCATAAGAGGCTCCATAGCCAGAACAATTCCCCGCTGCCATGCGAATTCAGCCAGCCGATGCAGCATTTGGGCGGACCGTTTCGCCGCTTCAGAAAGGGGTTCGCCTATAAGCTCCCACCCTGCATTGACGGTCACGATGCCCGCTCCCAGCTCCGCCGCCGCACGTATGCCGTTGCTAAAGTAAGCGAACGCATATTCCGACCACTCTTTTCCCGGCATGGCGTACTGATACTGCCTTGCAAAGCTGGGAGCAGTAGCCGCCTTCACCGACAGCCCGGCCGAAGCCGTCTGTCTTCGTATGGCAGTGCAGTCACTGTAACGCAGCCTGTCCAGATAGAAATGCGGAGCCCCCATCCACAGCTCCAGCGATGTCACTCCCAGACGCTTCTGGTTTTCTAAGAAAAAACGGTATGAGTACCGTTTGTAATGCTGATTCATCTGTGCGATCTGTTCTCTTCTCATTATAGGCCTCCCGCCGGGATACCGCACAGCCTGAAAGCTTCCCGATAACCGGCCTCATAGTTTTCCAGTCTGATCCATCCGCAAAAAGAACTTTGGAAAAGCGCGGATAAGCAATCCTTTGGCCATTCTCCGTCCGTGTGCGTGCCTTCCTGCATTTCCCGCAGCAGAAAACCGGGAACAGAAATGACTTTCAGATCTTCTCCAAAGGCTTTTAGCCAATCCGACAGCTTCTCACCGGCCTCAAGCGCTCCGGCCAGATTCATTTGTATCTGAATTTCCGGCACCGCCGATTTCAGGTCACAGAGTTCCTTAAGGGCAGAAAAAGCGCTGTACTTTCCGCCATTTTCGCACAAAATCTTCACCGGCCCCGCTTCCGCCGACAGCATCTTTACCGCTTTGACCGCCCGTTTCTTTCTCTCCGGCAAATCCCCATCCACGATCCTCATAAAGCTGTTCAATGACAGCATTTTTGCTCCAAGCTTTACCGCGGCCGCGGCCATGTGCCTGTAATATCCCATGGACGCAGCTCCGAACGGATCCTCCGGATCTGCGCACAGATCATACTGATATACTCCCGGCCGAAAGACCGCAGTTTCCAGTGCAAATGCCTCAAGCCCTTTTTTTATTTCCTCCAGACCCGATATCCCATAGGCATCCGCAAACAGGTGAGGTACCTGCCCATAAATCTCCACATCCTTCCATCCTGCCTCCGCCTGATCGCGCAGGCAGTCCACAAGATACATCCTCTGATACCGTTCACTGCTATGCAGCACTCCATACAGCAGCATACTCAATACACTCCTTTCCTGCAGCCTTATGTAACTAGTTACATAAATTCTAACATACGGGAAATGAATGTCAAGATAGAAAAAGCGCCGCATACCTTCCGTTTGGTATGCAGCGCTCCGATTGTTCCCACCGCTTCTGTTACCAGATCATTTCATACAGCGGCAATGCTTCAATGCTTTCCACCGCGAGCCCGCTGTTTTTCTCCGTTTCCAGATAAACGCCTTCCGGCCTTAATTCCGAAACAAGGATCTTCACTTCTGTTCCAAACCGCAAAAGCTCCCGCACACTCACCAGCCACGGATCTCCCCGGTAGAATTCATCCGCCGCCAGCGTATCGTTTATGTAGATCTGTATGCAGTCACCCACATAGCTGATCTTAAGGAACACATCCGCCAGCCCGGTAAGTGAAAGTTCCTTAAGTGAAAGCTCCCATTGCCGGATCTCTCTTTTGCCGCCCAGAGAGAGTTCTTCCATACAGAAGCTCTGTACGTCTATTCCCGGGCATTCTTTAAAGGACACCTCCGGACGCCTCTCATCCGCAGATTTGCCGGCCGGTACAAAAGCATTACCGTCCCACTTAAATCCTGTCAGGTCGGGGTTGCCCAGACAGTAAACGGCCTGTCCTTCATCCGTATTAAACATCTCCCCGCCGGCCACACAGACCGTACCGTCAAGATCGTAGAAATGTTCCGCCTGTTCCTGCGTCAGGGTGACCAGACGGATTTTTTTGCCATCCTTTTTCACGACCGTGATCACGCTGTCCGTACCGCATGCCGCAGGGGTCAGCTTGAGCCTGCCTCCCACGTTCTCTCTTCTGCAGCCTGCCGCCTCAACTCTGTCCATCCCGCCGGTTTCCAGATAATAACACCCCTCTATGCCGTCCACAGCAAAGAAAAACCAGGTATCCTCTTTATGGCAGATCAGCTGGACCGTAGCGCCTTGCAGCATGACCCCGTCCAGATCCAAACGGAAAGGAAGGAAAAAGCAGGCGCCGGACGGCACCTTCATCCCGTCTTCCGGAAACAGGAGCGTCTCCTCCTTAAGCGGAATCTCAAAACGCACATCTTCATGGGATGCCAGCACATCCAGCCTCTGGTAGTTATTCACAAACACATAGCCGCTTTGGCCGTCCATCCTCACACTGTATCGCAGAGAGGAGGTATCATAACGGTCTGTGATCGGATTCTCCGGAAAATACGCATCCATACCGGCCAGCACAGAGCCGAAGTCCGCTAAGAACAGATGCATCAGCTTCAGCTTTCCGTACTGTCCATGAGGCAGACCGTACCGGCCCAGGGGCGCCTGAAAGTCATAATCCCGTATGGGAAGGTCATTAGGATATCCCGTAGCCTTGGACTCCTGCAGCGTGGAGAGCTTTCCAATCGCATTTGTACCGCCGTGATACATATAATATCCGGGCAGATTGTTTCCGCTTCCCAGTTTCACCAATGCGATCGCATAAATCTCCTGCGGTGATATGCGGGGCCTGCGGTGATGGGTGACCTGGATACCCCCGCCGATCTCACAGGTGGCAAAGGGATAGAGATCATAATTCATATGGAAAGCGCCGTCATCCGTCAGAGGCTTCGGGATCAGATCCGTTCCGATGCTGGAATCGTTTCGGGCGGACAGGAAGAAAAAGTTGGAAGAAGGCACAAGCCTAACCAGGCTGGCATCCCAGGGCGCCTCCGAATATCCTCCGAATACAGGAACCACATCGTATTCCGGAATTTCGGCGCCATAGGCGCTGTTCCATCCGGTCACCGTATAGATCGGCGCCGTAAGGCGGCACTGCACGGCCATCTCCTTCAGCTTTAACAGGTGCGGCGCATTGTTCGTCAATTCGTTTTCCAGCTGGATTGCAAAAATACAGCCTTCTTTCTCAAACAGAAACTCCTGTACCTGTTCATATATTTTTGCATAATAGCGCTGTACATAGCTAAGATACTCCGGATCGTTGGTGCGCGGCTTGATATCCTTTTTCAGCAGCCAGTCGGGAAAACCTCCGTTGCGGACTTCCCCATGAGCCCAGGGGCCGATACGAAGGACCACCCACAGCCCCAGTTTCTGGCACAGCATGACAAAGCGCCGTAGATCCCGGCTGCCGGTAAAGTCAAAGCAGCCCTCCTCTTCCTCATGGTAAATCCAGATCACATAGCAGGATACGGCGGTGATTCCTCCCGCCTTCATCTTGCGAAGCTCCCTCTCCCAGTCCTCACAGCACACTCTCGAATAGTGGATTTCTCCCATCACGGGGATCCACGGTTTTGCGTTCAGGGTAAAATAGCGGCTGTTCACATCCACTTCATATGTGCGGTTCGCTCCGCCGAGCTTCATATGGCCCTTAATCAAAGGGGCATGCTCTTCCGTCTTAACTGTGTACCTCATTCTTCTCCTCCATACATCCGCGGCAGCCTGCCGCTTCTGATATGGGTCATTATAGCATACAGTGTTTTTACAATACAACCATAATTTCTAATGCTGCATACTACGCAGCATTAGAACCGGCGGGCTTCAAGGGATCCCAATGAGGACCATACTCTGCCCCGCCATGCGCTGCTTTATCGGCAGCCGTAAGCAGTAACGGTTGCCTGTATCCCAAACTCAGTAACAGCCGCCTGAAGCGTTCCCAGAGCCCTTTCTATCGCGTGCCAAGGGCTTGCTACGCACATGCGCACAAACCGTTCGGCGTCGTAGCTGCTGCCGGCATCCACATGGAAAAAGGCTTTATGGTACAGAAAATCGATCATGCTTTCCTCGTCCCCAAAATACGGCCGCAGATCAATCCAGAGGATATAGCCCCCCTCCCCGCCGTAAACAGATGCCTTTGGCAGATTCTCATGAAAAAATTCCCTGATTCTATGGATGTTGTTCTCCACATAGGCGTTCATAGCATGAAGCCAGTCCCGGCCCTCTTCAGAGTAGGCGGCGAGGATGCTTTCATAGGCGAAGGGGTCGATGCTGCCGTAATGATCCGCATTTCTCTGTGTGATAAAGGCTTCACGCAGTGCGCTGTCCGGTATCAGCATGTTGGCGTGGTTCACTCCGGTAAAATGAAAGGCTTTGCCCAGGGATACCGATACGATTGCGTGAGAGGCAGCCCCGGGCACAGTCAGGTAGCACGGGGTGCTGTTTCCGTCATAGACGGTTTCCGCAAAAATCTCATCGGAAAAGACCGTTACATGATAGCGCTGCGCCAGCTCAGCCAGACGGGCAAGTTCCTCCTGACGCCAGATCTGGCCGATGGGGTTATGGGGATTGCAGAGGATGAACAGCCTGTTCTCCGGCCGGGCCATAGCTTTTTCAATGGAATCAAAATCCATGTGATAGCGCCCCTGTGACAGTATGAGACCGCATTTGCAGGTATTTCTGCCAAGCCTGTCGGCGGCCTGCTCATAGCGGTTATAGACAGGAGGGGTCACTATCACGCCCTCTCCCTCTTTGGTGGTCATGCGGATGGCTGTTGCAACGGAATGAATGGTTCCCAGCGTCGGGACCACCCATTCCTTTTCCGCCTTCACACCGCGCTCCGATTCCATCCAGTCTGTCACGGCCCTGCGGTATCTGTCATCGCAGAGGTTAAAACCGTACAGTCCGTTCTCCGCCATGCGGATCACAGCCTGTTCTATGGCCGGAGCCGTTTTGAAATCAGGCTCCGCTCCGTCAAAGCTTATGTTTCCCGCCGCGAGGACGGCGGGATCCGTAGCGGTCAGCTTCAGATTGGCCGGCCGCCTTTTTACTAAAGTCTCAAAATCATATTTACTCATACTAAAAACCACCGCGCGCTGCGACGCGCGCAAATCAAATGCACTTTAAACCTGTGCTAGTACTACAGGGCCGGAAACGCTTATTTTTCCGGCCCTGTCACTGTATCTATACTTCGCTTATGTATTTATAGACCGTATAGCGCGACACGCCCAGGCATTCCGAGACATAGGGCACCGCTTTCTGAAAATGAAACACATTGCGCTCCTTCATCATGGAGATTGCCTGAAGGCGCTCTCTTTTCGTCATCTCTTCGATCGGAGTCCCCAGTCTGTTCACGCAGTCCGCCACGATATCTTCCAGCGTGGTGTTTTCCGAATCCGCGATTTCTCTGTACAGATCCTGATTCACCTGAATGAAATTATCGATCAGCGCATGCATCTTCTGCATCTGTGTGTAGTCGTAATTGATTCCCAGCGCATAGCTATAATTCCTGCCGCGGAAATGAATCGTTGTGGATTTCACCTTTTTTCCGTCCAGCGTCACTACCTGCATATTTACGAAATCCCTTTTCACTATGGTTTCGTTGAAATAGCCCGCACCGGGTTTATTCCCGTATATATCCTGTGTGGAACCGATCTCTCTGCCTGAAACCTTCCCATTATAGATTGCCAGTATCGGATGCCCCGGCACACTCATATCATGAACCAGCGTCTCACAGCAGTCGCCGAACATAACAGCGATGCTCTCCGCCAGACGTTTTAAAAAATCCAGAACTTCATCCTTTTCCATGTTTCCGGCCTTCCTTCACTTCCAAACTAAACTCTTCACAAGCATAATACTGTTTTACAGCATATGGCAGGCGGCCATATGTCCCTGCCCTCTGTCTTTTAACGGCGGCATCTCCTGCCGGCAGATCTCCTTTGCCATAGGACATCGGTCCGCAAACCGGCATCCGGGTTTCGGATTGATGGGGCTGGAAATCTCGCCGGTCAGCCCACTCTTCTCCCTGTTTTTCTCATAATCGGGATCCGCGGCGGGCACAGAGGCCAGCAGGCCTTTCGTATAAGGATGCAGCGGGTTTAAATAAACCTCTTCCGTAGGGCCGATCTCCACGATGGTGCCCAGGTACATGACGGCCGTGCGGTCGGATATATGGCGGACCATGGACAGGTCATGGGCGATGAAGAGATAGGTCAGCCCCATTTCGCGCTGCAGACGCATCAGCAGATTGATGATCTGCGCCTGAATGGATACATCCAGGGCGGAAATCGCCTCGTCACATACGATGAACTCCGGATTTACGGATAAGGCGCGCGCGATGCCGACACGCTGCCTCTGCCCGCCGGAAAACTCATGAGGGAAACGGTTTCTGTGCTCTCTGTTTAATCCCACCATCTCCAGCAGTTCACAGATGCGCTCCTCCTGTTCGGCTCTGCTCCTGCACAGGCCGTGCACCTTAAGCCCTTCTCCGATGATATCCGCGATCGTACAGCGGGGATCCAGGGAAGCATACGGATCCTGAAAGATCATCTGGATCTTTTTTGTATAGGTCTTGTCCGCCGAGATCGGAATGCGGGCAATATCCTTACCGTTATAAAGGATCTCCCCTTCGTCCGCGCGGTACAGGCGCAGGATGCAGCGTCCCACTGTGGTCTTTCCGCATCCGGATTCGCCCACCAGACCCAGGGTAGAGCCCTTTTCTATGGAAAAGCTGACATCGTCCACCGCCTTTAGATAGAGCTTTTCATACCAGTCCTTTCCCTTTTTGAAATCGATCACAGAACCGGATTTAAAATATTTTTTCAGGCCCTTTACTTCCAATAAATTCTCTGCCATCGTCACATTCCTCCCAGACTCTGCTGCTTTCCTTCCACGGCATGCCGCTTCGTCTCATACGCCGGCACCTTGGGAGCACGGGGATCGAGGAGATGGCAGCTCGCCTTATGGGTGCCGCTTAAAGAGGTTTCTTCCGGCTGTGCCTTCAGACAGGCGCCCATAGCATACGGGCATCTGGCCGCAAAGGCGCACCCGGCCGGAGGCGCGTATAAATCCGGAGGTGTGCCGGGAATCGCCGCCAGTTCCCTGCTGCCGTCCGTGCCGTTAATATCCGGCATGGAGTTTAACAGCCCCCAGGTATAGGGATGCTTCGGCTCATAGAACACTTCCCTGGCAGTGCCTGTTTCGACGATTTTACCGGCATACATAACGGCCACCTTATCCGCCATGCGCGCGACCACGCCCAGGTTGTGTGTGATCAGGACCATCGCCATGTTGAACTGTTTTTTCAGACTGTTCATCAGGTCCAGGATCTGGCTCTGAGTGGTCACATCCAACGCCGTGGTAGGCTCGTCTGCGAACAGTATCTTCGGATTGGTGGACATGCCCATGGCGATCATGATTCTCTGGCGCATACCTCCGCTGTAAGTATGCGGATAACGCAGCATATTCATCTCCGGTTTCGGTATGCCTACAAGGCGCATCATCTCCATCGTCTTTTCCGTGGCTTCTTTGGAGGATAAGCTGGTGTGTTTGAGTATGCTCTCATTGATCTGCCGCCCCACACGCATGGTCGGGTTTAAAGAGGTCATGGGGTCCTGAAAGATCATGGAGAATTCACCGCCCCTAAGCTGCTGCATCTCCTTTTCCGAACATCCCGTGATGTCCCTGCCGTTATACAGTATCTGTCCTTCTTCAATAAAAGCCGGGGGTGTCGGCGTCAGCTTCATCACGGTCTGGACGGTCACGCTTTTCCCGCAGCCCGACTCTCCCACAATCGCCAGCGTCTCCCCGCTGTCCACGGAGAAGCTTACCCCCCTTACCGCCTGTACCCGTCCGGCATAGGCATGAAAGGACACACGTAAATTTTTCACTTCCAATATGCTCATTTACAGTCCTCCTAATTGCGCAGCTTGGGATCCAAAGCATCCCTGACTTTGTCTCCGAATATGTTAAATGCTAACAGCGTGATGCTAAGGATCACCGCAGGAATGAACAGCTGATAGGCATACTGCTGGAAATTCTGCACGCCCATCTGCAGAAGCTGGCCCCAGGAAGTAAGCGGGGATTTAATGCCCAGACCCAGGATGCTCAATGTAGCCTCATAGAAGATGGCACCCGGCACGGACATGGTCATGCCCACCACCACGATTCCCAGGGTGTTCGGGATCAGATGCTTAAAGATCAGGCGCAGATGGGAAGCTCCTAAGATGCGCGATGCATTGACAAAGTCCTGATTTTTCATCTGCAGCACGAGGCCCCGGACATTTCTGGCGGACCCCATCCATCCGATCAGCGCAAAGGATGTGACGATGGAGACCGGTCCGTTGCCGAATTTGAGCATCAGCAGGATAACAAATACCATCTGCGGCACACACATCAGCACATCGATCACGCGCATGATCAGCATATCCAGCCATCCCCCGAAGTATCCCGCGATGCCTCCGATCACAATACCGATCAGAGAAGGGAAAATCGCGCCCAGAAATCCGATGGCGAGGGAGATTCTGCCGCCATACCACATGCGCACCCACAGATCGCGGCCCAGCGTATCCGTGCCGAACCAGTGCTCGGCGGAAGGGGCCTGGTTGATGCTCATCAGGTTATTGGTATCAAACTGGTACTTGCTCACCATAGGGATCACGACGGACATCACCACCATAAACATCACGATGACAAAGCTGAATATGGCAGCCTTGCTGGAAAACAGCCGGCGCATCACGTCTTTCCAAAAAGTGGTGGCAGGGCGCACGATTTCTTCGCCGCCCTTGTCTTCGGCAGCGAGGAAGGAGAAATCTTCATTTGTCAATACGGTCTTATTATCTTCCATGATGCCCTCCTAATCTGTAATTCTGATGCGTGGATCGATGATTCCGTACAGGATATCCACGATGAAATTGGCCGCAACCAGGAATATGCCGAAAAATATGGTGAGCCCCAAAACCATCGTGTAATCCAGGGCCTGCACCGACTCGGTGAAGTGCTTGCCGATGCCCGGTATGGAAAAGAGCTGTTCCACAATGAATGACCCCATCAGTGTGGAGGCCACGGCAGGGCCCAGCCCGGTCACGATGGGAATCATCGCGTTTCTAAGCTGATGCCTCCACACCGTTTCCTTTTCACTCAGCCCTTTGGCCTTGGCCGTCTTCATATAATCCTGATTATCCACCTCCAGCATGCTGGCTCTCATGGTGCGCGTCAGCGACGCGATGGTGGGGATGGCCATCGTGACGGTGGGCAGAATCGTATAGGAAAAGCCCTTCCACTGCGCGATGGGCAGCAGACCGGCCTTCACGCCGAAGCCCCACTGAAGCAGGGAACCTACAACAAAGTTGGGGACGGACACTCCCAAAACCGCGATGAGCACACAGAGATAATCCGCCTTTTTCCCTCTCCTTCTGGCGGCGATTGTCCCCAGCAGCAGCCCGATTGGATAGCCGATCGCCAGAGACCTAAGCCCCAGGTCTGCAGATACCGGAAAGGTATTCGCGATGATGCCCGCCACGCTGCGGTTGGTGTATTTAAAGGAATATCCCATGTCTCCGTGGAGAAGATTTCCCATATAGGTCAGGTACTGGGAAAACAGCGGCTTATCCAATCCGTAATAAGTCATCATCTTTTCCTGTATCTCCGGTTTTAAAAGCTGCTGTGTCTGGAACGGATTTCCGGGCAGCGTGCGGAGCAGAAAAAAGGAAAAAGTGGCCAGTGCCCAGATTGTAATTACGGAAATGAACAGACGCTTTGCTATATAACGCTTCATTTATTACCTCCCGCATCGTTAGCCTAAGTAAAAGGAAGCCGGGAACTGACTGCATTCCCGGCTTCCCGCAGTGATGTGCTATATTTAGTTGGCGTAATCCGCATAAATGTACTGCATATCGGAACTGTAAGAAATTCCTGTGAACTGCGGATTCACTGCCAGCAGGTTTGTAAAGAAGAACAGAGGGATATGGGGACCGTTGTCCAGAATGTACTGCTCCGCTTCCGCAAAATAACCGAGGCGCTCTGCCCGGTCCAGAGTGGTTTCAGACTGGTCGATGAGCCCCGTATAGGTATCGTCCATCCAGCCGGATACATTGATGCTGCCATAGGTCGTCCAGTAGGACATGTATTCGTAAGGATCGTTCAGATCGGCACCACACTGCTGCCAGTAGATATCGTACTGCCCCTGCAGCATGTTCTGGATCGTGGTCGGTACCGGATACTGCACAATCTCAAAGCAGTCCAGGCCCAGCACGGTCTTCCATGCATCGGTGATCGCTTCCGCATACAGCTTGAGCTGGCCGATTTCCATGCACAGGTAGGTGATGGTCGGCAGTTCCTCTTTGGTCATGCCCAGCTCTTCGAGAGCCTTATCCAGATATTCGTTGGCTTTCTCCGGATCGGCGGCGGCAGGAGCTCCGGCGATGTCCGGATATTCCTCACAGTAGGTCGTGCCTTCCTTGGAGCCGGGAGTCGCCGGATCGATCAGGCGCGTCGCTACCTCATATGTACCATTAGCCAGCGCCGTATTTAAAGCGGTGCGGTCGATGGCATAGGAAAGTGCTTTGATAAAGTTCACATTGGAGAGAACCTTGCCGGTCTCTTCCGTCATACCGTTCATATTGACCATCAACGTGGTGGTCGTGCCTGCCGATGCGATCTTTAACGTATTCTCATCGTAATTGTCTTTCAGGGACGCGGGAACGCTGACGTTCACATCGATTTCCCCGTTATCAAACATGCTCGCGCGTGTGTTGGAATCCGATATAATCAGTCTGGTGATCTTATCCATGCTGATCTTATCTGCATCATAGTAGTTCTCGTTTTTCACCATGACCAGTTCGGTATCCACAGCCCAGGATTCGATCTTATAAGGACCGCAGGCGATGTAATTGTCGGCGCTGGTACCGTAGTTGGCTCCGCATTTCTCCACAAACTCCTGGCGCAGCGGATACAGGCAGCTGGCAGATGCGACGCTGGAGATAAATGTGGGGGACATTCTGCTTAATGTAACCACCAGAGTTTTCTCGTCCTCGGCTTTTACGCCCAGCTGGCTTAAATCCGTGACTGTGCCGTCGGAAATCTCCTGCGCATTCACGATGGAAAGGAAATTGTCATATTCCGTGGCTCCCGTGTTGGGGTCTAACAGCCTCTGGAAGGAATATACAAACTGCTCCGCAGTGATGGGCTCTCCGTCCTCCCATTTCGCATCCCTTAAATGGAATGTATAGGTCAGTCCGTCCTCGGATACGTCATAGGTCTCCGCAATACCCGGTACAATCTCACCTTCCAGATTGCGCAGAAGTCCTTCCGCGGTATGAAACAGTATCTCACCGCTGTTGTTGTCGTTGATCACACTGGTGTCCAGAGAAATCGCGTCGGTAGATACCCCGATCCTAAGTTCTTTGGTGCCGGATGCGTTCTGCGCACCCTCTGCCGTGCTCTCTTTGTCCGCAGACTCAGAGCCTGCCGCCGCAGTGGTTTTTTCCTGTGTTGTCTCGTCGCCGCTTGTATAGGTGTTACATCCTGCAAGAGACAGGATCATGGTGCAGACAAGCAGCAATGCCAATGCCTTTTTCATTGATTCTCCTCCTTTTCTTGTCACCAACCGAAGGTTGATGACCTACGCACGCTTCAGCGTGCTTCCGCTTTTTCTTGTCACCGACCGAAGGTTGATGACCTACGCACATCTGAGTGCGCATTCTTTTTTCAAATCAGCTCTTTAATGTTTTATCCGTTTAAAGTGGTATAAAATGATTATATCTGAAACTGTCAATTTGTCAATGTTTTTTGGCAACATTTTGTCAACTTTTCTGTTACGCGGACGTCAGAGTTTTTTCTGTATTCTCACTTGTCTTTTGAAGAAAAATATGGTATGGTAGTGACATTCAGTAAGTTTATGAATACACATTTCTAATCAGGAGTATTCTCCTAAAACTGCGCGGCAGTTCGGCCGCATGATTCCCATTCACAATGTAACAAGTACAGGGGAATTTATGTCCATTTCTCCCTGTACAGCGATGATCCGGACGGTTCGCTGAAAACGAAATATTCGGCAGAACGGTGGAAAGGAGGTGTAAACAAAAGGCTGTATATTTTCGCAATGCGCTCTTGTTTCACTAACAAATTTAATGTACAATAAAAGGAGAAAAACAGATGGTGAAAGTAAACAAAAAATATAAAGACCGGTTATTCCGCATGGTATTCCAGGACAAAGAATCACTGCTTACGCTTTATAATGCTGTTTCCGGAAGCAGCATCACACAGCCGGATGAAGTTGAAATCGTCACATTAGAAGATGTGATCTATATGGGCACCAAGAACGACGCTGCATTTCTGATTGATGATATATTAAACCTGTATGAACATCAGAGTACGAAAAATCCGAATATGCCCTTGCGCGGAGTGCTCTATATGGCTGATGAATACCGCAGATATATAGAAAAGAGCAGACTGAACATATATGGGAGCAGCCTGATCACGCTGCCGCTGCCGCAGTACTATATCTTCTATAATGGGCTGACTGACGAGCCGGACCGAACCGAACTCAAGATATCCGATGCCTATTCAAAGAAGTATACACAGCTTACGCCCTGTCTGGAATTTAAGGCAACGCTGCTTAATATTAATCTTGGGCACAATCAGGAGCTGATGGAGCATTGCCAAAAACTAAGGGAATATGCGCAGTTTGTAGCGGAGGTACGAAAGCGTCTTGACCGCGGGGCCCTTCTGGAGGAGGCGGCTGATGAAGCAGTAAGTCATTGCATTCATGAAGGAGTCCTGTCGGAATTTCTGATCGCACACAGAGCGGAGGTGAACGAAGTGATTCTAACAGAGTATGATGAGCAGTTTCACATAGCCAGCGAAAAAGAGCTAAGCCGGAAGGAGGGCGTGGAGCTGGGAAGGCGTGAGGGAAAGGAAGAAGGCAGGCGTGAGGGAATCAAAGTACTGATTGAGACGCTCGCTGAAATGGGAAGTCCAAAGTCTGAGATAGCTTCTAAGCTGCAGGAGCGTTTCGGCCTTTCCAGCGAGGAGGCAGAAACATATATAAATGACATTTTTCCTGATTCGGACTGAAATTCTGTTTTACCCATATAGCTGTGTGAAGAGAGGGCCGGCGCACATACTGCGCGCCGGTCCTCTCTTCCTTTTCCAATCGAACTTTCATTTAATACAGATATCAGCCTTTCACAATCTTCCCGCCGATCATGACTGTGGAGATATTGTCCGCATCGGCCAGCACCAGGATATCCTCCAGCGGATTTCCGTTTACGATCACCAGGTCCGCCAGTTTTCCGGCTTCCAGGGTGCCGATCTCCTGATCCTTCCGCATCAGGTATGCGCCGTTGACTGTGCCGGCCTTGATGGCCTCCATGGGCGTATAGCCGCAGCGGGTCAGGGAGTAGAACTCCTTGCCGATGTGCTTAAAGGGCGTATTGCCGGTATTGGAATAGTCGGTGCCCAGCGCCACACGGATACCTGCCTCGTGAGCCATGCGAAAAGAATTCATCGCACTTTCCTTGACGGATACGGCCTTTTTCATCATGAAGTCCGGCAGATTCTTCATATCCGCCAGGCCCAGCGCCACGCTCAAGGTAGTGACCAGAGGGATATCCTTCTCCTTCATGATCGCGATGCATTCCTCATCCAGCATCACGCCGTGTTCGATGCAGGTCACGCCGCATTTGAGCGCCTGCAGCGTACCGGCCGTGCCGGTGCAGTGCGCGGTCACATAGGTCCCGTGGCGGGCGGCCTCCCCCACAATCACTCTTAGCTCCTCATCCGAGAACTGAACATCGTTGATATTGTCCACGGCGGAGGACACCCCGCCGGTAGCGCAGATCTTTATGAACTCAGCGCCGTCCCTGAACTGCTGCCGCACGCCTCTTAGGCAGTCCTCCGGCCCATCCATCAGATATCCTGTAAGGCTCTTTTCGTTCGCCTCTTTCACCGACAGATCCGTATCGAAATCGCAGTGGCCGGCGGATACGCTTAACACCCTTCCGCCCGGCGTGATCCTGGGTCCGAGAATATTTCCTTTTTCCACAGCATTTTTTAACGGTTTTCCAAACAGACTCATATCCCTGACGCCGGTCACACCGGCATCCACCAGCTCCCCTAGATCCTTCACCACCGTTAAGAGCGCGTCAAATGCCGATGTGCCGGAAGAATTCCTGCTCTCCTCGCCGGTCAGATGGGCATGGGCATCGATGAAGCCGGGCATAATCGTGCCGTTTCCCGCGTCCCTCACCTGCATATCATCCGTCACCATCTCATCGTTTCTTTCACCCGCATAGAGAATGCGCTCTCCGTCCACAATCACCATGCCGTTTTCTACCGCTTCATCCTTCACAGAATCGATGACTCTGCCATATAATACATATTTCATTCGTCCGTCTCCTCTTACTTTGCGTTATTCTACAGATACTTAAGAAACCACTCGATCATCTCATGATAGTGCGAAATTCTAAGATGCATAGGCCCCTCCATGGTGAGTCCATGGTTGGAATCAGGGAACAGCACCAGCCGCACCGGCAGATCCGGATGCGTATCCTTTACAGCCACATAGAGCTGATGTGCCTGTTCCACAGGACATCTCATATCATGAATGCTGTGCAGAATCAGAAACGGAATGTCTATCCGGTCCGCATAGGCAACCGGTGAATTTTTAATCTGATCCTTCATGAAATCCACAAAATCCCGATAGTCCTTTGAGCTTCCGGCCATGTCGCTGGAAGCATACTGGATCAGCTCGCTCGCGATGCTGCGCTGCGTGACGGCAGCCTTAAACCGCTTTGTATGGCCGGCGATCCAGTTCGTCATATATCCGCCGTAACTGCCGCCGGTCACCCCCAGCCGTTTTGAGTCAATCCAGTCAAATCTGCGCACCGCTTCCTCCGTAAACTGGAGCAGATCATACATGGCTGTGCCGTCATATGCTTTCTTTATGGACGCGTGCGCCTCCCCATACCCGCTGCTGCCCCTGGGATTGCAGAAGATCACTCCGATCCCGGCCGCCGCCATCAGCTGGAACTCATAGTTCATGGCAAAGCCATAAAACGGTGTGGGGCCGCCGTGAATGTAGAGCACCGCCGGATATTTCCTGTCCGGTTCACGGTTCTGCGGCTCCATCACAAAGCCCTGCACGCGGGATTCCCCGTCCAGCGTATCGATCCACATTTCCTGCGGCATACAAAGCGCCCGTTCCCGCATCCACGCGTCCTGATCGGTCAGGCGCTTCCTGCCACCGTTCTCATCCACGATCCAGAGCTGTGCCGTCTCCGTGAAATCTCCGGCAGCTGCCAGCATACAGCCGTCCTGTATCTTCCCGATGTAGCGGTAGGTGCAGTCCTCATCCGTCACCGGCTCGATATGAGGCGTTTCAGACAGAGCGGCTCTGTATATCCCGGCGCGGCCGTGCCAACCGGAAATGAAGTATAAGTACCGGCCGTCTTCACTCATCGCCGCAGTATCCCCAAATCCGCCGCAGTTTTCCCCGTTGTAGAGAAAGCAGGTCGCTTCATGGCAGGGAGCATCCGCCGGCCACAGATCACGCTTCTCACCGCTTTTAAGATCCAGCCGGTACAACCGCACGGCGGGCATACCCCCGCTTAAGGACGGGGAAAGGGCGCCGATCACGGCAAACGTTCCGTCGCTGTTTACCACCGGCCGGAAGGCCTTGGGATAGTAGGCGATCCAGCAGTCCTCCGTGAGCTTCGTGAGCTTTCCGTCCTTTACGCCGATGCGGTACAGATCCATGCCGATGCTCTCTTCCCGGGGTCTCTCCCGGTTGCTCGTGATTAACAGTGACTTAGAATCCGGCATCCAGACGGGCATCACATGATCCCGTTCGCCGTCGGTCAGGCGCCTGGCACGGCCCGCCGTGGATGAAACCACCCACAGATGCACCGCGTCTTTTCCCCTGTCAGCAAATCCGTACGCATCCTCTGATTTGTAACCGTAATCCTCGATTACGATGGGATCATATTCCGTGCGCCCCTTCGCTTTCTCTTCGCCGCTGCCGGCCAAAAAGGCAAATTTCCGGCCGTCCGGTGACCAGGCGAATTCTCTGACGCCGCCTTCTATATCCGTTATCCGCCTGCAGGTATCCGCGCTTACATCGCGGACATAAATCTGATGCGTCCCTTTTACATCCGATAAAAATGCCAGCCGTTTCCCGTCCGGGGAAAAGCGCGGCATGGTCTCATGCCTGCCTCCGGCACTCACACATTCGGTCTTACCCGTATGCACGTCCATCAGCTCAATCCGCGAAAGGTATTCCCTCTCTTTAGGCACACTCACTGTCCAGGCGGCCAGACCGGCGCACCGGCAGTAATCCGGCATGCCGATATAATTCATTTTATAGTAATCTTCCAGCGCAGAAAGCCGCTTCATGCCTTCTCCCCCTTCCAGTCCTCTTTCTCCACCAGGAAACGGACGAACCATTCCGTCAGTTCCCGCAGGTGGGCAATCTGAAAATGCACCTTGCCGTGTCTGGTTATGCCGTGATTTTCACCCGGGAATACCACAAAGCGCACCGGCACCTCCGGGTTGCGGTCCTTCATGGCGATAAACATCTGCTCCCCCTGTTCCAATGAGCAGCGGTAATCCTTCTCCCCATGCAGGATAAGCAGAGGAGTCTTCATGCGGTCAATCTTTCCGATCGGGCTTTTTTCGGCTCTGGACAGCAGATTTTCCAGCTCTGACTGCATCCCGTTCTCCGACCAGATAAAGCCCATATCCCCGGTACCGTAGGAGGTGGCCAGATTGGCCAGCGTCCGCTGGGTTACCGCTGCCTTAAACCGGTCCGTGGTTCCGATGATGCGGTTTGTCATATGCCCACCGTAGCTGCCGCCCGTCACTCCGGTCCACTCTGCATCTATGAATCCAAGCTCTGCAGCGCCGTCCATAAATGCGAAAAGATCATCCATGGATTCCTGTCCCCAGCAGTAGCTGCCGGAAGCAAACTCCATCCCATAGCCGAAACTGCCTCTCGGATCACAGTAGACCACCGCCATCCCCCTGGCGGCAATCATCTGAAACTCAAACCAGAAATCATGGGCATAAAAGCCGGAAGGTCCCCCATGCACATCCAACACCGCCGGATACTTCATGCCTTCTTCATATGCGGAGGGTTTCATCACAAAGCCGTGAATCCTCGCTTTTTTATCATAAGAGTCCACCCACAGCTCCTCGGGCAGGGACAGCTCAAACTCCTCTAGCCAGCTGTTGGAAACGGTCAGCCTCCGCTGCGCCTCCCGGTCGGCCCTGACGCCAGCCTCCTCATATGGGACCGCATAAAGCTCGGCCGGAGTCAGCAGATCCCCCCGGGTATATACGATCTTCCCTCCCATGGGCACACAGAAGGAATGTACGGACATCTCATCCTCCAGCACAGGCTCCACAACCGCCTCCCCGGCAAGAGAAAGCCGGTAAAGGTTCTCGCACCCCATCCAGCCGGACCTAAAATAGATGTACTGCCCATCAGCGTTTATCTGGTAGGCTGCGCTCTCCCTCCCGTATGCAGTGCGTCCCAAAGGCAGGCTGTCTACGCCGTGACAGATCTCCTCCTCAGGAAACAGGCAGATTTCTCGGCCGTCTTTTCTGCCGCGCCGAAACAGCTGGAGAGAAAACCCGCCGTTTTTCCCCTTTTCATAAGCGGCAAAGATCACGCTCTGCCCGTCGGCGGCAAATATCACCGGATCCGTATCGTCGGCTTCACGCTCTCCCTTTATCATAGAAACCTCACCGCTTTTCAGATCCCGTACAAATATCTCCGCCGTCAGTTCCTTCACATGCGCATACGGCCGTCCGTAATATGCGAGAAATCTCCCGTCGCGCGAAAATGCAGGTTTATAGCAGTCCATACGGCCATCCGTCAGGATCTGCTGTCCGCTTCCCCCGGCACAGACGATGCCGATCTGTCTGACACTGCCATCGCGCACGCCATATGTATCATCCAGCTTGTACAGGAGATTTTCAATCACAACAGGGCTGTGATCCCTTTCATCCGTCCATTGTCCCTTTTCCCGTTCCGTCATCTCACGCAGCCAGTTTAACCTCTCCGCGGGAAAACAGGGAGCGGTAAACGCCAGCTTCCGGCTGTCGGCGGACCATGTAAATTCCTCCACGCCATGGCGCGCACTCGTCACCTTTTTATGCTTACGGCTCTCCCTGTCATAGACCCAGATCTGATTTTCCGTCTTCCCTTTTCTAAGATAGGCCAGTTTCTGACCGTCCGGGGAGAATGCAGGCGCATCCGCTTCCTGCGCGCTGTCTTCAAAGAGGGGACTGATCTCCCCCCATTCCGTATCGATAAGAAAGATACGGGGCACAAAGCGTCCTGTCTGATCCGCTTTCTGCACCACATATGCGGCCTGTCTGCCATCCGGCGATACGGACGGCGCCGACAGATACTCCATCTTCCGTAAATCCTCATACTCCAGCAGTTTCTTCAATGTATTTACCTCGCTGATTTTTGTTTAGCTTGTTCCCTATGACAGGATAAATTCCCGCAGATCTTCATACAGGCGGGCGGCCGGCTCGTCTCCCAAATAGGGCATATGGCCGGATTCATATTCTTTGACAGTCACCCTCTCTTTTGGCAGCGCCAGATGGTTTTGCAGATACCGCACGGTTCCGGGGGGCGTCACCATATCGTACAGGCCGCTTCCAAAAAACACGCGCAGCCCCTCATTTCTTCTCATGGCCCATTCCAGGCACTCGGCAGGCGTCCGGGGCGTCTGATAATTCCATCGGCCGTTCACTTCAAAATCGATGGAATCGTATGGCCGGTTCATTTTTGCAAGCCCCAGATATTCCTTCATCTTTCCGTTCATAGCTCCGATGAATGCGGCGGTGTATTTTCCCATGGCCGGGTCGTCCGCCACAGGATCCTTCATCTGCACCGGGTCCAGATGCCGCATCGTATAGCGGCCGTCATAGGCCCCGGCGTCCTTCCCCTCCCCAGCAAGCACTTCCGATAAAAATACATCCACAGGCAGGTTCAGGCCATGCCTCTCAAACCAGGCTTCCTCTACACCGGTGAGAAGAGACATCTGCCGCACGAGAAGACGGCGTTTATCCTCCGAAAGGCCGCTTCCCTGAAAAAGCGCCGGCAGATACTGCTCTCCGGCATATTTCCAAGCGATATCCGCGGTCTCTGCTGCACTATCCGGAACTGTCAGACCGCAGGCGGTCCATTCCTGCTTCTTATCCTCATCCAGCGGATGGTGGTACAGGTTCACACAAGCCATGCCCGGCAGCTGGAGGACTGCCTCCTCCACGGCAGGCCGGTTATGGAAATAATCCATGCAGATTGCAGTTCCAAGCATGATGACCCCGTCGATCGGAATTGCTCTTAGTCTTCTTCCGGCGCTCATCGGGCCTCCCATCAGCTCACTTAACAGCATGCAGGAACGAATCGTGCCGTAACTCTCTCCCGCCAGATATTTAGGAGACGCGATGCGTCCATACCGGATCACCCAGTCCTCTATGAGATCCGTCATACACTTGGCATCCTCTAAGACGCCGAAAAAGCTGCCGCCCGCCTCCGCCTTAAGCAGCTGGCCGTAGCCGCAGCCCGGCGGATCGATCATCACCACATCGCAGCAGTCCAGCAGGCAGTATGGGTTATCCTCCAGTTCATAGGGCGCAGAAAGGCTGGGATTTGTGCTGTCATCCAGCTTTACCCGCACCGCGCCGAACAGGCCCAAATGTTCCCATACACAGGAAGACCCGGGACCGCCGTTAAAGGCAAATATGACCGGCGCCCCCTCGCCGCCGTTTCCCAGATACGTGTAGAGAAAAGCGGTTGCCGCAATCTCCCCCTGCTCATCCGTAAACGGGACTTCTTCGGTAATCACCCGGCAGACGGTGCGGCTGCCGCGCAGTTTCATTTCATGTTCCGTCCTGTAAGAACGGATCTGATTCTGATCAAGCTTCATCCTTCTTCCTCTCTCTCATCCTCCATCTATAGGATACCGCGCTCTCCCCGGTATCGGCATATGCCGTCTCAATTTCGTCCCTGTCAAACAGGCCGTCAAAGCTGTCCGGATCCGGCACGGGCAGGCATCCCTGCTCCATGGCCTCAAATTCCTTCCGGATATCGATCCCGCCGACTTCCCTCACCATAGAGATAAAATCCTCATTATTTCCGCTTCCATCCGCCATGTAGCGGCCGGTCAGAGGCTTTATCACATCATCCAGCGACTTGTCCCCGCCGGTGGCCCTGCGCAGCTTTGCATCCACATTTGCCAGGAAAAAGAAGCCTCTCCCATAGGCAAGCCTCTGTGTACGCCGGTCCGTCCAGTACTGCTTCGCCGACTCCGTGTTGCTTAGACGGTTGGTGGGGTTGGTATAGTACTGATCCGTCCTTTTCTGAATCTGCCGCAAGGTATCCTCCAGGGACACGATACGGTTTCTGTAAGGCAGCATGACGCTGTAGTATTCGGCAGTCCCTTCCGTGTACCAGGTGGTGCTTCCGTAGGGTTCATCGTTCATATGCGGCCAGTTATGCACCATCTCATGGGCCAGAAGATTCTGCAGACTTTCCACCGTGGGGGGCAGAGTATCGTTATAGCCGAACATAAATGATCTGGTCAGAGCGGTCCCGCCGCTCTGCTCAAAGGGATCTTTTCTGGCAAAGACCCGGTATGCCGTATCTTTGTCTCCGAAAAATTCCGCCATGGCGGCAAACATCTTTTTTACTCTTCCCGCAGCCTCTGCGATGGGGAAAGAGGGGCGGCCAAACCAGTAAAAGCCGAACTCATTATCCGTACAGGAATGCAGCAGTCCCACCGCGTAATAGGAGTAAACCAGTGTGGAAGAGGAATCCGTCCTAAGCTGCTTCCCCTCACCGAAGCTCCATACCCCGCCGCTGCCCTCCGGCATCCCGGTCAGGTCCCAGTCTAACGTAATATCATACTGTCCTTCCGGCAGCATGGGAAGAAATGTCACTCCGGCCCCGTTAGCGCCGCCTTCCTCACTGCGGAAATCAAAATACGGCCCATAGCGCTGGTCCTTTGTCACCTCTCGCGGATAGACCGCATAGGCGATCTGCACTTCCCCCTGTGTCTGTCTCTTCGCCGTATACCCGGTGAGCTTTACGGGATACTGCTCTCTTTGCACAGTATCAAAGGTGATTTCCCCCTGTGCATCCGAAATCTGCAGATCCTCCATTTTACAAAACGGAATGGTGACTGTCTCACTCTGTATATAAAAAAGCTCTTCTCCGGCAGCTGCCCTGATATCCGCCCGAACCGTCACATTCATCCTGTCCACACGGTCCGTGTTCCATTCCGGTTTCAGCACCACAGTCAGTTTCAGATGCTGTTTATTTTCTTCACTCATGGTTACACCTCCGTTATTTCCCGCATCCGGACATCAGCACACTGGCCGCGCTGGCCACATCCTCTACTGCCAGCCCCAGAGCGTCAAAAATCGTTATTTCCTCTGCGCTTTCCCTGCCCCGGACCCTGCCTAACAGCAGTTCTCCGATAGAACCGACAATTGCCTCATCATCCAGCAGGCCTTCCGCTTTCGGTATCAGGAATTCCCCGCTCTCCCGCTTCATGGCCTCCGTCTGATCCGCATAGAGCTTTCCGGCAGCCATCAGATCGGATGCCACCTCTCTGGTCGTGGGCGAAAAAGTTCCCACAGCGTTGATGTGGCAGCCGGGTTTTACCATATCAAGCGTCAGCACCGGCTCCTTTCCCGGAGAGACGGTGCAGATGATGTCAGCGCCGCAGACGGCATCCCGCACGCTTGAGCAGACGGCAACCGGTATCCCGTATTTTTCCTCTGTCTCTTTCCGGAATCGTTTCGCGCTGTCAGGACGGATATCATAGACGCTTGCCTGTGTAATATCCCGCACCTCACGGATAGCCGCCATATGGGATCTGGCCTGAGCGCCGGCTCCGATAAAGGCGATCTTTGCCGCGTCCTTAGCCGCCAGCAGATCGGTGGCCACAGCGCTGACCGCGCCGGTGCGGATTTCCGTGATGCTGGAAGCGTCCACCATGCCGGCCACCGTGCAGTGTTCGGATTCAAACAGCATCACATATCCGATATGGGACGGATATTCTGTTCCTTCATTGGGCCCATAGGCATTTAACACCTTAGCGCCGAAATACTTTCCGATATAAGCGGGCATGAATCCGAATTTCGCTGAATTCGGCATCGTGCAGATCAGCCGGGGCGGCATGGTGCAGACGCCGTTTTCCAGATCCGTAAGCGCCTGTTTCATCACCTCAATGCATTTCTTCGGGGACAGAAGTTCCCTTACTTCCTGTGCTTCAATAATCTTCATTTCGACTTTCCTCCTCGATACCGATGTCTTTTTTTAAATACTCTTTTGCGCTCTTGGCGTCGCCTTTCATCAAAGCCGCCGCGATCTCCTGATGATAAACCGGAATCCGGCCCTGGCCCGCGCGTTTTAACATGGAAACGCTTCTGGCAAGGCTTGTCACCAGCCGGTCGATGATATCCGTCAGCACCGGATTATCCGCAGCGGCGGCCAGCGACATATGAAATTTCATATTGCCGCCCACATCCCCGGTATGCTCTGCAGCCTCTGCAATCGCCTCCAGAGCGGGCCGGTCCGCCTTTTTCAGCAGCAGATCCACGGCCGCACATTCATTCAGATACCGGATCCGCCGAATCTCCTCATATTCCTCCTCCGAGATCATGGCGATCCTGTATCCCCTTCTGGGATAGCTGACCATCAGCCCTTCCCGGCACAGCCGGTATAATGCTTCCCGCACGGGCGCTTTGCTCACCTGATAGCGGTCGGCGAGCGCTGTCTCCGTCAGGAATTCATGATCCGGCAGTCGCAGCATATAGATGTCCTGCCGGATTTTTTCGTAGATTTGTTCTGTCAGTGTAGCCATTGGAACGGCTCCTTTCTTATTAACGAATTGGAGTGTCTCACCCTTGAGATCCTGTAAACGCGATCTCCGAAACCAGCAGGCTGGGCGCGGCCACTGCATAGCTCTTTAAAAGGTCCATGGGGCGCACAAACAGGCCGTTTCCGCACGCGGTCACATGGGCAAAAAGCTCTTTTAAGTTTCCGTTGATGGTGATGCCTTCCGCCGACCGTTTTTTTTGTCCGTTTTCCACAAGAATCGCCTTACAGGGAATGTGAAACTCTCCGGACGCAATATTGATGGAATGAAACACATCATAGGACTCAAAGACATAGACTCCGTCGTGCAGCTCATCCAGCAGTTCTTCTTCTGTGCATTTCCCCGGCCGGATGCAGAAGTTGCGGGGAATTGCCTGTATCTGTGTATGTATATTGCCGCTTAAAAGCGCCTTGCGCCCGGCACAGCCGCAGGGTGCCTGCCCATTTTCTGAAGCAGTTTCCAGCGTGTGCAGCAGACCTGTAAGCCGCCCCTCAAAAGCAACGGTCAGCGCGCAGGCCGGCGTGCCCTCGCAGTCCACCGCGCAGCCATAGCCGGAACGCTCCATAAAGGGCAGGTCTTCTATCGTAAGGCAGGGACTAAACACCTGTTTACCGTCCGCTGCGCCACACGAAAGATCTCCCGCATAAGGAGTCGCGCCATTCCGGTAATTCGCACCGGTAAACATCTGCCAGGCTGTGGCCAGTATATTGGTCACCACCTCCCCATCCAACAGCGTCCGGTATCTGCCGGCATCCAGAGTGCCCGAAGGCAGCCTGTTTTCACGCCATTGCCTGATTCGTCTTAGAAACGGTTTGGCAGTCAGCTCTTTCAGACTGCGGGCAGAAAAGCCGCAGTTCAGGAAACAGGGGATTTCTCCATCGGTCTCCGCCATCTCAAGCTCCGCTTCCAACCGTATATTTTCACAGCAGATATCCGTATCCAAGGAATTTATCAGCCCTCTGGTCTCCTTCGTCCTTGTCATGCGCAGCGCAGGCTTAGAACCGGGGATGCCCTCCCGTATTGCTTTTTCCAGCGCCGCTGCCGCTGCCTTCAGCTCCTCTGTCTTAGGTATCTGGCCGCAATCAGTCTTAAGCCGGCTGCCTTTCACCATGGGACCTGCCCCACCGGAATTGGAATAGCGGGCCAGCCCGGCCGCCTTCGCGAGCATCTCCTCCGGGTCCTCTTCCAGCTTCTGTGTGTAATAAAAGCCGCCTCCGGCACTCACAAACAGCTCCGTTACAGAGGAGTATTCCGCGCCTTTCACGGCTCCGTCCTGTATCTCAAACGAGAGGATTTCCCTCTTTTCCGCCTGTACCTGCGCCGCACGGATATCCGCCGGCAGTTCTTTCATGAGCGGTCTTAAGCGTTCCAGTTCTCTCATATTCATGCTCCTCCTATGGACATTTCCGCAATGCGCACCCTGGGCTGGAACGTGGTGGTGGGGATCAGTCCGGATGCCGCTCCGCAGAATCCTCCGTTGTCATATTCCAGCGCCGTGCCCACACGGTCGATCCTGCCGATCACTTCCAGGCCGTTGCCGGTGAGCATCAGTCCCTTCACGGGGTAGGTGAGCCTGCCGTTTTCGATCCACCAGCCCTCTTTCACCTCCAGGGAAAACTGCATTCCTCCGGTTCCCCCTCCTATGCTTTTCACATACAGCCCTTCACTTACGGAAGTGATCATCTCCTCATTGTCATCCCTGCCCGCCGCCAGATAGGTATTGCTCATGCGGGAGGTTGGGGCATAGGTATAATTCTGGCGCCGCCCACAGCCATTGGACGGCAGGTTCAGCATCCTGCCATGCAGGCGGTCACACATATAATTTTTCAGGATCCCGTTCTCAATCAGCACATTGCGCTGTCTTGGATGCCCTTCGTCGTCCACGGCGGAACTGCCGTAGAGACCGGGCATCGTACCGTCGTCCACCAGTGTGACTCTGTCTGAGGCCACCTTCTGTCCCAGTTTCCCGATAAAGGCGCTGCTGCCCGCTGCGATTGCAGCAGCTTCCAGGGAATGTCCGCAGCTTTCATGCCAGAGTGTGCCGCAGCCGCCTGCCTCCAGCACCACAGGCACCGTGCAGGCAGGGACGCTCCTCCCGTCCATCATGGCGCGCGTCCTCCTCACCATGTCTTCGGCAAATCCGATGTGATCCGCCTCATTGCGGTACGCTTCAAACCCCTGCGGCCTGGTGAGATCCTCCCAGTTGAAGAATGAGGTTTTGCCGTCGCTGACGGCCGCCTGGAGCCGCAGCCTGGTGGTCACTCTGCGGTCCTTCACGGACAGCCCCTCACTGTTAATCACCCAGATACGCTGATCGGTGTCAAAATAATCTGCGTTCAGACTCAAAACAGCCGGTCCGGCAGAGGCCGCAGCCGCAGCGGTCTGCTTTAGCACCGTGATTTTCCGATCGGCGCCTGTTGAAGAGGGAGCCAGCAGTACGGGATTCGGATTCTTTAAAGCCGGAGTGTAAAACTGATCCGGAACAGCCGCCTGCCGCTTCGTTCTGACTTCAATCAGCTCCGCTGCCGTCTCTGCCAGGGAAAGCAGGGCGGTAAGGGAACAGTCATTGGAATAAAGATAGATACTGCCGGTGCCTGAGAGCACGTACAGACCCGCACCGTAGATGCGAATGGCTTTCACACCGGACAGCGAATCCTTCTCCCACCGTATATTGCTTTCCTCCCGGTCTTCGAAAAAAAGTTCTGCGAAATCGGCGCCGGTGCAAAGCGCCTTGTTAAGGACACGGGCTGCCTCCTGTTGAGTGAGCATATGTATTTCCTCCTGAAATGTTCAGTAATATGTTCATTATAAATTTCAATCAAAGGGTTGTCAATTACAATCAGTTCTAGGGGCTGCATACGCACGCAATGCTGGCATTCCCGTCAGGGTCCGTCTCCACTGAGATGACAGCAGAACTGTATCACAGTCCCTGCTGCTATTATCAGAGAACTACAATCCTTACTCTGGAAGAGATGTCACACGCCTTTTATCTAAGTTCCAGGCAGCTGAACCGCATTTTGTTGCAGTGTTATCATACAACGATTACCGCCTACCTTAAAAACCTGCGTTACAACACGGCGCTGGCATACATGGAAAAAGGGGGCATGACGCTGCGTGAGATCGCCGCTGAATGCGGTTTTACCGATTATCAGCAGCTTCGCAGAATGATACAGAAGCAGAAAGGCCCGGAAACGCATATGATATAAAAAAAGGATTTTTTATGGCTATTCATATCGTATCTTCCGGTGAGACCGCAGAATCGATCGCTGCTCTCTATTCCGTTTCACCCCAGCGCCTTTCCTATGACAACCAGCTGAACGAACAGGCCCATCTGGTCGTAGGGCAGGCGCTTTTAATTCTGATGCCGGAAACGGTACACCTGACCGTCCCCGGCGATACCCTTTATTCCATAGCCGCCCAATACGGCACAACCGCGGACTCCCTGATGCGGAACAATCCTTTTCTGGCAAACCGGCAGTACTTAGAGCCCGGCGAATACCTGGTTGTCCGATACGAAGAGGAGCCGTCCCTCCCCCTGGATGTGAGCGGTTATGCATATCCCTACATCAACCGGCCGCTGCTGCGCGAAACACTGCCGTTTCTCACCTCACTGCTCATTTTTTCCTACGGTTTTACCGCGGAGGGGGAACTGATCCCGCCGGAGGATGAACCGCTGCTGGCTTTGGCCCGGGAGTTTGAAACCCGCTCCGTTCTGGTGCTCACACCGTTTTCCGAAGCGGGCACTTTCAATAACCGCTTAGTATCCCTGGCTTCCAATGATATGGCCGTACAAAACCGTCTGATTGAAAACCTGTTGGATACCGTGCAGCTGAAAGGCTATGCTGGGGTGGATGTGGACTTCGAATTCATTCTGGCCGAGGACCGGATTCCCTATGCGGAGTTTGTCCGCCGTTTAAGGATCCGCATGAACGAAATCGGCGTGACTGTGTCGGTGGCCCTGGCGCCCAAAACTTCGGCGGACCAGCCGGGCCTCCTCTATGAAGGGATCGACTACCGCCTGCTGGGAGAAGCGGCAAATACGGTCCTGCTCATGACCTATGAGTGGGGATACACTTACGGCCCTCCCATGGCGGTCGCGCCCATCCCTTCCGTCCGTCAGGTTTTAGATTACGCAGTTACGGAAATACCCCCGGAAAGAATATTCATGGGCATCCCCAACTACGGGTACGACTGGCCGCTTCCTTTTGTGCGTGGAACTACCGCAGCGCGCGGCATCGGAAACCATGAAGCGGTTCAGATCGCCGCCCTCCACAATGTCTCCATCCAATATGATGAGGAATCCCAGGCCCCATTCTTTGAATATACGAGCGGCGGGATCTCCCATATCGTCTGGTTTGAGGATGTAAGAAGCATTCAGGAGAAGTTTCAGCTGGTTGCGGAATACGGATTTCGGGGTATCGGTTACTGGCAGCTCATGCGTCCGTTCCGGCAGAACTGGATGCTGTTAAACAGCTCCTTTAGCATCACCCGCCAGTGACCTGCGCGTTTTATAAACAGACTGTTCATTTCACGGCCAGTGCTGTACCAGACTTTCCACTCCGGATTTGCGGCCGTATTGTGCCGCGCATAGGGATCCGGGGGAATCTGGTGCAGCAACGGAATTTCCACGATACCTGTAAGATATAACTCTGGAATAGTCAGATATATCTGCTATAATATAAAAATGAACAACAGACACAGGAGGATACTATGAAGTCAATCAGTGTTGCAGCTGCCATAATAAAAGAGGGAAATAAGATATTCGCCACAGAGCGCGGATACGGAAGCTTTAAAGGCTGGTGGGAATTTCCCGGTGGAAAGATTGAGCCCGGCGAGAGCCCTTCCAAGGCCCTGATCCGGGAGATCCGGGAAGAACTGGATACGGAAGTATCGGTAGACAGACACTTAACGACTGTGGAGTACGATTATCCGGATTTTCATCTGACTCTGTACTGCTATTTCTGTACGGTGAAGGACGGAAACCTGACGCTTTTGGAACACAGCGCCGCCCGATGGCTGGACCGCAGCCAGCTGGATGAAGTAATGTGGCTGCCGGCGGACAAGCCGGTGATAGAGATGCTGAAGCAGGAAATATAAACGTTCAATCACTCTTCATTACAGGAAACATGTATGATATAATATCGGCAGACATTATATCATACATCAAAAACCAAAAGCACTAAAACCAACATAGGAGTGTAAAACCAATGGCAAACAGAAAAACACACATATTTCTGGCCGGTGATTCAACCGTACAAAGCTATGCTTCAGACATGTATCCCCAGACAGGATGGGGACAGGTGCTCTGCCGCTATTTTAAGGGATTCAGTTCCGTAAGGAGCTATCCTTCCGCAAACTGCCCATTTCCCCAGGCCACATGCTATGAACTGGAAAATCTCGTGATTGACAACCGGGCCATGGCAGGCCGCAGCACACGTTCATTTCTCGACGAAGGACGTCTGGAGGATATCGATCAGGCCATGCAGCCAGGCGATTTTATGCTGATGCAGTTCGGCCATAATGACGCTTATTTTGAAAAAAAAGAACGCTATGTGAGCCCTGACGAATTTCCGGATTTTCTTGCAAAATATACAACCGTCTGTACAAAGCATCAGGCCACCGCCGTTCTTGTAACACCCATCGCCATGAGAAACTGTGATGATAACCCCAAGGGAGACTTTACCTACAGTTTTCCAGAATACCGCAATGCAATGATTCAGTACCATACTGATACAAAGATTCCCCTGCTGGATCTCGGTAAGGCAACTACCGAATATTGCCGCTCACTCGGTTCGGAAGGCTGTAAATCCATCTTCATGTGGATCAAACCAGGTGAATATCCGGACGGACCGCATAAGGAGGGGAAAGAGGACAACGCGCATCTTAAGAAAAAAGGCGCCATTGCTTTTGCCGGTATCCTGGCCGGACTTATAAAAAGCTACGGCGACGATGACAGACTGGATGTTCTGAAGGATCATCTGACCGACAGCATTGAATGGTAAAGATCCTGAAGCCGTTCCCCAAAGTATCGGCTTCAGGGAACGGCTTACCCGTCAAATTACCTTTCAGATCTGCTTTAGCAATACCTCTTCTTGGCTGCGCTTCGGCACATGATGCACCTGTTTTTCATCTCTCCAGTACTTAAAATCTCCATCTGACGCCATGGGTTCAATCACCACTTCTTCCTTGGGCACTCCCAGCGCGATAACCATACTGATCGCAAAGTGTTCCGTATCCAGCTCAAGCACTTCTGCGAGTTTCTCTCTCTGGATATTCATAAGGAAACATCCGCCGAATCCCATCTCGGTGGCACCCAGGAATATGCTCTGGGCACTGATTCCCTCATCCACACTCATAGCGCTCTGTATATTTTTATCCCGCAGCAGTATGATATAGCCGGCCGGACGTTCCCCCTTCACGGGGCCGTCCCATTCCTTCAGGTAGCCGGCCCAGGCCAGACAGCCATAAACCTTTTCATTCATTTCCTCTGAACACACGGTCACATATTTTATGTACTGCTTATTGCCCCCGCAGGGTGAAAGCCTTCCGAGCTCGACCAGAGCGCTTAGCTGATCGTTTGTAATGTGTTTTTCTTCATAAAATCTGCGGTATGAACGGCTTTTCCTAACAAGATCCAACATCATTTCCATCGTCTCCTTAAATATTCATTCATAATACTGTCACTCATAATACTTCCGGCAGATCATCCCGGATCAGTTCCAACGCCACAATCACATTCAGGCACCACTGCGCCGTAAAATTGGTTGATATCCAGGATATCTCCTGAAGCTCTTCCTGATTAGCCGTATCCTTAAGCCCCTTCGGTGTAAAACCGTCCGCCTTTCCGTTTCCGGGCATCGCATCAAGCAGGATCTTCCAGGTCTTTTCAGCCAGTTCACGGTCCTGATAATAGGCCGCGCCGAAAGCAGCGATCCCCGCTGCCATAAACGGCAGGGAGAATTCCCGGTTTCCGACCAGACCTTCAGACTGTCTCTGCTGCTCTTCTTTAGACAGATAATAGAAGCGTCCGTAATCGGCCAGCATCTTCGTCCATTCCCCATCATCCAGCAGCCCTGCCAGCTCCAGCCAGGTTTCAATCGCACCCATGCACACCTGCAGATGAGTGCCGCCATTGGTGCGTTCACCGATGTACCTTAGATGGCTGTCCGCGGGATCATACTCAAAATCAGGGCCGGAGATCAGCTGCAGCGGGGCCTTTTTCAGATCCTCTATGCCGGTTTTGATCTTTTCCAGATATATATCATCCCCAAAACGTTCCCACTGGGTCATCCAGTTAGAACACATGCTTGACCAGTCCGGTCCGGAACGGGCGTGAGTCGGGGATATCATCCCGGACTTGTCAAAGAAATAGCGCAGCGGGTCAATATTCAGCAGCGCGAAATCTCCGTCCTTCACATCGTCGAACACGTCGCCCATACGCAGGTCACCGGTCAGATAATAATAAAATCTGTGATGGCCGGCCATGGCAATGCGCGCCTCCTTACAGGAGCAGCCCCAATGCCGCACATTGTGTCTGGAACCGATGCCCTTATACTTGCCGAAATGGTAAGTGTCCACCTCGGAGCAGTGCCGGCTCATAGCCTCTGCAAGTGTAAAAATATCCTCTCTTCCGGTCCTCATAAATGCATACCACAGCCAGAGAGTGGGCACCAGCTCCGTATTCTGCCATGCATATCCGCCCATATCATAGCGCCAGCAATGTCTGGCTTTATCATAGGTGTGCATCACATCGCCGTAGTTGAACATTCCGTACCAGTTTCTCACATCGATTTCTTTCCGGTAGAACTCCACCGCTTTGTCCAGCTGTTCCTCGATCCAGGTCTCCATGGGGCTGTCCTTTTTTGGCAGGCTCCAGATGCCAAAGGCTTTCACCTGATGATAATATTCGGGGGAAGCCAGGTAGATCGGCGGTTTCTGCACCATATGCCCGAAATCCTGCAGCTCTTTATCCTCGGGAATGCCGCCCTTCACCGCTCTCACCGTAAACTGGTTCGTATTGGCAATGCCATAGGGCGTTGCGCCCACTTCGGGAAAGCCTTCATAATAGGTCTGAGGATATCCCTCATCCGCATAGTGTCTGAAATCCATGGCTTCCGCATCCGGTGACCAAAGCCATACCGTCGCCTCCGCCATATCCTGATCCAGATGGGTAAACTGGTAACCGGAAGGGTATTTCTGCCAGAAATCCCTGCCCGCAAACATCATGCCGCCGCTCTCGCCCGCAAAAGCAGCGGTCCCGGGAGCGCGGTATCCGTGAAGCGGTTCCAGATAACAGAGACCGCCATGATCCACCCTCTTGCGGACCGCAAAATGGGACGGGCTGTCCTGGCAGAGCTTATACTCTCCCCAGACGGGCATCTGCTTCGCGGCTTCGATGGTCGATTCATGCTCCTCTTTTGTCAGTTCCAGCTTTTTGCCGTCCATCTGTAAACGGTAGATTTCCTCCGGTATCCTGGGGCGCCAGGAAAGCAGCATAGTAAGCGCCTCGTGAAACACTCCGTGATCCACTCCGAACTTCACATGCCGGTTATATACAGCGCCATCCATTGGGCTGTAAAACCTGACTCCGATCCCTTTTAGAAAATCCTTCTGTTCATCCCCGTCATATAAAAACGTATGGGTAAATCCGATCTCCGGCCTGTCATAGCAAACGGTCTCCCTTAGTATAAACGGGAACTTTTCTTCCCCGGTACGCGCATTCTTATGTATACCCACCAGCTTAACCACACACGAAAGAGGCCCTTCCTCTTCGATCTCAAGCTGCTGCACTTGCCCCACATAGGGTATTTCACGCTTCACGGTGATTCCGTCTTCCTCTTCAGGCTGTTCCAGGATCAGCACGAGTTTGGCTTTCTTCGCAGCCAGACGCCCGTCCGCCGTAAAATCCTGCAGCACGCAGTTTCCTTCTGACGGCACAAACACATCCATACATCCTGCCTGAATATAGACGCCATTATCCCTTTTCTCCACGGAAATACCCCCGCCTTGTGCTTCTCCGTGTCCGGCTTCTTTGCCGCCTTTCAGCGCAGTCATCGCTATGCGCTCCGACATCCTGCTGCTGTCGGCCACATGCGACGCCCATTTCACAGTTTTATCCGGCCAGTATGCCGTGACCCTCGACTGAACCGGCACCGCGCTGCCATCCTCATTCTCCGCAGCAAAAACGGCATCCGCCTGTACGGTGCCCTCCGGCCATACCGTTCCCCAGGCGGCATAGCCGTCAGCGGAACGTTGTTCCATTCTGTGCAGTATCATGGTGATTCTCCCTTCTGTCCTCTGAGCATCCGCTTTCTTTACACTCACCAGTATAACGCTTCGTATCAAGTTGCACAATCCTTTTAACGCGTACTCCTACAAATCTGAAACGTACGCCGCCGGGCGTACGAACAAAGGTGCGCTTTGCGCACATTTGGGCGTATCCTGCCGCCAAGCGCAGCGCAGGGGGCCAATAGGAAATTACGGAGTAATTTCCTATTGAACAAGAAAGAATCCCGCTCGCGGGATTCTCCGCCTGCGGCGGGTCGC
>OGGQ01000241.1_pt1 | contig 79506 bp, 79 predicted proteins | sample 1571191 | NCBI WGS metagenome assembly OGGQ01 (sample SAMEA2582061, study PRJEB24529) | metagenome | biome: Human gut stool | place: China | collected 2011
TGCGGACAAACGGTTTTCAAGACCGCCTCGTTATGACCACTTCGATATCTCTCCAAAGCGTTCTCTCAAACGTGCTCATTCATTCTAACTGACTTATCTCATTTTGTCAAGCACTTTTTTCCAGTTTTCGATTTTTTTCTTCCGGGCCCTCACTTTTCCCTGTTCCGGATGCATTTTCTGCATGTTTTCCGTCTGTCCGGTGCCGCTTCAGGCGTTGTTTTCCGGCCTGACGGCCGGTTTCAGCCCCGCAGTTTCATCAGCGCCGCAGCCACAGCCATATCCTCCGGCGTTGTTACTTTTATATTGGAATAGTCTCCGGCTATCAGCCTGACTTTCCTGTCTGTCATTTTTTCCACCACCATGGCGTCATCCGTGACATCTTTCCTGTATTCTTCCCCGGAAAACATCTTTTTATAAGCATGGTGGATCAGACCGAACAGAAATGCCTGCGGAGTCTGTATCTGCCACAGTTCACTTCTCTTCAGCGTTCCGGAACAGAACCCGTCTGCATCTGCGGTTTTGATTGTGTCCTTGACCGGTACGGCCGCAGCACAGGCATGAAACTGCTCTGCTCCGTCCACCGCCCTGAGAATCAGTTCTTCACTCACAAGGGGTCTGGCCCCGTCATGAATCAGCACAGCACCGTCTTCCGGGAATCCGGCCCGTCTCAGTTCTTCCAGTCCCGCAAATACAGAATCATAGCGTTCCGCACCGCCTGCAATCACTGCGGATACTTTCTTCAGGCCATATCGTTCCGTCACTTCTTCCCTGCAGTATGAAATTTCTCCGGCACCTGTCACAAGAATCACCGTATCCACTGCAGGGCAGTCCTCAAATGCCTGAAGGGAATGCACAACCAGAGGCCGTCCTTCCAGTTCCATAAACTGTTTTGCAACCGGGCTGTTCATCCGCTTTCCCTGTCCTGCTGCCAGAACAATGGCTGCCGTTCTGCGCCCGTTTTTTTCCGTTTCTCTGCCCGGAATACTCCCCGCATTTTTTTTCTGCTCCATTTTCTCTTTCCGGTCCCTTCTACCGTTCCCCCAGTTTCAGATTGGGAACCGCGTTCAGATCCCATCCGGCTCTGGCTCCGTTAATATACTCATAATAAGCGGCCGCTCCGATCATGGCTGCATTGTCCGTACAGTAAATGGGAGACGGATAATAGAATTTCAGTCCCGCTTCTTCACAGGCCTTTTTCATTCCGGCCCGGAGAGCCGAATTGGAAGCTACCCCGCCGGCAATGGCAAGCCTGTCATACCCGTATTCCTTTGCCGCTTCCACGGCTCTGGATACCAGCACGTCCACCACAGCATTCTGGAAGGACGCAGCCAGGTCCGGAACATGAATGGTCTCTCCCCGCATGCCGGCCTGGTTGATGTAATTGAGTACCGCCGACTTCATGCCGCTGAAACTGAAATCATAGGCTGAGCCGCCGACTTTCGCCCTGGGAAATTCCATTGCGTGGGGATTTCCCTCTCTGGCTGCCTTGTCTATTTTGGGTCCGCCCGGATAGCCCAGTCCCACGGCTCTGGCCACCTTGTCGAAGGCCTCGCCGGCCGCATCATCCATGGTACGCCCGATAATCTCAAATTCCCCGTAATCTTTTACAATCACAAGGTGTGTGTGTCCTCCGGACACGATCAGACATATAAACGGCGGTTCCAGGTCCGGATGCTCGATAAAGTTGGCCGACACATGGCCTTCGATATGGTGTACGCCTACCAGAGGCTTTCCGGCCGCATAGGCAATGGCCTTTGCCTCTGCCACGCCCACCAGAAGGGCACCCACCAGACCTGGCCCGTAGGTTACCGCCACAGCTGTCATTTCTTCCAGCGTCATATGTGCCTCATCCAGGGCCGCCTCAATAACCTGATTGATTTTTTCAATGTGTTTTCTGGACGCGATCTCGGGCACCACGCCGCCGTACAGCGTATGAAGCGCAATCTGGGAGGAAATCACGTTGGACAGGACTTCTCTCCCGTTTTTCACCACCGCCGCTGCAGTCTCGTCGCAGGAACTCTCAATGGCCAGAATATAAACGTCTTCTTCTGTTCTGTGTATTTTCATTCTTCACTGCCTCTTTTCACCTGCCGGGGATTTCTGCCCCGGCCCCGTCACGGTCTGTCTGTACGGAATCATCATTCTTCATCAAACCCCAGTTCCATGGACCATCCGTCTCTGGCAGTCTTGATTCTGGGAAAAATCTCCCGGATCTCTTCCAGATATTCTTCCGGCCGCATAAGTGACGGACTGTAATGTGTCAGCCACATTTCCCTCGGCGCCGCTTCCTGTCCCAGTCTGGCTGCTTCCTGAAATGTCATGTGCTTATATTCCCTGGCCTTGGCGGCCTTTTCCTTTTCACCGTACATGCCTTCGCAGATAAACAGGTCATTATCCCTGGCATATTCCGCAATGACCGGAACCGGCCTGGTGTCTGTGGAATAGGTCACGGAAAGCCCCCTCCTGGCGGCTCCCAGCACCATATCCGGAGTCAGCACACGGCCCTCATGCTCGATGGTTTCTCCCTTCTGAAGACGATTCCAGAATTTCTGCGGAATCTCCTGAGCCCTGGCCCGCTCCACATCAAATCTCCCTTTTCTGGGAATTGAAATCCGGTAACCATAGCATGTGACGTTATGGTTGACCCGGAAGGCATCAATGGTGTACGGGCCGGCCGTAAACTGCTCCCGGGGTTCTGAAATCTCATGAAATTTCAGTTCAAACGGAAGTTCCGGCGCAATCATGCGCAGCGCGCTTACCACGCGTTCCAGTCCTCTGGGGCCCGCCAGCAGCACAGGTTCCGTGCGTTCCGCATTTCCCATGGTCAGCAGAAAGCCCGGCAGACCGCTGATATGGTCCGCATGATAATGGGTAAAACAGATAATATCCACAGGCTTGGGACTCCAGCCCTTTTCTTTTAATGCCACCTGAGTACCTTCTCCGCAGTCGATCAGCAGATTGCTGCCGTCACAGCGGGCCATCATGGACGTGAGCCAGCGGTATGGCAGCGGCTGCATTCCACCGGTACCCAGCAAACAGATATCCAGCATTCCATTTCCTCATTTCTTTGGCAGAGTTTCATGATCCGGGAATTCCCGCTCATCCTGCCTGAAACAGACAGCCTCTTCTTTTTTCCGGCATTTCTTCCTGCCGTACGGCATAAAGCTGTCTGCAACACCCTGCATCATAACACAAAGACCGGCACAAGCGCAAGAGAGGACATGCAAAAACAGAATTTTCCCGGTTTTGCGTTTTTTTCATCTCAGAAAAGGAAAAGGCCGGACCCTCCCTCAGGAAGATTCCGGCCTCTGCCAGCTTACGGCCCCGCTTCGTCAGGTCCTCAGGACCCGATCAGTTTCCCAGTGCCATTTCATATATTTTCAGCATATCTGCTTCGTACAGTTTTTTTGCGGAACCTTTGACTCCGCCGGCTGCAAGGCTGCACAGATGAGCCATGGTTTCCATCTGCTCTTTGGTGGGATGGATTCCCAGTTCAGCCATGGTAACAGGCATATGGATGCTTCTGAAAAAGTCTTCCATGGCGCAGATTCCTTTCTCGGCAATTTCCTCTTCCGGACCGGTGCAGGAAACTCCCATGACCTCAACGGCAAAGCGCACAAAGCGCGGAAGACAGTCACGGTAAACGTATCTGGCCCAGCTTCCCCAGATGGCAGCCAGCCCTGCTCCATGGGCCACGTCGAACATACCGCCGATCTCATGCTCCAGCATGTGGCTGGCAAAGTCTCCTCCGTCGCATCCGCATCCGGTCAGTCCGTTATGAGACAGGCTTCCTGCCCACATCACTTCGGCGCGCGCATCATAGTTTTCCGGATCATCCCGGAGAATCTGTGCATTGCGGATCACGGTCCGCATCAGCCCTTCCGCTATGGCGTCGGTAATTTCCATATTTCCCCCGCTGGTGAAATAACGCTCCATGGTATGCATCAGTATATCCGTGCAGCCGCAGGCCGTCTGGTATGCCGGAAGCGTCATGGTCAGTTCCGGATTCATCACTGCGAACACCGGCCGCGCCAGGTCATCATTATAGGCCCTCTTTAACAGTCCTTCCTCTCTGGTGATTACAGAACTGTTGCTCATCTCACTTCCGGTGGCAGCAATGGTAAGTACGGTTCCCACCGGAAGACAGGCAGCGGCCTTTCTTTTACGGGCATAGAAATCCCATACATCGCCTTCATCAACAGCTCCGTAGGCAATGGCTTTGGCAGAATCGATCACACTTCCGCCTCCCACTGCCAGAATAAAATCCACCTGTTCCTGTTTCGCAATGCGGATGCCTTCATATACGAGAGAAAGACGCGGATTGGGCACCACGCCGCCAAGTTCCGTATGCCGGATATTCTCTGCTTCCAGCGATTTCTTTATCCGGTCCAGAAGTCCGGAGCGCACGGCACTTCCTCCGCCGTAATGAATCAGCACGCTTGTACCGCCGGCCTGTTTCACCAGTTCTCCTGTCCTGTCTTCTGTTTTTCTTCCGAACAGAACTCTGGTCGGTGTATAGTAGGTAAAATCAAACATTCTGTCTCCTCCCCGCAGGCCCGGCCGGAAAGCCGGTCCTGTCACACGCTTGTTTTCTGTCTTCCAGTCTGAACCGAAAACAGGAAAAGTACAAGAAGGCACTTTTTATTCCCCTGGGCATGTGCCGCCTCCCTTTCCTTTTTTTTCACAGCCGCAGGTGGGATGGGAAAGCCCGTACCGTTCTCCTGCATGGAGAAATCCCCACTCGCACATGGCTTTCAGGATCGGATACAGTGTCTTTCCGTGCTCCGTAATGGAGTATTCCACCTGCACCGGAACCGTGGGAATCACATTCCGCTCCACAATTCCGTCTGCCTCCAGTTCCCGCAGCTGGGATGTCACGGTCTTTTTAGGCGCGGTCTGCAGATACCGGACAATTTCGCTGTATCTTTTTGTTCCCTCATACCGGAGATAGTTCAGAATCAGAGGTTTCCATTTTCCTCCTATGACCCGCAGGGTTACCTCAATTTCATTTGTCACCATTCTTTTTTCTTCCATGGATCTTTTGCTCCCGTTATTTTACATGGCGCTTCGGCCACGTGTTATCTTCCGTCCGGCCTGCTGCCGAAGTCTTGTCACACGTTCTTCTTACGCAGGAAAAAGAGGCGGCCGTCTGCCGGGGCGCCTCTTTCCTTTCTCTGGTCCGTTCTTTTTCACAAAATTTCCGTCTGTTCTTCCACCTCCGCCGGAATCCGGAACTGACTTACAAATTCATCATAACAGTTCTCACACAGATCAAAATGATGAACTTCACCGTCTTTTTCCGAGAAATAATCCCACGCATGATCAAACATGGCGGCTCCTTCCCGTACAATTCCATCCTTTACCACGATCTTTTTTCCGCACATATTGCAGACAACCGTTTCCAGCTGTCCGTTCTTTCCGTATTTTCTCATGTGATCCTCACCTTTCCGCATCCTGTAATCTGACTCCGGACCGTCTGCCGGATACCCCTACATTATAGCTGAAAAATTTCCGGATTTAAGTGGTAATTCTTTCAAGACTCCCGGCGCCACATGATGAATGCATCCTCTTCAGGATTGTGATAATACTTCTTCCGTACGGCTTCCTTGCGGAAACCATAGGATTTATACAGGTTTATGGCAGGCACATTCCCTGCTCTCACTTCCAGCGTCAGATCCTGTGCCTGATTTTCTTCAGCAGATTTTACCATCTGTTCCATCATTTTTCTTGCATATCCGCAGCCGCGGAATTCCGGAAGGACGGCAATCCGCATCAGTTCCCCCTCTCCGGACAGGAACCGGAAGTTAATGTAACCGGCCACTTCCTTCCCTTCGGTCTCCAGAACCCAGGTCTCATCCAGACAGCTTTCCGGAAGATCCATGAGGATCCGTTCTGACCAGGGATCCGAAAAACAGTTCTTTTCCAGCTGAACAAGAGCCGGAATATCCGAAGCCGCAAGTTTTCTCAGTACAGGCTGCATCCGGTCAGGCACCTCCTTTCCGACAGGCAGGCTTTTTCCTGTTTTCCCTTCCTATTCATCTTCATCATCGTTGATGGCTCCCATGCATGACGATACTGTACCCACCGTCACCGCCACCACAATCAGCACCAGAAGAATAATGAAGCCAAAAAATGCCATGATAAAACTCAGTTCCATTTACTCACACCTTTCCGACGGAAAACAGATCATTTCGTCTCCGCTGCTTTTTCGCGCTCTTCTCTTTCCCGTTCTGCCTGAGATTTTCTCAGATAGTCCGGTTTGTGTTCCGCAGCGCTTTCGGTTTTTCCCTGTTCCATATAAATGCATCCCAGAGCCGCCACGGACGCTCCCCGCTGCCGGTTTGTATTGGCCGGCGCAAACTTCACCGGAACCGTGATCTGTTCTTCGATCTGCTTTCTGAATACGGGCACACCGTCTCCCAGGAAAATCACACGCTCTCCCATGGAATCCAGTTTCCCGATCAGAGCACCTATTTCCATGGCTTCCTGTTCCATGACCGTGCAGAAAGTATCCTCGAACCTGTAAACTCCCGTATAGACCTGGTTTCTTCTTGCATCCATAATGGGACATATCAGCCCCCCGGCTCCGAACAGATTGTACGCCATGGCATCCAGAGTCGGCACATGGATTAACGGTTTCTTCAGAGCAAGCCCCAGCCCCTTGGCCGTAGCAGATCCGATCCTGAGTCCGGTGAAGGAACCCGGGCCGCCCGAAACAGCAATGGCGTCCAGTTCCTCCAGCCGGATTCCCAGCATTCTGACCATTTCATCAATCATGGGGAGAAGTGTCTGAGAATGGGTCTTCTTGAAATTCACCGTATACTCCCCCAGGGTAACACCGTCTTCCACAATGGCCACGGATGCCACCAGAGACGAACTTTCAATTCCCAGAATCCGCATCTTATCACCTCTCCACTGTTATTTTCCGGTAATCAAATCCTTTATCCAGTTCTTTCTCAATGGTCACGGACACAGCGGTTTCCGGAAGAATTTCCGCCACCATGCCTGCCCATTCCACCAGAGAGACGCCGTTTCCGTAGAAACAGTCCTCATATCCCACCTCGTCCATTTCACTGACATCTCCGATCCGGTATACATCAAAATGATAAAACGGCAGACGTCCCCCGTCATACTGCTGGAGAATTGTAAACGTCGGACTGTTCACCGGTTCCGTAATGCCGAGCCCTGCCGCAAAGCCCTGAGTAAAGACCGTCTTGCCTACGCCCAGGTCCCCGTTGAGGCAGAACACGTCCCCCGGCCGGGCCTGTTCCCCGAGCTTTTTTCCCAGTTCATACGTATCCTGCGGACCAAAACTCTCCATTATCATGCTTTTATCCCTTTCGTCTTTTTCTCCGGAAGATTTTTCTTCAGAAGCTCTTTCAGTTCCTGCTCTCTTCCTTCAAGAGAAGCATTGGGGATCAGGTAAGCATGGCTCGGACCCACTTTCAGAATATACATGGTACGGATCCTGACTGCTTTCCAGATCTGCCCCCACTCAAGTTCTCCTTCCACGCCGGCCTGTTCCACCAGTATCTTTTCATCACTGAGAGTTATGTTGACCGGAGTGGAAAATCCGATCATTTCCGCCTGTTTTTTTGATTTAAAATAAAGCAGGGCCGGCTGGATCACCGTAAAGATCAGGGCGCAGAATACCAGCAGTACTTTCTGGTATACGCTTACCCATCCCCAGGTCACCGCCAGAAGCGCCAGGGCGCCGACGGTAAAGATCACGTTGAAAATTCCCATGGCACCGCTGTAGGAATTATACATGGAGAACTCAAACAGATCCTTTGCTGTCATTTTCACACTGAATTTCATTCTGCACCTCTGTTTTACTGTTCCGGCACCAGAACACTCTTGATACGGTTCATGCAGTCTTCAATTATGCTGCGGGCAGATGCCACGTTGATTCTCTCGAATCCTCTTCCTGCCTCTCCGAAGATATATCCTTCATCCAGGGCAACTTTCGCCTTATGCATCAGTTCTTCCAGTTTTTCCGCATCGCCGTGCACATATTCGTTAAAATCGATCCAGGCAAGATATGTTCCTTCGGTGGGAACCAGATGCGCCTTGGGCAGATTCTCCTTCAGGAAACTGTCAATGTAGTTCAGGTTGCCTTCGATATACTCGTTAACCTGCTCCAGCCACTCTTCTCCTTCATTATAAGCTGCAATCATGGCTGTCAGTCCCAGTGTGGAGGGGCCGCCCATGGACAGCTTGTCATCCAGCAGTTCCTTCCATTTTTTCTGCAGTTCCGGATTGTGGATCACGATATTGGAAGTCTTCATTCCGGCCAGGTTGAATGTTTTGCTGGGCGCGGTGCAGACAGCAATATGATCTGCATATTCCGGGCAGACCTTGAGAATCGGATGATGCACCTTTCCCTTTCTCAGAAGATCGCAGTGGATCTCGTCACAGATGATCCATTTGTCATACTTTCTGCAGATTTCCACAACCCTGCGGATTTCTTCTTCTGTCCAGACGCGTCCCGTGGGATTATGAGGGCTGCAGAATACCAGGACTTTATTGGAGGGATCTGCCATTTTTCTGTCCAGATCTTCATAATCCATTCTGTATGTGCCGTTTTCATAAATAAGCGGATTGTCCACGATCACACGGTTATTGCTCTTGGCCTTCATGGTAAAAGGATAATAAATGGGACGCTGAATCACCACACCGTCTCCTTCTTCCGTCAGAAGATTCAGAAGGGCCGCATATGCGGAAACAATACCCGGGCAGAAGAAAAGATTCTCCTCTTTCTCTTCCCAGCCATAACGTTTTCTGAACCAGCCTGTCACTGCTCCTCTGCATTCTTCTGTATCATAAACGGTATATCCGAAAATTTTCCTGTCCACACGCTCATGAAGGGCTCTGATAATGGGTTCCGCACATGGGAAATCCATGTCTGCCACCCAGAGGGCAAGGGATCCTTCAGGTGCTCCCTTGGGAAGCCGTTCGATTTTGGATGCAAATGTTCCTGTTCTGTCTACTGTTTCGTCAAAATTGTACTTCATGCTTAATCCCTCCATCTAAGATATTTTCATTGACAGCGAAATACGTTTTTTCACTGGATCAACCTGCAGAACTTTTACTTCCACAATGTCTCCGACGCTCACCGCCTCCAGAGGATGACGGATGAAGCGTTCCGACATTTCCGAAATATGGACCAGACCGTCCTGATGCACGCCGATGTCCACAAACGCGCCGAAATCAATGACATTCCGGACAGTTCCCTTGAGGATCATGCCCGGTTTCAGATCCTTCATTTCCAGCACATCGGTTCTGAGAATGGGTCTGGGCATTTCCTCCCGCGGATCCCGTCCGGGCTTTTCCAGCTCGTCCACAATATCCCGGAGAGTCAGTTCTCCGATTCCCAGTTCTCCGGCCATTTTCCCGTAATCCGGAATCTTCCGTCCGATTCCCGGCAGTCCCCCGCCCGTCATCTGGTCAGGCTCATATCCGAGCCGTTTCAGAAGTCCCGATGCGGCAGCATAACTTTCCGGATGAACCGAAGTGGAATCCAGAGGATTATCCCCGTCGGTAATCCTCAGAAAGCCGGCGCACTGCTCATAGGCCCGGGGCCCCAGTTTTGCAACTTTCAGAAGCTGACGTCTGTTGCGGAACGCCCCGTTTTCCTCCCGGTAGGCAACAATATTTCTGGCAATGGTTTTTGTGATTCCGGAGACATATTCCAGAAGGGAGGCCGATGCAGTGTTCAGGTCCACCCCGACTTTGTTGACGCAGTCTTCCACCACGTTTCCCAGAGCCTCTCCCAGGTGTTTCTGATTCATATCATGCTGGTACTGGCCCACTCCGATGGAGCGCGGATCGATTTTCACCAGTTCTGCCAGCGGATCCTGTAACCGCCTGGCAATGGAAACCGCGCTTCTCTGTCCCACGTCAAATTCCGGGAACTCTTCTGTTGCCAGTTTGCTGGCGGAATACACGGAAGCTCCGGCTTCATTGACGATCACGTACCGGACCTGCTGCGGGATTTCCTTCAGGAATTCAGCTATGATCTGTTCCGATTCTCTGGATGCCGTACCGTTTCCCACGGATATCAGAGTTATATGATATTTTTGTATAAGATCTTTCAGAATTTTCTTTGCCTCAGCCACTTTGTTCTGGGGAGCTGTGGGATAAATCACCACGGTATCCAGAACCTTTCCCGTGGCATCCACCACTGCCAGCTTGCATCCTGTACGGAATGCCGGATCCCATCCGAGAACCACCTGTCCTGCCACCGGCGGCTGCATCAGAAGCTGTTCCAGGTTCTTTCCGAACACCCGGATTGCCCCGGTTTCTGCCGCCTCTGTCAGTTCGTTTCTCAGTTCCCGTTCAATGGCCGGAGCAATGAGCCGGCTGTAGCTGTCTTTTATTACATCCTTCAGCACCGGTCCTGTAAAAGGATTTTCCCTGATGATCACCTGTTTTTCCAGATACTGCAGAATTTTTTCCTCCGGTGCCGCAATCTTTACATTCAGAACTTTTTCCTTTTCTCCGCGGTTCAGCGCCAGAATCCGGTGTCCCGCACATTTTTTCACGGGTTCTTCATGGTGATAATACATCTCATAAACGGATTCTGTCTTTTCATCCCGCACTTCTGAACTGAGGATTCCTTCTGCTGCCGTGGTTTTTCTTATGTATGTTCTGTATTTCGCATTTTCAGCGATTCTTTCTGCCAGAATATCCATGGCGCCTGCCACTGCCGCTTCCGGAGAATCCACTCCCCTGTCGGCGGAAACATACGCCTCTGCCGTCTCCGTAAGCGGGGTCTTCAGCATCTGAAGAGCAATGATGTCTGCCAGCGGTTCCAGCCCCTTTTCCCGGGCAATTCCGGCTCTCGTTTTCCTTTTGGGCCTGTAGGGAAGATACAGATCCTCCACAGCCACCAGGGTCTGGGCATCCCTGATCTGTTTTTCCAGTTCCGGCGTCAGTTTTTCCTGCTCTCTGATGGAAGAAAGCACCTGTTCTTTTCTTTCCTCCAGCCCTCTCAAATATTTCAGCCGTTCATCCAGATTTCTCAGCACCTCATCATTCAGTGCCCCTGTCATTTCTTTTCTGTATCTGGCAATAAACGGAATCGTGTTCCCCTCGTCAATGAGCCGGACTGCTGCTTCCACCTGGCTGCGCTTTACTCCCAGCTCCTGCTGCAATATACTCAAAATGTCCATTTTTTCTGACTCCTTCATGTGTCCGGGAGCACGCCGGCTCTTCCGGGCATTTCAGTCTTTATTATAATTCAAAGGATTTGGATATGCAACTTAAATATGGACATCGCATTTTATTCATGGTAGAATTAGATTACCGTGCCGCAGACACCGCATAAAGCGGAGCCGGTTCCCGCAAAGACCATATCCGGGCTATCCGGCGCTTCGGCAACTATATCTGAAATTCTGAGGAGGAAACCGCAACATGACAGATGCTGAAAATAAAGATATCCCTGAAACCGGCGGATGCGAAACTCTTTCCGGGCCAGAGCCTGAAGATAACGGATCCGGCCGGCAGCAGGAACAGGTTTTCCGGGACGGCACGTCTGACCGTACGCCGCAGTCCGGGGAGGAACAATGGCAGTCCCAGGTTCCCCCGCAGGAACAGGAGCAATGGCAGAGTGTGCCCGCAGCTTCTTCTGCTCCGGGTCAGCAGGCATATGATAATCCGCCTTACGGCAGCCAGCCCTATAACGGACAATCCTATAACAGCCAGCCTTACGGCGACCAGCCCTATAACGGGCAGCCCTACAACAGTCAGCCTTACGGCAGTCAGCCGCAGCCGAAACAGAAAAATAAATTTGCCACACTCTCTCTGGTATGCGGAATCATAGGTCTCCTGACTCTGTGCTGCTGTGCATTCCCTCTGGCCATCATCATGGGAGCCGGTGCCATCTGTTTTGCCGTGATTTCCAAAAAAGAGATGCCTCTCTCCGGACCGGCCATCGCGGGCATCATTCTGGGCATCATCTGCGTTCTTCTGGGAATCGGTGAATTCATCTATGTCATGGCATTTTCCCAGTTCATGAACGACCCGGAAAACGCTGCAATCATCAATGAAATCTATGAGCAGATGGAACAGCAGCTTCAGTAGGAAAGCAGCTGTCTGTTCATCCCATCGGAAAATTAAAAAGAGACAGAATCATGGTTTTCATGGTTCTGTCTCTTTTTCTGTCTGCGGCATTCCGGACTCCGGAAGTCCAATGTTTCTTTTTATTTTCCTCCGGTTTCTATACCGGCGGCAGCATGCTGAGAAGGTCTTTTCCCAGCACCACCAGACAATAGTTTTTTACGATAAAATTTACTGCCGTAAGCCCTACTCCCACATAAATATACCGGTTTTCCAGGTACAGACGGTACCGGGGCTTTCCGGTTCTCCAATAGAGGAACCATGAAAGAGAAAACAGCACCGCCATCAGTGCACAGTACGGCACCAGCGGATGGTAGAGAAAACTCAGAACCGGTTTCCCCTGAAGCAGGGCCTTCACCGCCCTTGTTCCTCCGCATCCGGGACAGTAAAGCCCGGTAAACATATGAAACAGGCATGGGACTCCGCCGTCAGCCCACAGCCGTATGATTTCTGCAGCTCCGTTCATAATTCCGCCGTGATGCTCTGTCTCAGCCCGCCCAGCAGACCGGCCGCCTCACGGAACTGAGGTCCGCTCATTTTCCCGGTGAGGATCGCAAACTCATCCAGTCCTTCCAGGCTGATCCATTTCACACTGCCGAAAGCTTCCTCCACCAGTTCCTTTTTGTCCCGGCGGTTTCCTTCAAACCTTGCAAAATAATGACGTTCCAGAAGATCGGCCGGCAGAATCTCCTGCTTTTCTTCCGTCCAGCCAGGCATTCTGTTTCCGTTTCCGTGAAGAGCTGCCTGTATCATATCCGCCACCACTGCGCTGGCCGTCGGCAGTTTCCCTGCTCCGCTTCCGTAAAACATTGAAACTCCCAGCATATTTCCTGTCACCATGATCCCATTGTAGACTCCGCTGACGGAATACAGGGGATTCTGGGGACCTATCATCACGGGAGCAACCTCCGCATAGATATTTCCGTTCTGTTTCCTGCTGATTCCCAGGAGCTTGATGGACATTCCCAGTCTGGCGGCATAGCTGAAATCCAGATCTGTAATGTCGGTAATCCCTCTTGTGGGCACATCTTCATAACATACTTCTTTTCCTGCTGCCACAGCTGTCAGAATGGCAATTTTTCTGCAGGTATCATATCCCTCCACATCAGACCTGGGATCACGTTCCGCATATCCCAGTTCCCTGGCCTTTTCCAGCGCCGCTTCAAAGGTCCAGCCTTCTTCGTACATCTTGGACAGCACATAATTGGTGGTTCCGTTCATGATGCCGGATATCTCCAGAATATCCTCACCTGCCAGACTGTCGTTCAGTGTGCGGATAATGGGAATTCCTCCGCCCACACTGGCTTCAAACAGGAAATTCACCTGTTTTTCCTCTGCCAGCTTCAGAAGTTCCGTACCATGGGCCGCCACCAGAGCCTTGTTGGATGTTACCACATGTTTTCCTTTCATCAGGCACCGCTTTACAAAGTCATATGCCGGCGTAGTTCCTCCCATGGTTTCCACCACAATGGATATCTCCGGATCTTCTTCGATAACCGCAATATCCTGTACGGTCTTTCCTTCTGCAGGCGTGCCCGGAAACTCCCTGAGATCCAGCACGTATTTCACTTCTATGGGCTCTCCCGCCTTTTTTGCGACCTGTTCCCTGTTTTCCAGCAACATTTCAAAAACGCCTGATCCTATGGTGCCGTATCCCATGATTGCTGCTTTCATCATTTCTCCACTCCCAATATTCTTATGTCATAAATTCCCGTCAGATTTTCCATGTCTTCCATCATCCTTGTCACATTTCCCGTGGCAGGCAGAACCTCCACACTGAGTGTCACAGTTGCCACGCCGTTGACGGGGATTGTCTGATGGATCGTCAGAATGTTTGCCCGGTATTTTGCCACCACATGGAGAAGATCGGACAGAAGTCCGGGCTTGTCATTCATCTGGGTTACCATCGTTACCGTTTTCCCCTTGGTATTGTCTGAAAAAGGAACGATGTCATCCTTGTATTTATAGAAAGAACTGCGGCTCAGCCCCACCTGCTCAGTGGCTTCCTGAACCGTAATGGATCTGTCGGACTCCAGAATGCGCTTGGTCTCCACCACTTTCTGCAGCACTTCCGGCAGTGCCTTTTCATTGACGACATAATATTTTTTCTTTGCTTCCATGTCCAAAAGCCTCTTTCTTCCTGCCATTTCCGGCTCTTTTGTACGCATGACAAAAACATTTGTCTCCACTCGGAAGATATTATCACAATTACACAAAAAAATCAAGCATTTTTCGCCATTTTAACGGATCCGTTCCGGCCAGATTTCTTAATTGACATTTTCCTTTCCTGTCTTTAAACTGTAGATAAAAGACAGCAATGAGGCAAAGGAGGTTTCCCATCATGACAAAAATGACCGTCGTGCAGCTTCAGACCCATGTGTATGAGGACAAAATGAAAAATATCGACATGCTGCTTCCCATGCTCTGGCAGGCAGCCGAACATAAAGCCGATCTGGTATGTCTTCCCGAAATGTTTGCCTGTCCTTATGAAACTTCGCATTTTCCCGTCTACGCAGAAAAAGAAGGAGGCCCTGTATGGACCGCTCTTTCCGAAGCAGCCAGGAAATTCAGGATCTATCTGTCTGCCGGATCCGTACCGGAGCGGGACGAAGAAGGACATATTTACAACACTGCATATGTGTTTGACCGGGACGGACGTCAGATCGCCAGGCACAGAAAAGTCCACCTGTTTGATATCAATGTAAAAGGAGGACAGTGTTTCCGCGAATCCGACACCCTGACTGCAGGGGATTCCTCCACGGTCTTCGATACGGAATTCGGGAAAATGGGACTCTGCATCTGCTATGACTTCCGTTTTCCGGAACTGGCAAGGCGCATGGTTCTGGACGGCGCCAATGTGATTCTGGTGCCGGCAGCCTTCAATATGACCACAGGACCGGCTCACTGGGAAGTCCTGTTCCGTTCCAGAGCCGTGGACAATCAGGTCTTCACATTCGGCACCGCACCGGCCAGAGACCGGACTGCTTCCTATCATTCCTGGGGCCATTCCATCGCGGTTTCTCCCTGGGGAACCGTTCTCGGTCAGCTGGGAGCACGTGCAGATATCCAGGTGACGGAAATCTGTCTGGACGAAGTTCATCAGATCCGGGAGCAGCTGCCTCTTCTGGCTCACCGCATGGAAAATCTCTAGGCGGACCGGGCCGGTCTTTTTCTGCGCCTCTGCACAGATTCTTTCCGGCTTCTGCTCCGGAACATCTTCATAATCTGAAAGCCGCATCCGGTCCATGCCGGATGCGGCTTTTTCATAAAAAAACAGCATGACCGGAGTCCTGCCGTTTTCATGAACTGTATTTCTGTTTCCGCCTTCCGGCTTCGCTGTTCCGTCTTCCGGAAAACAGTCTCCGCCGGAAACCGTTTCTGTTAAAGGAGACGCACCTCATCAATTTCACCGGTCTCCTGAAAGATTTCCCACTGTCCGATGTTCACCGCATGATCGCCGATTTTTTCCAGATACTTTGCTGTCATCAGCGCATCCACACAGCCGTCTGTGTCCTGGGTTCCTGCCCGCAGATGATCTGCCAGCTCCCCTTTGATCTGATTGAAATAATCATCGATGACATCATCAGATTCCACAACCATCTCCGCCAGTTCCCGGCTCCTGTTCACGAACGCGTCCGCTGCATTGCGGATCTGGTTCCTGGTTTCCCTGATCATGTTTGGAAGGGCGGATGAATAGGAAGAAAGTTCCGGCATTCCCATGCGCAGGAAAAGTTCTGCCATATCGGAAAGATGATTGCCGATCCGTTCCATGTCCGTAGCGATCTTCATGGCTGCGGATACGGTTCTCAGGTCTCTGGCCACCGGCTGCTGTCTGGTAAACAGATTCAGACATCTGGACTCAATCTTCCTCTGCATGTCTTCTATATTTCTGTCATGACGCACAAATTTCCGCATGGTATCTTCATCTTTTGTTTCCAGAGCGGCAAACAGCCTGTCGTATCCGTTTTCGACCCACTCTGCCATGGTCATTACTTCCTGTTTCAGCTCTTCCAGTTCATTTTCAAATAACTTTCTGGGTGACATTTATTTCCTCCAAAATCAGCCGAAACGGCCTGTAATATAGTCTTCGGTCCGTTTGTCCTTCGGCCTTCCGAAGATATTCATGGTATCATCTGCTTCCACCAGTTCTCCCAGAAGGAAGAATGCCGTCACGTCAGATACCCGGGCCGCCTGCTGCATGTTGTGGGTCACCACAACAACCGTATACCGGCTCTTCAGATCATTCATCAGTTCCTCGATCTTCAGAGTGGAGATGGGATCCAGCGCTGATGTGGGCTCATCCATAAGGAGCACTTCCGGCTCCACTGCCAGTGCCCTGGCAATGCAGAGTCTCTGCTGCTGGCCTCCGGACAGTCCCAGTGCCGGACTTTTCAGTCTGTCTTTCACCTCATCAAAAATGGCAGCTCCCTTAAGGGCATTCTCCACAATCTCATCCAGGCGTGCCTTGTTCTTGATGCCGTGAATTCTGGGGCCGTACGCAATGTTGTCATATATACTCATCGGGAACGGATTGGGCTGCTGAAACACCATTCCCACCTTTTTTCTGAGAAGTGTTGTGTCCACTCCGGGATCATAGATGTCCTCGTCATCCAGCAGTACGGTTCCCTCGATCCGCACTCCGTCCACCAGGTCATTCATCCTGTTGAGGCATTTGAGGAATGTGGACTTTCCGCATCCGGACGGGCCGATCAGAGCCGTTACCGCGTTTTCCCTGATCTCCATATTGACATTTTTCAGGGCATGATTCTCTCCGTAATAAAGATTCAGCCCGCTTACACTGATTTTATTTCCCTGCATGTTTTTCCTCTTCTATTTTTATTTCCTCTTCTCCACATTGAACCTTCCTGCCAGATACTTGGTGAGGAAATTCATGAACAGCACCAGTATCAGGAGAACGCAGGCAATTCCGAACGCCACGTCATATTTTCCTTTTGCCATCTGCAGGTAAAGTTCAATGGTCATGGTACCGCCTGATTCAAACAGCTTCTTGACCAGACCCATGCCCGGTTTCGGCAGATAGTATCCGCTTCCCGCAGTAAACAGAAGTGCTGCCGACTCTCCCACGATTCTGCCGATGGCCAGGATCACACCTGTCAGGATTCCCGGCATGGCGCTTGGAAGAAGGATCGTACGTATCATATACCATTTGGTGGCACCGATGCCCAGAGCTCCGCTCCGGTAGCTGTCCGGCACCGTTTTCAGTGCTTCCTGCGTATTTCTGGCAATCAGGGGAAGCACCATGATGGTCAGAGTAAATGCGCCTGTCAGCATGGAGTATCCCAGACCCAGGACTTCTCCGAAAAACACATTTCCGAACAGGCCGAAAATAATGGACGGGATTCCCGTCAGAGTTTCGATGGTAAATTCAATCAGGGAAACCAGCTTCCCGGGTTTTGCATATTCGCTCAGATAAATGGCACCGCCGATTCCTATGGGAGTCACCACCACCAGGGTAAGGACCACAATGTACAGTGTATTGACAATATTTCCCGCAATGCCCACAGTTCCCTTGGAAGCGCTCTGAACCGACGTCAGGAAGCTGATGCTCACCTGTCCGATTCCCCGGAAAAACACATACCCGATGATTCCCAGTAAAAGTGCCACTGCAATCAGGGCCGCAAGACAGATCAGGCCCATCAGAATGTCATCGGAAATCCGTCTCCGCTTGTTCATAATACTGACCCGTTCCATCAGACTTCCTCCTTGCCTTTCAGAATCTTTGTGAGTCCGATATTGATGCACATGATAAATACAAACAGTACCAGGCCGATGGTAAACAGAACCTGTCTGTGAAGTCCGCTGGCATATCCCATTTCACTGACGATGGCCGTTGTCAGGAAGCGGACCGAATTAAACGGCAGCGGGAAGTTTACGGAACTTCCGGAAACCAGAGTAATGGCCATGGCCTCACCGATGGCACGGCCGGTTCCCAGTACCACTGCGGCAATCACGCCGGACCGTGCGGAAGGAAGCACCACTTTGAAAATCGTCTGAATCCGGGATGCTCCCATGGCATAGGAAGCCGCTCTCTGCTGCTTCGGCACTGCGTGAATGGCAGATGCGCTTACATTGATTACGGTGGGGAGTATCATGATGGCCAGAACAATGACTGCTGAAAGCAGATTGGCACCTCCGGTATACTGGTGAGTTTCCGATCCGGCAAAAATCATTCTTTCAATCCTGTACATGAACGGATTCAGCAGATAGATTCCCAGAAGTCCATAGATCACTGACGGAATTCCGGCCAGAAGTTCAACCGCCGGCTTCACAACGGCCGCCAGTTTCGGAGAAGCGATCTCCTCCATGAAAACCGCCGTAAACACGCCGATTGGTGCTCCGATCAGAACCGCCGCGGTGGTTCCCACGATCGATGTCAGGATAACATAAAGAATCCCGAATGAAGGTTCCGCCGCCGTGGGTTTCCACACGGTTCCGAACAGCAGATCCGTGATTCCCACCTGAAGCAGTGCCGGTGTTCCGTTGAGGAACATGTAGACGGTGATGGACAGAACTGCCATCACCGCGAAAAATGCACATACTGTAAAAATGATCTGAGCAACATGTTCCACCAGAGCTTTTTTTCTTCTGTCCGCTTTTATGGAAAAAGTTTGTTTTTCAGTCATATCGTTTTTTCTCATCCGTGCGGTCTTATTCCTCTACTGTGATCAGGCCTGCATTGGCAACCACTTCCTGGCCTTCTGCAGAGTATACATAGTCAAACCATGCTTTTACAAGATCATTCTGATCTGCGATCTCGCCCTTGGTAGCCATTACGAACGGACGGTTCAGGAAATATGTACCTGCTTTGATGTTTTCTGCAGTAGCATCTACGCCATCCAGCTGAAGTACAGCTACGGAATCATCAATGGCATCCAGAGAGATGTATCCGATGGCACCCGGCGTGGAAGCAACCTTGGCCATAACTGCGCCTGTGCTGTCCAGTTCGTTTGCATATGCACACTTGTCTTCGATACCAAGGATTTCCTCAAATGCTCCTCTTGTACCGGAACCGGCTTCACGTCCCACAACCACGATGGGCATATCATCGCCGCCGACTTCACTCCAGTTGGTCACTGCACCGGTATAGATATCTGTAAGCTGTGCTTTTGTCAGGTTTGTCACTTTATTGCTGCTGTCAACTGCCACAGCGATTCCGTCAATGGCCATGATGTTTTCTGCAGCTCCGGATCCTTTTTCTTCCTCTGTAAGATTTCTGGAAGAGTTTCCGATATCGCATGCACCGGACAGAACAGATTCAACGCCTGCGGAAGATCCTGTAAACTCAACGGTTACGGTCACATCCGGATATTTTTCCATAAAGCTTTCGCAGAGAGCGTTGGCCACTTTTTCCATGGATGTGGAACCGGACATGGAGATGCTTCCGGAAAGATCGGCTGCTGCTTCGGTTTCCTCTGCTTCTGCTTCGGTCTCTGCTGCCTTCTCTGTGGTTTCCGCTGCTGTAGTCTCTGCTGCCGTGGTAGCTGCTGCCGTGGTAGCTGCTGCAGTCGTCTCTGTATTGCTGCTGCTGCATCCTGTCATGGCACTCATTGCAAGAACTGCTGCACCTGTCAGTGCGATTAATTTTCTGATTTTCATAATTCTTTCCTCCTCATGGATTCCTTTTCTTTTTCTTTTTTTCTGTACAGTATGGTTTTACCATTTATTTTCCCCGCAGAATACCATAAAGCCGTAACTTCTTTGTAAGATTCATGTAAAATGGAACTAAACCATACCGTCCGAAAGTAAAGCAGTGAAAAATCCTTTCCAGGAAGGAAAGAGTAAATGCAGGCAGAAAAAGCACGTACCGCCTTTCCGGCAGTACGTGCTTTCTTTATCCGATATCGATTTTTTCCGCCTCCAGCGCAAACCGGAAAATGGTTCCTCTGGGCATGCGGTCCAGAACTTCCAGCCGGCTTCCGTGGGCCTCCACAATGGCACGGCAAAGCGTCAGTCCCATTCCCATTCCCCTTCTGCCGTCTGAAGTGGAATGTTCCCCCGAATAGAACATGTCAAATATTTTTTCTTTTCTGTCATCAGGAATTCCGTCTCCGCTGTCGGCCACCTCAAAGACCACCCTGCTGTTTTCTCCGTAAACCGTGAGAAAAATATCGCTGCCCGGCGGTGTATGACGCACGGCATTGTCCATCAGATTGATCAGAACCTGTATGATCAGTTTGGCATCCATCCTTGCCATCAGCATGTCGTCCTTCAGCCGGATCTCCAGTTTGTGGTCTCCCAGATGCCGTTTCATATGTGCCAGACATGCATCCAGCACATCTTCCGCCATTTCCGGCTGAAGTGTAATCTTCATGGCTCCGTTTTCAATTCTGGTGACGGAAAGCAGATTTTCCACCAGATTGATGAGCCAGACGGAGTCTTCATGAATATCATGGAAGATTCTCTGTCTTTCCGATTCCTTCAGGTTTGCATAACTGGACAGCAGCATGTCCGCGTTTCCGGAGATGCTGGTAAGGGGTGTCCGCAGATCATGGGAAATGGCCCGCAGAAGATTGGCTCTCAGCTGTTCCTGCTGAAGCTGAAGGGCCGTTTCTCTTTCTTTTCTGTGGAGTTCCTCTTTTTCAAATGCCAGTGCCGATTCATTGAGAATGGCCAGCACCACATTTTTTTCGAATTCCGTGGGGAATTTTTCCTGAACCTCTATGCCGATCACCGCAAAAACCCTTTTCTTGCTGCGGACTGCCAGATACAGACATCTGGCTCCCGGCATTCTCTCCAGTTCTGTTCCGGATTCCTGTTCCGCCGTGAAAACGGATTCTGCCAGGGAAAGTTCTCCGGGAGAAAGCGGGGCGGCTTCCTCCCCGCTCCTGTAATATTCGCCTGGTCCCATATCCGCCCGGGGCTGCCCGGTAATACAGTAAACAGAACAGGTCAGCAGTTTTGCCAGCTGCCGGATGGTCTGTTCCGCGATCTGGCCGGAATCCTCAGCCTGCTGGAGCAGCCGGCTGGTTTCCAGAAGAATCTCTGTTCTGTGCGCCCTCTCTTCCGTCTGTTTCAGAACCAGCTTCAGACGCTGAATCAGGGTCGTAACCGTCAGGGATGTGGCAAACATTACCACAAAAGTGGTCAGATATCTGGGATCGCTGACCTGCAGCGTCATTCTGGGATCCGTAAACATATAGTTGAAGACCATGACACTGCCGGCCGCATAAAAAATGCTGCTGCTTCTGCAGCCGGAAAACATGGCATCCAGCAGGCCGCCCAGCATGTAAACCATCAGAAGATTGTCGCTCCGGAAACTTGCTCTCTGCAGAAACAGGCTGATCACAGTGGACAGAGACAGAAACAGCACCACCAGAAAAATATCTTTTGCCAGCTGCTTTGCCAGTTTCCCCGCCCTGTGTTTCTCCCCGGATCCTGCGTCACGAAGCTTTTCCCCGCCTTTCAGCAGCTTTTTTATGGTTTCCGTCATGATCTTCCTCCCGCTTTTCTTCCCTTCTGTCCGGAATAGGGTCCGGGACTTTCTGTCCCGGATTCCGGCATGTACGTAAAAAGGCCGCGGAATTCCTTCCGCAGCCCTGTCTGTTCTTTTTCTTCCGCCGCGGACCCGGCTGCGGGTCCGGCCTTTCCTTTATTCCAGATCTCCGCCCTTTACCTGGGGTCTTCCCAGGCTTTCCCATTTCAGGTAGGCGCTGATAAATCCATCGATGTTCCCGTCCAGGACGCTGCCGACATTTCCGCTTTCATAACCGGTTCTGTGGTCCTTGATCAGGGTATACGGCTGCAGGACATAGGAACGGATCTGGCTTCCCCAGCCAATATCCTTGACATCTCCACGGATATCGGAGATTTTCTCCGCATTTTCCTGCTGCTTTAACATGTAAAGTTTGGCCTTCAGCATCTGCATGGCCTTATCCTTGTTCTGGAACTGGGAGCGCTCATTCTGGCACTGAACCACAATTCCTGTGGGGATATGGGTAATCCGCACCGCTGAAGATGTTTTGTTGATATGCTGTCCGCCGGCGCCGCTGGAACGATAGGTATCCACCCGCAGGTCATCCGGATTGATCTCCACATCCAGGTCTTCCTCAATATCCGGCATTACGTCGCAGGAGACAAAGGAGGTCTGGCGCTTTCCGTTGGCATTGAAAGGAGAAATCCTTACCAGACGGTGCACGCCTCTTTCAGATTTCAGATATCCGAATACGTTCTCTCCGTTTATCTGTACGGTCACGGATTTGATGCCCGCTTCCTCACCGTCCAGAAAATCCAGGACTTCCGTGGAGAATCCCCTGCTCTCCGCCCACCGGCAGTACATCCGGTACAGCATGCTGCACCAGTCACATGCCTCGGTGCCGCCTGCCCCGGCATTAAGCCTGAGGATTGCGTTGTTGCTGTCGTATTCGCCTGTCAGAAGCGTGCGGAGACGCAGTTTATCCAGCTCGGAGGTAAACTCATCCAGCATACTCTGGATTTCCGGAATCACAGACGGATCATTTTCCTCATACCCCATCTCTATCATCAGTTCAATTTCTTCATACTGATTCTGGAGTCTGGAAAATTCCGCCACGGTGTCCTTCAGATTCTTGGCTTCCTTCACGAGTCTGGTGGATTTTTCCGCATCTTCCCAGAAACTGGGCTCCTCCATGGTCTTGTCAAGCTCATCGATCCTGCGGATCTTCGCATCCAGATTCAGGGAATCCCTGACCTCCTCCAGCGGCTTTTCATATGTGGACAAAGTGTACTTGAACTGGTCTAACTCAACCATATTTGCCGTCCTCTCTTACTGGGCCATCAGCTTGCGCCCATGGCACTGTTTGAATTTCTTCCCGGATCCGCAGGGACACGGATCATTGGGATATATTTTCTGCACGGTCCGCCTCTGAGGCGCTCTGGCCGCGCTGTCATCTTTATTGGTACCCGTCACCTTGGCGGCAGGCTCCCTTTCCACTCTCTGTTCCACACGGATATGGCACAGAATACGGATGGTATCTTCACGGATGGCTGCCGACATGTCGTCAAACATTTCATATCCGCTCATCTTGTACTCTACCAGCGGGTCACGCTGGCCATATGCCTGCAGTCCGATGCCCTGACGCAGCTGATCCATATCATCAATATGAGACATCCATTTGTTGTCGATCACCTTCAGCAGGATCACGCGCTCGATTTCACGGATCTTTTCCGAATCCGGGAACTCGGCTTCCTTGGACTCATAGAACTTGATGGCTTCTTCCTTCAGGGAGTGCTTCAGCTCATCCTTCTTCATGTTCTTCCTGTTTTCATCCAGGGTAATGGGCTTCAGCGGAATGATAGGAAGCAGAAGTTCGTTGAGCTCCTTGAAATCCCATTTTTCCGCAGGCTGGTCGTCCGGAATGGACATATCCACGGCGCCTTCCACGATATCCGTCAGCATCTTCATGATCACATCACGCATGTTTTCACCGTTGAGGACCTGAAGACGCTCCGCATAAACCACTTCCCTCTGTTCATTCATGACTTCATCATATTTCAGAAGGTTCTCGCGGATTCCATAGTTGTTGTTTTCAATCTTCTTCTGTGCCTTTTCAATGGCCGAAGACAGCATTCTGTGTTCAATCTGCTCATTTTCCGGCACGCCCAGAGCGTTGAACATGCTCATGAGTTTTTCAGAACCGAACAGACGCATCAGATCATCTTCCAGGGAAATATAGAAGCGGGATTCACCCGGATCTCCCTGGCGCCCGGAACGTCCGCGCAGCTGATTGTCAATACGGCGGGACTCATGGCGCTCCGTACCGATGATCTTAAGACCGCCGGCAGCCTTGGATTCCTCGTCCAGCTTGATATCGGTACCGCGGCCGGCCATGTTGGTGGCGATGGTCACCGCGCCGTGGACACCGGCCTCGGCCACAATCTCAGCCTCCAGTTCATGGAATTTGGCATTGAGCACTTTGTGAGGCACACCGCGTTTCTTCAGCATGTGGCTTAACATTTCCGAAGTCTCAATGGTAATGGTACCCACCAGAACCGGCTGACCGGTTTCGTGAGTCTTTACGATATCCTCAACAACCGCGTTGAACTTTTCCTTCTTGGTCTTATATACCGCATCTTCCCGGTCGATACGGATCACCGGCTTGTTGGTGGGGATCACGATTACGTCCATCTGATAGATGTTGCGGAACTCTTTTTCCTCTGTCTGGGCTGTACCGGTCATACCGGCTTTTTTATGGAACTTGTTAAAGAAGTTCTGGAATGTAATGGTTGCCAGTGTCTTGCTTTCACGGCGCACATTCACGTGTTCCTTGGCTTCAATGGCCTGATGAAGACCGTCTGAATAACGGCGGCCCGGCATGATGCGGCCCGTAAATTCATCTACAATCAGGACCTCGTCATCCTTGACCACGTAATCCTTGTCACGGAACATCATATAGTTGGCACGCAGGGCCAGAATGATGTTATGCTGGATTTCCAGATTTTCCGGATCCGCCAGGTTATCTATATGGAAGAATTGCTCCACTTTTCTGACGCCTTCTGCCGTCAGGTTTACCACCTTGTCTTTTTCATTTACAATGAAATCTCCGGTCTCTTCGATCTCTTCGCCCATGATGGCATTGAGTTTCGTGAACTCCCCGGACTCTTCACCCCTTGTCAGCTGTCTGGCAAGCACGTCACAGACTTCATAAAGCTTTGTGGATTTGCCGCTCTGACCGGAAATGATCAGCGGTGTTCTGGCCTCATCGATCAGAACCGAGTCCACCTCGTCGATGATGCAGTAGTCCAGATCCCTGAGAACCATCTGTTCCTTATAGATAGCCATGTTGTCACGAAGATAGTCAAATCCCAGCTCGTTGTTGGTCACATATGTGATATCGCAGTTATAAGCCGCCTTTCTCTCCTCGGAAGTCATGGAGTTGAGCACCACGCCGACCTTAAGGCCCAGAAATTCATGGACCTGTCCCATCCACTCGGCATCACGTTTTGCCAGGTAATCGTTGACCGTTACGATCTGGACACCTTTCCCTGCCAGGGCATTCAGGTAAGCGGGGCAGGTGGACACCAGTGTTTTACCTTCACCGGTTTTCATCTCGGCAATACGGCCCTGATGCAGAACCACGCCGCCGATCAGCTGAACCGGATAGTGTTCCATGTTCAGAGTTCTTTTTGCCGCCTCCCTTACTGTTGCAAAGGCTTCCGGCAGAATATCATCCAGGGTCTCTCCCTTCCCCAGACGCTCCCTGAATTTTCTTGTCTGGTCGCGCAGCTCCTCATCACTCATCGCCTGCATTTCCGGACGCAGATTCTCGATTTTCTTGATGATCGGATAAATCAGTTTCAGCTCCCGGTCGCTGTGCGTGCCAAATACTTTCTCCACAAGATTCATGCTATTCGCTCCTATATCTGAAAATTGGTCTGGTTACCTATGATACAATCTTATATATTTTAGCACCTTCCGGCGCTTTATTCAATCCCTTCCTATTTTTTTTACAATTTGGTCATATTTATGTAAAAATTATCCCTGGAAAATCCATCCGGGATTTTCGCTTTTACTCTGAACTCCGCTGTCGGATCCTGTCAGTCGGTTACATAAAGCGCAAAATTATCGTAAACCAGACAAATTGCACAAATCATACATTCGATTCCCGGTTTATCCACTTTATCCACACTTATCCACACAGGTTTTGTTGAAAGTTGTCCACCCGCATCAGGCCACGTTTTACGTTAAAAAGCACTTATACACCAAGTTATCCACATTATCCACATTTTTTTACATATTCCTGACCCCCCATGGCGGCGAATGCCTTGTTTTCATATTTTTGTACACATCTCATAAAATTCCTTTTTACGACAGGAAATACCAAAAAAATCATTGACAAACGACGGATTTTGGCATTCCTCTGCTATCGTTTCATATCTTCCTTTCCACAGGTGAATTGTATAAACCTTTCTCAAAACGAATTGTATTTCACAGAAATATATGCTATAATGAATGCATCCCATAAGAAGGAGTTGATTTTATGCGTTATATCATCAGCGGAAAGAACATTGACGTCACATCAGGTTTAAGAGAGGCAGCAGAAAGCAAGATCGGAAAGCTGGAACGCTATTTTTCTCCCGATACGGAAGTACAGATAACCATGAGCGTCGAAAAAGGACGCCAGAAAATCGAGGTGACAATCCCGGTAAAAGGCCACATTATCCGTGCGGAACAGGACAGCAGTGATATGTATGTTTCCATCGATCTTGTGGAAGAAATCATCGAACGTCAGATAAAGAAATATAAAACCAAACTGATTGACAAAAAACAGGGGGCTCTTTCCTTCAGCGAGGCATTTCTGCAGGAAGAAGCTGAAAATGATGAAGCCATCCGGATTGTCAAGACAAAACGCTTTGCCATGAAGCCCATGGATCCGGAAGAGGCCTGCATCCAGATGGAGCTTTTGGGACACAACTTCTTTATGTTCCTTAACGCGGAAACCAATGAGGTCAATGTGGTTTATAAACGGAAAGGAAATTCCTATGGACTGATTGAACCGGAATTCTAATGTGCGAATACCTGCAAAAGCCGGCGCGGGACAAGCCTGCGCCGTCTTTTTTAACGTGAAAGGAGATCTTATATCATGAAAATTTCTGTTGTATATTTTTCTGCTTCCGGCCGTACAGAACAGATGGCCGAGGAAATCAGAAAAGGAATCGAAGCTGTGGAAGGTGCTGAAGCTGTCCTGATCCCTGTGGATGCCTTTGAGGAAAACCGGGATCATTATATTTCCCTGCTCAACGAATCTTCCGGCGTCATTTTCGGAACTCCGGACTACTATGCTGCCGAATCCTGGCAGCTGAAACAGTGGCTGGATACCTGTCCCTGCAGAATGGCAGGAAAACTGGGCGGTGCATTTGCCACTGCCAATCTTCCCCAGGGCGGACCGGTCATGGCCATTGAGAGCATTCTGGTACAGCTTCTGGTAAAAGGCATGCTGATCTATTCCGGCGGAACCAGTCTTGGGACTCCCTTCATTCATCTGGGGCCGGTATGCTTCGGCCCTGAGCTGACAGGAAAAGAACTGTTTTCCATTTTTGGAACCAGATTTGCGCAGAAAGCCATGGAACTGTTTGAAAAGTAATCTTCAGAATAAAAACTGCCGTCCGGCACTGTCTTTCATACATAAAAACAGGATGTGTTCCCGGAAACTCCGAATCCGGGAATATATCCTGTTTTTCTGTTTTCTGCAGATCTGCATAAAAAATGCTTGACTTTATCATGTATCTGATATATGCTTGACTTCATCAAGAAATGGAGGCGCATTTATATGACAGGTTCATTTTCATCCCTGGTTTCTGCTCTCAGAAAGGAATTTGTTGATTATTCCAATCAGAAGCTGCAGGAAATCGGACTTTCCCAGGGACTTTTATATTTCATTCTGTATATCGGAAAGCATCCCGGCTGTTCTCCAAAAGAACTTGGGCAGGCACTGCGGATGGATGTGGGCTACACTGCCCGCAGTCTCTCCAGACTGGAGCAGACCGGCTTTATCCGTCAGGAACAGAATCCCAGGGACAGAAGAGCCCACATTCTTTATCTGACAGACTCCGGCGAGTCTGCCTTTCAGTACAGCAAAGGACTTTTTTCTGACTGGGAAGAGCAGGTGCTGTCTGTTCTGACTTCTGAAGAACAGGAAACTCTCATGACTCTGCTTGCCCGGCTGGCCGGTTCCGAAAGGAGGGAACGCCATGTATGATACCATTTTATCCCCTTTTTCACTCGGGGATCTCACACTGAAAAACAGAATTATCTTTGCTCCCACGTCCATGGGACTTCCGGATGAGGAATATGAAAAAAAGCTGAAATCCATTGCAGCCGGCGGCTGCGCAATGATTATCATCGGCGACGTGCCGGTGGGAAAACATTCCATCCACTCTCTGTACAGCAAAAAAGGAGCTGCCCGGTACCGGAGAATTACGGAAGTCATTCATTCCGAAGGCTGTCTCGCCTGTGCCCAGCTGCATCAGTCTGACAGCAATCTGAAGGCCATGATTCCCTATCTGCCCGGAATCCTCACAGGCAGAATCCCCATGGATCAGGTGCGGGTGATTCTGAACCGTCAGGTGGGGAAACTCATCAACGGCCTTCCGGAGAAAAAAGTTTCAGCCATCGCCGCATCCTTCGGAGAAGCAGCAGTTCTGGCACAGAAAGCCGGTTTTGACATGATTCAGGTTCACGGAGACAGAATGTGCGGCAGTTTTTCCTCTTCCGTTTTCAATCAGAGAAATGACCGGTACGGCGGAAGTCCTGAAAACAGGGCCAGATTTGCGGTGGAAGCAGTGCGTGCAGTCAGAAATGCCCTTCCCTCCATTCCCATTGATTACAAACTTCCCGTCCGTCAGGAAGCCCCCCACTATGGGAATGCCGGAATACTTCCGGACGAACTTCCGGTTTTCGTTCCTCTTCTGGAGCAGGCCGGCGTCACCAGCTTCCATGTGACTCTGGCCAACCATTCCAGCCTTACGGACACAATTCCGCCCAGGAACCATCCCTGTTTTTCGGATGAAGGCTGTTTTCTCCGGTACTGTGATGAAGTGCGCAGATATACGGATCTGCCCATCTGCGGAGTAGGCGGTCTGACAGATCCGGATTTTGTGGAAAAGCAGCTCTCAGACGGAAGGATTCAGCTGGCCGCCATGAGCAGACAGCTGATTGCCGATCCCCTCTGGCCGTCCAAAGTTATGAGCGGCCGTCCTGAAACCATCCGGCGGTGTGTCCGCTGCAACCGGGAATGTCTGGGAGGCATGCAGAATCATCGGGGCGTTCACTGCATTTATGATAAAAAGGAGGAAAAGAAATGAAGCATTATTCCATCGTATACAGCAGCCACACAGGCAATACCGCCATTCTGGCACAGAAAATCCGCACAGCTCTCCCGCAGGAACTCTGCGATTACTTTGGAGAACCGGATGACAGAGCTCTGGAATCCCCGGTTCTTTTTGTGGGATTCTGGACCGACAAGGGTACCTGCTGCCAGGAAATCGGTGAATTTCTGAAAAAGCTCAGAGGAAAGCAGGTTTTCCTGTTCGGGACAGCCGGATTCGGTGAAAATGATGCTTATTTCCGTCAGATTCTTTCCAGAGTCCAGAGCCTCCTTCCCGAAGACAGCCGCTTGGCAGGCTCGTTCATGTGTCAGGGAAAAATGCCTATGGCTGTGAGAAACCGGTACGAATCCATGCTTTCTTCTGATCCGGAGAGGATGAAACATATGATCGAAAACTTTGACCGTGCGCTGTTTCATCCCAATTCTTCTGACCTGGATCAGCTGGAAGAGGCTGTTCTGATGCCCGGACTTCTCCAGGACAGTCCTGAGGCCTGACCTGTTCATGCGTGCCGGAGCACATGGTATCCCCGCACATAGGGGCATGTACCCAGGAAATCTCCGGCAGAAGAATCCGGGACCGGAAAACAGAAAACGGCATGGCTTAAAGCCATGCCGCTTTTTCATTTTCACATTGTTTCTGCATCTTCTGTTCCGGTCTGTCCGGGTTTTCACATCCGGCCTGAAGAAGACCCGATCCTGTCTTACTCTTCTCTTGCCCAGTCAAAGGCATACCGTACCGCCTTTTTCCAGCCTCTTACCTTTTCTTCACGTTCTTCCGCAGAGATCTGCGGTGTAAACTCCCGGTCCACGGCCCAGTTTTTCAGGACCTCCTCCGTGTTTTTCCAGTATCCCACAGACAATCCGGCCAGGTAAGCTGCACCCATGGCCGTGGTTTCCACACAGCAGGGACGTTTCACCGGAACCCGTACGATGTCCGCCTGCATCTGCATCAGAAGGTCATTGGCGCTGGCGCCGCCGTCCACGCGCAGGGATGTCAGTGCCATTCCCGAATCTGCCTCCATGGCTCTCAGCACATCGTTGGTCTGGTACGCCAGAGACTCCAGAGTGGCACGGATCACATGGTATTTGCTGACCCCCCGTGTGATTCCCACAATGGTTCCCCGGGCATACTGATCCCAGTAAGGAGCGCCAAGCCCTGTGAAAGCCGGCACCACATAGCAGCCTGCGGTATCCTTTACTTTTCCCGCCATGTATTCAGAATCCGGAGCCGAATCGATGAGGCGCATTTCATCCCGGAGCCATTGAATGGCCGCTCCGGCCACAAAAATAGACCCTTCCAGAGCGTAGGTCACTCTGCCATCCAGCCCCCAGGCAATGGTGGTCACCAGTCCGTTGTCGGAAAAGACCGGTCTGTCCCCTGTATTCATCAGAAGAAAGCACCCGGTACCATATGTATTTTTCGCCTCTCCGGGCCTGAAGCAGGTCTGCCCGAACAGCGCGGCCTGCTGGTCTCCCGCCGCCCCGGCGATGGGAATACTTCCGCCGAAATAGGACGGATCCGTCTCCCCGTAAACCATTCCGGACGGCAGAACCTGAGGCAGCATGCATTCCGGAATTCCCAGTTTCTGAAGAATCTCCCGGTCCCAGCAGAGGCTGCGGATATTGAACAGCATGGTTCTGGACGCATTGGAGTAGTCTGTCACATGGACTCTTCCTTTGGTCAGCTTCCAGATCAGCCAGGTCTCCACAGTGCCGAACAGAAGCTCGCCCCGCTCCGCCCTTTCCCTGGCTCCCGGAACATGATCCAGGATCCATTTCAGCTTGGTTCCGGAAAAGTAGGCATCGATTACAAGTCCGGTTTTCTCCCTTACGGTCCCGGCAAATCCCTCCGCCTTCAGCTCGTCACAGTATGCCGATGTTCTCCTGCACTGCCACACAATGGCATGACAGACCGGTTCTCCTGTTTTCTTATCCCAGACCACGGTGGTTTCCCGCTGATTGGTGATGCCGATGGCGGCTATGTCGGCTGCAGAAGCGCCGATTTTGGTCATGGCCTCCACTGCCACTCCCAGCTGTGTGGACCAGATCTCATCCGCATCATGCTCCACCCATCCTGGCTGCGGAAAATACTGGGTAAATTCTTTCTGCGCCACGCTGCACATGGCTCCCTGTCTGTCAAACAAGATGCACCGGCTGCTGGTGGTTCCCGCATCCAGTGCCATGATATACTTCCCCATGGTAATCCCCCTCACATAAACCATACTGCCTCGTTGGTGGTGGAAATGGAAACGGCCCCTGCTTCCAGTGCGGCCGTCACGTCTCCTTTTTCCGAAATCAGCCCTCCGGCTATGACGGGAACCGGCACAGACGCCGCAACCCCCGCAATGATTCTGGGCATAAGTCCCGGCAGAATTTCCACGAAATCCGGCATACAGCTTCCGCACTGTTTCCGGATGTTGTCCAGCGCCATGGAATCAATGACAAAGAAGCGGAACACCGTATAAAGGCCAAGTTCTTTGGCCCTGTGAATCAGGGGCAGCTTGGTGGAAATGATTCCGTCTGCCCCTGCCTCATACTTCAGAAAATCCACGGCAATTTCCCGGGAAGCCAGTCCTCCGATCAGGTCCGCATGAACAATTACCACTTTTCCTGCTGCCCGGATCCGGTCCGTGATCTGCCGGATGGTACGGATATCCCCATAAAGGACAAACACCACCGCTATCTCCGATTCCAGACATGTTTCCAGCCCGCTGTCATCCTTGACGGCGGCAATCACCGGACAGTCTTCCATGATTTCATAAATTTCCCGGTTCATCTCGTTCCTTTCCCCGGACTGTACCCGCTTCTTCCGGTCATGCCGGCGTCCTGCATCTAGCCGTTGTTTTTTCTGCGGCGCTTTTCCGCACAGGCCATGCAGGTCTCACAGGCACTTCTGGCCACTGCCATTCCGCCCAGGGATGTTTCCCTGAGTTCCGACGGAAGGGACTTGCCCACTGCATACATGACGCCTATGGTTTCATCAATGGGAGTAATGCTCCGGATTCCCGCCAGCGCAAGCTCCGCGCTGATGAGAGCATTGGAGGCTCCCATGGCATTTCTGTTCTGACACGGATTTTCCACAAGACCGCCGATGGGATCACAGACCAGACCCAGAATATTGACCAGTGCAAAGGATGCTGCATCCAGGCACTGCTCCGGTGTTCCGCCCAGCAGTTCCACCGCTGCCGACGCCGCCATGGCGCTGGCAGACCCTACCTCTGCCTGGCATCCGCCTTCGGCACCGGCTGTCGTGGCATTTCTTGTGATGAGATATCCCACAGCCGCCGCATTGAAAAGCACCTGGCAGATTTCCTCATCCGAATACCCGTACTTCTCCTGAAGAGAACAGAGCACTCCCGGAATGACGCCGGAAGACCCCGCCGTAGGTGCCGCCACAATGAGTCCCATGGAGGCATTGACTTCCAGAACACCCACTGCATAGGCAATGGCACGGGACACCACGTCTCCGCAGATATTCTTTCCCTGTTCCCGCAGTTCATGAAGCTTTTTGCTTTCTCCTCCGATCATGCCTCCCATACTGACAATATCTTCTTTCAGCGGCTTTCCGGCAGATGCCTTCATGATGGAGTAGGCCTTCCGCATACGCTCCCTTGTTTTCTCCGGCGGCTGCTCCAGATGAGTGGTCTCTCTCTCAAACATGGCCTCGGATATTTTCTTGTTTTCTTTTCTGCAGTATTCCAGCAGCTGTGCGCCGTTAATAAAATTCATACCAATTCCTCTTATCAATCCAGTTTTATGGCCGGAACCAGGATTACGCGCCGCACTGCCTCAAAGCCGCTGAGGGCGCTGACCACAGATTCCTTTACGTTTGTATCCACTTCAATGATCGCATATGCGATTTTTCCCTTGCTTTCCCGGTAAAGCTTCAGCGAGCCGATATTCAGGTCATAGGCACTGAGCACCGTGGTGACAAATGCCAGTGTGCCTTTTTTATCAATATGCTCCACAATCAGGGTGGTATAATTGCCTGAAAGCTCCACATCCACCCCGTTCAGCTTTGTAATGACAGCATTTCCGCCGCCGATGGATTTTCCCTGCAGGGACATGGTTACGCCTGATGCGTCTGTCACATAGATGTCCACAGTGTTGGGATAGATTTCCTTATCCTCAAAGTCTTCCTCAAATTCAAACTCCAGTCCGGCCTCAGCCGCATGCTCAAAGGAATCACGGATCCGTTCATCATCCGGATGGTATCCCAGGATTCCTCCCACCAGGGCCCGGTCCGTGCCGTGCCCGTGGTATGTTCTGGCAAAAGAGCCGTACAGCACAAATTTCACTTTTACCGGCTTTTCCTTCACCAGCTTTCCCGCAATAAATGCGATTTTCAGCGCCCCCGCCGTATGAGAGCTGGACGGGCCGATCATGTTGGGTCCCAAAATGTCAAAGGTACCGATCTCGTTCATTCTGCTTTTCTCCCTGTTTTTAATTTAAGAAAGTAACTGCCTTGCACGGCGTCCTGTAATTGGACGGGGCAATGGTGATGCCCGTGGCCGGCGTGCTGGAATGGATCACCTGGCCGCCTCCGATGTACATGGCCACATGATTGATATAATCGCCGCTTCCATAGAACAGAAGGTCTCCCGGCTGCACCGCGTCAATGGAGATTTCTTTTCCGTTGGCAGCCTGATCTCTGGATGTACGGCCCGCATCGATTCCGAAATGCTCGTAAACACGCATGGTGAATCCGGAACAGTCCGCTCCGTTTGTAAGGCTTGTCCCTCCGTATACATACGGGTTTCCAAGGAACTGCTTTGCATAAGCCACAATGGCGGTTCTGGTGGCTGTTTCCACGCTGCTGCCCGTCTGGCTGCCGGATGGATCCGCTCCCGGTCCCATGCTGCCTCCCGGTCCGATTTCCATGGAGGAAGATGCCGTGGTGCTTTCCGGCGCCGCGGTGGTTTCAGGCACTGTGGCCGCCGTCGGAGCCGCAGTGGTCTCCGGAGCAGCATCACCTGTATCCAGCGGATTTCTGGCTATGGTTCCGATCTCCTGGGAAGCCGTTTCCGTTTCCGCAGCAGTTTCCGGCGCCGTGGCCGCCGCAGACGGACCGCTGGTCTCCGCCGGAGTTTCCGAAGTCCCGCCGGAAGCCGAGGATTCCGCTTCTTTTCTGGCCTCTTCCAGTTTTGCGATGGCATCTGCCGCTTCCTGTTTGAGTTTTTCTTCTTCTGCCTGCTTTGCCGCTTCCTCTTCCAGACTTACTGCCTGTTTGAATTCCACACGGCTTTCCACATAGTCTTTATGTACATATCCTACCAGGTCCGAATCCACCTGGATTTTCACGAAATCCCCCTCTTCTCCCAGAGACAGATATTCGGCGTCCTGGCTCAGGAGAGTCAGGGTACGGCTGGTCAGATTGGGTTCCTCTCTCAGACGCAGCGTATCGGCATTGGTGATCTTCGCGTAGGTGGTTCCCACCTGTTTCGCAATCTTTTCCGCATCGGTTCCCGTAATGAAATATTCTGCCTTGATATATCCGTTGACGGAGCCGGACTGGATCTGATACCATTTCCCGCCTTCACCGTCCACGGTTGCCAGAATCGTGGCCGCACAGTTATTGTAAATCTTGCCCACAATGCTGCTTCCTGTATTGGGTTCCGTCCTGACATTGACGTAATTGCTCACATGGGAGATGGCCACATTGGAATATGCGGACGCAGTGGCCGTTACCACCGGCACGTCCGTTCTCGGACTGGTACTGACGGCAAAAAGTCCTTCGTTTCCGATGGCATCCGCCAGCTGCGCTTCCGGATTCATGCTGGCAGCATAGTAATTATTCAGGGCCACCGCCGCACCGGCCACGGAAGAATCCGTTTCCCAGCTGATGGAAGCATAAGCGGTGACCGGAAAGGCTGTCAGCGCCAGAAAACAGCCGGCAGCCAGTATTTTCAGTGTTTTTTTCATTTGGTTCCTTTCTGTCTGTCACACTTCGTTCAGGTAACGTTCCACCCCGGCCACACAGTTGGCCCCGTCGGCCACTGCAGTCACGATCTGGCGGAGCGCCTTTGTTCTCACATCTCCCGCGGCAAAAATTCCCGGCACGGACGTTCTTCCGTCCTCGCCGGCCTCAATATATCCGCTTCCGTCTGTTTTCAGCAGATCCCTGTAGGGCTCGCTGTTGGGTGAAATGCCCACGGCTATGAATACGCCGTCCACGGAAAGAGTTTTCTTTTCTCCTGTCTTTCTGTTATGAAGATTCAGTGATTCCACTTTACCATTGCCTTCAATGGATTCCACCACCGTATCCCAGATTATCTCCACGTTCTCCAGGGCCATCAGACGTTTCTGAAGACTTCTGGCTCCCCGCAGTTCATCCCGTCTGTGAATCAGATAAACCTTCTCGCAGAGACGGGACAGGAAAATGGCATCTTCAATGGCCACATCACCGCCGCCCACAACGGCCGTGGTCCGGTTCCTGAAAAACGCTCCGTCACAGGTGGCACAGTAAGATACGCCCATACCGGAAAAGGCGTTTTCTCCCGGGACGTCCAGTTTTCTGTGATGAGCTCCGGAGGCGATGATCACCGTCTTCGCAAGATAGGTGTCTTTTTCTCCCACCACCTGCTTCAGTTTCCCGGATACCTCCGCCGCTTCCACCAGTTCTCCGCTCAGATCCGCGTCTTCTATGCGGACCACCGTGTCTTCCGCAAACTCGGCTCCCAGCTTATCCGCATGCTCCCGGAATTTCATTCCCAGGTCAAACCCGTTGATTCCCGGAAGACCTGCATAATTATCCACTTCGTAGGTGGTCAGCACCTGTCCGCCGCTCACCATCTCTTTTTCAATCACCAGTGTCTTCAGATCCGCTCTCTGCGCGTATATGGCGGCTCCCAGCCCCGCCGGGCCGGAACCGATAATCACAAGATCATAAATCATGTTTGTGAACTCCTCCTGAATCAGAACTTTTTCAAGTGCCTGCTTCATTTAAGTATATCACAGACAGGGCGAATAATACAGCCGTTTTTCTTTTCAATTTCCGGCCGTAAGAAAGTTTTAAGGTTTCCGGTGCATTCCCGGCCGGAATGTGGTAGGATAGTTGAAAAGGAGGATCACCTTATGAAAAAAACAGTACTGATCACCGGCTCTTCCCGGGGGATCGGGCGTTCTGCCGCCCTTGCCTTTGCAGCAGCCGGCTATCAAGTTGTAATAAACGGTGCATCGGAGTCCGGTGCCCTGGACGAGACAAAAGCCGCTGTTCAGTCTCTGGGGGCCCCCTGCCTGGCTGTCCGGGCAGATGTCTCCACTGCAGAAGGATGTGCCCTTCTGTTTTCCCGCGCAGAATCCTGCTTCGGCTCCGTGGATGTGCTGGTAAATAATGCCGGAATCTCCATCACGGGACTTCTTCAGGACATGACGGATGACCAGTGGGATCTGCTGATCCGTACCAATCTGACTTCCGTCTTCCGCTGCTGCCGGCTTGCCGTTCCGGGAATGATCCGGAGACAGGCAGGAAAAATCATCAACGTCTCTTCCGTCTGGGGAGAGGTGGGAGCTTCCTGTGAGGCGGCCTATTCCGCTTCCAAAGGCGGCATCAATGCCCTGACCAGAGGTCTGGCAAAGGAACTGGCTCCATCCCACATACAGGTCAATGCCGTGGCCCTGGGCGCCATCGATACGGATATGAACGGTTTTCTGAATGCGGAGGAAAAAGCTGCTCTGGAAGAGGAAATTCCCGCAGGACGCATGGGCACTGCCGGAGAGGCCGGCGACCTGATTCTCTCCATTGCAGAGGCGCCTGAATATCTGACCGGGCAGATCATCCGCATGGACGGCGGATGGATTTAAGACAGCAGAACAGATCTGATTCCTGCAGGAAATTCCTGCAAAACAGAATACGCCGGCAGACCGTTCCCGGTCTGCCGGCGCTTATGATTTCCCGCATCAGAATCATCCTGTCCATGAAATTTCCATTCCGCCAGGTTCAAGTCCCCGGAACCTGACGTATGTTTCCGCCGTTTCGGCAGTTTTTTCCTTCAGATCCGGCATCTTCCACAGTTCTGCCCGGATCTCCATTTTTTTCCCCTTTTTCCTTCCGTTCCAGATTCCCACGGCCTCTCCCTTCCACAGGATCACGCCGGGATTGGACACCGTCTCCCATGCCCCCGGAGGCGAATTCTGCATTCCGCAGGCTCCCACAGCCTCCATGATTTCTTCTTCGGAACAGAACCGGTCCAGATGGTGGGACCGGAGCCGGAATCTCCGGATCTGCTCCGGTGACGCTTCTGCCATCGTCATCTTCCCTTTTCCTGACGGCTGTCAGATTTTCCCATGGTCCGCTCCATTTTTCTGAACAGCCTGGCCAGAACAAACACTGCCGCCGCGGACAGGATCAGTTCTGCGCACAGCTGGGCATAGGCAAGGCCATATAACGGAAACAGCCGGTTCAGGATATAAAGAGCCGGTATCTCCAGCACAATCTTCCGGAGAATGGCGAAAATAAACGCATATTTTCCGAGGCCCGTGGCCTGGAAAACCGCAACGGCAATAAAGTCCATGCAGAGAAACGGAAGACCCAGGCAGAATCCCCGGAGAAATCTGCTGCCATAGGCCACAATGCTGTCATTCTGCATGAAAAGCTTCACAAGGGATCCGGCACCCAGGAAATAGCACGTGGAAACAGCAACAATAAAAGAAAGAGCAATTTTAATGGAGAAAATCAGCGTCTCCTTCATACGTTTCACATTGCCGCTGGCATAATTGTAGCTGATCAGCGGCATGATGCCCTGGGAAAGCCCCATGGAAATATACATGGGCACCTGATTGATTTTCTGGGTGATTCCCATGGCTGCCACCGCGTCAGACCCGTAGGAGGAGGTGAAATTGTTCAGCACCGTCATTCCCGTTACGTTCAGAAGATTCTGGATGGCTGCAGGAATTCCCACGCCGCAGACTCCCACAATGATATTCCTGTCAGGCCGGAACATTCTGGGATCGATGCAGACATATGTCTTTCCCCGCTTCACAAACAACAGCACGAAGAAATAGAGACATGCCACGCAGTTGGAAAGGAACGTGGCGAGTCCGGCTCCCTCGGCACCCATTCCCAGGCCCCAGGGCAGAATAAAAAACGGATCCAGTACAATATTCAGGAGACATCCGCTCATGGTTCCGATGCTGGCATGGAGAGCCGCGCCCTCAGACCGCACCAGATATGCCATAACCACATTGAGGATGGCCGGTGCCGCACCGCAGGTCACCGTCCATTTCAGATACGCTGCCGTACCAGCGGCAGTTTCCGTGCTGGCACCCAGCAGTACCAGAACCGTATCTTTCATAAGCGTATACAGCAGCGAAAACAGGGCTCCGAACAGAACTGCACAGTAGAACCCGAATGCAGAGCTCCGGTATACCGTATCGTAATCCTTTCTGCCCATGGCACGGCTCATCATACTGGAACTGCCCACGCCGAACAGGTTATTGACGGCGTTGAATGCCAGAAGCACCGGTGCCGCCAGTGTTACAGCTGCGTTTTCAATGGGATCGTTGAGCATTCCTACAAAATAGGTATCGGCCAGGTTGTAAAGCACCATGACCAGGGAGCTCAGAATTGTCGGCACCGCCAGCTGCATTACTGCCCTGGGAACCGGAGTCTGTTCGAACATGATTGTTTTCTGCTGATCTTCCATATTTTCCTCACTTTCCGAAGCACTTCTGGCTTACTCTTTTTTGTCCGCGGAAAACGGGGGGCGGAAAGAACTCTTGTCTGCCGTCATGCCGTAATCTGGATGTGTAACTTTTATTGTACTACAAAACCATATGGTTTTTCCAGACTTACTTTTTCCAAAACCTTTCCGTATCTTTTATCCGAGAATTTCCGCGGCATGAAAAATGCCGTATTCTCCGTCTTCCAGCCTTTCCAGAAGGCGTTCTCTGTTCTGATCGGAATTCTCCACCTGACGCGCAAACAGATGACAGAGTTCTGTCTGTGTTCCAAGGCTGAGACCTGCACTCCGGGCTGCATCTGTCTTTTCTTCTTCTCCCTGTGCTGACGCGCAGAAAAACAGTTCCTCCAGGGCAAGGCAGCAGTATACGGCCAGTTTCACTTTCCCGTATGCATCCCGGTCATACAGGGCTGCCAGGAAAAAGGAATAGATAAAATACCCCAGCAGCCGCTCCAGTGAGCAGGCCAGCTCCGGTGCCTGTTCCATGAACCCCGCCCGTGCGGCTTCATATCTGTGCCGGCTTCCTTCCGAATGATAAAGCGCTTTCCGGCACTGTTCCAGAAGATCCTCCCATCCGTTCCCCACCGGATCCAGTTCTGCCAGGCATTCCATAAAATCTGCCATGAACGAAAACCGGCAGTCAGGGGCCTGTTCTGCCTGTTTTCTCTTTTCCGCCTTGTATACGTCCAGCCGGCTCCGGAACCGCTCTCCTGCCCCGTCCTTTTCATAGCGTTTCAGAACCTTTTGAATCCCTTTTCCGTCTTTCTGATCCAGTCTCCGCTGCATGTCATGTCCGAGGGAAAGCATCATCAGGCAGCGCTGATCCACGGAAAGCGTTCTGTCACGGCTGATCTTCCACAATGTTTTCCGCGTTCTGAGAAGAATCTTCAGGAGTCTTCTGTCGATGCCTTCCATATTTTCCGTCATGTTTTCCGTCTCCCGGACAAAAAACTTTCCGGGGTCTTCCGTCAGCACCAGCCTGGCCGCTTCCGGACAGGAGAGGAGCAGGATTCTTTCCTGCAGGCATCCGTAATCTTCCGTATGGCGGGGATACTGACGGCATGTCCTGCACATGGCGCCTTCTCCCATGGCAGTGCAGATTTCACACAGCCTGTTTCCGTCCAGAAACGGACAGATTCCGTTTACCGGAACCAGTGTTCCATGCTTTATGTACCGCCGGAATTTTTTTCCCATTCTGTTATTTTTAAGGGCTTCTCTTTTATACCGTTTCTCTGTTTCCCGGTCCAGACGGATCTCCCAGTCCACACAGCAGGTGTCCGGACAGGAACCGGCCAGACAGCGGAATTTTCCATAATATCCCGGATATCGTATTTTCATCTTTCTCCTCCTGAAGTCATACGCCCCCGGAATGCACAGGGGGAACCGGAAAGTTCCGGTCCCCCCTGCGTTCCGGGATCTTCTGTTTCTGTTTTCCGGCATTCTGCCGCTTTTCTGCTGCGATCCCTTTACATATTTTCTTCCGGTTCTTTCCGGAAATCTTCTTCAATGATTTTCCAGGCGGCATCCACGCTGAAATGATCTCTGATATAGCTCTGGGTCGCCTGACTCATGGCCCTCAGGGCATCCGCATCACCGTAAAGTTCCGTCACGGCCGCGGCAAATGCCTCCGGTTCGTCCGCCACTTTCATCACCTGTTCCGCATCGGGAATTCCTTCCGCTCCCACGGATGTGGTGACAATGGCGGCGCCGTTGTAAATGGCTTCCACCACTTTTCCCTTGACTCCGGCGCCATACCGCAGCGGTACAACCACCAGACGGCTTTCGGCATACAGGCGTGCCAGTTCTTCCTCGGTCACAAATCCCTTTACCACAATCCCGTTCCCCGGTTCTTCCAGAGCTCTGATCTCATCCGTCACCTTGGAGCCCACAATGTAAAACGGCACATTCAGGTTCTTTCGGATCAGCGGGTAGACCTCCCGCGCAAACCAGAGAACCGCATCCGCGTTGGGCGGATGCGCAAAGCCTCCCACAAACAGCAGACCTTCCCTCTTTTCAAAGTCCATGTCCGGATGATCCAGAAATGTCTCATATACATAGGCGGTGATGGCCTTTACAGGCAGTTCCGGTTTCACCGCATGAATGGCCTCTTCTTCCACATAGGAGGGATAATAGGAAACTGCAGCTTTTTCCATCAGGGAAAACTCGATGGACTTCCAGTAATCGGAATCCCGTTTTTTCTGTATATCTCCGGTCAGTTCATACTCCCGGTATTCCCGCAGAAAATGGAGGTCATGCCCGTAATAGATAATCTTGATATCTGTATTCTGTCTCAGAAAATCCACATATTTTGTGGCGATATGAGGACGGTTCAGGTAGGCAAAATCAATCTCATCCTTATTTCTGGTGATCCAGTTCCAGATACCGGCCTGATATTCCGGCCCGTAGAGGATTTCAATTCCCATCTGCTGAAGCGTTGTGGAATACGGTTCTTCATGAAGGAAATTATCTCCCAGGAATTTCACCACATATCCTTTTTTCAGAAACATTTTCAGGTACTGGAACGTGGTTTTGGAACCGGCATCCTTGTCAAAGGTGGGAACATAGTGATCCACCACCAGAATGACCGGTTTTCCCATACTGCGCTCTCTTGCCCGGAACGGATTGGGATTTCCCGTGTTGACGCACTGTTTTCTGAATTCATCTGCCCATTTTTCCCTGAGCTTTCTGCTGTTTTCCACCTGATACCGCTTCAGGCCTGTGCCGTTGACATCGGTTCCGTTGGAAATGCCCTCGAAATGGATCACCTTTGAAAGAGGCTGGTAAACCACCCGGTATCCGGCTTTTCTCACTTCGAACGCCAGATCCGAATCCTCACAGTAGGCAGGCGCAAACCGTTCGTCAAATCCGCCGATCTGCTCCCACAGCTTTCTGGACAGAAGAATGGCCGCACCGGAAATATAGTCCACATCCTTGACATAATTGTATTCTGCCTTGTCCGGATTATCCAGACGCCCGTAGTTCCATCCGGAGCCGTCGCTCCAGATGATTCCGCCGGCCTCCTGAAGCCTTCCGTCCGGATATACCAGTTTGGAGCCCACCATGCCGATGGTGTCGTCGGAGCGGATCAGAGACACCAGGGAAGACAGCCATCCCGGCGTCACCTGGGTATCATTGTTGAGAAACATCACGTAGGTTCCCCGGGCTGCTCTGGCTGCCTGATTGCAGTTTCTTAAGAATCCCTGATTGGTGGAATTCCTGCAGATCACCACATTTTCCACATACCGGGTCAGCTCTTTTGTGGCATCGGTGGACACATCGTCGGCAATGATCACTTCGTAGGATACATCTTTTGTATGTTCCAGAATGGACAGAAGGCAGGCGTAGGTATAATGGATCTGGTTGTACACCGGAATAATAATGGAAACTTCCGGATTTTCTGTCTTCTCGAACCGCAGTTTTCCATGTTCCAGATATCCCTCACCGATCTTAAAGTCCCCCCGGATCCGGTTTCTGCCGTCGGCGGAGAAATACAGCTTCCCGTATTTTCCCGGATGAAACACGGTGTTTTTGAAATACTGAAGGACTTTTCTCTTTCTGGTTCCTTTGGGAAGGATCCGGTCCACCCCATGGTGGATCTTCCTCAGCACCTTCCACATGATGGCCTCATGGCGTGCCAGGTACTGAAGAGTCTTTGCAATCTCCGCGTTTTCACGCCTCAGATCTCCTATGATCACGTCCAGATTGGCCACATGATTGTTGGTCAGCCTCTGGACTTCCTGCTGCTTTACAATGGTTACGTCTTTTTCGGCGATCTCCTGTTTCAGGGCTTCACACCATTCCTTTACCTTGTAAAGCTCACTTTCCCGGTCCAGAAGGAATTCCAGGGTCTTCGTCTCCTGCTCGTACTGTTTCATGTAGGCAAAACCGCCCTGTCCATGGACATAGGACTGGAACCGTTCCTCCATGGATGCAAAAATCTCCTGCAGTTCTTCCCCGATTCCAAAGCCTGAAAAAATCTCCTGCTGAGATGCTTTCAGGATTCCTTCATATCTTCTGTAAAAATAAAGAAGGTTTCTGTAGTGCAGGAATTTTGCAGGAACCGGAAAATCAAAGACCCATTCATAATCAATGCCATAGACGGTTCCGCCGGCCAGCATCAGGTTTTCAAACAGCCCGTCCACGTTGGATACCGGCACGATCCGGTCTTTCATGTCCGCAACCGGTCCGAACACGGATATGAATTCCTCTGACGGGTGAAAATTTTCCACGGGAGCCGGATCTTTGCCGAAATCTTCAGGGAAAACCAGCGCCATGGCTTCCCTTAATGCTCCATATGGAACTTCTCCCATATGGATTTCGCTGCCCAGCCGGTCTCCGATGGTCTCTCCTTCCAGATACGGAAATGAAACCGTCATGCCGTTATTGGAAAATACCGGCTCGAGAAAACGGATTCGGGGATTCAGGTCCTTTATTTTTTCATATTTGTCCCGGAAGGACCGGATATGTGCGGCTCCCAGGACATCCAGAGCCGTTTTTTCCACTGACAGGATCTCTCCGGTCCGGATGATCTCTGTCTTCAGCTGGAATTTCCGGTCTCTGGTCCGGTTGTATTTCACAAACTCGATCTGTCTCATAGGCTTCCTTTCTCCCAGACTGCCAAGAATGAATTGGCAAACTTTGTAAAGACTCCGTTCTGGCAGGCTTTTGCCATGGCCTCTTCCTCATTTCCGAACCAGAATCCCGGGCCGTCCAGCCGGGCGGAAATATTGGTCACATCACCGGTTTTGGGAAGGTAGGAATCGGAATAAATGGTTACCGGATACCTGTAATCAGGAACCGGATAATATAACATGAAGCTGCCGCCCTTCTCTCTGGAAAGCTGTTCCAGAAGTTCCCGGAACTCTGCCTCCAGAAAAGCAGTCTCCTGATGGCGCGCCCCCATCCAGTAACGGACACCGGCTTCATTTTCCGCAGCCGCAAGGAGTCTTCCGCCTGGCTTTAAAAAACCTGCTGCCCAGGAAAGAATCTCTGCAGCGCTTTCCCTGGTATTCCGTCCCAGGAATCCGGTCATCACCACATAGTCAAAGGGCTTTTTCATCCATTCTTCCGCCCGGTCTGCCCCGTTCTCTCCGGTCTGGCCTTTTCCGCTTCCGGGGTATTCCCGCCAGTCTGTCCCGTTCTCCGCCGGAATCCAGGCAGGTGTTTCCGCATTATCCGTTTCCGTTCCGGCCGTTTTTCCCCGCACATAGCGGACATTATGTTCTGCTCCGTGGCGGAGACGGCAGACCTCCAGGTTCTCGTCCCGGCTGTCCAGCACCACCACCTCTCCGGCTTTTCCCGCCAGAATTCCTGTGCAGGCCCCATAGTCGGAACCGATCTGGAGCACCCGGTCACCGGGTCCGATCTCCACCCATTCCAGCAGATTTTCCCTCAGGGGTGAAAACGCGTAAAGGCACTGCGGGCTTTTTTCGCCCGCCAGTGCCGCCTGCTCATCCCCGTCATATTTTTTCAAGAGATCCAGAATCTCGTAACTGTAATCCTTCATGATTATCCTCTTGTCAGCTTTGCTTCCACCTGTGACTCCATGTCATAGACACCCACCGTGTTTTTATTGGAAATGACCGTAATATTGGCCACATCATAAAGCCGGTGATAAACCACCAGTTCCTCTCCCTCAAAGCCCGTGCAGCTCATGGAAAGCAGATATTCTCCTCCCTGCAGGGTCATCTTCTGAGTGAAGGAAACATCATAAACGTCTCCGTCCTTCACAGGCTGGATATCCGTTCCTTCATACATGGTGTTGGTTCCGGAAAGCTCCGTTCCTTTTTTGTCCTTTATGGTATAGGTGAAAATGGGATTTTTAAGGGGCGCATGAAACCGGATCCGTTCCCTGATGGTAAACATTTCTCCCTTCAGAAGCAGATTTGTCAGATTCCCCCTCTGGTCCACAAGGCCCAGGTCAAAGATCTCCGCCCGTCCGTCTCCGTATTCCGTACGGCTGGCGTTGATGGTAATCTGATCCTTCATAAGACCCCGGGATTTCAGATGATCTCCACCGGAGGCGTCCTGCTCCGCGCCCTCTCCGGGAACTCCGCCGGCGCTTTCCGCACCTTCCGCCGTCACGCGGTCTCCGGCCTTTTCTTCTTCCAGTTCTTCCCGCAGGGAATCCATCTGATTGGCCAGAATCTTTTTGTACAGATCCACCATACGGCCTGCCGGTCCTTCCGCAATGAATTCTCCACGGTTCAGCAGCACCACCTTGTCGCAGTATTTGATGATGCTTCCCATATCATGGGTTACCATGAGAATGGTGGTGCCGTTTTTGCGGATTTCCTCCATCCTCCGGTAGCATTTGGCCTGGAAAAACACATCGCCCACCGAAAGGGCCTCATCCACAATGAGGATCTCCGGCTCCACGTTGATGGCAAGGGCAAAGGCCAGACGCACGAACATACCGCTGGAATAGGTCTTTACCGGCTGATAGACAAAGTCCCCGATGTCCGCAAAGTCCAGAATATCCTGAAGCTTTCCGTCCATCTCCTTTTTTGAAAAGCCCATCATGGTACCGTTCATATAGATATTCTCAATTCCGGTATAATCCATATTGAAACCGGCTCCCAGTTCCAGAAGGGCTGAGATCTTTCCGTCCACCATGACCGATCCGGTGGTGGGGGTCAGAACTCCGGTAATGATCTTCAAAATCGTGGATTTTCCGGAGCCGTTGGTTCCGATGATTCCCACGGTCTCTCCCCGCTTCACGCTGAAAGACAGCCGGTTCAGAGCGAAAAAGTCCTTATGGTACTCTTTATGTGTCAGGCTCAGAGACTCTTTGAGCCGGTCAATGGGCCTGTCATACAATCTGTATATTTTTGTCACATCTTTTACTTCAATGGCATTTTCGGACATGGATTCCTCCTACAGTACATCAGAAAAATGCGGGCGCAGCCGTTTGAATACCTTCAGCCCCACAAGCATCATGATCAGGGTAAACGCCCAGAAATACAATGTCAGCGTGGGGCGCCTGAAAAACCAGTCCCCGGTCAGCATGCTGTCGCGATAGCCGGCCGCAATATAATAAAACGGATTCAGCTTCAGGATAAACGGCGCAATGGTGTAGCCTTTGTCCACAAACAGCTGCTCACTGTACATGATGGGAGTCAGCCACATGCCGAACTGCAGGCAGATGCTGACAATCTGCGCCATATCCTTAAAGAACACCTGAATGGCGCTGGTAAAATAGGTGAAGGCCAGCGCCAGCATGGACGCGGCAAATCCGTAATAGATCACCTGAAGCCAGCTTGCCATAGGCGTTTTTCCGCTGACCAGAAAAACACAGAACATGATCAGAACGAAAAACGCATGCACAAACAGGCAGGAGATCAGCTTGATCACCGGAAGGATCTCCACCCGGAATACCACCTTTTTCACCAGGTAGTTATACTCCTGAAGGCACCCGGTTCCGCAGTTGAGCGCTTCCGCAAAAAAGAACCACGGTGCAATACCCGGAACCAGCCACTGCACATAAGAGGCATTGGGTACCGGCGGCGCAGACTTGAAACCGATGGGGCCGAAAATCAGCCAGTAGATCAGCACCGTAACAATGGGCTGGACGAACATCCAGACAATTCCGAAATAGGAACCGACAAATCTTTTTCTGAAATCCGCCTTGGCCAGATCCCAGACCAGGCGGCGTTTTTTTACCAGTTCTTTCAGCAGCGATATGATATAATTCACCCTTAAACTTTCCTCTCTGTCCTACCGTTCAAATTTGAATGTGTCGTTGAATCCGCCCCATTTCTGATCTTTTTCCGAAATGATCAGTTTCATGCCTTCTTCAATGGGCCATTTTACGCCGATGGTTTCATCGCTCCAGAGAAGTCCGCCCTCATCTCCCGGATGATAGAAATCCGTACATTTATAGGCAAACTCCGCCTCGTCGGACAGCACCAGAAATCCGTGGGCAAATCCTTCCGGGATATAGAACTGCTTCTTGTTTTCCGCAGACAGTTCCACGCCGAACCACCTGCCGTAGGTTCTGGAATGGGTTCTCAGGTCCACAGCCACGTCAAATACGGTTCCCCTGACAGCTCTCACCAGCTTGCCCTGGGGATACTGTTTCTGGTAATGAAGTCCCCGGAGTACGCCTTTTACGGACATGGACTGGTTGTCCTGAACAAATACCATGTCAAGTCCCGCTTCCTCAAAATCGTTCTGATTATAGGTTTCCATAAAATATCCGCGTTCATCCCTGAACACTGTGGGTTCGATCACGTAAAGACCTTCAATCCGTTCTCCGTCTGCCTCACAGGGCGTTACTGTAATTTTTCCCATTTTCTTACCTCACTTTTAATTTCTGATTTCCCGGCCTGCAGCGGCCGGAACATCCGTATTTTCATGAAATCGTTCCGCCTGCGGCGGTTGTTCCCGGACTTTTTCCGGAAAATCCGGGACGTTCGCTGTAAATCATACCACTATAACCGCATGCTGACAATACCAAACAGCCGAAGAAGCGCATATCCGTTCATGGCACACATGTAAAAGAAGAGTGTTTCGTCGTTTCCCGCGGTCTTTACCAGGCGGTCGCTTTTTATGGTCATAAGGACAAACGGCAGCAGCGGAATCAGGTATCTTCCCTGTACTCCCTCGATTACCTGGGAGCTCAGCGGCGTCCAGGCCACCAGCATGGCCGTCATAAGGCCCAGAAGACAGCCGGCTGTCAGAAACAGGATCCATGCCTTCTGGATTCCGGTCAGGTACAGGGCTTCACCGGCTTTTCTCACGCTCATGAGAACCAGGCAGACCGTCATGGCGGCAATGACCGCAAAGGGCACTGAAAGCACCGGATCCAGATTGCCCAGCCTTGCTCCCATCATGGTCAGATACCATTCCTCTCCCTGAACCGCTGCCGTATTGTACAGCAGGTTCAGATACCTCACCGGCTGATGAAGAATCAGCGGTATGGAGTAACTCTCTTCCTCTGCCCAGGATACATAGGCATCGGAACCGGATGCGTAGGATGCAATGGTTCCGCTGTTGACCAGTACCATGGCCGCCAGAAATACGGCCAGAACCGTCCCTGCCGATATCAGCCATTTTTTCCTGGTGCCGAATTTGTTCACAGGAATCAGGAGCGCGAAGCCCATAACCACCGTGTAAATGATCTTGCACGGTCCCAGAGCCGCCATGACCGCAGAAAGCACCAGAATATCCCGTTTCTGCACCGCTGGTTTTGCAAATGCCAGATACAGGCAGTAAGAACCGAAAAAGAAACTGAGTCCCATGACAAAGGCATCATAGGAACAGGATGCCGCCAGATGCAGGGACATGGGCAGCATGGCCGTCCCGGTCAGAACCGGCTTTCCGAAAGGAAGAAACCGCACTGCAAGAAATCCCATGGCCGCAAAGAACCCCAGATTGAAAAACCGGCAGCAGAAGGCCAGAATCACACCGTTGAAGTGAAAAATCCTGGCAGCCGTAATGCCCAGGGCCTGAGGCAGATAGGCAAGAGGCGTGGTATTCACGGACCTGTATACCGACGGCATCAGTTCCCGCTCTCCGGGATCCGCAAAGATCTCCCCTGATTTTTCATGAAGAATCTCATAGGTTTCCTGATTCAGCAGGCGTCCCAGAGAAATATGTTCTTCATCACCGGAAGCTCCGTAAATATTCTGAAGGAAGTCATCTGCCCGGCGGATCAGAACATATCCCTCTTCGTCCGTGCCGGGAACTCCCAGAAGGCGGTTGGAGATCTCATAAGCGCTCATAAAATGGGATATTTCATCCGGCGCCGACAGCGGCGGAAGCACCGCCAGATACAGACTGCCGAAGGAAAGGACAGCCGCCAGGAACCGCCATTCCCAGGCTGCTTTCTTAAAGAACAGAAGAATCCCGCATACAGCCAGAGCCGCCGCCACTCCAGACGCCAGGAGAAAATATCTCCCCTCCATCCACAGGCTGCCGGACTGCCCTGCTCCGGCTCTTACATCAGCCAGATGCCGGATTCCCAGTAAAATCACCAGCAGGACCGCAGTCAGTGGTCCTGCCCAACTTCCAATTTTTTTCATGTTTCCTTCTCCGCACCGGTTCTGTCCTTGCCGGTGCTGTCTTCCCCGCGTCTCAGATTTTCCTCGATGGCCAGCCGCTGTACCAGATCCCTGACCTTGGTCTCCATCTGGGAAAGTTTTACAGTCAGGCGGAACATTCTGAGGATCAGAACAAAAATCACAAACAGGAAAATAAAGTTCACAGGAGTCTGGGTCCCTGCCAGATCTGACATCCAGTATACAATCTGCGGAAATACGCTGAACAGGATCAGAAGAAACAGAAAACCGATCCAGAACACGGAATCTTCAATTCTCATTTTTGACTGTCTGATCTTTCTCATGGTAAGAGCGGCAGTAAATACGGATACCACGATCAGTACGATCCGGAGCATCATTGTCATAATTTTTCCTCCTAGGTTTCTGTCAGGATTCCCGTTTTCTGAAGTTCTGGATAAACAGGATGGACACCAGCATCTGGATCATGTATCTGGCCGCGTTGACCGGAGTCAGATAGCTGACTCCGCAGGTACGTTCATCCATTACCACCTGCACCTCCGCCACACGGGCGCCCTGTTTCAGCAGGTAGGAGATGGTGTCCGGTTCCGGACCGTAATTCAGTCCCTTGGCAAATTCCTCTATCATTTTTCTGTTGAACATCCTCATGCCGGATGTGGGATCCTTGATGACCGCGCCTGTGGTCAGACGGATGGCCGCCTGGATCAGATTGCTGCCCAGCATGCGCATGGAGCCGGGTTTTCTGGCATGGAGGAATCTGGAACCTATGACAATGTCATATCCTTCCTTCATTTTCTCCAGCATGGCCTCCAGATACTCCGGTCTGTGCTGGCCGTCCCCGTCCAGCTGGACCGCATAGGAATATCCCTTCAGGAACGCGTATTTGATCCCCGCCTGAAAGCCGCCTGCAAGTCCCAGATTCACCGGAAGGTCCAGGTAATTATAGTGATTTTCTTTCAGGATTTCTCCTGTCCGGTCCCTGGATCCGTCATTTACCACCACATAATCATACTGAGGAAATTCAGAGATCAGACGGTTCACCACCCGCTCGATATTCTCTGCCTCATTGTAGGCCGGAATAATGATCAGTAAGTCAGACATTGGTTCCTTTGTATCCTTTCCAGTAATTCTTGTTCATCGTACAGTACAGAATCAGGCGGCGCGGCAGAATCCGGTACCGTTTTCCCGCCAGATAACCCAGATAACGGAATCCGCTGTTGACAATCAGATACGGGATCAGCCGGATTTTCTTATGCTCCGCAAGATACCGTGCCGTCTGCTTCACGAGACGGATCCCCTCGCCTTCCGACCGGACTCCTGAAAAAACTTCAGGATGATCTGCCTGAGATACTGCCAGATCAAAATTCCGGTGGAACTGTTCCATGCAGGAATAGTTATGGGAATGTATGACTTCCGCGTCTGCCGCGTAGCAGACCGCATAGCCCCGTTTCATCACCGATGCAGCATAGATCATATCTTCATTAAAAATTGTCTTCCGGATAAATCCGCCGGTTTCCAGATAAACGTCCCGCCGGTATGCCGCGCAGACATTGGAGCAGAAATAGGTTTTGATGCCGAGGCGATCCAGATCTTTGATGGTCTTGATCTGTCCTTCTTCCGGATAGTTGAAGGCCCTGGTATACCGCTCGATGATCCTGCAGTCCGGCGCCGGCAGCTGTCTCGCATATGCCGCCGCAATGTCCTCTCGTCCTTCCAGTGCGCCGGCCAGGTTTTCCAGAAGTTTCCTGTCCGCAGGCAGCGCATCATCCGTCATGCAGACAAAAATCCCGCTGTTTCCCTTCCGGATCCCTGCGTCTCTGGTTCCGCCATGGTCAAATTCTTCCTTCGACACATGGAACACGGAAACAGTATCCGGGATCTGCTGCCGGTCCGTTTCCGCAAGATCAGAAAGCCATCGGTCCCAGTATTCTTTTTCCGTGTTCATCACAATAATCTTCTCCGGAGCCAGAGTCTGCGCCGAAAGCCGCCTCAGAAGCTCCAGGAATTTTCTGCCCGGTCTGTATACGGGAATTATCACATCTATTTTCATGTTTCTTCTCCGTAAGCCTCCCCGGCTTTTCTATAGAATTTCATCAGCAGATCCGCTGCCCATGCCGGCCACAGTTTCCGGAACATGGCAGTTTCCTCCTCTGTTCTTCTGTTGTTTTCGATACACTGTTTGGTGGCGGCACCGTCGTGAACCCGGTATGCGATCAGCGGCTTTTCTTCCACCACGAACCTGCCGGACCGGCCTGCCAGTTCCCAGAGATTGTCCCAGTCCAGCACAAACGCATATCCGGAGCGGAACAGGTCCACGCCCAGGATTTCGCAGTTATAGGTGCAGGAAGGACAGCAGACGGAATTTCCCAGCACCAGAGTGCTCTGCTTGATCCATCTCCTGTCTGCCAGAAATCTGAAACGGAGCGGCATGCGCAGCAGCTTTTTCACAAACCGTACACGGTCCGCTGCCTTCACCACCGTCCGCACCGGATACAGGGTTCCGTCCGGAAGATGTTCCTCCCTGGTTTTCAGCACCACATAATCACTGGCAAAGACGGTCATATCCGGCCAGTCTTCCCAGGCCTCCAGCAATGTCTTCACATAATGCCTGTGATACCGGTCATCCTGATGGGCAATGGTCACCAGGCGATGATCTTTTCCTGCCGTTTCCAGTGCAAACAGCCAGTCTTCCCGGATCCCGCTCTTCCCCTCTCTGACATACATGGGGATCCTGTATTTTTCCGTCAGTTTTTCAATATATCCGGAAGGAGTGGACGTACAGAGAAGAATATCCGTCTTCACACTCTGTTCTTTCAGAGAACGGATGCATTCTTCCAGATACGGGCTGTTTCCGTAGGCACAGATCACAAATGCATGAGGCCGGCTCATTGTCCATCCCTCTCTTTCTTCAGAATAAAATACATGGCCAGAACACCGAACACAGCCATCAGTGCCGCCATCAGAAACACATAGGACGCGGAACCTCCTGTAAGGCCCCAGGCTCTGGTAAACGGTTCCGAAATCAGATATGCCAGAATTCCCACAATTCCGTAACCGGCAAAAATAAATCTCTGCTTTTTCATAATGATCAGGGAATAATAAAACAGATTCATGAATGCATTCAGGGCACCTCCCGCAATGATCAGCACCAGCGCCGCCCGGCAATCAGCCAGAGCATAACTGATGTTGGAATACAGGATGCTTAAAACCGGAATGCCCAGGAACCAGGCGTCTCCCACTGCCAGCACCGTAAGGCCGCCGATGACGGCCGCCAGCCGCCCGATGAGTTCCCGGAACTGCCGGGTGCGGTTCATTTCCCATGCAAAAGCCATTTTCGTCAGATACGGCCGGATTACAAATCCCGCCACCAGATTGATGACGCTGGTGGGCATGAAAATGGCACCGTATACTGCCATATCCCTGTCCGTCATACAGCTTTCCACCGCATACTTGGATGCGGAAAAAATATAAAAGTCCAGGATCACGGAAAAAAACAGCAGCGTGTTGTCCCGGAACAGATTTGCAATCTTTCCCCTGCTTTTCTTCCAGTCAACGTCCGGAAGCGCCCGGATCACCAGCACATCAAAAATCAGGAAGCCGGCCACCTGGGCTGCCACCGCTGCCATGCTGGCAGCCACAAGGTTCTTTTGAACAGAAAGTGCTGACAGAAACACCGTCACCGACAGTATGGTCCTGAATGCATTGGACTTTCCCGTCAGGTACAGACGTCCCTGCCTCTGGAACTCAGCCTCATAGGCATCCGCCAGCGCATCAATGACTTTGTACACCACCATCAGGAACACCGTGGCCCCTTTTACAAAGGAATATCCGTTGATTCCCACATAAAAGGCGCCCACGGTCAGTGCGAACAGGCAGGTAAGAAGCCTGAGTCCCAGGTACTCCCCGAAAGAATACCGGTTCCCCGTGTCCGTGATCTGAAATGGCCGGATGCCGAAATAGGCCACCATGAACATATGCTGTCCGAAGGTGGTAAAGGCAAAGGTAAAGATGCCGCCCGCATCCTCTCCGGCAATCTGGATCACCGCAATGGTCAGCACCATGGATGCCAGTGCATACAGGAAGCTGCCGATCATGTTCCAGATAATATTACGTTTTTCCGGGTTCTTCCGGTCATTCCCTATGATCAGGCGTGATAATGCTTCCATTGGTCTTGATTCCTGTCTTCTCTGAAATATAGTCCAGAATCCTCCTGTAGTCTTCGATGAAATCCACCTCGGCCCAGAAATATCCCCGGATGTCTTTCACGGCGATATCCCGTTCCCCGCTGATGCTGTATATGGCGTCCTCCCACCACTTTCCATGGCACTGCTCGTCCACCAGACGGTTCATGCTCTCCAGAAACACGGGCACAAAGGATTTTCTCATGAGAACAATGCCCGTGTATTCGCAGTCCCGTTCTTCCAGCTTCAGGTCCTTGCCGTACCGCCTCAGCATTCCGTGTTCCGTGCCGAAGAAGTAATCGCCGTCCAGGACCCGGTCGGAGTCCGCCAGAAGGAACACATCCTCCGGCTGTTTCATCATGTAGTCCAGAATCTCCTGGCTCCAGTACACGTCTCCGTTGGCCACGATGGCATCGTCATCTCCGGAAAAAAGTCCCGCGTTTTCCGCCATCCAGAGAGAGCCGATGCTGTTGGTCACATCATAGAAAGGATTGTGGACCAGATGCACCGGAAGTCCGGAAAGGACCCTTTCAATCTCTTTATGCCGGTATCCCACGATCACCGTGGTTTCAATTCCGTTTTCAAGCAGCATCTCCGCCGTCTGACGGATCAGCGGCTTTCCTCCCACATCCACGGTACATTTTGGAATGTTGGGCAGGTATTTGCTGATGCGGCTGCCTCTTCCGGCTGCCAGGATAAATGCTTTCATCGGTCTACCTCATAAAATGCTTCTGTAAACTGTTCCATCACGTTTCTGCTGCCGGTGGAAATCCGGATATAGTCCTTCAGCATTTCCTGCCGGTATGTCTTGATCAGAATTTTCCTGGCCTCCAGACGTTCCTTTACCAGGTCCACGCTGGTCTTTACGCGGATAAACGCATAGTTTCCGTTTTCCGCAAAAAATTCGTATCCATGTTCCTTCAGGGATTCTTTCAGGTACTGCCTTCCTTCCCTTTCGATGGCCACCAGCTTCTCACACAGTCCTTTTTCCGCAAGAATATGTTCGCCGAACTTCAGGGCCACCGCATTGGTGTCAAAGGTCGGCCGCACGTTCCAGATATAGTGAATCAGCTTCTCATTTCCCGCCAGGAATCCCAGACGGCAGGATGCCAGGGAAAACAGCTTGGAAAATGTCCGGATCAGCACCACATTGTCATATTCGAAAATCTTTTTCAGGAACGTTCTGTCATAAAAATAATGATAGGCTTCATCCACAATCACCAGCGCCCCCACCTCTCCGGCACGGCGGGCGATCTGGTCGAACTCTTCCTCTGTATAAACAGAGCCGATGGGATTGTTTGGATTTAACACGGATACGATGCTGACATCCTCCGTGATGGCATCCAGCACCCTGGAAAAATCCAGGGTAAAATCCGGATTGTACATGACCGGCTTATGGTTCAGTCCGAAAATCAGACAGTTGATCCGGTACATTTCAAAGGTGGGGGACACGGTCACCACACTGGATCCCGGTCTTCCGAACACTTCGAACAGATAGCGGATGGCCATGTCGGAGCCATTGGTGACGCAGAGATTTTCCCTCGCAACTCCCAGATATCCGGCCAGCATTCCAAGGAATTTTTCCGGTTCCGGATATGTGGCAAAAAATTCCGGTGTCAGTTCTTTTTTTACTTTTTCCACGAATTCCTCCGGCAGGCCCTCCGGATTTTCATTCATGTCCAGACGCAGAAAGTCCAGACGCCCCTGGCGTCCGCCGATCCGCTCGATATTCTTCACGCATTCTTTTACATACATTCCGTGTATTCCTCTTTTCCTGCATCCGCCGTTTCATCGCAGAACTGAAGCCGGTACGGATAGTGAGTCTTTCTCTTTTCCTCCGGCGGAAGCTTCATGTAATCGCCGTACTGCCGCTCCATGACTTCCTCAATGTCCCCGGTAAAATTCAGCCAGGTATCTTCATACGGCAGTTTCCGGAGCGGAAACATCTTTGTCTTATCCACAATGTTCCAGAACGGATTGGTATCCGGAAGGAATGCCATGCGCCTGGTTTTCTTTCCTTCATATTTCCTGCAGGCGGACTCGCAGTGAGCCCGGAACAGGGCGGGTTTCAGATGAAGCCCACGGATCCCCCGGTGCACCAGCCGGCATACAGCCCAGATGGCTTCCGCCTTCCATCCGCTCTGGGCAAGATACGGTTTTTCCATGCAGGCAAGCACCAGCAGCTTGCTCCAGAACCAGGCGGTCCAGGCCTGAATCTGACAGGCCAGTTTTCCGTCCGCCAGATTATCCATCACGTAGAGATCCAGAAAAATTCCGAAGGGACAGTCCACATCCTTCATCACCTGTTCCTGAAACACTGTGCCGCATTTGCAGAGTCTGGTGGTCATCATCGGATACTCCGGATGTGTCCGGTTATTGAGAATATAATACTTTCCCTTCCACTCCTTTCTGGCCAGACGGAGAAATGTCTCAAAGTCCTTTCTGGGCATGCCGATATCGATGTCATCGTCCCAGGGAATAAACCCCTGATGTCTCAGCGCCCCGATGCCGGTGCCGCCGATGCCGAAATAAATCAGGCCGTGGGAATCACAGAGACTCATGAAATCCTTCAGCATGGAAAGCTCTGTCTTCTGCAGCTTTTTCAGCACTTCCGGCTCATAAAACTCATGCATGTCCAAACTCCTTTTTCACGCAGGCAAAGGCAGATTCAATGACCTTGTCCATATCATAATACCGGTATTCTGCCAGACGTCCTCCGAAAATCACATGTTTCTCTTCTGCTGCCAGATCCGCGTATTTCCGGTACAGTTCCTGATTTTTTTCATCATTGACCGGATAATAGGGTTCCATGCCTTCGGTCCATTCGGCAGGGTATTCTCTGGTGATGACGGTTTTTTCCTGCGTGCCGAATTCAAAATGTTTATGTTCGATAATTCTCGTATAGGGTGTTTCCCTGTCCGTATAGTTGATCACCGCATTCCCCTGGAAGTTATCCGTATCCAGCACTTCCGTTTCAAACCTCAGACTGCGGTATTCCAGTTTCCCGAACCGGTAGTTAAAATAGCTGTCAATGGTGCCTGTGTATACAACTTTGTCTGCCAGGCTGTCAAAATACTCTTTCTTCTCCAGATAATCCGTGTTCAGGAGGACCTCGCATCCTTCAAACAGTTTTTCCACGATCCGGTTGTAGCCGCCGATGGGGATTCCCTGGTATAAATCATTGAAATAGTTGTTGTCATAGGTATAGCGCACAGGAAGACGCTTGATGATAAAAGCCGGCAGTTCCCGGCAGTCTCTTCCCCACTGCTTTTCCGTGTAGCCTTTCACCAGTTTCTGATAAATATGGGTGCCCACCAGGCTGATGGCCTGCTCTTCCAGATTTTTCGGTTCTCCCTGAATGACCTTCCGCTGTTCACTGATGATCTGTTTTGCTTCCTCCGGTGTGGAGATTCCCCACATCCGGCTGAACGTGTTCATATTAAAGGGCATGTTGTACATTTCCCCTTTATAATTGGCTACGGGGCTGTTGGTATAACGGTTGAATTCCACCAGGCTGTTGACAAAGTTCCAGACTTCCCGGTTGCTGGTGTGGAAAATATGTGCCCCGTATTTATGGACATGGATGCCTTCCATATCTTCACAGTAAATATTCCCGCCCGGATGATTCCTTTTTTCCACCACCAGGCACTTTTTCCCTTCTTTTTCTGCAAAATACGCAAACACTCCCGCAAACAGACCGCTGCCCACCAGGACATAATCGTACTGTTTCATTCCCTTGCTTCCTCCGCTTCTTTCTTCCTGTTTTCCGCCATATCCGGCAGAGAATTCCCGGATTCCCCGGATTTCTGCCTGAACTACCCGTATTTTACTATATCCTCATGGAAAAGTAAATGTTCTCCTGTGGTGCCGCCTATTCCCTGCGGAACTGGCCGGCCATCTGGGAAACCACAAGAAGCGCGGTTCCCAGGAAAATAAACATATCTCCCAGATTGAACACGACTTTTTTCAGAGCTTTCCACTGGATGCTGAAATAGTCCACCACATATCCCCTGACCTGACGGTCATAGAGATTGCTGGCTCCCCCTGCCAGAATCAATGTCATGGCTGTTTTTTCAATCAGATTTCCCTTTTTCCCCGCCAGCCACGCCCAGATACCTGCAGCCGCCGACGTCATGCAGAGAGGAAGGAGTTTTACCAGATCCGGCCGTTCCTTCAGGACACCGAAAGAAAACCCTGCATTGTGGTTCCTGTAAAGGCGGATTTTTCCCTTGCTTCCCTCCATCATTCTCGGAAACTCTCCCGGATCCTGATTTTCTATCTGATTTTTTACGGCCAGATCCAGAAAGGCCAGTGTGGTTCCCAGTCCCAAGAATCCGATCATCCAATCGCTCCTTTCCTTTTTATGGAATCTCTTCATTTATCTTACACCATTTTCCCGGCCAAGTCCATGTTTTTCCGGTGCCGGGCACATGCAGCAGCCGTTTACGGCATATAGTATTAGCAAGTTTCATCAGGAGTATCAGAATGGCCTGTACGGAATCCGCGGCATCGGAATTTTATGCCGACTTCATCACCCGCAGTTATATTTCCTCCGGAGATCCCGGAGAACTCCCGCCCGACAGCTGTACCGATATCATAAACAGCCAGTTTTCAGTGGTCTATCTGCCGCTGGAACCGCTTCTTCCTCTTTCGTTTTCCCGCTACTCCTATTCCGGAATCCCGAAACTCTACTCTCTCCTGGATTCCACTGCCATGGAAGCCTCCGGCATTCTGTCCGCCTTTCGCTCTCCGGCCCTCGGGAACCAGGGACAGGGGGTTCTGATGGGATTTGTGGATACGGGTATCGATTATGAAAATCCTCTGTTCAGGAATCCCGACGGAACCACCAGAATCGAAGAACTCTGGGACCAGACCGAAAGTTCCGGCACCGGTTTTGACGATACCGGCTTTTCCGCCCTTTACGGCACCCGGTATACTGCCTCCCGGATCAACGATGCCCTGCGTTCCGGAGATCCGCATTCTCTGGTTCCGGAATCCGACTCCGTCGGTCATGGCACTTTTCTGGCTTCCATCGCCGCAGGAGGCATATCGGAAGAATCTGAGTTTATCGGCGCAGCTCCCCGTGCCGCACTGGCAGTGGTAAAGCTGAAACCGGCCAAACAATACCTGAGGGATTTTTACCTGATCCGGGAAGACGCAGAAGCCTATCAGGAAAATGACATCATGATGGGAATTTCCTTTCTTCTGGATCTGGCCAGACGGCTGGGAAGGCCTCTGGTTCTCTGTCTCGGGCTCGGAACCAGTCAGGGCAGCCACGACGGAAAGGGCCCCCTGGGCCTGTATCTGGAATCCGTCAGCAACATCATCGGCGTCTGCATCGTCACCGCCGCCGGCAATGAAACGGGGTTCGGCCACCACTATATGGGAATGCCGGCTCTGAACCGGGAGTACGAAGATGTGGAACTGCGTGTGGGGGAAAAAGAACGAGGTTTTTCCATGGAGCTGTGGGCCTATGACGCGGAAGTTTACAGTGTGGGCTTTGTGACTCCCACCGGAGAAGTGGTGGAACGCCTTCCGGCCGCTCCTTCCGGCGAAAACCGTCTGACGTTTCTGCTGGAAAAGACGGAGATCACCGTTTTTTTCCGTGCTGCCGACATCATCACCGGAAGTCAGCTGATCTTCATGCGATTTTCCGCCCCTACTCCCGGCATCTGGCATATCCGTGTATACAATTCTCTGCGATTTCAGGGACAGTTTCACATATGGCTTCCCTGCCGGGGATTTATATCCGATTCCACCTATTTTCTGAGCCCGGACCCCAACACCACTCTGACAGATCCGGGAAACGCTCAGCTTCCCATTACGGCCACGGCCTATAACCACAGAAACCGCAGCCTGTATATCCACGCCAGCCGGGGATATACCAGAAGCGGTCTCATGAAGCCGGATCTGGCGGCACCCGGAGTTGATGTGCAGGGGGCATCCCTGTCCCGGCTGCAGCCCATGACCAGAATGACCGGCACTTCCGCAGCGGCAGCCTTCGTGGCCGGTGCTGCCGCTGTCCTCATGTCCTGGGGGATTGTGGAACGCAATGACCTTTTCATGACCACTTCCGTCATCAAGACCATCCTGACCCGCGGGGCAGAAAGAAATCCAGCCCTCCCGTATCCGAACCGCGAGTTCGGATACGGGACGCTGGATCTTTACCAGTCCTTTTTAACCATTCGTTCCTGAAACGGCCGGGATCATCCCGGCCCCTCTCATTTCAATACGGGGGCCTCCCTTTTTTTCCAGATAGGCCCTGGTGATCACCACGGAGCCGATTTCCGGATCTTTGGGAATCTCATACATGATATCCAGCATGAATTCTTCGATGATCGCCCTCAGGGCTCTGGCGCCGGTTTCCTTTTCCATCGCCTGCTCTGCAATCCAGTCCAGAGCATCCTCTTCAAATTCCAGCTTGACTTCATCCATGCCAAGAAGCTTCTGATACTGCTTGAGAATCGCGTTTCTGGGTTCCTTCAGAATCCGCACAAGGAATTCCCGTGTCAGCCCCTGAAGCGTCACGGTTACAGGAAGCCGTCCCAGAAATTCCGGAATCATCCCGAAATTTCTCAGATCCCTGTTGGTGACTTTTGAAAGGATATCCGGGTCCCTGTCATACCGGTCTTTCAGGTCCGCTTCAAATCCCATGGAAGAATGTTCCGTCAGACGTTCTTTTATGATGTTCTCAAGATCCGGAAACGCACCGCCGCAGATAAACAGAATATTGTCCGTATTTACTGTTTCCATGGGCGTCATGGCGTTCTTCTGGTTGGTTCCCACCGGGACCTCCACATCTGCGCCCTCCAGCAGCTTCAGAAGTTCCTGCTGCACGGATTCTCCGCTGACGTCCCTGGTACTCACAGACTTTTTCTTGGCGATCTTGTCAATTTCATCTATAAAGACAATTCCCATTTCCGCCTTTTCCACGTCGTTGTCTGCAGCCGCCAGCAGCTTGGAAATCACGCTTTCAATATCATCTCCGATGTAGCCGGCCTCTGTCAGAGAGGTGGCATCGGCAATGGCCAGCGGCACATTCAGAAGTTTCGCCAGTGTCTTCACCAGATACGTTTTTCCGCTTCCCGTGGGACCGATCATCAGGATATTGGATTTTTCAATTTCCACATCTTTTCCGAACTTTTCCGCATCCGGGGACGTTTTGTCAAAGACCCGTTTATAATGGTTATACACCGCCACGGAAATGGCCTTTTTGGCCTTTTCCTGTCCGATCACGTACTCATCCAGCTGCTCCTTGATCACGTGGGGTGCCGGAATCTCACTGAGCTTGAACAGTTCTTTTTTCTTTGTTCCTTTCTTTTTTACCCGTTTTCTGCCGGGAATTGCCCCCAGATCAATCTGTCCGATGGGGATTCCCCATCCCATGTTTCCCCACGGGAACCCGCCGGCTGCCGGATTTGCCTCTTCTGAAGCGGAGTCTCCGGACTCAGCTTCCCTGTTTTCTTCCCCGGTATCCGCGGTGTCCGCACTCTGTTTTTCCTGTTCTGCCGCCGTATTCTTTTCTGTCCCGGCTCCGGTTTCTTCCTGTTTTTTCTGAGAGCCGTCCGTTCTGGCCTGTACGGGTGTTCCGGAGACTCCCGGGAAAAGCTGCGACGCCGGAATTCCGGACAGCTTCGAGAGATCCATTCCGCTTCTTGTAACCGCATCAAAGGCTTTCTGCATGCAGTCATGGCAGATATCAATGCCCGGAGGCATGGTGATCATTTTTCCGGCCTTGCTTTCCGGCCGCCGGCACACATAACAGACTTTTTCATATTCCCCGTCGTCGTGGCCTGTGGTGTTTTTTTCTCTCTCGTCCAAATTCATTCTCCTTACTTTTATGCAGTCGTCCTGTCTGAGGACCGTTAACATCTGTCAGTCATCTGAATCATCATTATAAAGCATTTTGCATGGGGCCGCAAGCATAACCGCGTTTTGTCCTCCCCCGCAGGATTCCTCTGCAAAAAACGGCAGGCACATCGTTCTTCCATGTGCCTGCCGCTGTTTTTTTCCTGTTCTGTTTCCGGTCAATTCCGGCATCAGTCTCCGCTCTCTCCTGATTCAGCCGTTTCCTCATTCTCCTGCGGACGGTTCTTCAGGGTAACCTGAACCTCCCGTTCCACATACTGCCCGTTTTCCAGGGACTGCACCGTCAGTGTCACTGTGGTGCCTGCCTTATAGTAGGTCAGAAGTTCCGTAAGATCCGCATTGGAATGAACGGTTTCTCCGTCAAACTTGGTAATGATGTCCTTTTCCCTCAGGTCGGAACCCGCTGCTGCGGAATCTTCCATAATCTTATATACATAAACACCTTCCGGCATGCCGTACATTTTGGAGGTCACAGAATCAATGTTCTGAACCTGGATTCCCAGATATCCCTGTTCCTCTTCTGCCACTTCGATCTTGGTGGTTCTGGACATCAGATCATCGATAATATCTTTTGCCAGAGAAATGGGAATTGCATAGCCGACGCCCTCCACCTCGGTGGACGCATATTTTGCTTCGTTGATTCCGATCAGTTCGCCCTTGGAGTTCAGCAGAGCGCCGCCGCTGTTGCCGGGGTTGATGGCCGCATCTGTCTGAATGACAGTTTTGGTGACACCGTCCACTTCAATTTCCCGGTTAAGGGCACTCACGTGTCCCACTGTCACGCTCTGTCCCAGTCCCAGTGCATTTCCTATGGCAATTACGCCTTCTCCCATTTTCAGGGCATCGGAATCGCCCAGAGTGGCTGCCTTGATCTGTGTCTTGGTATCTGCGGAGATCTTATCCAGAGGAACGGCGATCACTGCCAGATCGGAAGCGGAATCCGTTCCCTTGACATTGGCTTCCACGGTGCTTTCATCAATGAAGGTCACCTGAAGGCTGCTGGAGTCTTCAACAACATGGTTATTGGTCACAATCAGAAGTTCCGTATCGTTCTGTCCCACGATGATGCCGGAACCGCTGCTGGGAACCTCATAGGTCTGTGTTGCCCCATACCATGTATTGTTCTGGTAAAGCATGGTATTGGTGATTGCCACCACGGAAGGCATGGCCGCCTCCACAATGGGAGACACGTCTTCAATCACCACTCCGTCAGAGCTTTCGCCGGATGTGGATGCCTGCACGGTGGGCGTCGATGCCAGAGTGCTCTGGGAAGTCTGCGTGCTTTCCGTTTCTGCAGCCTGCTCCGGGAAAATCAGCTGTGCCGCCCGGTTCACACCGAACATGGTGCCGCCGGCCACCACGCCGAACAGCAATGCGGAAGCCGTTACCAGAGCTGCCGTTCTCATGAACGGATTCTTTTTAGGCTGATGATGGCTGCCGCCGTTTTTCTGCTCCGGATTCTCATGGCCGCTGTTATAATAGTAGTTCTGGCTCTGGTACGGATACGGACTGGAATACGTGTTCCGGTTCTGTCCGTTCTGTTCCTGATACTGGCGGTTCTGTCCGCCCTGTCCGTAAGAATCCTGATAGGGATCCTGATGGTTTCCGGACAGATTTCCGAATACCTGCTGTCTTTCCCCGTTTTCAGAGGTTCTGTTTTCATTCATATCTTTGTCTGTTTCATTCCATTTATTTTCATCGTACATAAAAAAGTCTCCTTCCTTACGATCGGTATCTGTTTTTCTCTTGTTCTGCTTCACAGTCTATCAGCTATTTGTGATGAAACTGTGATAAAAGTACAACCGATGTGTGAAAAAATGAGATTTACCCGTTCCGGGCAGAAAAATACCGGAAACCGAAGAAAAAGCCGGCACATTGACGTGCCGGCCGGTATCGGATTTCCGCAGAATCCGCATTTTTATTCTTTTTCTTTTGCCATCAGGCCGAAAGCAGGGCGGAAAGTCCGAAATAAATAAGGACCACAACGCCCAGAACAATCCGGTAATATCCGAAAAAGCGGAAATCATGGCGTTTCACATATCCCATCAGGAATTTGATGGAATACATGGATACCACAAAGGATATGGCCATGCCTGCAAACAGGAAGAAAAATTCCGCGGGCGTAAAAGCCAGGCCGTAATGAAAGATCTTCAGCAGGCTGGCCCCGAACATCACCGGAATTCCCAGGAAGAAAGTAAACTCTGCCGATGCGGTGCGGGAGCAACCCAGCAGCATCGCCCCGAGAATGGTGGCGCCGGAACGGGAAGTTCCGGGAATCAGCGCCAGAAGCTGAAACAGTCCGATGTAAAATGCGTTCAGGTAGCTGATCTGAGATACCTTTTTTATGGGAAATTCCACATATTCGTTATGCTTTTCCAGAACTATGAACAGAATGCCGTAAATGATCAGCATGGCCGCCACCACGTAGGCATTCATCAGGTACGTATCCAGGAATTCATCCAGAAGCAGTCCCACAACAGCTGCCGGCAGGCAGGCTACAATGATCTTGAACCAGAGGTGCCAGGTTGCCCTTCTCTGGGGTTCCTTCTTGCCGCTGTCCCAGGGATTCAGCCGGCGGAAGTAAAGGACCATCACCGCCAGAATGGCCCCCAGCTGGATCACCACACGGAATACATTCATGAAGTCATCCGTTACGTTCAGATGAACAATCTGTTCCACAAGGATCAGATGGCCGGTACTGCTGATCGGAAGCCATTCGGTAAAGCCTTCCACAAGGCCGAACACTACCACCTTAAGGAATTCAATAAAAACACTCATTCATTTTCTCCTTTTTTGATGTTTTCGATCTGCCAGTCAATGGGCTCCAGTCCGTTTTCCGAAAGATAACGGTTGGTCTTGCTGAACGGTCTGCTTCCGAAAAATCCACGGTACGCAGACAGAGGACTGGGATGAGGCGCCTCCAGAATCAGATGGCGCGGATTGGTCAGCATGGGCTTTTTGCTCTGCGCCGGCCGCCCCCAGAGAATAAATACCATGGGTCTGTCCTGTTCGCTGAGGATCCGGATTGCCGCATCCGTAAAGGTTTCCCAGCCGATATTTCTGTGGGAGTGAGCCGCGTGGGCCCGGACAGTCAGTACGGTATTCAGAAGAAGGACTCCCTGATCTGCCCATTTTTTCAGATATCCGTTGTCCGGAATATAGCATCCGCAGTCTTCGTGAAGTTCCTGATAGATATTCACCAGAGACGGCGGAATATCCACCTCCGGCTTCACCGAAAAACAGAGACCGTGGGCCTGCCCCGGCTCATGATAGGGATCCTGTCCCAGAATCACCACCTTCACCCGGGAAAGCGGCGTGAAGGCAAATGCATTGAAGATATCATCCGGAGCCGGATAGATGGTTCTCGTCTCATATTCATGCCGTACGGTCTCATATAGTTTTCTGTAATACGGTTTCCGGAATTCTCCCTGGATCGGTTCCAGCCAGTCATTGCTGATTGCTGCCATGTGCTTCCTCCATCTGCTGTTTTTCTTCTGTTTTTTCTTCTGATGCCGCTTCCCGGCATTTTCCGTTCCCCAGCGCTGCCGCAAAATCCACGGAATTTTCCTGTACTCCCCTGGCCTTGTCTTTCAGTTCGTCAGGAATCTGATAGAAGTTCTGTCCGATCCGGTACAGAAAAGCCTTCCGGTTCAGCATCGCCGTTTTTTCAAAGGGCCACCGCATCAGAGACGGCCGGGAAAAATCCTCTCCCAGCTCCAGAATCAGTGTTTTTCTGTTCAGCGTAAAAGACAGCCATTTCATATAGGCGTCCCATTGCTCTTCTGCCGATGTCTCATCAAAGGGCGCTGCCACATGTCCCGGCTTCATTCCCAGCCGGGAAACCGCTTCACCGGTCAGTCCCGTAATCAGAAAGAAATCCTTTCCTTCCGTTATTTTCTTCAACGAGGCAGCCGCCTGTTTTACTTCATCCGGCTGTCTTCCGCTTTTTCCGTTCCATTCGTTTCCGATTCCGATGAGTATCTTCTCCGCATGCTCCAGTTTCTCCAGAATCTCCTGTTTTGCCTGTTCCGGGTCCATATCGTTCTCCTGTCTGTTCCGGCCTGCACCGCCGTATTCTGTAAGCCCATGACATTCGTTTTCCGCCCCGTCATGGAATTGTTCCAAGTATACCACAAAAATCCTCAGGATTCAACAAAGGCCTTCCTGCCCCCCTGTTTTTCCGGCGGACGGCTGTCCCGCATTTTCTTCCGGACTCCCGTGGGAGAATTTCCCAAAAAAGCGGTCCGAAGCACTTTATTTTATCCCATATGACGGATGCATGGAATTTATTCTTTCAATCAGAGAAAATATACCACAATTTTTCTTTCAGAAACATTACAAATATTAAAATTTTTTTATAAAAATATTGAACTTTCTATAAAACCGGTTGAATTCCGTAAAATATGTGCTATGATATGGAAACATATCTGACCAGATTTTGTTCTGGTTGAAAAGGGAGCAGTTTTTTGATCAAAAGGTGAGTATTATGAATTTGACACAGTTTACAGAAGCATTCAATCTGACGATCGCAGTCATCCTCACGGCCGCCTATTTTTATCAGCTGGTATACCTTGTGATTGGTCTTGTTCACGGGAAACATGCCGGACAGCCGAAGGAACCGTCCAGGTACCATCGCTTCGCCGCCGTCATTCCGGCACGGAATGAAGAGGCCGTGATCGGGGAACTGATCCGGAATCTCCGGAATCAGAACTACCCGGAAGATCTGCTGGACATTTATGTCATTGCAGACAACTGTACGGATCAGACCGCGGGAGTCGCCCGCCGGGAAGGCGCCCGGGTGTATGAACGGGAAAATTCCAGACAGAAAGGCAAGGGCTATGCCCTTGATTACTTTTTCCATCACCTGGCCATGGACGGCAGGGATGACTATGACGGCTACTTTGTATTTGATGCCGACAATCTGATCGACCCGAACTTTGCAGCGGAAATGAACCGGACATTTGATACCGGCCGGTATGATGTGCTGACCTGCTACCGTAATTCCAAGAATTTCGGCAGCAACTGGATCTCCGCCGGATATTCCATCTGGTTCCTGAGAGAGGCCAGACTCCTGAATCTGCCCAGAATGGTCCTCGGAACCAACTGCCATATTTCCGGAACCGGTTTCCTGGTATCCGGAAAAGTCATCCGCGAAAATCATGGATGGCCGTTTTATCTTCTTACAGAAGATATCGAGTTCTCTGTGGACAGTGCTCTCAAGGGCTACCGGATCGGCTACTGCGGAAAAGCGGTTGTGTATGACGAGCAGCCTACCACATTCCGCCAGTCATGGGATCAGCGGCTCAGATGGTCCAAAGGCTTTTATCAGGTGGACGCAAAATACAGCCTTCCTCTTCTGAAAAGCTGTCTGCGGCCCGGACGTCAGGCATGGTCCTGTTATGATATGTTCATGACCGTAGCTCCCGGCATGCTGCTGACGCTGTTTACCATCGTATTCAACGTGTTCCTGGCTCTGATCTGTCTGACACAGCCTGCATATATTGCCCACAGGATCCTGAATCTGTCTTTCGGATTTATTTTTGCAGCGGTATGGAAATTTTACGCAGCCCTGTTCTTCTACGGGCTTGTCACGGTTATCTGTGAATGGAAGGAAATCCATGCGGAACCCTGGAAAAAGCTGGTTTATCTGGTGACCTTCCCGGTTTTCATGTTTACCTATATCCCCATTTCCCTGTATGCCCTGGCAAAAAAAGTGGAATGGAAGCCCATTTATCATTCTGCACAGACCAGTATCATGAAATCATAAGTATGCTTTTGAACGGACCGGTATGCATGCCGGTCCGTTTTTTCATGTGTTTTCCCTGTTCCGGCCCGGATTCCCGCTGCTGCCCTGAATTTCCCTGCCGAGAAGCCGGAGAATCTTTTCACTTTCTTCCAGAAGTTTTCCTGCAATCTCCTTCTGAAAAGCCGTTCTGGCTTCTTCTTCTGCCAGCTGACTGTACAGGTGCAGGCTGAGTGCCGATGCAGACAGTTTCTTTTCTCTGGCCGCTTCCTGCTCCTTTTCCCCGGCGGACATGCCCAGAACCTGTTCCAGTTCTTTTTTCTGCCTCAGATTTTCTCCGCGCTGTTTTTCCAGTTCCGTTTCCAGACCTGACCTGATTTTTTCTCCCCGCATCCACAGGAAAACGGCCCCCAGTGCTGCCAGTGCTGCCATGACTTCCCACATATCCGTCTCCTCCGTTTCTATAAGTACTGCTCTGCCCGGCTGCGCAGAGTTTCCAGCAGGAACGGTCTGCGTATATATGCCACAGGCCGGGAAACATCCGCTCCGGCGGCATGGACCGTAAGATCTGCTCTGTCTTCGGAATCATCACCCAGAACAAGAACCGGATACCGGAGACTGAGTCTTCCTGCAGCAGTCCCCTTTTCCAGCAGTCCGGGTTCTGTCACCAGCAGATCCGTTTTTTTCTTTTCCTCCCACTTTCCTGCATCCCGCACATTGGTGAACAGTCTGCATGTACGTCCCGGCCGCTCCAGTGCCCGGCAGATTCCCTGTCCGAAAGTCATGTCTTCCACCAGCACCATGATTTTCTTTCCGCTTTCTTCCGTCTCCTGCCGCCACTGAATGAAATCGATGACCGGCGTATGGTAAAGGCTGAAATCCTTTTCGCTGCGGAACCCGTCATGGTAAGCTCTTGCTGCCGCACAGAGACGCAGACAAAGTTCACGGATATCCAGACGGATGTTGGTGATTCCGTTTTCCTCCGCCTCCCGGTCCAGGTGGCAGATGGAGCTTCCGCAGTTGACTCCCAGGTGAAAATGGATGCTGTCTTCACCGTCGTCATTGTCGAACCCTCTGTTCTGATGAAGATATTCGCACCTCAGCTGCCAGCATTTCTCCCCGTTCAGATACGGAGTTCCGTCGCCGTCCGGCCGGCGGAAAAAATCTGCCCCGTATGTATCAAACCAGAGTACATACTGCCTTCCGGTGTCTCTGGCAGGATTTCCCTTTCTGTCTTCCATGATCCTTCCGTCCCGGTACCTCCTGACCATTTCCGGATATGCGATGCCGCCGCAGATATCCGGCAGAGTCAGTGCCAGCGCCAGCGCCGACTGCCATCTTTTGTCTTCAATGTTCTGTTCGATTTCTCTGATACGGTCCATGAAAGAGAAACTGACATCACCTTTTCCCATGGAATCCCTCCTGTATGATTTTTCCGGGACATTCCTTCATGCTCCCCGGTATTTTCTCCATTGTATCAGAAATTCCGGAGGAAAACCACACCGGATTCCCCGGATGTGCGGAGAAACCTTTTCCGGGAAAGACAAAAAAAACGCCGTCCGCATGCCTTCTGTGGCACTGCATCACGCCGCCTTCTGCTTTCTGTTTTTTCTGCAGCCGGTCCTGTTTTCCGCAGCTCAGATCACCTTGCTGCCGTTGGCTGTCAGTTTGAACTTTACTCCCAGCATTTCTGCTGCTCTTCTGCACATCAGCATACGACCCAGGAAAATTTCAAAATATTCCAGCATGGAACAGATTTCCTCGTCAATCTTCAGGCTCAGAGTAATTACATGTTTTTCTGCATTTACTTTAAGCTTTGCCTCTGTCACCGCGTAATTGACCCGGTCATGAATATCAAAGTTTCCTTTTTCCTTGTTTCTGACGCGGTTGCGTCTTACATCCGTCTTATCTGCCAGAATCAGTGCCGCGGAAATTGCGTCAACTGCCCCTCCTGTGGATTCATCATGGTTTCCTATGGCAGACACCACAGTCACTCTGTCTTCTGCCGGCATATCTGTTTTGGCCAGAATCCGGTCTGCCAGCAATGCGCCGTATTCGGCATGATGGCTGCGGTTGATGGCATTTCCCATATCATGCATAAAGCCGGCAATCTTCACAAGCTCCGTGTCATGTTCCGAATATCCGAGAGATCGCAGAATCAGTTCCGCCCGCTCCGCCACCACGGTACAATGCGCCTTGGAATGATCTGTATAGCCCAGAACCCCCAGGTTGTCGTTTCCCTTTTTTAAATAAGCCAGGATCTCTTCGTCCTTTCTGATCTGTTTGTAAGTCAATGCACTCCTCCTCTTCTTTTCCTCTGTTCTTTGTTTTTACCGGTTGTTTTATTCTTTACTAAAATACCCCTTTTTTTCTGCCGCGGCTATCATATAACGGTAAATTGAATATAAAATCCAGGTAAAATCACTGCCCCGGCGGCCGTTTTTCCGGTTACGGCTTTTCCTCCCGGATCTCCGAAAGATTTCTGAAATGCCGTTCTTCCAGAGCTTCATAGGCAGCTGTCTTGCAGATAATGGATTTTACCAGCTGATCCAGTTCACTTCCGTCCCTGTAATCTGCTGCCGCAAAATACCGGATTCTGTTGTCACAGAGCATCTTCTTCACCTTGGTTTTGTCTCCAGTATCCGGGTCATAGACACCGATGGAATGTCCGCCGTAAACATTGACCAGTTTCATGCAGGGAATGTCCGTATCACTGTCCCCGATATAAACCATGTTCCGGAAGGGAACCCGCATCTGATCCGGCGGGAAATATTCGTTGACCCCGGGGTCATTGATGTCCAGCACTCCTTTTTCAATCCGGAACAGAAACTGTGTCTTGCTGGTATAGTTAATCACCTGGGCCGGCCATTTGGCCACTCCCCGCTCATTATAATAAAAAGAGCTGGCATAAATCTTTTCAAAAGCACCTTTCCTGGCAATCTCCGTTCCCTCGATCATCTCCTTAAGCCCGGAGGATATGATATAGTGCTCCACAATCACGCCGCGCTCCGCCCCATATGCCCGGATCCGTTCAAACCATCCGTCCACCCCCTGGTAGAGTTTTACATGGGAACCGTATTCTGCCAGGCGCTCCCTGTTGAACACAATACGCCCCTCCGATTCCTCCACCATCTTATACATATAGGCCAGGTTATTGTCCATGTCATTTTTCACTGCCATGGCGTTGGATTCTTTCCAGAACTGTTCCACATCATAGCCCACGGACTGGATATATCCCTGGGCCTGCATGTCGTCCGGAGACAGTGTCTTGTCAAAATCATAGCAGATTGCCAGCACCGGCTGTTTTTCTTTTTTTCTCCGTTCGTATTCCATTTTCAGCCCCCCTTTTCAGGCGAAATTTTTTCTGCTTTCCCATATCATTTTACCATATAACCCCTCAGGCAACAATTCTTTTCCGGGCTGCGGGGCGCCGGCCGGGCCTGCGGCGTCTCAGAAAGGCATCCGCAGGCATCGGCACAGAAAAAGCCAGAACAGACCGTACCGGCACCGCCCGGGGCAGGAACAGGGTTTTCTTTGAACCCGTATTCCTCTTTCCCGCGGAAAGAAGCAGAAATTCTGCCTGATTTGGCATTTCTCTCCCAGGCTGAAAGTCCGGCCCGAAAGAAACGGCCTCCTGTCTTCCCTTATGCGTTCATTTTGGCTTTCACAATATAAGTCCCGCTGCCAACCGTACCAAAAAGATACTGGCCTGCAGCATTGGTCTTGGTGGTGGCAACCAGGGTCTCTGTGGTCCCGCCCATTCCATTGTCCTTTATCTGGTAAAGCCCCACAAAACAGCCTGCCATGGCATATCCGCTCTTGTTTTTTACAATGCCGCTGACGGTGCCGCTGTAGACTCTTGTGTCAATGTGCATGGTAATGGTCACATTGGCAATGGAACCGGCTGTAATGGTCACCGCCAGAACCGTGGCTGTGGCATACCCGTCCGCAGAAGCCAGGATGGAATAGATTCCGTCGGCCACATCATAGAACACAAATTCCCCGTCGGCAGCAGCATAGGTCACCGCAGCGGCAGCCCCCAGGGAATCCCGCAGTGTGATTCTGGCGCCGGCCACAGGCATGGTGCCGCCTGCCGGCAGGACAGAGGATACGACTCCGGCAATGGCTCCCAGCGCAAGGGTGGTATCTTTTGCAAGATTGAATTCCACACTGGTGGTATCACTTTCTGACAGGGTCACCTGCTGCAGGTCACTGAGCCGGTAGCCTTCTGCGACGGCACCCACGCTGTAGGTTCCGGCCGGCACGTCACTGAACGTATAGGCGCCGGCCGCATCCGTCAGCGTATGCCTGTAGGGATGTCCGGCCGCATCAAATATCTTGATGGTGGCATCGGGCACCGGAACCCCGCCGTCGGTGACAGTTCCGTACAGAACCGCGGTCTGGGCCGGTGCCGGCGGAAGATACAGATCCACATTTTCTTCCTGGATCCCGTCAATCATAAAATTCTCACTGTACTGCAGACTTAAAAGATCGTTGATAATATCAGCCATTTAAACTCTCTCCTTTTTATTCCACATGATTCTTTTCCCCGGGGCTTCCGATCAGAAACCCTACGCATCCGGAGACAAAATCCCGCAGCTGGGCGGCAGCGGCAGTGGCACTGCCGGCAGCAGCCCCCTCTGCTCCGATGCTCCGGTAGACCAGAAGCACCGCCAGACAGATCATTCCTATGGCAGCCGCCGTCATGATCTGGATTCTGGCCGCGGCTTTTTCTCCGTCTTCGCCTTCTTCCCCGGATTCCATGCTCTGGGTATAGACCGGTTCCGGCCCCGGCTGCGGCTCTCCCCCGCTCTGTTCTTTCTTTTCACCGGGAGCCCGGACGAAGTTGGCGCTCAGAATATATCCGAAAATCGATGCCAGAGAAGTCCGGACAATGACATCAATATTTCCGGCCTCGGCATTTGCAGGAGCTCCCCCGAACAGGCTTAAGAAAGACTGGAGCAGAAGAACTCCGAAAAACAGGATAAGGCATTTGTCCACCAGTTGGATTCTGTTCCAGGCCAGAAGCAGCCGGTTTCCTGTTTTTCCGTTTTTTCCCATTGTCTCACCTCCTCCCGGAATCAGGAACAGTACAGGTCATTGCTGGGTTCTTCTGTTTCTGAACGTTTTCTCTTCCGTACTCTATATAACGTATGTACCGGAGGGACAAAGGGTTCCTGCGTACCTGCCCGTTACTTTTCTGCTCCGGATATGTTATAATACGGGCATATGCAGTTTCCGGAAAGAATCCGTACAGGAGAAAGGGGAGTTTTCAGATGATCATAAGTGCCAGCAGACGGACCGATATTCCGGCATTTTTTTCTGACTGGTTCCTGCGCCGCCTTCAGGAAAAGCAGGTATATGTCAGAAATCCCATGAACTGCCATCAGGTGAGCCTGATTGATCTCTCGGAAGATGTGGTGGACTGTATTGTGTTCTGGAGCAAGAATCCGGCACCCATGCTGAAAAATCTGAGCCGGCTGGATCCATACCTGTATCTGTTTCAGTTTACCCTCAACGCCTACGGCCCGGGTCCTGAGCCCGGCATTCCTCCCCTGGAAGACCGGATCTCCGTCTTCCGTCATCTGTCGGAACGCATAGGAAAAGACCGGGTCATATGGAGATATGACCCGGTCCTCATCACCGGCACGTACACGGTCAGCTGGCACATCCGCCAGTTCTGCCTTCTGGCTGAGGCCCTGGCCCCCTGGACGGATACGTGTGTCTTCAGTTTTCTGGATCTCTATGCAGGAATCTCCGGCGCCCTGAAACGCCATGGAATCAGAGAGCCGGATCCTGAAGAGCAGCGGATCCTGGCAGAACATTTTTCATCCGCTGCCCATTCCCTGGGGCTTGAAATAAACACCTGCGCCGAAGCCGGGGACTTCTCTGAATTTCATATCGGCCACGGGGCATGCATTGACCGGGACCGGATTTCCCGGCTTCTGGGATGCAGCCTGAAGGCAGAAAAAGACCGGGGACAGCGGGCCGGATGCCAATGTGTATCCAGCATTGACATCGGCATGTACGGCACCTGTCCGGCGGGCTGTATCTACTGCTACGCCTCGGGGAACCCGTCCCGGACCTGCAGAAAAGGTGTGGCCTGCGGCGGCACTTCTCCGCTTTTATGCGGAGATCTCACTGTGGAAGACAGAATCACCGTCCGTAAAATGAAAAGCCTGAAAGATCCTCAGCTCAGCCTGTTCTCTCTTCCGCCCTTCCGCCGGGAAGAATAACCACGGATTCTTTTAGAAAATCACCACCAGCAGCATTTTAAAGTCTTCTTCCCCGTATACTGCGTGAGGATGCCCGGCGGGCATCACGATGGATTCCCCTTCCCGGAGAAAATACTCCGTTCCGTCAATGGTGATCTTCCCGACTCCTTCCAGGCAGGTGACAAAGGCGTCTCCCCCGGATTCATGGGTGCTGATCTCCTCCCCTCCGGCAAAGGCAAACAGCGTTACGCTCACCGCGCTGTTCTGAGCCAGGGTTTTGCTTACCACCTGCCCTTCCTGGCATGAAATCTGCTCCTTCAGCACCAGGACCTCTTTCTGGCTGATATTCTTCATCTTTACTCCCATTTCTGATCCCTCCCATATGTTTCTATTCCAGGATCCGGCCGTCTGCGGAAATGGTCACCACCTGCCAGGGGATAAACTTTCCGCTGGCCTGCAGAGCCTTTCTGGCCGCCTGCTCCAGTCCGCCGCAGCACGGAACTTCCATCCGCACAATTTCCACGCTCCGGATCTCGTTCTGTCTTATGATCTCTGTCAGTTTCTCGCTGTAATCGATGCTGTCCAGCTTCGGGCATCCGATCACCGTAACCCTGCCGCGCATGAAGTCCTCATGCATCCTGGCATAGGCATATGCCGTACAGTCCGCCGCAATCAGCAGCTTCGCTCCGTCCAGATACGGAGCCCGGACCGGCATCAGCCTGATCTGGCAGGGCCACTGGGCCAGGCAGGATTCTCCTGTCTCTGCAGACTTCCCGGACGCCGGACGGCGGCTCTCCGGCGCCGACCCCGGTCTGCGTTCCAGAAATCTGGTCCGGCTTCCGGGGCAGCCGGTAAAGGATTCCTGAACGTTCTTTTTCTGATTCGCCCGGACTGCCTCCCCGTCATAGGCTGCCGCTTCCCGCTCCACAAAAGTGATGGCGCCTGTGGGGCAGGCGGGAAGGCAGTCTCCAAGTCCGTCACAGTAATCATCCCGCAGAAGTCTGGCCTTTCCGTCCACCATGCCGATGGCCCCTTCATGACAGGCGGCAGCACAGGCACCGCAGCCGTTGCATTTTTCCTGATCTATCTCAATGATTCTTCTTATCATCGCATGTTCCTCCTTGCTTTGCTGCGCTCAGTATACTACAATATCCGAAAGAATGTTGTGGTTAAAACCACATTTCAGAAGAAAGGGAGAAAAAATGATTCCGATGGAAAATCCTGTATTCAAAAGCATTGAATCCGGAGAATATGAAGAAATGGCTGCCTGCGGATCCTTCCGCACAGCAGAATTCCAGAAAGATTCCGTGATCCTGCATGCCGGCCGCAGAACCGACGAGCTGGGAATCCTGCTTTCAGGCAAGATCCTGATTGAAAACATTGATATCTGGGGAAACCGCATGATCCTGCACGGCATTTCTCCCGGACAGTCTTTTGCCGAGACATATGCCTTTTGCCGTGTTCCCCTGATGGTGGACGTAATCGCTTCGGAGGACTGCAGAGTCCTCTTTGTGAGCCTGAAGGCCCTGCTGTCTCCCTATAACCGGAACCGGGGATGGTATGTGAAGATCCTCTACAATCTTCTGAGCCTGTCCTCAGAGAAAAATCTGGCCTGGTCCTCCCGCATGTTCTGCATCTCTTCCAAGAGCATCCGGGCCAGGGTCATGAGCTATCTGTCTTCCGAAGCCCGCCGGTGCCAGCGCACGGAAATCACCATTCCCTTCAGCCGCCAGCAGATGGCCGACTACCTGAACGTGGAACGGACGGCCCTGTCCAAGGAACTGGGAAAAATGCAGAAAGAGGGGATTCTGTCCTTCTCCGGGAACCGGTTCCGGCTTCTCCATCCGGAAGATGAGTTCTCCTTCTGAAATCCTTTCCCGCTCCCGGACAGCACATGAAAAAAAGACGTGAATCCGGCGGACTTTCTCCGCATGGTTTCACGTCTTTTCCGGATTTCCCGGTTGTTTTCTCTTATAAGGCCCGTTTTCCGGCTGTCAGTTTCGCTTTGATCTTAAGCCCTGCACCGGTCAGTTTTCCTTTTTTTCCTTCAGCTGTTTCATGATGTCTTCCAGATATGCGCCTTCCAGTTTGTATCCTTTCACATAAATGACAAATGCAAGGACCGTAATCACCGCCGGAATCACGCCCATCAGAATCCTCATGCCCATGAGAGCCGACGGGGTCTGTTCCACATTTGCCACAAAACCCACCACGGTAAGGCCTACGCCAATCAGCCATCCGGCTACGGCGGAAGCGGTCTTGACCAGAAGAGTCTGGAAGGAGGCAATGATGCTTTCATTTCTGGTTCCCAGTTTTACTTCCCCGTAATCAATGACATCTGCCAGCATGACGGTGGTGGCACCCAGCGTCAGACCGGAACCGAATTTGAATAAGACTCCGCATACAATGATAATGGGAATATTTGCGGGCACTGCCAGACCGGTGATGATCAGAGCCAGCAGGCCGATGGCCGGGCTGAAGCTGGCGACCGCAAATACCTGTTTCTTGGACAGGAATCTGGACAGGACCGGAAATGCAAACAGCGCGCCGATTTCCGCAAAGGAAGCGGCTGTGGTGAAAATGGAGTAAAGATTTTCATTTCCTGCCGCATATTTGAAATAATAGATGGCAACGCCGCCTGCCAGCTGCACCACAAGATTGTATGCCAGCACCACGCCGATGTATGCCTTCAGCTGGTCGTTGGCTCCCATAATGCGAAGGGCATCCCTGATGGTCGTTCTCTCCGCCTTCTTATCGGAAGCCGCTTCCAGACTGCTCCGGTCTCTTACAAAAACCACGGTGACAATGGTCGTTGCAGCAAAAATCACGGCAATCAGAACTGCCAGGGACTCATATCCTTTCGCGGTATCTCCTCCTCCGAACCGGTCCACCAGTTTCAGGGCAAAGGCCCCCATCAGAAGCCAGGCCGTGCTGGCAAAGATACGGGGAATCACCGACATGGAATCCCGTTCTTCCTTCGTGGAAGAAAGGGAGGGAAGCATGGACCAGTAAGGAATATCCATGATGGTATAGGTCATGCCCCACAGGATATACATGACAGAATAATATGCGTAAAGGGCAGTTCCCTCCAGCGCAGGCCGTTTAAACAGGAAAACCAGAACCACCGCATTCAGCAGGGTGCCCGCCAGGATCCATGGACGGAATTTTCCCCATCTCGTTCTGGTGTTGTCCACCACGAATCCCATCATCGGGTCATTGAACGCGTCCCATACTCTGGCCACCAGAAACAGGTTTCCCACAAAAAGCGGGGCAAGTCCCACCGTATCCGTGAAATAGATCATCAGGAAATATGATATGACCGCATAACAGAGGTCTTTTCCCAGTGCGCCGACGCCAAATGCCAGCTTTCTTGAATTTGATAATTTCATTGCCTTCTCCTTTCAGCCGCGTTCTTCCGGCTGCAGATCTGTACGTTTACTTTTCTCTGAAAAACTCTATGATTGTACTTGCATAGTCCCCGGTCAGCCGCAGATCCAGTCCGTGGTTCATCAGGTAACTGCCGCTCCTTGTCATGGATCCCTCTTCCGTCCGAAGAGTATACACACCTGCGGCCTCCAGTCCCCGGAGACGGATGCAGACTCCTCTGTGTCCGATCTCACTCTGAGGAAGGAAGACAAAAACAAGCCCCTCTCCATCCTTCAGATATTCATACAGGAAATACCGGTCTGCGGATGTGTTTTCCAGACGGTAAAAATCCCCTTCCTGAATGATCGGACGCAGTTCCTTGTACCGCCGGATCATTTCTTTGGCAAGCGCAGTTTCCTCTTCCGTAAAGTTCAGGATATTGCATCCGATCCCCAGCGTCCCCATCATGGCGCTGTGGAATCTGAACTTCATCGGAATCACCCTTCCTGAAAGGAAATTGGGGCAGTCGGTCACCCACGCCCGCATGGCCTTGACAGGATAGAGAAAAGAATAGGCATCCTGTATATGCAGCCGGTCATACGCATCCGTATTGTCGCTGGTCCAGAAATCATCAAAAATCCCCAGAATTCCGTAATCGATCCGCCCGCCGCCGGACGCACACGCCTCAAACAGCACATCCGGATGTTTTTTCTTCAGCTCCTTCACAATTCCGTAAACAGCCAGAATATGTTTATGCCAGATGTCTTTCTCCGGGCCGGTCTGGGAAATGGGCCTGTTGGCATCCCATTTGATATAATCAATCTCATGGCGTGTAAGGAGATCATCCAGCATTTCATATACAAACTCCCTGACCTCTTTTCTGGTCATGTTCAGCACATACTGTTCCCTGGACGTATCTGTGGTTCTCGTTTCGTAATGATAAATCCAGTCCGGATGTTCCCGGTAAAGCCGGGACCCGGGACTGACCATTTCAGGTTCCACCCAGATTCCGAACATCATATCCAGGGATTTTACTTCGGAAATCAGCTCGTCCAGGCCGTTGGGAAATTTTCTTTCATTGACATACCAGTCTCCAAGACCGTTATCAATCCCGTTTCTTTCTCCGAACCAGCCGTCGTCCAGAACAAAAAGTTCTGCTCCGATCTCCTTCGCCTTCCGGGCCAGTTTCATCTGTTCCCGGCTGTTCACCCGGAATTCCGTTGCCTCCCATGAATTGTAAAGCACCGGCCGGTATCCCTTCCGGAGAATATGCTTTAATGCAAAACGATGCAGATTGCGGGACATGGTTTCAAAACCGTCTGCCGAATAGCCGAACAGCACTGCCGGCGCCTCAAATTCCTCTCCCGGCTCCAGTTTCAGCATAAAATCATGGGAATTCAGCCCCATCTGCACCAGTGTTTCCCCATACTGCGTCTGCTCAATTATGCCGCTGAAATTTCCGCTCATCCTCAGGGCACCGAAATACACGTCGCCGCGGTCCTCTGCGGCATTTCTGTCCAGAATAAAATAGGGATTATGGTTGTGAGTGGAAATTCCCCTGCGGTTTTCAATGACGATTTTTCCGTAGCTGACCTTCTGAACAAACCTCTGCTGTTCCGCCCCCCAATGTCCATGAACATTTGAAAAATTCAGCCCTTCGTACGGAATATGAAACTGCCCGCTGTGCAGCTTTTCAATTTCAATGGCCTCCGCCGACCGGTTTCTGACAGTCACACTCCGTTCCATCAGATCCGCTTCCTCATAGACTCTGTAATGAAGGTCCATGTCAAACTCATAGTGCACGTCTTTCAGGCGGATCGTCAGCTCCTCACAGGATTCCGTCCGTACCGTCTCATATCCGCAGTATCCGTACACGGTTTCTCTTGTTCCGTCAGCAAAAGATGCCTTCAGGCAATGTTCTTTATACCGGAGACTTCCGTATACCGGAAATTCCTCTCTGGTGATTTCAAAAACCGGATCGTTGGTGGATACCTCCGTCAGCACCGGCATTTCAAAGTCTTCCGCAGAATCGATCCGCTTTCCCCAGTACAGATGTCTTACCAGCCCCTGGTCATCAATGCCGAACGCATAGCTGGTGGACCTGGTATTCAGAAGAAACACATTCTCCATCCGGCTGACCGCAATGCTCATGTTCCCGCTCTCCTTCCTTTCCGCAATCTCTGCCGTACTTCCGCCTTTTCCGCAAATTATCATAAAGACGGTTTTTCCGTTTTCTTTTTCTTTGTATCTTATGTGTGCATATGATAACACCGTTCCGGACCCCGGTCAATATTTTTACTAATATTTTTACTTTATAAAATTCATTTTCATAAATATTTTACTAAAATTGCAATCCGCTTTTGTACAAAATGCAGCAGATCCTGTTGAAAAAACTGCATCTTTTTCCAGCAGGGATCCTGCCCCGAAGGATTCCGCATCATAAAAAACAGCATGCCGGCTCATGCTGCCAGCATACTGTTATTTATTTCCCCTCTGGGGATTATTTATCAGCCTGCATTTACATTTACATTTCCATTGCCGCCGGGATGTTCCCGGATCATGGCAAGGCTGCCATTTTCCACCCTTTCTTTCAGTTCAAACATCTTTTTCTCAATGGTACGGATCACTTCCAGAAAGACTTCATCCCTTTTGCCTGTGGGATCTTCCAGGCCCCAGTCTTCCCGGTATCTGCATGGCAGAGCCGGGCATGACACGTTGCATCCCATTGTGATCACAATGTCTGCTGCCGGAATGTCAGACAGCAGCTTGCTGTGCTGGGTCTGTTCCATATCCACACCGTAAAGCCGCTTCATCAGCCGTACCGCATCTCTGTTGATCTCGGGCCTGGTTTCTGTCCCCGCCGAATAACTGTCAAACACATCTGCGGCGTACAGCCGCCCCAGTGCCTCTGCCATCTGGCTCCGGCAGGAATTGTGAACACATATAAAAGCCACTTTCGGTTTCTGTCCCATGGATCACCCTCTGGCTTTCTGAATCAGCGCTTTCGCCTCATCTTTTTTCAGGACTTTCCCATAGGACACCACCCTGCCGTCTACCACCAGTGCCGGGGTGGTCATGACCCCATAAGCGGCAATTCTGCCAAAATCCGTTACATGATCCACATCCGTGTCCATGCCCAGCTCTTCCAGTGCCTCCCGGACCGCCTTTTCCAGTGCAATACATTTGGCACACCCGGAGCCGAGAACCCGGATGCCGCCGGAAGTTTTTTCCTCTTCCGCGCGGGACATGGTTTCAGGGCTGCATCCGCTGCCGCAGCAGCAGGATGCGGTTTCTTCTTTTCTGTTTCTGCCGAAAAAGCTCATCTTTCATACCTCCTAAACAAATAGAAACTGAAACATATTGAACAGACAGCCCACCAGAATGATCCCGATGGTGCATACGGCGATGAACACCGCCAGAAGCTTCGGCTTGACTGCCTTGCGCAGCATAATCATGGACGGAAGGCTCAGTGTTGTAACCGCCATCATAA